>Ga0256834_1001784_pt1 | contig 14170 bp, 17 predicted proteins | sample 4281140metaG_FD_190536 | JGI IMG/M metagenome (GOLD analysis project Ga0256834, IMG submission 190536) | Hydrothermal vent microbial communities from East Pacific Rise, Pacific Ocean - 4281-140 | ecosystem: Environmental > Aquatic > Marine > Hydrothermal vents | place: Pacific Ocean: East...
AAGTTTCTATATGTCACTGGTGGATTTAAATTTTGTCCGTTGAGCTGTTGCTATATCAAATTTCCTCTCCTATATTCAAAGGGTTAAGGTGTGTGCGCAGGATTGTAAATGTGGGGTTGAGGCTTAAATAATTAATTGTATTTTGCAGAGGTTTCTATAAATGGATTTATTCGGCGGAGAAGAGATAATAGTTGAAGATGAAGCTTTACCTGAAATCGTGAGTGACTGTTTGGTAGAGCCAAAAGCTATGCCATATTGCCTAGGGCATGAAGCTCAAGAAAAGCTGTTTCTCGAGCTGTTTGAAAAAGGCACAATGCCGCATGCTATGATTTTTTCTGGGCCGCAAGGGATTGGTAAAAGCACTATGGCTTTTCGGCTTGCGCGGTTTTTGCTCAAGCACGGCAAGGTGGATAAAAATCAAGATAGCTTATTCGGCGGAGAGGCAGCTTTAGAGCAAGATATCACTTCACTTGATGTCGCGGCTAGTGACCCTATATTTTCGCGCATAGCATCGGGTGGGCATGCTGATTTGCTATATGTTCACAGGTATTATGATTCCACGAAAAATAAACTTGATGCAAATTTAAAGGTAGATGCTCTTCGTAAGATAGAGCCTTTCTTGCGTAAGACTTCTTCGGAAGGAGGGTGGCGCATTGTTATAATTGATGACGCAGACACCATGAACAGAAATGCGCAGAACGCTATTTTGAAAATATTGGAAGAGCCGCCGAGCAATGTTTTGATAATGCTAATTGCGCATAGGCCGGGGATGTTAATTCCTACTATCCGCTCACGTGCGCGCCTTTTGAATTTTGAACCGCTATGCCATGATGTAATGGATGAGCTGCTAAGCAAGCAAGGCCATAGCCTCTCATTTAGCGAGATGGAGGTGTTGGCGGCTCTCTCAGAGGGAAGCATAGGTCGTGCGCTTCGCTTTGCCGAGCAGGGCGGGCTGGAAAGCTTGGCATTGATACTCGATCATTTAGACGATATGCCGAATTGGAATTGGGCGAAGATACATCCGCTTAGCTCTTCTATGTCCGCGCCCGCGCAAGACAAAGAATACCGCATGTTTGCCGAATTATTGCAATGGGTGTTTCGTCAGCTATTATTCGCAAAAGCGCGGGGCGCGACAAGCCCTCCTGATTATTTGCAAAAGGGCGCACTACAAATAATTATGGATGAATATTCTCTCGAAAAGCTTATAGCCATAAGCGACGGCCTTAAAAAGCATTTCGATCGCGTAGAATTTTCGAACCTTGATAAGCGTGACGCTGTACGCGGGGCTTTTCTTGTGATAAGTAATAACTCGTCATCCCCTTGATTTTGCTTTAGCAAAATATCAACAAAGGGGATCCATGTGTCAGTAGCTCTGCTACTGTCTTTTACGCCCAATGGGTATAAATAGATACCCGCTGTTTTAACAAAGCTGTGCTTTGTCGCGGGCATGACAAATAGGAAAATAAGGAAATAAATAATGAGTACAAAAACACCATTTTACATCACTACTGCTATTTCATACGTGAACGGAGTTCCGCATCTTGGTCATGCTTATGAGAGCATTATGACAGATACTCTTGCGCGGTTTAAGCGTCTTGATGGCTATGACGTGATGTTTCTTACAGGGACAGATGAACATGGTGAGAAGGTTGCGCAAACAGCCGAGCAAAATGGTATGAAGCCGTGTGACTTTGCCGATAAGAACGCTGCTATTTTCAAGGAAATGACGGCAAAGCTTAATATTTCTAATGATGATTTCATCCGCACAACGCAAGACAGGCATTATAAAGCTTCGCAAGCAATGTGGAATAAATTGAATGATAATGGTGATATTTATCTCGGCAAATATGAGGGCTGGTATTCTGTGCGTGAAGAGGGTTATTTCACGGAGGATGAGCTAACAACTTCAGATGATGGGCAGAAATTCACGCCATTAGGCACAGAGGTAGAGTGGGTGGAAGAGCCCAGCTATTTCTTTAAATTGAGCGAATATACGGATCGTTTGATTAAGCATTACGAGGAAAACCCAAACGCCATTCAGCCAGCCTCGCGCATGAATGAGATTATGAGCTTTCTTCGTCAAGAAGGCGGGCTTAATGATCTATCTATATCGCGCCATAAAAGCCGCCTTAAGTGGGGAATTCCTGTGCCTGATGACGCGGATCATGTGATGTATGTGTGGCTGGACGCGCTTACGAATTATATTACTGGCGTTGGCTATCCTGATGAAAGCTTGGATAATTTCCAAAAGTTCTGGCCTGCGGATTATCATGTAATTGGTAAAGATATCACGCGCTTTCATGCTATTTACTGGCCAGCGTTTTTATGGTCTGCGGGGTTAGAGACTCCCAAGACTATTTTTGCGCATGGCTTTATCAATGTTAGCGGCGTTAAAATGTCGAAATCTATCGGTAATGTGCTATCTCCCGATGAGCTGATCGAAACTTACGGGCTTGACCAGATTCGCTATTTCCTGATGCGTGAGGTATCGCATGGCAGTGATGGTAATTTCTCGCACAAGCAAGCGGTTGCGCGTATTAATGCTGATCTGGCCAATGGTTTAGGGAATTTGGCGCAGCGCACGCTCTCCATGATTTACAAGAATTGCGATGGCTGCATTCCTGCGGCGGGCGAGCTTACGGATGAGGATAAAGCTATATTGGGTAAGGCTTATACTATGCTGGAATCCGCTCGCGAGAGCTTTGATGCAATGAAGATAAACCGTGCGCTTGAGCATATTTGGAGCGTGGTAAGTGCTTGTGATGTATATGTCGATGCTAATGCGCCGTGGGCTTTGAAAAAGACTGATACGGAGCGCATGAATACTGTACTCTATGTGATAGCAGAAGCGATTAGATGCTTGAGCATTCTCGTCCAGCCTGTTGTTCCATATTGCGCACCGAAAATCCTCGATCAACTCGAAATCCCTGAAAATGAACGCATGTTTGAGCATATCTCCGCTGATTATGCGATCAAATCAGGCACTAAAATCAATAAACCCGAAGGCGTTTTCCCCCGCATTATTGATGAAGAGGCGGTGTAGCTATGCTTTGGTTTTTTTATGCATTAGCAACGGCAATCTGTTGGGGGCTTGGTTATGCTCTAACTGAGAAGTTATTGCATAATGGTGTGTCCCCGTCTGTAACTTTGCTTATGATTGTATTGTTGCAAGTCCCTGTCTTTTTGTTTTTAGCCATTAATAGCGGAAGTATAAAGCCGTCTATTGATGTTTTATCTAAAGATACAAATCTATTGATTATAGCTATTATTATGTGTGTTGTTTTTACACTTGGAAATATTTTTATAATGCAGGCGGTGGGATTAAAGAATGCTAGTCATGTCAATTTAATAGAAATTACATATCCGATATTTACGGTGTTATTTACGTTTTTATTGTTCAAAACTGTTCACTTAAACTGGGCTAGTGCATTTGGCGGCATAATGGTTATAAGTGGTGCTATTTTAATGATTTATAAAGGGTGACGTTGTTATGTGGATAGATTCTCATTGCCATTTAAATCATTCGGGGATTGAGGAAAAAGGCGCGCCATCCGAGATTATAGCGGCGGCAAAAAAGGCTGGTGTTTCAGGCATGATTAGTGTTTGTTGCCGTATTTCCGAGGAGATGGACGAGCTACTCGCTATTGCTAATAATCATGATAATGTCTGGTGCAGCGTTGGAACGCATCCTCATGATGCGGGCTTAGATGCGGAAAAATCTATCTCCCAAGCTGATATTGTAAAAATTGCAAATTCCAGTGATAAAATTATAGCGATTGGTGAAACGGGTTTAGATTATTACTACGATAATTCACCGCGTGATGAGCAACAATCCAGCTTTCGCAAGCATATTAAAGCCGCAATAGAGGCTGGCTTGCCAATAATTATTCATACGCGTGATGCGGAGCAAGACACCATAAATATTATGCGTGAATATAGCGAGCTGCGCGGCGTTATGCATTGTTTTAGCGGCTCTTCCGATTTAGCGCAAAAAGCTCTTGATATGGGTTTTTATATCTCGTTTTCTGGCATAGTTACTTTTAAAAAAGCAGAGGAGCTACGCGAAACTGCTAAAATAGTGCCGCTCGATAGGGTTTTGGTTGAAACTGACGCTCCGTTTCTTGCTCCCGCCCCTTATCGCGGCAAAGTAAACGAGCCTGCATATGTTGCTAAAACAGGAGAGTTCTTGGCGGAGCTTTATAGCTTAAGCGCAGAAGAATTTGCCAAAATCACAAGTGATAATTTCCAGCGTTTGTTTAATAGATGTCATCTCGAACAAAGGTGAGAGATCTTAAATGTTGCAACTTGGTAAGATCTCTCGGGTTAACCTCGAGATGACAATATGAAAGGATTTTTATAAAGATATGACCATATTTCTAACTTTAGTCTTAAATCTAATCCCGCTTTATATCCTTATAGCTATAGGTTATGTGGCAGGTAGATGGCTGCATATTGATAAAAATAGCCTTGCGAGGTTGGTTATATTTATTTTTATGCCAATCACTGTTTTTGGCTTTGTTGTCAATATGGATCTTAAACTTATATATTCATTTTTACCTCTATTGGTGTTTATAGTGCCAAGCATTATTGCCTTTATAACTTTATTCTTAGGGCGGCGCATTTTTGGTGATACTCGCGCTAATTTATTGGCTATGTCTGCTTCTATGGGAAATACTGGCTTCTTTGGCTTGCCTTTAGTATCGTTGTTATTCGAAGATAAATGGGTTGCTCTTTACATCTTTATGATGATAGGAGGCTCTGTATTTGAAGCAACCGTAGGATATTACCTCGCTGCACGCGGAAATTTCACCGTTCGTGATAGCTTGATAAAGCTATCAAAATTCCCTGCTTTATATGCAATTGCTTTAGCGATTATTATTAATATTTCGGATGTTACTTTGCCCGAAAGCTTTTACACATATTGGGGATATTTCAAAGGATGTTATATTGTTGGCGGTATGATGATTATTGGCATAGCCTTGTCGCATATGGATAAGCTGGTATTTGGAGCGCGTTTTATCAGCATTACATTTATTGGTAAGTTTGCGGCTTGGCCGTTGCTGGTTCTGGTGTTTATTGCGCTTGATAAAACATTACTACATTGGTTTGAGCCGATGGTTCACCAGCTTATCATTGTTATGTCGATTGTTCCTCCTGCGGCAAATGTTGTTGCCTTTGCTACGCAGATGAATTTACGCCCTGAAAAAGCCGCTACTACTATTTTGCTGGGTACGGTGTTTGCATTGTTTTATATTCCGCTAATACTTATGTGGGCGGGGATTAGATAAGCACCATATCACTGCGATGTATCAGGGAATTACGCCCTGAAAAGCCAAGTACGGAGATTATTTCTTTGCTGGGTTTGCCGATGATTCGCACTGCGTGAACCGCGCTATATGCGCTTAATCCCATGCCAACGCGCTTGCCCGTGCTATCTTTTATCTCGATAACATCACCGCGTTTAAAATCACCTTGAATTTCAAGGACACCAATCGGAAGCAAGCTTCTGTTTTTGCTGTTTTTGAGCGCAGCGAGCGCGCCATCGTCAATAATAGCGCAGCCATTAGGCTTCATATGTGAGCCAATCCATATTTTATGTGCGCTTTCTTTGCATTTTTGAGCAATAAACAAGCTGGATTTTTTATTCTCACTTTCTAGTAAGTTAGAAAAAGCATTAAGCTCTCTACCTTCCGTGATAACCATGTCGATCCCTGATTTCATCGCATTTTCGGCGGCCTCTATCTTGCTTTTCATGCCGCCAGTGCTAAGGCCTGCAACCGCGTCGCCAGCCATGTTGAAATGCTCATCGGTTAGCTCTTCGATTATCGGGAGATGCGTTGCATCAGGGTTTGTATGTGGATTATCCGTGTATAACCCATCAGCCGTTGAAAGCAGTAGCGTTGTATCAGCGCGTGTCATTTGCGCGACCCTTACGCTCAAACGGTCATTATCGCCAAAGCGAATCTCTTTTGTTGATACCGTATCATTTTCGTTAATTATTGGAATAATATCATGATCTAGCAATGTGTTAAGTGTTTCGCGGGCGTTTAAATTCATGCGCCGATTTTCAGTTTCACTCATAGTAAGAAGAACTTGCGCAGTTTGTATATTTTGCATTGCAAATGCTTTGTTAAAGCCATTAAACAGGTGGAATTGCCCAACGGCTGATGCTGCTTGCTTTTTTGCTAGTGGAATATTATTTGGCGCAATATTATTGGATATGTTAAGAGCCTTACGCCCAAGGGCAACGCCGCCTGATGATACGATAATTACCCGCTTACCCGTGGCTATAAAATCTTTAACATCTGCGGCTAGAGCGTCCATCCATGGCTGGTTTACTTGATCTATTTTCTCGCCGCGCACAAGTTCAGAGCCAATTTTGATAACCAGCAACTTTGTGTTTTTCAAAACTGAGCGGGTATTAGTGTTTAGGCTCATGTGGGGTCAAATGCTCCGTCTTTTTCCTCTATTCCATATTTTTCTTCATATACTATTGTAGCAAGTTGGAAAAGAATATTTTTTACATTTTCACCAGAAACGGCGGATATAATATTAACCTTTTTGCCGATAGCTTTTTCAAGCTCGTTTGCTTGATCCTGCGCTAGCTCTGCGCCAATGGCATCGGCTTTGTTCAGCACAATGATTTCGCGTTTATTTTCTAAGTCACAGCCATATTCTTTCAGCTCATGGCGGATAGTTTTATATGCGCCAGCCAGATCATCTTGTGTGCAATCAATAACGTGGAGCAGGGCGTTTGTGCGCTCTACATGGCCGAGGAAGCGATCTCCTAGTCCGTGGCCTTGGCTTGCGCCTGCTATTAATCCAGGGATATCAGCCATAACGAAATCCATCTCGCCGACTTTTACCACGCCCAAATTAGGGTGTAGCGTAGTAAATGGGTAATCTGCAATTTTTGGTTTGGCATTTGAGCTGGCTGATAAAAATGTGGATTTTCCTGCATTTGGCAGGCCGATAAGCCCGACATCTGCGATTAGCTTAAGGCGCAACCATATTTCCATTTCCTGCATTGGCCAACCTGGAGTAATTTTACGAGGTGCTTGGTTGGTAGAGCTTTTGTAATGCGCGTTACCAAAGCCGCCATCGCCGCCTTTAAGGAATTTTATTACCTGACCTTCTTCGGTTAAATCAGCAAGAATAGTATCTTGTTCACTATCAAGGATTTCTGTGCCTACAGGAACGCGTATAATTAAATCATCACCGCCCGCGCCTGTTTTATTGCGCCCTTTACCATTATGGCCATGTTCGGCTTTGTAATGTTGTTGAAAGCGAAAATCAATGAGCGTGTTTAGCGTGTTTATAGCTTCGAAGTAAATATCTCCGCCTTTTCCGCCATTACCGCCGTTAGGGCCGCCAAATTCTAGGTTTTTCTCACGATTGAAAGATAAGCAACCAGGCCCGCCTTTACCGCTTTGAATATATATTTTCGCTTCATCCAAAAATTTCATGGCTTATTCCTAACAAAAAAGGGGAGCAATCTCCCCTCTAATAATTCTATAATCTTTTAAAGAAGGTTACTTTGCAGCAGTGGCTTTCGCCCCGTCATTCGTAGGAACGATATTAACGATTGGCTGATCACCTTTTCCTTTAGTGTAGAGAACTTCACCATCAAGAAGTGCAAAAATCGTATGATCCTTACCAAGTCCTACATTTTTACCAGGCTTCCATTTTGTGCCACGTTGACGAACAAGAATATTACCTGCAAGAACGCTCTCGCCACCATATTTTTTGATACCAAGTCTGCGACCAATCGAATCGCGACCGTTTCTGGAACTACCACCTGCTTTTTTATGTGCCATAACTATATATTCCTATGCTGCTTTAATATTAGTGATTTGGATCATAGTAAGATCCTGACGATGACCTTTTTTGCGGCGATAATTTTGACGACGCTTTTTCTTAAAGATTATGATTTTAGGGCCACGAGTTTGTCTAACAAGCGTAGCTTCTACGCTAGCGCCCTTAACCAATGGCTCTCCTACTTTAGATGTCTTACCATCAACGACCATAAGCACTTCATCAAGTGTAATCTTATCGCCTTCATTACCTTCTAGTTTCTCAACAAGAAGTTTATCATCTTTTTGTACTTTATACTGTTTTCCACCAGTTTTGATAACTGCAAACATCTTTTAAATTCCGTTTTTAATTTATATTTATAATTACAACATGTAACAAGCGTTGGAAATAACCATATTCACCGCGTGGTGTCAAGATATATCGTAATAAAAATCATATAAATAACATTGTTCCATATTATTTTGAATCTTATCCGTTTTTAATCTTTTAAAGCTATATATTATATGATATCAACCCTTCCAAGATTATTAAACAATATATAGATGTGGTATTATGACTTTATGTTCACCCAAAATTTTTACTCTTGCACTCACCATTTTAATGACAGTTTTTCTGGCCTCTGGCGCGTTTGCCAGTTCTGGTGGAGATGCATCCTCTGCAATTACTAGCATAAATATAGGCTTTCATTGGGCTGGTATATTATGTATCGTTATTTTTGTACTTTCTTATGCTGCTGTGCTGTCTGAAGAATATACGCATATGCGAAAATCCAAACCCGTTATGCTTGGTGCGGGGTTGATTTGGATTGTTATTGCTATTGTTGCTCCTGATTATGGTGTTAGCAAAGATGATTTGCATACGGCCATTACTCACGGTTTGAATGAATATGCTAGTTTATTATTATTCTTGCTTGCTGCGATGACATATATAAGTGCGCTTGAAAATCGTAATGTATTTGCAGTTATTCGCATGAAGCTAGTGCTTTCAGGGATGAGCTTAAGGCAGCTTTTCTGGGCTACAGGTATTTTGGCGTTCTTCCTATCTCCAATCGCAGACAACCTTACAACTGCGCTTGTTATGGGTACGGTTATCATGGCGGTTGGTCATAGTAATGCGAAGTTTATTACAATGGGCTGTATCAATATTGTGTGTGCGGCAAATGCTGGCGGTGCATTCAGTCCGTTCGGTGATATCACAACATTAATGGTATGGCAGGCTGGTCAGGTTGAGTTCTTTGAATTCTTTACCTTGTTCCTCCCATCATTGGTTTGTTTTGTTATTCCAGCAACTATAATGAGCTTTTTCATTCCTAAAGAGCAGCCCGAAGCTATTGATGAGCATGTTAAGATGAAGCGTGGAGCAAAGGTTATTATTGGGTTTGCTTTCATGACGATTGCTATGGCTGTTGGTTTTGAGCAAATGCTGGGGCTTCCGCCGTTTGTTGGTATGATGACAGGTCTATCTGTGCTTATGATTACCGCATGGTTTATTCGCCATATATCTCTTTCCAGAGGTATGGGTAGGGATAAAGATTTTGATATCCTTGATAATGTAGCCTCGGCTGAGTGGGATACATTGCTGTTCTTCTTCGGCGTTATATTCAGTGTTGGCGGTTTGGCGTTCTTGGGCTACCTAGAGCTACTGTCTACTACTTTCTATGAAGGGTGGGGGGCGAGTGCTACTAACATTATGCTAGGTTTTGCATCGGCGATAATCGATAACATTCCTGTTATGTTTGCAGTACTTACCATGAATCCTGAAATGGATCATTTTCAGTGGCTTCTAATCACTCTAACAGCGGGAGTGGGGGGAAGTATGCTTTCCATCGGTTCGGCTGCTGGTGTGGCTCTTATGGGCGTGGGTAGAGGGTATTATACTTTCTTCTCTCACCTTAAGTGGACACCTGTTATTATATTGGGGTACGGTGCGGCGGTTGCTACGCATTTTTGGGTGAATGGCCATATGATAACTCAGTAATAATGGCTAATACAGATAACAAAAACCTCCTTAGATTTTTAAGGAGGTTTTTTTATATTGGAATATTTTTAAAAAGGAGAAATTATTTATCTTCTTCTTTTTTCTTAGCAGCAGAAGCGGTTGACATGAAGCTGCCATAGCGGCTTTCAAACTTATCAAGTTGGCCTTTTTCAATAACTTTACCAGTTCCACCTTGCCAAGCAGGGTGTGTAAGTGGATCAACATCCAGCTTTATCACATCGCCTTCTTTGCCGTATGTGCTACGTGTTTTGTATTTTTTGCCATCTGTCATCACAACTGTGACTTCATGGTAATCTGGGTGTATTTCAGCTTTCATAATCTTTGCTTTCTTATTTATCTTAGCTTGAATGCAAAGGGTTTTTAACGTTTAATGCGCTTAAATGCAAGTATTTTTTTATAAGGTTACATGATGAGTTGGTGGCTACCCCATAATTTTGCTGAAAAGCGGCATTTTTTAGAGAAGCGCGCGCGGATAATAAAGGTTTTGCGCAAGCTTCTTGATGTGCAAGATTTTATAGAAGTCGAAACGCCAGCTATTCAGGTTTGCCCGACGATAGACGCGCATATTCACGCTTTTAAAGTTGGGGAGCAATATTTACATACCAGTCCTGAATTTGACATGAAAAAGCTACTGGTTGCGGGAATGCCGAAAATCTATCAAATATGTCATGTATTTCGCAAAGGCGAGCGTTCAGCTCTGCATTCACCTGAATTTACGATGCTAGAATGGTATCGTGCGGGGGCAGATTATAACGCTCTTATGGATGATTGTGTGGATATATTGCGTGGGGCAGCCGATTCGTTAGCTATTCAAAAATATACATATAAAGGGGTAATTTCCGACCCTTTTAAAGAGTGGCAGAAAATATCCGTGTGCGAAGCATTTAAACAATATGCTGGTATTGATTTATTTTTATATCTAAATGATTTAAATGGTTTTTCTAAGGTGGTAAATGAGCGAGGGATTCGTGTCATAGCCAGTGATTCGTGGGATGATATTTTCCACGCTGTCATGGCGCAAAAGATCGAGCCATATTTAGGCGCGGGCATTCCGACGGTGCTTTATGATTACCCCCTTAGCATGGCTTCGCTTTCTCGCAAAAAACCAGAAGATGAACGATTCGCCGAGCGATTCGAGCTTTATGTTTGCGGAGTAGAGCTAGCCAATGCTTTTTCCGAGCTAACTGATGCCGCCGAGCAACGCGCGCGCTACGAATCAGAAATGGCGCTGAAGCAGAAATTATACGGCGAAACCTATCCCGCCGATGAAGAATTTTTCAAAGCATTAGAACACGGCATGCCCGATAGCGCAGGCATAGCTCTTGGCGTTGATCGCCTTGTTATGCTTGCTTGCGGCGCGGATAATATTAGTGACGTGCTGTGGGCGTAGGTTAAATATTATTGACATCACATTCTTATTGTTATAACATTGTAATAACAAAGGGGGCGGGCTATGCTAACATCTATAACTAAAATTGGAAATTCTAAGGGTGTCATCATCCCCGCTCACTTATTAAAACAATGCGGTTTTGAAAATGAAATATCCATTGAAATTAAAGAAGAATCCCTGATAATTTCTAAGGCAAAAAAACCTAGAGATGGCTGGGAGCAGGCGTTTGCAAAAGCTGATTCTAGAACAGGTGAATTTATAATGGATGATATTTTTAATGGTTTTGATCGAGATGAGTGGACATGGTAGCTCAATTTGATGTTTACTTAGTGTCTCTTGATCCAACATTAGGCTCTGAAATCAAAAAAACGCGGCCTTGTTTAATTATTTCTCCAAATGAAATGAATAATGCATTAAGTACTGTTCTTATTGCGCCCATGACAACAAGCCTTAGAAGCTACCCCTCAAGAGCGCAAACTACTTTTCAAGGGACTAAAGGCGATATAGCTTTAGATCAAATGAGAGCCATAGACAAAAAACGCTTAGTTAAAAAACTTGGTGTTATTAATTCCACCACATCAAAGAAAATCCTTAGTATTCTACAGGAAATATTTTCCTAATCCTTATAAATCCCCATTATATACTATCACGCAATCTTCTGCGTTGCATCGGGTCGAGCCAATGATTTTCCCACTGAATTTAAGTCAGTACAAGCTTCACTTAAGCGCGTAACCATTCCTTCTTCTGCTTTGCGTAAGAGTTTACGCGGATCATATATTTTTTTATAGGGCGTGCCGTCTTCAGGGTCGATTTGGTAAAGGAATGCCTTTGGGTTATTATTCACATAAGCACCAATTTCTTTCGCAAAAGCAAATTGTGTGTCCGTATCTATATTCATTTTAAATACGCCGTAAGAAAGTGCTTCTTCAATTTTACTCTTCTGTGATCCTGAACCACCGTGGAAAACAAGGTCAAGTGGGTTACTCCCCGTATTATGTGTTGTTTGCACCAGCTCTTGAGAATTTTTTAAAATCTCAGGGCGCAGATTTACATTTCCCGGTTTGTAGACTCCATGAACATTTCCGAAAGAGGCAGCCAATGAGAAATGGCCAATGGGAGAGAGAATTTCATAGGCTTTTAGGCAATCTTCAGGCTGTGTGTATAGGAGTGGGTTATCTGCGCCAATATTATCGTCAGAACCCACACCATCTTCTTCGCCGCCCGTTACGCCCAGCTCAATTTCAATGCTCATACCTAGCGGCGACATACGCTTTAAAAGTCTTGCCGATTCGCTTAAGTTAAAGTCAATATCTTCCTCTGATAAATCTAGCATATGGGAGCTAAATAGAGGATACCCATGTTTTGCAAAGTAGGATTCATTGTGATCCATAAGAGCATCAATCCAAGGGATTAGTTTCTTATTGGCATGATCTGTGTGAAGGACAACACATATACCGTACTGTTTGCTAAGCAAATGAACATGTTGTGCGGCGCAAACCGCGCCTAAAACTTTAGCTTGAAAACTATCAGGGCATCCTTTGCCCGCATAAAATTCCGCGCCACCATTAGAAAGTTGAATAATAATATCTGATTTGTTTTTAGCAGCAGCTTCCATTACGGCATTGATTGAATTTGTACTTACAACATTAACTGCTGGCAGGGCGTAACCGCCATCCTTACATGCCTTTAGTAATGTTTTGTAATCCTCACCGCTCACAACGCCCGGTTTTAGTGATGCTGCCATGATTTTAATCCCTCAAATTTGTAATAAAAAGGCCTTAAGAACATAACCTTAAGACCCTTATTGATATATAGAAATTCCTCACTATAAACAAGTGGGGAAGTTAAATTTTAAGGCGTAAGCCCTTCTGGCTTTGTTGTGAGCTTATCTGCTACGCCATCAAGGCTAGCGGAAATTCCAAATAAATTGGACACGTCTAGTGTTTTATTGTTTCCTGATGTGAACTCACTTGCCGCGTTATGTATTCCTACAAATGCTTCTGATCCTAGTCTAATCATCTTCAATTACCCCATCTTCAATGAGCTTTTTATACGCTCTATTGTCTGTTGTTGCAGGGCCATTATATAACTCTTCCATCACCTTGGATTTCGAAGTCTCTCCCTTATCATAAAGAGTTGACACAATGCGTGCATCTCTTAGCGTGGGACGATCCTGCTTTAGAACCTTTATATACCTTTCCACAAAAGATTGCAAGCCTTTATGCTTTTGCGGAAAATAGTCTAACGCTGATTCTAACGCTCTTTTTGAATATCCGCAGGTTTCAAGCTTAATAGCTCTTCCGTCTTTTGCTGTATTTTGGCGCGTGATACAGCCATAATTGAACAGCCATTCAATCTCTCTGTTCATCGCGGATTTACCAGAGCCGATATGGTGCATAATCTCTGTTTGGGTAATACCAGGGTTTTCATCGATATAATTCAATATAAGCGCACGTTTCAGCGAGGAGGAGGGATCATTCCCCAATGCTTCGACAAGGTGATCTATCACGAGGCATGACTTTTGCCCCCGCGTGGTCATTGCCCGCTTTGCTTGTATCTTCATCAAATTCATAGAACCATTTTACCCGATAGAGCTATGCAGATCAAACATAACCTTTTTTATGCATTGCAAGAGCAGTATCAATCATGCGGCAAGAGAAACCCCATTCATTATCATACCAAGCCATAACGCGCACAAAGTCGTTATCTATAACATTTGTTCCATTAAGCGAGAATATTGCAGAATGCGGATCATGGTTGAAATCACTTGATACACATGGATCATCATAAACGGCCAATACGCCTTTTAATTCGCCATTAGCGTAGGATGTAACTGCTTCATTTACTTCTTCTACGCTTGTCTTTTTTGATGGTTGGAATGTTAGATCAACAAGCGAAACATTAGGGGTTGGAACGCGAATCGCTACGCCGTCCAGTTTTCCTGCAAGTTCAGGCAGCACTAAGCCA
>Ga0256834_1001786_pt1 | contig 14149 bp, 16 predicted proteins | sample 4281140metaG_FD_190536 | JGI IMG/M metagenome (GOLD analysis project Ga0256834, IMG submission 190536) | Hydrothermal vent microbial communities from East Pacific Rise, Pacific Ocean - 4281-140 | ecosystem: Environmental > Aquatic > Marine > Hydrothermal vents | place: Pacific Ocean: East...
TAGTTATTTTGCCCTTTGTAATAGGTTTTTTTGTCTTGTCTAATCCATCAATATTGGTGAGGGTTTTATTGCTCTTATTGCCTAGTTTTTGCTCTTGTGGATTTGTGCTGATTGATGGGTTTATAGTTGTTTGCTTTTTGGCGGTTTTTTGATCTGTGATTGGATCAGTATTGGTAGTTATTTTGCCCTTTGTAATAGGTTTTTTTGTCTTGTCTAATCCATCAATATTGGTGAGGGTTTTATTGCTCTTATTGCCTAGTTTTTGCTCTTGTGGATTTGTGCTGATTGATGGGTTTATAGTGTCAGTTGTAAAGGGAATAGGGGTAACTGTTTTATCAGTAGTTTTTAATTCTTCTTTTTTATTTGAGATGTCCTCAGGATTAGTAAAATCGGCATTGGTTTTTGCAAAAGGCTTCTTATCAGCAGCCCAGCTTTGCTTAATATCATTAAAAACAGGAGTTGCCTTAGTTTTAATTGATACATTTTTAGTGTTTGATTCTTTTGTGAGTTGATCTAAAGGTTGATTAGAAGCTGTAGATTTATTTTGAGTAATACCGCCTAAAGAAGAAGGTTTGCTTTTTGGTTGGTTGCTTTTTGGTTGGTTGCTTGGCAAAACAAAACTGTCGGCATTTCCCTTTAAGTTATTATGTTGTTCATTTTGGCTAAAATCTTGGATTGCTTGAGGTGGTGAATTAGTAGCCTTAGGTTTTTTAATTGTATTTTTTTTGGTGTTTTGGTTTTGAGTGATTGTTTTTAGGTCTTTTGCGTCAGAAATTTCACGCGCAAAATCATCGCCTTTTGAGGTGGATTTTGGTTTTTTGCCTTTATTAATTATAAAAGAAACAGATTCCATTATAATGCACTAACCCTTAAACCTAACAGCTGCGCTAACAATTGGTTTTACTTACTAATTTCATTTTGATTGCCGCCGCAATTTTTGCATATTTATTATGCAAAATTACTATATACTAAAAATGAAATGAGTAAAATCCGTATATACTACTTAGTTTTGACTAGGCGTTAATGATAGTTATTAAGCGAGTTACAAAATAGGCAGGCTTTTTGTTTATTTATATGTTAATTTAAGTAGATGTAATATGATAGAATTAAAAAATGTATTGAATAGGAGGTTATATGTCAAAAATTGAACAAAAAAATATTGATAGAATAACCAATAGTGTAAGTCCTTTTGAAGTACAAAAAACAAGACGCTCTTTTGTTGATTCTGTAAAAGAAATTGAAGATTTTACACGTCAAAAATTAAAATCAAAAACTAGTAAAACTAATGCTTTTTTGAAGTGGGTGGGAGTTGAAAGGCTTGCGCATGCTTCTTCAATTGCACCTGTAGAATCAATTGATCTTAAGCCCTTAAAGGGAATTTCAAATGAAGAATTAATCTCTAGGCTCTCAGCTATTGATTTGAATTTAATTGATGCCCAAAAAAGTTTGGTTAATGGGCAAGATAGCGCAGAAATTAATTTGGGACGTATGATTATTGGTGAAAATATTCGGCGTTTATTGATTGTGTCCGATGCTAAAAATGAACAACATAATAGTTATGTTGAGAATAATAATTTGCCCTTGAAGAACGAAGATGAGCAACTTCACAAGATTGAAAAAGAGGCTAATTGAGCATGAATAACAATAAGGGAAGTGGATGGGCTTTACAAAGTTGGGCATTAAACGATGATGCAGGGCAATTAGTTGATAAAGAAGAAAACAGCTTCCAAAAACAAGATGAGACTACGTCTGCTCAAGGTGAAGTAAATAAAAATATAATAAATGCAGAGCAGCATAATAATTTTAGTAATGAGCAAATGATTGGTGAAATGTCAAATTTGTTTGGTGCTGAAGATAGGAAATTGCTTAATGCAATGGCATCTATGCAGATGAAATATGGTCAAGCAAGTGAGGCAATTGCAATATTGCTATTGTGTCGTTTGAGTGACAATGGCGATTTGCAAACATTGCGGTTATTAATTCGCGCATATATTCGTATGGAGTGGTGGGATAAGGCCGCAGAAATGAATAAAGAATATAAGTATTTCAGCAAAAAAGAAAGCAAAACAGGACATCTTCTAAATGCCTTAATTTTATTAGGGCAAACTAAATTGGGTGAAGCGCGTGAACAATTTAAGATGTTTGTAAAAAATAAAATAAGGCCTAATAACTAATGCAAAGAGTCATGAAATTTTTAGTCATGCTAGGGCAGCGCCAAGATTTGGCGCTTGTTATGTTATTAATGGTCATTATTGCCGTAATGATTATGCCTTTGCCTACAATGTTGATGGACGGCTTGATTGCTATCAACCTTTCTTTGACGGTTCTTGTTCTTATGGTTTCAATATATTTGACACGAGCAGAAGATTTTTCGGTGTTTCCTACAGTAATTTTGTTGGCAACCACTTTTCGATTAGCGATATCTATATCAACTACGAGACTTATTCTTTCTCAGGCCGATGCTGGGCAGATTATTGAAACATTCGGAACTTTTGTAACACAAGGTAGTGTGGTTGTTGGGCTTGTTATATTTGTTATTATTACAACGGTGCAGTTTATTGTTGTAACTAAAGGTGCTGAAAGGGTTGCCGAGGTTGCTGCTCGTTTTACTCTTGATGCTATGCCTGGAAGGCAAATGTCTATTGATGCAGAATTGCGCTCTGGTGATATCACTCAAGAAGAAGCACTGGAAAAACGGCATAATCTAGAAAAAGAGAATAAGTTTTTTGGGGCCATGGATGGTTCTATGAAATTTGTTAAAGGCGATGCAATAGCTGGTATTATTATCATCATTGTGAACCTTGCCGGTGGTTTTGGAATTGGAACAGTATCTAAAGGTTTATCTGCTGCTGAAGCGGCTAGTATTTATTCGCGCTTAACTGTTGGTGATGGTTTGGTAAGTCAGATACCAGCTTTGTTGTTGGCTATTTGTGCTGGTCTTGTTATTACTAGGGTTACTACAAAAGATCAGGTTGATCTTGGAACAGATATTATCCGCCAACTTGCTGGCTCAAGTAGAACTTTAATTATTGCTGGGATAATTTTAGGCTCTTTTGCCTTAGTTCCTGGTTTTCCAGTTGGTTTCTTTTTACTGTTTTCTGCAATTTTAATTGGAAGCGGGTTGGTAGTTAGAAAGCGTGAGTTGGCTGAAAAAATACAAAAAGATGCAGCAGATGGAACTGGAAAGCAGGTGGAATTAACAGAGGGCCAAAAGATTTTGCAGATTGAAGAAGATGTGAAAATCAAGCCTAATGATGTTGTGAAAATTGAGGTTGGTGAAGCACTTTTTAACAATATTGATAAAGAAGAATATTTAACAAAACGCAATGAAGCTATTAAAGATATTGAAGATAAAATGGGGCAGTTTTTGCCAAAGTTTGGATTTGCTGAAAATGTTGACTTAGAATCAAATGAGTTTGTAATATTAATTGAAGGAGTGGCTGTTTTCTCTGGGGAAATGGTGACCGATCATTTGCTTGCTGTTTGTGAAAAAGAAGTTTTAGAATTATCGGGGGTGATGGTTAACCCTGTGGATTCAAGTTGGCCTATTAAATCTGCTTTTTGGATTGCAAAAGATGATGTTGAAAAATTAAAAGACGTTGATATTAAAATTGATGATATTGCGTCTATCCTTATTGATGTTACTGCGTATTATTTAGTAAAAAATGCAGCTCAACTCATTGGATTTGAGCATGTTGAGCATATTTTGCAACTGTTAAAAGAAGAGCAACCGCAACTTGCTGCTGAAGTTGCTCAGGCCGCAAATTCTACTCAATTATTAGAGATAATTCGTCGTTTGGCCGATGAATCTGTGCCGCTATATTCTAGGCGATTATTGTTTGAAGGCTTGTTAGATTCTATTATTAAAACGGGTGGATCGGTTGATATGACCGAGCATATTCGTCGTGCTTTAAGTCGTCAAATTTCGAAACATTTTGCTGACAAAGATAATTTTATTGCTAGTTATGTTGTTGAGCCTGATTTGGATGCGAAATTGCGTAAATTATTGAAAAATGATAAAGATGCTCGGTTCTTGGCGATTGATGCTAAAACTTCTAATGCGCTGATATCTCAAATTGGACGGATTGTGAATTCTGAAGATGTTAATGTTAATCCACCTGTTTTAGTAACTTCGTCAGATGTTAGACCGCATTTGAAAAAATATCTAAAAAGTAATAATATTAATATAGATTTGATCGCTTTTCAGGAGGTTGCAAGTGAATTTCAGTTGCGCCCAATTGGAACTATTGCAGTTGAGGATCAGCAGGCCGCTAGGTAGATATTTTTATCAATGAATTTTGTTGTGTTTTATCTATATTGAGTGAAATTAAACATAATGGCACTATGAGCTTGTAAAATGGTAAAAAATGTCCTAATGTGTTAGGTAATGATTAAATACTGGTGATGAGGAGAGTAATATGGCTGATGTTAATGGAGTTTCTGGAGCAGGAAATGCGGCTGCAGGAGCGGCTAATGGCCAGACTGCTGAACAAGAAGCAGAATTCATGGAGCAGGTTACAAATATGCTCGGAATGCAAATGATAATGGAGTCAGAGGGTGAGTCATCTCCGTATAATGAGATGATGAACGAGTTACTGAGCTGGGAAAGTTAGAGTAGATTTTAATTGTAATAAAGTTAGTTCCTTTAATTTAGATGAGGTTTTGTGATGCCTTCTATTACTCCTGTTTTGAATGTAGACTCTGTTGCTACAATGAAAAGTTTTGATGTTGCTCAAGCATCTGGTGGTGATTCTACAGCTAAAATTGGGGCAACAGGTGATAATGAAGGTCTAATGAGCGTTAGAGCATCTGATCTGAAGTCTACAAGTTCAGCAAACCCTATGAATGCGGAATCGTTTAGCAATATGATGTCGGGAGTTTATAATAAGGCTAACATAGGTGATCTTGAGTTTAATTCATCAAAGATTAGCGGTTATAATAAAGAAACTGATAAAGTCGATGAAATAAAAAGAAATATGACACCTGAATTTGAAATTGATAGCTCTTTGGGAAAGGGCTACGGTTTTGGCGATATGATGGCAGACTATAAGAAAATATTTGAGTATAAAAACTTTATAGGTGTGGTGGCTGGAGTTTCTTCATCGGTGTCTAAGTCTGTAAAAATGTTAATTCGCCAAGGTTAAGTTTTTTATTTAAATTTACTGTTTATTTTTAAGCATGAGGTAGTTTTAACCCAAAAATTAGTATTGAGTGGAGTATTGGGTAGTTGTGGAATTTTTCAAAAAAGGGTTTACTTATTTCGAAAGTTTTTTTCTTGAAATTCCTTGCTATTTTATTTGCCCTCATTCTTCTTTCTGGGTGTCAGTCTGAGCTTTATAGCAATCTCAATGAGCGCCAGGTTAATGAAATGATTATGGTTTTGGGCGAAGATGGCATTGATGCCTCGCGCACTAAAATTGAAGATGGAATTTTTTCTCTCACCATTGATAGGTCTGATTTTGTAAGAGCTATTGCTGTTCTTAGTGCGCGTGGATTACCTAGCAATTCATATCAGTCATTGGGTGATGTTTTTAAGTCAGATAAAATTGTTTCTACCCCGTTTGAAGAGCGGGCTAGGTTTATGTATGCGCTTAATCAAGAATTATCTCAAAGCATTACACAGATTGATGGTATTGTTTCCTCAAGGGTTCATATTACTATTCCTGAAGAAACTCCTTTTGCTGAAGAGAAACGTTTTGCTAGAGCTTCTATATTTATTTATCATGCACCTAGCGTTGATGTTTCAATACATATTCCAGTTATTAAAAATTTGGTTACTAGAAGTGTTGATGGTTTGTTATATGAAAATGTTACTGTTGCATTGTTTAGCTCTCAAAGTGAGAAGAAAAGCCAGAATGCAGTTGATGCTCCAAAAAAACCAAATGGCTTTACATCTTTTTTAGTTTTTCTAATTATTAGTGGTATTGCATTCTTTGTGATTAATAAATTTGTTTTAAAGCCTAAGAATAAAGCTCAAGATATTGAGCCTGTAGATAAAGAAAATGTAGAAAAACCATAACTATGCAAAATGCTGAGCAACAAAATCTCTTTAACTATAAAATTGGAGATCTAAATCCTGAGTGGTTAAGTGAATTAACTTCATCAATTTCTAACCAGAATTTTATTAATGAAATGGATAATAATGAGCGAGTGAGTCAACGCCTTGTGCATGATGTTATTGCTTCTTATGAAATTGATATTAGCGGTGATGATCAAATTGATGAGAATGTATTTGAAATATGTGAATTACTCAAATCAGACTTGAATAATATTATCGATGTATGCGGGTTAATGCTTTTTGGAACATGGTTGCGTAGGACTGTTGACCCTAAAAAACTTATTGTTTTTATTGATATTTTTGGTGAAAAAAAATTACAAGCAGCTATTAGAGCTGGCATTGAATATGAACCATTTTCTAATGCAATGGTTGAGGCTGAACGATTAAAAGAGTTTGTAAGGTTAGCTGGATCGAGAGTTATTGCTGGCTGGAGTTGGGGATTGCCCACAAATGCTGGAGCGCAAGTGAGATTGTTATTACCAAAGAATTTTTCTAATAGTGAGAGTAAAAAAAAGGTTATTGAAACAGAATTAGCGCAGAAAATTTTGTCTAAAATTAAATTAGAATATTCTAGATAAAGGTTTATTTGAGCTTATTGGGTTGAAAGTGTATGAAATGTATCATGGACAAATAATAAAAGCTGGTAATATTGAGGATCAGCAAAAACAAATATTAACTAGCCTTGAAGAGCAACAAAATTTTCAAGAAGATCATGATGTACAGCAAGAAATACCTCAAATAAAGCAACCAGAAGAAACTAAAGCTGTAATATTAACGCTTGAGAAGGCGAGTGAGCAGGCGCGCGAAATTCGAAAAAATGCTATTGCTAAGGCAAATATTGAGGGTGAGCAGATTGTTAATGAAGCAAGGGAGAGGGCGGAGTTTATTGCTTTAGAAAAAGCAGTGGAATTGTCAAATCTCTTTCGTGCTGAAATGAGTGTTATTGAGCCAATTATGGGTAATATAATTTCTGATTGTGTGAAGAAAATAATTGGCGAAATGCCAACAAGAGATGTAAATAGAGGAATATTGAAAACTGCTTTAAGCGAGTTTTCGCAACATCGGGTTTTATCGGTTAAAATTTCACCTAAAGATTATGATGAAGAATGGTGGGAAAATTGGGTTTGGGCTCGTGATAATAATCTTGATGTAAGCATGTTTGAAAGAGATAGCTCGATTGAAGAGGGGCGGGCAATTGTTAGTTTTGCAGGACGTGAAATTGATATTGGTCTTAAGACTCAGATAGCGGCTTTGCAAAAGGCTGTAACATTGAGGATTAATGGTGAACTTGAAAATATTATAACTGATGATAGTGAACAGCAAGAGGGCTAATAATGTCAGTTGGTCTTGAAAACGCCCTAAAAAATATTGAAAAACGAGTTAAAAAAACTAGTTTTACAAGATCGATTGGGCGAATTGTTGAGGCAAATTCTGCCAAAATCCTTACAACTTTGAGTGATACATTTATTGGTGAAATTTGTAACATTACTAGTTTAGAATCTGACTATCATTTATCAGCTCAAACAATTTCTATAAAAGATGGCAATGCGATTCTTGCTCCTTTGGGTGATATTGCTGGAATGCCCAGTGACGCACAGGTTTTGCCAACTGGTGAGCCTTTTAAGATTTATGTAGGAGATGCGTTGTTGGGGCGAGTGCTTGATGGTTTAGGGCAACCACTTGAGGGACCGCCGCTTGAAAAAGATAAGCTTATTGAAAGGCTTATTACTCCAGATACTATCTCGCCTATGGATAGACCGATAATTAGTGATGTGTTTGAAACTGGGATTAAAAGCATTGATGGCATGGCGACTTTGGGGGTTGGGCAGAGAATTAGTGTTTTGGGGGAGGCTAGTGCTGGTAAATCTACCACGCTGGCAATGCTTGCGAAACACTCAAAAGCTGATGTGGTGATTTTAGTTTCGGTGGGGGAGCGGGGGCGAGAAATTCGTGAGTTGCTGGATAGGCAATTGCCTGAGGAGTTTAGAAAAACTTGCGTAGTTGTTGCTTCAACTTCAGAAAAACCAGCAATGGAACGTCTTATGGCCTCGCATTTGGGGCTTTCAATTGCGGAGTATTTTCGGGATCAATCAAAACATGTGCTGCTACTGTTTGATAGTGTGACGAGGTTTGCGCGCGCTCAGCGTGAGGTTTCTCTTGCTGCTGGTGAAGCTGCTGTTCGGCGTGGTTATACTGCATCACTTTATGCAGAGCTTCCACGATTGGTGGAGCGTTGTGGAAAGACTACTAAGGGGGCAATATCGGCTATTTTTACTGTTCTAACAGAAGCGGAGGGTATTGGTGATCCGATTGCTGAGGAGCTTACTAGTTTGACTGATGGGCATATAATATTAAGTTCGAAACTTGGTCAAAAAGGGCATTTTCCTGCGGTTGATGTTTTGCGATCCCGATCTCGATTAATGTCTGAATTAATCAGCCCTGAACATGCACAAGCTGCGAATAAAATGCGAAGCTTGATGAATAAATATGATGAGGTTGAGCTTTTGGTGCAAGTGGGTGAATATAGCGAGGGGTCTGATTTAGAGGCAGATGAGGCAATAGCAAAACATGGGGCAATAAATAAATTTTTACAGCAAACGCCTGATGATGTTTGTCATTATGAAGAAAATGTTGCAACTTTAATAAGAATTATGAATCATGGATAGTAAAACTATAAAGCAGCTTTTAGGTGCAAAAAAATTGCATGTTAAAATTGCCAAGAAAGATCTTGGACGCGCTCATAGTGACTTGTTGCGGGTTCAAAGCCAGATTAATCATTTGCAACATCAATTAGCCGCTATCCAAAATAATAGTAAGGAAAAGCAAGAGGAAGCATTGCGTAAGGCTTTATCTGGTGATTTTACTAAGGTTATTCATACTAAGGTTTGTAATGTTTATGAATTGATTGAATATGAAATTAGTCAAGTTAAACAGTTTATTGTTAAAGAAAAACAAGCAGAAAAATCTGCTAAACAGCAAGTTGTTATTGCGCAAACCAAATTGACTAAAGCAATGCAAAAAGAAGAGAAAATTCAGCATGTCTTATCTACTATTGAGAGAGAAGAGATGGTTAGAAATGAGATTCTTGATGAAGAAGCTCAATGATTTGCATGACTATTATTGCTAAAAATATATATCTTTAATAAATTGGTAAAAAATAAAGATTTTTTAGACTAAATATATATGATTCATAAATCATTCATCATTAATGATTGGTTATTATACGCATATTTATTTGGAGTCTAAAGAATGCCCTTAAACACGTTACATGAAATCTGGCGAGATGCTGTGCCAGACTTAGTGTTTAAAGCGCATGGAATTGAGGGGAAATTATTCTTAAATGCGGTTGATGAACTCCCTGTTGTGAATAATCCAATGGTAGTTGAAGCTAGTTTTGATGGTGAATCATTTCAATTATTTTTTGAAAAAAACTTTATAGATAGTGTTTTTATCTCCTCATCAAGTGGAGTTGTTGGCGAGAAAATTTCAAGCACTAATGCAGCATTAGTTTTTGAGCATATTTTTACTGAACCTCTGATTTTGCTCGAAAAAATTCTAAAAACCAAGATTTTAATACATGAAATAACTAGTGCTAAAGAACAGCCTAAAGAGAATGGCTTTGGATTTTCTATTCATTCAATGGATAATGTTTTTGAGGCAGTATTTGTTTGTAGTGATAACTCTATTCTAAAAAAACTTGCTGATGAATTATCGCCTTTTCAAGCACCTGGTGAAAAATTATGCTCAAATATTTGTGATGTGATTATTGGTCCAATTGGAATTTCTAATAATGCAATAAATAATGTTGAAAAAGGAGATTTGGTCAGTATTGGGCAAAAGATGGATCAAGGGCTTTTTGGTTATGTTGTGCGGGAAAGTGGCACATATTGGGAAGTGGCGCTTGAGCCATCACTTGCTGTGATTGATTCTAGCGCAAAGAAAATTTCGGATTTATTGGAGAATATAAATTGCGATAATCTTATTGGCATTAAAATTGGGAGTATTGATATTCCTGCCTCTGAAGTATCAGGGGTTAAGCTCAATGATAGTTTTCAAGTTGATCGAATTGCGAATAACGTTGTTTATTTGGTGGTTGATGGGAAAAATATTGCAAGTGGAAGTTTGCAAAATGTATCTGACATTCTTTGTATGGCAGTTAATAGATTGGAGCTAGAAAATGCCGATTGAGACTAATAGTTTTAGCGTTCTTATATTATTAGTTCTGTTGGGTTTTTTGCCTTTAGCAGCAATTACTGTGACTGCTTTTGCAAAAATTGCAATTGTTCTTGGTTTAGTAAGAAATGCTCTTGGTATTCAGCAACTCCCTCCTAATATTGTTATTTATACTCTAGCTGTTATTTTAGCTAGTTTTATTGCAATGCCAATAATGACAGAAATATATAATGAAATAATCACTGAAGAGATAGAGTTTATTAGTCTTGAGGAGTGGCAAAGAGCTGGTGAATTAGCAATGGCACCGTTAAAAGAGTTTTTGATTAAGCATACTGATTTAACTCAATTAGCTTTTTTTAAAGCATCGGCTGAGAAAATTTGGGAATCTAGTGGAAGTTTTACTGGTGATGAGCATTCTATTGCTATATTAGCTCCTGCTTTTTTGCTGACTGAACTTACAGATGCCTTCAAAATTGGTTTCCTGCTTTATTTGCCATTTTTAGCGGTTGATATTATTGTCACTACAGTATTGGTTGCGCTTGGAATGATGATGGTCCCACCAACTACTATCGCTATTCCCTTTAAGCTGATGCTGTTTGTTTATCTTGATGGTTGGAGCAAGCTTGTTCATGGGCTTGTTCTCACTTACATTTGAAAAAGGAGTTATCATAGATGAACGATTCAACTCTGCTTACCTATCTTTTTGATGTTATGTATGGTGCGGGCGTTATTATTATTCCGCCATTATTGGTGGCGACTGCAGTTGCTTTTTTGATTGGCTTGCTGCAAGCGGTTACTCAAATTCAGGAACAAACCCTTCCGCAAACCATTAAGATGTTTGTTATTGGTTTTATCCTTATTGCTTATGGCTCGTCTTTAGTAGCACCGCTTTTTTCAGTTTCTCAAAGAATATTTACTGAATTTCATACTATTGTTTGAGTTTTTTATAATCGCTTGTTTATTTATCATTTTGCTAAAAACCAAGAAAAACAGAGGCATCCGTTGGATTTAAGTTTTCTAATAGATATGTTAACACCAGTAGCAAATGTGATTCTTTTAAGCATTGCACGACCTTATGGTTTCACAATGACCTTTATTGTTTTTGCTTGGTTTAGAGCAGATACAGGTATGGTGAGAATGGGCGTTGCTATTGCTCTGGGAGTGCCTATTTTTGCTTATGCTGGACCGCAAGAATATGAATTGATTAACTCAAGTGAAATCCCAGTTCTAATTTTACTGTTAAAAGAAATATTAATTGGTGCAATTATGGGGTGGTTAGTTTCCTTTCCTTTGTTGATTGCTTCAGGGGCGGGGGGTATTATTGACACCTATAGCGGTGGGTCGCAAGGAACAACTGACCCTACAGGTGGGCAAGTTACGCCCGTAGCGCATCTATTTATGATTACAACATTAGGGTTGTTTGCAACTGTTGGTGGATTTTGGATTGTTACTGACTTACTCTATGAGAGTTATGCGACTTGGCCGATTTATACTGCTTTGCCTGACATTACTGCTGGTATAGATATAATATTTTCTATGATTACATCTTTGGTTGCGGCTGCGTTCATTCTTGCAGCTCCAATTCTTGCCGTTATGTTTTTTTCTGATATAATTTTTTTGATAGCTGCAAAGCTTGGTAAAAAAATTAATGTTACCTTTTTGGCTTTTACTGTTAAATCAACTATAGTTATTTTATTGTTGCCAGTTTTTACTTATATTTTAGTGCAGGCAGACAAAAAGAATTTTGAGCAATTTTCGCAAGTGAGCGTGTTTTTGAGGTCTTTGTTATAATGGGTGATGAATCAGAAGAAAAAACCTTAGACCCCACCGACCATAAGCTGAAAAAATCGCGTGAAAAAGGGCAAGTTTCTAGTAGTGCTGACTTTGTGACCGCTATGGTTACTTTGACAGGTGTGGTTGTTGTCTATGTTCTATCTTCCTCTTTCTTGGGGTTATTTGCTTCGCTTTTTAATCATGGAATAATGGTGATGGGAGATTCAAGTAAGGCAATAATGAAGGGGCAGTTATATTTTGTTTCTGAAGGCATAATCACTGCAGTAGCGCCGCTGGCTATTGTAGTGGGAATGGTAGCTATTGTGGCTAATATACTTCATAAAAAGGGTATTCCTTTTTCTCTTCACCCGATCAAGCCTGATTTTAACCGACTTAACCCTGCGAAAGGATTGAAAAACCTGTTCTCTAAAAGAAGTTTTACCGAGTTTTCGGTTGCTTTGCTAAGAGTGCTTTTATGGTTTTGTTCTGCTATTTTTATTATTTGGATATGGCTTCCTGACTTAATTTCATCTCCCATTTGTGGAGCTGGGTGTATTTTGACTTCGATTAAAACTATTGCAATTTATCTATTTCTTACAGCTTGTATTTTGCTGGTTGTTTTTGGAATTTTAGATATACCTATGCAGGTGGCTTTGTTCAAAAAAGATCAAAAAATGAGTTTTAGTGAACAAAAACGTGAAAGAAAAACTACTCAAGGGAACCCAGAAATTAAAGGGAAACAACGCCAGTTAGGTAGAGAAATGTTGGAGGAGGCAGAGCAGGGTAAAATACTTGAAGATTTGCAGGGATTGTTATTATTTGGTGGTGATTGTGTGGTTGAGGTTCGATTCAAGACTGGGAAAACACCACTCCCCATCGTTTATGCCAAAGCAAAAGGAGATATTGCTTATGATATTTTGGCAAGAGCGAGGGTGGGTGGATTTCCAGTTGAAGATATTGGTGAAGTTGCTGCTGATATTTATAAAAAAGTAGGTAGAGGTAAGACTGTTCTTCAAAAACATTTTACACCAGTTGCTAATGCGTTAGTTAAACATAAACTTATATAGAATGTAGATTTTTAGGTAGAATGGCTATTTTTTAGATTAATAGCACTCTTCTTTACTATATAAAAATTTTGCGGTTTAATAATCATTAAAAAATGGTTAGTATAATAATTATCATGCAACTAGTGTTATTAATTGTTTTTTGTTAATGAGATTTTTAATAATTTTTGAATTAAAAAGTTAGGGTTAGTGAAGGTTACTTCACAGGAGGAATATGTCAGAGTTAGCAGGCATAAAACAAAAAGATGCAGGTAGCGCTGGGTTTTGCAGCGATGATTTTGCTATGGCATCTCAAAAAGCTTTGAATATTTTGATTATAGATAACAATGTTATTTATCGTGAGGGTTTAAAAGCTTGCCTTATGCTTGATAATGAAAATTGGATTGTTAATGTAAGTTCTAACAATAATTTAGATGCTTTGTTTCGTAATGAGCTTGTTGTTGATCTTATTATGTTGAGTGTTGAAAAAGATATAGACCTGCTAGAGATGACTAAAATGTTTGCCTCGTTAAGTTCTAAGCCTATCATTATTGTGATGTGTAATAATAATGCTGATATTCATAAAGCAGGAGGGCTTATTGGTGATGGGGTTAAGGGGCTTATTGAGTATAATTCTGATATTGGGATTTATAAAGATGCGATAAATGGAGTTGTCTCTGGGAAAAATTATTATACTTCTTCTATTTCTGCTATTTTATTTACTGGTAGTGCAGAAGGAGATGATGGCGGTAAAAAATATAACCTGACAAAGCGTGAAGTTGATGTTTTGATGCTTATTTCTAGCGGTTTAAGTAATAAAGAAATTGCTAATCATTATACACTGAGTGTCAGGACTGTTGAAACCCATCGTCAAAATATTAGACAGAAAACTCAGGTTAATAGCTTGAAAGACTTGATACAAATTTCAAAAGATTTAGATGCGGGGGGCTAATTTTTTATTTGTAATAAATGTTAAGTTTATGATGGTAAGATTTAGATTATAATAGAATAATTGGTGCAAGGTAAGAATATTGAGTAAAAAGAGTAATAATTTAGCTAGAGTTGTGCGTTTGGGCGCTAGCTTTGCATTAAGTATTGGCTT
>Ga0256834_1001787_pt1 | contig 14147 bp, 8 predicted proteins | sample 4281140metaG_FD_190536 | JGI IMG/M metagenome (GOLD analysis project Ga0256834, IMG submission 190536) | Hydrothermal vent microbial communities from East Pacific Rise, Pacific Ocean - 4281-140 | ecosystem: Environmental > Aquatic > Marine > Hydrothermal vents | place: Pacific Ocean: East Pacific...
GATAATGCTATCGGAATTGATCCAAGTATTGGAGCCCTTAAACAATATTTATTAAAGGTTACTTTAGATAAGACACCCAATTCCGATAATATATTCGAAGCATTAAATTTCAACTATTCTGGACCTGTAGATGGTCATGACTTGACCGAGTTAATCTCTGAATTAAACAGGCTTAAAAACATTCCCGGGCCTAAACTACTCCACATAATTACAAAAAAAGGGAAAGGTTTACGTCTTGCTGAAGAAAATCAAGTAGTCTATCATGCTCCTGGCAAGTTTGATGCCAAAACTGGCGAATTAGCTCCAAAAAACACAGAAGAACTTCCTCCAAAATTTCAAGATGTTTTTGGTAAAACATTGGTTGAACTTGCAACAAAAAACAAAAACATTATAGGAATCACTCCTGCAATGCCAACGGGTAGTTCTTTAAAATTGATGATGGAGGTTTTTCCAGATCGCGCTTTTGATGTGGGGATTGCAGAACAACATGCGGTTACTTTTTCTGCCGGAATGGCTACCCAAGGATTTACCGTTTTTTGCAATATCTATTCTACTTTTTTACAACGTGCTTACGATCAAATTATTCATGATGTTTGTTTACAGAATCTACCTGTAGTTTTCTGTCTAGATAGAGCAGGATTGGTTGGTGAAGATGGTGCTACGCATCACGGTATTTTTGATATTTCTTATTTACGTTGTATCCCAAACCTTATTATTTTTGCTCCTAGAAATGAAGTAGAATTACGCAATATTATGTTTACTGCTCAACTAGGATTAGAACATCCTATTGCAATAAGGTATCCACGAGGCAGAGGGTTTACAGTCAATTGGGAAGTTCCTTTTGCTAAAATTGAGATAGGAAAAGGAGCATTATTAAAAGCTGGAAAATCCATAGCCGTTTTAACAGTTGGCACTTTAGCTGAGAATGCCTTAAAAGCCATCAATAATTTAAACGACACTACTGAGGTTTCTTTATACGACATACGTTTTATAAAACCTTTAGATAAAAAATTACTGCATCAAATCTTCAAAAAATACGCAGTTATTATTACTTTGGAAGACGGAATACTTGCTGGCGGTTTTGGGAGTGCAATAAGTGAATTTTGCACAAAAAACCAATATACGAATACTGTAAAATCTATAGGTATTTCAGATAGCTTCAGTGAGCAAGGAAGTATTCAAGAACTTCAAGATTTAGCAGGAATCTCTTCAGAAAAAATAAAAAAATTAATTGAATCTTTTCTATAAAAAAAGGGCTGCCTAAAAAGACAACCCTTTATAATATACTTTCTTATTAAAAATTAGTTAATAAGAAGTTTAACTGTATGACTATAATCTGCACCATCAATTTGCATAATATATAATCCTGTGCTTAAGTTTTCAGCATTGATGTTAACTGTACTTTCTAAAGTAACATTTTTGTTAAATACTTTTCTTCCGTTAATATCAAATATAGAAATAGTTGCATCTCCAAAATTAATTAAAGATCTAATATTGATGTTTCCGTTAGATGGGTTTGGATAAATAATAAAGTTATTATCTAAAGATCCTTTATCATCATTTGCTAAAGTACAATCTGGTCCTCCAGGAACATCAAATGCTTCTGTACCATCGTTACTATTAAAAGCACTTCCTTGGTCAGCACTTAATCCCAAACCTCTATTTGCGAATACTTCCCAAATTAAACAACGGTTATCACCATTATTTGTGATTTCGTCTGCTTCTAAAATAGCATCTCTACCATTTACAAATCCTGGACTACAGTTTTGAAGTTTAATACCATCCATTACTAATTGCATAGCGATATTATTTCCCCCTGTACCATTATAAAAATCATCATCAAATCCATATTGGTCTATTAAGGCCCAATTTAAATCCCATAACATTGATGCCCAAACAAAACCAACTCCGTGAGGAACTGCTTGACCTGGAATATCACCATATGTAAATCCGTTTACGCCCATATCTGTAGAGTAAGGCGCAGGTCTAATACCATTTCCAGTTATTGGTTGACCAGTTGCATAAGTCCCAACACCTCTAGGGTCTTCAGGTTGATCTCCAGTTTTTTGAGTTAGCATAATACCAAACCAGTCGCTCCATCCTTCTCCCATTTGTTCTTCGTTACTTAAACAACTAGTGTTTCCTGGGCCTCCAGTTAATCTATTAGAAATACCGTGGCCATATTCGTGAGCAACTATACCATTATCAAGATCTCCATCTAACATTGGCGCAACATTTTCTCCACTTATGGTACCGTTGATAGGTCCTCCTGCAAGCTCAGCAATAATAGCCTCACCATCAATATTATCAATCATAAAAAGTGGAATAGTAACACTACCACCATCAGCTCCACCACCCATTACAATAGGGGCACCAGCTACATTATTTACCATTATTACTGCAATAGCTCCTTCATTTTCAGCATTTAATGCTTTAAAGCCAAATTCACAATCACCTCTTCTAATCACTACAATTTTCCCGTTTAATGTTCCTGGGTTTGTTATATTATCACAACCATCATTTGGGTCTGAGGAAGTACCTGCGTCATCATCTTCAAGTAAAACGATATCTTCTGTTAACGGTGGTACAGGAAGAGATCCTCCAAAACCTGCTGGAATTCCACTATAAGTACCTGCTAAAGGACCACTATTTATAGTTAAAATATCTACAGGACCTGAAGATCCAGTAGACCATAAGAACATTTGCATTCTTGGGTTATTACCATCTGGAGGAGTAGCAAAATTTGCATTATTTGTACCGCCACCATCTTGTGCATCTGCATTAACTGAATCACTTCCATTTCCTAATCCAGTATAATTATTTTCTTGAAAGTTTCCACTTACTTCATCAAATCCATACTCGTACCAAACATCGTGCATAATATTATTCCAATAGAATAAATTTACCGTTGAAGCTTCAATCATATCTACTGGTGGTGCATTTAAATCGTATGGAAAATCAAAATTTAAACTAGCTCCACCATCGGCAGAAATACCATCGTTTCCATTATTAGCATTGATATCGTCTTTAGCCCATACGTTATTACCTCTTGTAATCGTAAATTCTGCTCCAGGAGCACCATCAGTATCGTGCCATCCATAAGGATTACTAGAACCATCTTGAGAAGGATCTGCAATTAAAGCATCTGTTCCGTGATTAGGACTTTCTATTGGCATAGCAAAAACTCTGTATTGAGCTCCACCAGCAGCATCAACAGTCATAGCACTCTCATTAAACAACACGCTTTTAGTGTTATTATGAGCCATATTACTGTGATTTTCTTCTCCAAAATTACAGCTAACAACCCAGTCGTTGGTAGCTAACAACTCTCCTGTTGAAGCGTCTATCCTTACATTATAATAATGACTAGCATCTAATAGGTAAATACTTAAATCCCAAGAAAGGATCAATTTATCATCCTCTGTAGTTTGATAAACTAATTTTACAGGAATGTTATTTAATGAAATAGTCCCGTTTGAAAAAACGAAAGAATTATTTGAAGTTGTTTCAATTAGTTCAAGATTTGAAGGATTAGATAACCCTAAACTTTGAGCAGCTTTTGTAATTGCTGATGAAGCCGAAATAACCGCATTAGTTGTATTTACTTTTTGAGAAATATTATCTGAAAAAGATAAATTAGCATTAATTACAACACCATTTCGTACTGCGAATGATGATGATGAATTGAAAACTTCAATTCCTTGGTAACGCTGAATAACATAAACGTTCTCCACGTTCATACTCTTAGAGTAACTGTGTCTGTCTACAATTACATCCTCAACATCTTGAGATTGTAATCCTAGTTCTGATCTGTTTGAATTTAAATAATTGTTTACTGATCCCGAAAAATCCTGCCCAAAGGCAAAACTCGTAGCAATAAACATAAATAAATAAAGTAATTTTTTCATAAAATTTTGTTTTTTTTAGTTAATGATTAAGTAGTTTTTTTAGACAATCAAGCCTATTTTTATTATAATTTTGTGAATTTAGTATAATATTAGAACATTATTAAAGAATTCCGTTGATTTTTTGAAAAATTAACATTGCATTGCCGTCTGTTAAGCGAGAAATGTAATTACAAACTTCCATTAAATGTTGGTAAACCGTTTTACTATCCTTCAAATCCTCTTTTAAATCCTTTAGTATTAAGCCATCATACTGATCTTCTTTATTGGTATATAAATTTTCAACTGAAGAAGTATAAACGTCTAAAAGTGTAGTGAGAATCTTATACCCTGCAATTTCTTTATCGGTTACTTCGGTGCTTTTGTAAATCTTTTTTACACTTAGTTTGATAATATCCTCAATTTGGGCTTTGTATTTACTTTTCTCTAAAAGTGAAGTTGTAAATTCTCCTTTTAATATCGCTTCTTCATTTTCTAAAAAAACTGCAGCTGCTTCAGCAACCAACGTATTTATAGCTAGTGATCGCAAATAGGCCAATCTATCTGAAGATTTGGTTAGTTTATTATATTTTTCGGTAAAAATATTTTCTTTTACAATGTTGATTAAATATTCTAGGGCAAACTCTTCTTCAATTAAACCTAAATTAATTCCATCTTCAAAATCGATAATAGTATAGCAAATATCATCTGCAGCTTCTACCAAAAAAGTTAATGGATGACGCCCATAACTCATATCATTCTGGTCTCCTCTTTTAGGGAGCATCAACTCATTTGCTACTTCTATAAAAAAATCTTTTTCAGATTGAAAAACACCATATTTCTTATCTGCAATGTGCCTAGTTGGTTTTTTAGGCAAAGATTCTTTTGGGTATTTCATAAATGCTCCCAAGGTTGCAAAGGACAATCTCAGACTTCCTTCCACCCCATTTTTGGATTCGGTTAATATTTTAAATCCGTTAGCATTTCCTTCAAAATCTATTAAATCTTGATATTCTTTTTTGGTTAATTGTGATTGAAAACGCTTTCCTTTTCCGTTTAAAAAATAACTTCCAATTGCTTTCTCACCGCTATGCCCAAAAGGAGGGTTTCCAATATCGTGTGCTAGAGCCGCAGCAGCTACAATGGCTCCAAAATCGTTAAATTGATATCCGTGAACTTTTTTAAGCTGAGGATGTTTTTCTAAAACCGCTTTTCCTACAGTACGCCCTAACGATCGCCCCACTACCGAAACTTCTAAACTATGAGTTAAACGAGTGTGAACAAAAGAGGTTTTTGATAATGGAATTACTTGAGTCTTATCTTGTAAACTTCTAAAAGCTGAAGAAAATATAACTCGGTCAAAATCTACTTCAAAACCCAAACGAGTTTCATCTTGCTCAATTCGTAATCGTTTATTGGTGTCACCTTGTCGCTTTAAGGACAGTAATTGTTCCCACTTCATCATACTATTTATTTTAATATGCAAGATACTATTATTGAATTTCAATTTACTAAATACCATAAACAAAAAAAATCGCCTAAAATTAATTAGGCGATTTTAATATATTCAAAAAAGAATATTAATACTTGTAATCAAATTATCTTACAATAATCTTAGCTGTTTTAAATGTGTTAGAAGCTTGATCTCCCATTTTCACAAAATAAACACCTGGAGCTGCATAAGACATATCTAATTGGTATACGAATTTATCTCCTTGTTTTTCTAGATTATTAAATGCTAAAGTTTGACCTAATACATTGTAGATTGCAATAGATGCAACTCCATCAAAAGTAGTTGTTAATGTAATATCAAATTGATTATTTGGATTGGTAACTACTAAAAATTCAGCATTAGCGATTGAAGGATCTTCAATTCCTAAAACACCCATATTTGCAGAATAATCTTCTGTCTCACCATATTGAGTCTCTTCACAAGCGTCATCTGGTACTGGAGCTTGCCAAGAAGATTTAACTCTCATTCTGTGTTGATTTCCTGTAGCTACACTTCCAGGAATAGTTAAAGTTACCGTTTCTGTATACGTTCCTGCTGCAGCGCCTGGTGCAATAACAAAGTTAGGCACCACTGTTTCTGAAGTATCAAAAATTCCGTCATCGTTAAAATCAATCCAAACTCTTACGTTTTGATCTCCGTATCCTGTAGTTACAGTAAAATCATAAGAACTTCCCGGCTCTAAAGTTGCTGCTAAATTTGTAAAATCTGCATATCCTTCACAACCTGAATCATTATCTATTTCTTCAATAGTAACATTTGTAAATCCGTCACCGAAAGAACAATCTTCTGATGGCTCACAGATAATTACACCGTTGAAAACAGTTTTTGATAATTCATCATTATTAGGGTTTGTATCTCCAGATAAATTAGTTCTTGCAACAATAGTGTGATTTCCAGCAGCAGATAAATCTGCAGTAGCAGCAAAAACATGTGTTGTTGTTGTTCCTGCAACTAAGGTTCCTACTAAAGTTTCTGCAACTGTAGCACCACCATCAGCAATATACTGTACTTCTGGGTTAGTAATATCATTAGATCCAAAGTTTCTAACTTCAATAGAAACAATTTCAGTTGCAGTTAAAACTCCAGTGTTTGGAGATGTAATAGCAGTTACTCCTATATCGTCTGGTCCTGGAGGAACTAATGAAAACGCTCCTACAACCCCTTTTCTTCCACTATTTTGGTATTCATTGATAAACCAAAATGTAGAATCATCTAATGGGTCAATATCTATTTTACTATAATCACCATAACGTGTACTACCTATATTTGCATTACCAGCAGCGATAAGTTCTTCAATAACAGTCATAGTTCCTAATGGATCTCCATCAAAACGACCTGTATAATATGAACTAATTCTAAAATCTGTAGGGTTTGGAGTTGAAGGTCCTGCCATAGAAGTATATCCCATTGCAATATTTCCTGCTCCATCCATAATCATACTTGCATGCCAAGCATGTTTCCCGTTTGGTGCTGTATAAGTTCCTTCTTGATAAACAGTCCAAGGTTGGTTGTCACCAGATTGGCGTAATTCATACCAACGTACACCAGCTAATTCACCACCACTAGCATCTGTATCTATAACAAAGTTAAATATTGCTGAATTATAAGATCCAAATTTTCTAAATTGTGCTTGGTTCATAATTGTAGCTTGTAATGCATCTACAGCTGTTCCTCCTCCTGGTTGAGTTAGGTTAGAAAAACTTCCTCCGTCAAATACACTAATAAATGGTGTAGTTGGCAATTCGGTAGCAGCAGACATAGATCCTGATCCTGCACCCCAATCCATATCTAATGTCCAAAGTTTTACATGGTCAGTTGCTACTCCACCCCAAGCGTCATCTTGTAAGTAAATAAAAGTTGCTCCACCTGCAGCTGGCATATTTGCATCACTAACATTTAAAGCTTGTGGGCTAAAAAATCCACTAGTTACCAATCCTGGTAAAGGAAAACCTAGAATCTGCGCTGCGTTTCCAGCTAGCATCTCATCTCTTTCCATAGCCCAAACTTTATTACCTCCTCCAGTATTTTCTGTCATATAATAACCATCACTCCATACAGAAAGTTTTTGATAATCACTAACTGCTCCAATTGCATAGTTATTCCAACCATCATTAATTGGATCTGGTCCGTCTGAAACAGCTATTTGAGCTCCTCCACCTAAGAATGAAAGTACCCATCTGTCTGCCGCTTGATCATAAGATGCTGTTAAATCACAACATCCACCATTTGGAAAAAATGTAGGGTTAGGAGAAACAGGCCCAAACATTAAGTTACCAGATTTATCATAAATAGCAACAGCTGTATTGTAAGTAACCACAACGTGGTTAGGTCCAACTGCCATTGATGGATCGGTAGGGGTTGATCCAGATTGGTAAGCATCAAATACAATTGTAGGAGGTGCTACTCTTAACGATTGTTCTGCTTCATTTCTATTTCTTACATAATAATCATCTTGTGTTTGACGATCTTTTCCAATAATTACTTTATTCCCTAAAGCTCTTTTATCTTGAGCTTCTTTTACAACATCAATAAATTCAGGTAGCTCATTTATCCTAGAAGCTATCGAAGGTGTGTGTGTAGGTGTAATTAGAAAAACATCTGATGGTCCCGTGGGCACATTAGGAGTTGATTTTTGTGCGTTTGCAGTAATAGTAAATACCGCTAACAACAACAATAAAAAATAATTTTTTAATTTCATTAGTTTAAGTTTTAAGTTAACAATTTTTTAGTGTCCCAAAAATACTATCAATTCTTAAATAAACAAGGAAAATCATTAATAAAATGCTAATTTTAAGAATAAAAGGAACAATATTCGTAACTTTATGTCCTTAACTATATTAAAACAGTTTTATGCATTTAATTAAAATTAGTGTTGCTTCATTTTTATGGGTGTTAATTTCTTGTAACACAACTACAAAAACAGTAGATTCAATTTCTAAAGAGGAAATTATAATGGAAGAAAAAAATATGCTAGCTGAAGGATTTTTAGCAGGTCAAATTTCTTTTTCAAAAAAAGAAGGAGATTGTCCTATTACCATAAAAATTGAAGGAAAAAACGGGGTTTATTATTATGACCCTATTAATCTTACAGAAGAATATAAAAAAGAAGATGAGAAAATATGGTTTAAATTTGCTGGTCTTAGACGAATGAATCGTTGTAACAAAGCCTCTCCTGTTAATATTACTGAAATACAAAAAAGGAACTAAGCTCATTTTATAAATCAAAAAAGGTCTTGCTATCAATTATTAACAAGACCTTTTTTGATTAAATTTTGCTAAAACTAGCTCAACCATTCTTTATAAGAAATGGAATTTTTAATTTTATCTGAAATCTCTGAAATAGCAATACGTTCTTGTTTCATCGTATCTCTATGACGAATTGTTACGGTTTGATCTTCTTTTGTTTGATGGTCTACCGTAATACAAAATGGTGTTCCCACAGCATCTTGACGGCGATAACGCCTTCCTACTGCATCTTTCTCATCATAAATCACATTGTAATCCCATTGTAAATCTTCAATGATTTCTTTTGCAATTTCTTGCAATCCATCTTTTTTAACTAAAGGAAAAACTGCTGCTTTTACAGGTGCTAAAATAGAAGGAAGTTTTAAAACTACTCTTGAGCTTCCGTCTTCTAATTCTTCCGTTTTTAATGAATTACTGAATATTGCTAAAAACATTCTGTCTAATCCTATGGAAGTTTCCACTACATAAGGAGTGTAATTTTTATTGGTTTCGTGATCAAAAAACTGAAGCTTTTTACCTGAATGTTCTTCGTGGGCTTTTAAATCGAAATCGGTACGAGAATGAATCCCTTCTAATTCTTTAAATCCAAATGGAAAATTAAATTCAATATCGGTTGCTGCATTTGCATAATGTGCCATTTTTTCGTGATCGTGGAAACGGTAGTTTTCTGCTCCTAAACCTAAAGACATATGCCATTTTAATCTAGTTTCTTTCCAGTATTCATACCATTTCATTTCTTCGCCTGGCTTTACAAAATATTGCATTTCCATTTGCTCAAACTCACGCATTCTAAAAATAAATTGTCTTGCAACGATTTCATTTCTAAAGGCTTTTCCAGTTTGGGCGATTCCAAAAGGGATTTTCATTCTACCTGTTTTCTGAACATTTAAGAAATTTACAAAAATTCCTTGAGCAGTTTCTGGACGAAGGTATAAATCCATCGCACTTTCTGCAGAAGCACCTAGTTTAGTACCAAACATTAAATTGAATTGCTTAACATCTGTCCAATTTTTTGAACCAGATAATGGATCTGCAATTCCTAATTCTTCAATTAGTAATTTTACATCGGCTAAATCTTCCGCTTCTAAAGACCTTGCCATACGTTCCAAGATCTCTTTTTGTTGCGAAATATATTTTACTACTCTAGGGTTGGTAGTAACAAACTCTTCTTCGTTAAAACTTTCTCCAAAACGTTTTTTTGCTTTGGTAATTTCTTTTTGAGCTTTAATGTTTAGTTTTTCGCAGTAGTCTTCAATTAAAACATCGGCGCGGTATCTTTTTTTAGAATCCTTATTGTCTATCAACGGGTCGTTGAAAGCATCTACGTGTCCCGAAGCCTTCCAAGTGGTTGGGTGCATTAATATTGCGGCATCAATACCTACAATATTTTGGTGCATATACACCATACTTCGCCACCAATATTCGCGAATGTTCTTTTTTAATTCTACTCCGTTTTGAGCATAATCGTACACGGCACTAAGTCCGTCATAAATTTCACTAGATGCAAAAATGTAACCGTACTCTTTTGCGTGTGAAATTACTTTTTTAAATAAATCTTCGTTTGCCATAGCGCAAAAATAAAAAAACCGTTACGATTACAGTAACGGTTTCATTTAAATATAATAAAATATTATTTTAATGTCATTTTCGTAGTTGCAACTAGGCTTGAGCCATCAAATACGTTAATTGTATAAATTCCTTTTATTAAATCTTCTTCCTTTGCGTTAACCATTGCACAAACATCTAGTTCATCATTTTCGTAAAAAACATTTATTGAAGCGCTATAATCCAATACTCCTTCTTCAAATACCAATTCTGCTTTTTCTCCCAATAAATTATTTTTTGGGTTAATTACTTGAACATAAAACAAACGGTCTCCTTTTTCGGCCAAAGCATTTGGTGCTAGCGTAAAACAAGCTCTTACTTTTTCGGCTCTTCTTGCTCTTTTTGTATCGACTACTTTACCACTATTTCTTACAATTATTCCTGCTCCAGTAAGATCTATTGCTTTTACAACAGCGCCTGCTTTAATTTTTTCGGCTAAGAGCGTATTTTCATTAGTAATAGAATCTACTTTTTTATGAGTTTCGTTTAACTCTATATACGCATTATCTCTTTCGGCAATTACCAATTCGTTAACTGCAATTAGGCTATCCACTCTTTTAAACATTAACGTTCTTTCACTTTTCAGCTTTCTTATTTCAGATTTATATCTTTTTAATAAAGCAATATTTGCCTTAGCACCTTTTACAGAATCTAATAAAACCACAATGCGATCTCTTGCCTCTAAAAGATCTTTGTCTTTTATCTCATTATCCTTAATTACCTCATTATAATTAGTAATTAATTCTTGTAATTCAGATTCGATATTAGTTTTTTCGGTTTTTAATAACGTTATTGTATCTTCCTTATCGTTATATAGGGTCACTGTATAAACAGCTAATGCAATTAATAATAGTGTTAAGATTCCTACTATTATTTTAAACGTGTTGTTGTTCTCCTCTGTACTCATGATTTTTTGTTTTTGTTTATTTTAGGCTAAGTTACTATCTAGCTAATATAACGTCAAAATTTTAAATAATATATAAATTATGTTAAATCTTTTATTTCCAAAAATTTGCAGCGGTTGTAAAACTGTTTTATTGAAATCTGAAAATATTATTTGCACCCAATGTAGACATAATTTACCATTGGTTTGCCATCATAAAACAGGAAACAAAGGAATGAAAAATATGTTCTACGGAAAATTTCCTGTAGAAAATGCAACCGCTATTATAAAATTTCAGAAAAGAGGAATTACCCAGGAGTTATTGCACAATTTAAAATATAGAGGACAGCAGAAAATAAGTGGCTTTTTTGGAGAATGGTTGGGCCAAGAATTAAAAGACTTGGCGGCATACAATACTATTGACTTGGTAATTCCTGTTCCTTTACATAAACAAAAACTTAAAAAAAGAGGCTATAATCAAGTGGAGGGGTTTGGTAAGGAGATTGCAAAAGCATTACAAGTTCCTTATAACAACAACCTATTAATTAAAGTTTCAAAAACTAAATCACAAGTGTTTAAACAGCGGCTTACCCGTTTTCAATCTGAAGAAATTTTTTCATTATTAGACGCTCGCCTATTAGAAAATAAGCATATTTTATTGGTAGATGATATTGTCACCACTGGGGCAACATTAGAAAATTGCGCCTTACAAATACTAAAAGCACCACAAGTAAAACTAAGTCTTGCAACAATTGCAATAGCTTAAAAAGTTTCTCTATTTTTGTCCTTATGAAGCATCGGTTACTTTATATTCCAATTTTATTATTATTCACTTTATCGTTTGTAGATTGTGCAAAAAGAGGGGCTCCGTCTGGTGGAGAAAAAGATTCTATTCCTCCAATAGTGGTGAGAAGTAATCCTGAAAATTTCAGCATTAATTTTGACGAGAATGAAATAAAAATTTATTTTGATGAATATATAAAACTAAAAGACATCCAAAAGGAATTAATTATTTCTCCACCCTTAAAATACCAACCAAAAATAACACCTTTAAGTACCGGAAAATTTATAAAAATATTAATTGAAGACACCTTAAAAGACAATACAACCTACTCGTTTAACTTCGGAAAAAGTATTGTTGACAATAATGAAGAAAATGTATTTAAATATTTTAAATACATTTTTTCTACCGGTAATTATATTGATAGTTTAAAGCTAAAAGGAACTGTAAATGATGCTTTATTATTAAAGCCCGATGGAACCTCAACTGTTATGCTATATGAAGTGACTGAAACTTTTAATGATTCTATTATTTTTACCGAAAAACCAACTTATATAACAACCACCATTGATGATCAACAAGATTTTGAATTCAATAACTTAAAGGAAGGTAAGTATTTATTGGTGGCATTAAAAGAGAAAACAAGTGATTATATTTTTCAACCTTCTTACGATAAAATTGGATATTTAAATAAACTCATCACCATACCAACAGACAGTTCTTATGCTTTAACCCTTTTTAAAGAAACTCCTGAATACCGAATTTCAAAACCTAAACACGAAGGTAAAAATCATATTATTTTTGGTTTTGAGGGTGATGCTGAAGAGTTAACTATTGAATTAACTTCTTCGGTTACAGAAGGTTTTAAAACGGCTATTTATAAAGATCAGAAAGCAGATTCTTTACATTATTGGTTTCAGCCAGCTATAGAAAATGACTCGCTAGTTTTTATTGCTACCAACAAATTTTACAAAGATACTTTAACAACAAGAATGCGAGATTTGTATATAGATTCTTTAAAAATTACTGCTTTAAATTCGGGAATCATCACTCCTAAAGATACTTTACAGTTTTCTGCAAATACTCCGTTAATTTCAATAGATACTGAAAAAATAAAGATTATAAATAAAGATTCTTTGTCAATTACAGCTACAGGTAAAATTGATAAAGAATATAATATTGCTTATGTAGAATTTCCCATAAAAGATAATCAGTCTTATGCTATAGAAATGTTGCCAGGTGCTTTTACAGATTTTTTTAATAAGACTAACGATACCATAAAAACTAGAATAAGAACCAAAGAGCTTTCGGATTATGCGGCTTTAAATCTGACGATTATTCATCAGAAAAAACATCCGCTAGTTGCTCAATTAGTAAATATAAAATTTAAAGTTATTGCTGAAAAAATAGTGGACAGTAATAATTCTGTTTTGTTTGAATATATTAAACCAGGAGAATACTATGTTCGGATTATTTTTGACGAGAATAGTAACGGAAAATGGGACACAGGTAATTACCTTCAGAAAGTACAACCAGAAAAAGTGGTTTATTATCCTAAAAAGCTAGAAGCAAATCCTAATTGGAGCTTAATTGAGTCTTTTACTTTAGAGTCCGCTAAGGAATAACCAATACATTTTGGCTTGTTCTTAAGCCCTTTTTATTGGTTAAAACCTTCTCGATATTCCCGAAATTTAGGAATTTAAAAAATCACTCAAAGCACTTTAAAACTTATTTTCAATTAACTTAAAATCATCCCGATCATTTAAAAACTGAAGATGCTTTCTGATGCTTTCAATATGTGTTTTTTGAAGCGTAATCGTTTCGGTAAAATCTTCTTCAAAATTTGGGTTTGAAATTTGTTCGCCAAGCACATCATAAACTGCCGAATGTCCTGAATATTTATGTCCATTAGCATCTTCTCCTACTCTATTTACACCAATGCAATAGCTCATGTTCTCAATAGCTCTTGCTTTTAAAAGTGCGTCCCAAGCGGCAACTCTTCGTTCTGGCCAATTGGCAACATAAAGTAGTACATCATAGTTTTGAGTATTTCGAGCCCAAACTGGAAAACGCAAATCATAGCATATTAACGGATAGATTTTCCATCCTAAATACTCCACAATTACTTGCTGGTTTCCGGCTTTATAGGTTTTATCTTCTCCTGCTAAAGTAAAGGTATGTCGCTTATCATAGGTTTTGTAATCTCCATCGGGAAAGACAAAAAAAAGGCGATTG
>Ga0256834_1001788_pt1 | contig 14146 bp, 14 predicted proteins | sample 4281140metaG_FD_190536 | JGI IMG/M metagenome (GOLD analysis project Ga0256834, IMG submission 190536) | Hydrothermal vent microbial communities from East Pacific Rise, Pacific Ocean - 4281-140 | ecosystem: Environmental > Aquatic > Marine > Hydrothermal vents | place: Pacific Ocean: East...
CAAAGATACAGAAGAAATTAGTTTTAAAAAAATAAAAAAAGCTATTTACAATGAGATAGTTAATGAGTGGCTAAGTTTTTGTGATGATACTTTAATCTATCCAAAAAAAGATGCAATTTTAATTATAAATCAAATTGATAAAATTCAATTTATATACTCTATAATTAATAGCTATTTTGATAAGTTTAGTAGAATTATATTTAGCGAAATAGTTGATACATTTTTAGAATATTTAGACAGCTCATCATTTACAAAAAATAAACAAATATTTATAGAAAAAGTTCTTCAAAGTAAATTTAATGAAGATAAAAACTTCAATAGCATACATAAGTTTTCTCAGTTAAAAAGCAGGGTACAAATAGCACAAGAATGTAAAAATATAAAAATAAATAATATAAACAATAAAATAAAAGAACTGATGGAAAAATTAAGTGCTAATACAAACGAAGAAAATAGTATTTTATTAAAAATTGAAGATTATGATTATGAAATAAGTGAACTAGAAAAAAAAGGTTTATACGAATTTGATGAAATTATTGCGAAGCTTCGCAATAACATGATAGATGCTATGAAAAAGCTATCTTAAACGTTAAATCTAAAGTGCATTACATCGCCATCTTGAACTATATACTCTTTACCTTCTAAACGCATTTTACCAGCTTCTTTAGCTTTGTTCTCACCGCCACACTCTATGTAGTCATCATAAGAGATAACTTCTGCACGTATAAAACCTTTTTCAAAATCATTATGAATAGCAGCTGCCGCTTTTGGAGCTGTTGAGTTTTTACGAATAGTCCACGCACGAACCTCTTTAACACCAGCTGTAAAGTAACTCATAAGACCAAGTTTATCAAAACCTTTATGAATTATTTGCTCTAATCCAGATTCTTCTACACCTAAGTCAGTTAAGAACTCTTGAGCTTCATCATCATCAAGACCAATTAGTTCCTCTTCTATTTTTGCACATAATTTTATAAGTTCACAGTTATTGTCTTTAGCATGTTGCTTTAAGGCAATTACATATTCATTATCTTCAAGTAGCCCATCTTCATCAGTATTTGCACCATACATAATCTCTTTTTGAGTCAAAAATCTAACTTCATTATTTAATTGTCTATACACATCAGTATCAACTTTATCGAAATTACGAGCTAAGTTTCCATCTGCTAAGAACTCAATTAGTTCTTCTGCCATCTCTAGTGCAGCTTTTGCACTCTTATCAGCTTTAGCTTGTTTTTTAAGCCTATCTATGCGATTAGATAAAACTTCTATATCTGCAAGTATCAATTCTCCCTCAATAATCTCAACATCGCGGAGTGGATCTATACTTCCCTCGTTATGAACAATGTTTTCATCAAAAAAACATCTTACAATTTGAAGTATAACTTCTGTTTCACGAATATTAGATAAAAATTTATTACCTAAACCCTCACCCTTACTTGCACCTTTAACAAGACCTGCAATATCTACAAAATCTAAAGTTGAATATTGTATCTTTTGAGGATTAACAATTTTAGCTAATTGTGCTAATCTTTTATCCGGAACAGGAACAATAGCTTTGTTTGGTTCTATTGTACAAAATGGATAGTTTGCCGCTTCTGCATTTTGTGCTTTTGTTAAAGCATTGAAAGTTGTTGATTTACCTACATTTGGAAGCCCTACTAGACCGATACTTAAACCCATGATTGACCTTTGGTTATGTTTTATTAAAGTGAAATAGTATCTAAAAGTTGCTTGGAGTTTTTATAAATAAACTATTTATAGGCAATTTATTTATTTAATCGTTAATCTAAGTGATGGTTTGTATATTCAAGTGGTTTGGCAAGAAAAAATCCTTGAGTGCGATCTATATTAAGCTCTTTAACTTTTTCAAGAATTGCTGCATTATGAACAAATTCAGCAACAGTAAGTATGTTTAATTTTTTTGCAAAATCTACAATTGTTTGGACAACTATCTGAGCATTTAAGTCTTTATCAAGATTTTTTATTAGCGTACCGTCTATTTTAATATAATCAATATTAAGCTTAACAAGATGCTCAAAATTAGAATATCCAGAGCCAAAATCATCTATTGCTACTTTACAGCCAAGTTCTTTCATCTCATTTATAAAAAATGAAACATTTTTATAGTTATCTATCCCTTCAGATTCTAATATTTCAAAAATAATTTTATTAGCAACATTATATTTTTTGATCTCTTGTTTAATATATTTTACAATGCTATGATTAACAATATCTTCAGCAGATAGATTGATTGAGAAGCAATGATCGATATGTTCAAAGTGGGAACAACTTTTTTCAATCATAATCTTTGTTAGTTTATCATATAGTCTACTTTTTTTAGCAATGGTTAAAAATTTATATGGACTGATGACATTATCATTATCATCAATTAATCGAATTAGACACTCATAACTAGCAACTTTATCTGATGTGTTATTAAAAATGGGTTGAAAATAAGGAACTATTTTATCTTGTTTAATCGCTTTTTTAAGCTTATTAACCCAATCCATATTTTCTTTATATTGCTCCTCTATATTTAGCTTTTCATCATAAAGAAAAAAAGATTTTTTTTGCTTTTTTGCTGACTTTAAAGCGATGTCAGCTTTTTCTAAAGCTTTTTCTATCTGATATGTACCACCAATAGTTACCCTTATTCCAAGTTCATTATTTTCATGAAAAAAGATCATTTTTTCTATATCATGAACTAAATTTTTAGCAGTTTTTATAAAGTAATCTAGTGATGGCTTTTTCATAAAAAACAGAGCAAATTCATCACCAGATAAACGCTTAAGTTCAATATATGGTTCATCATTAAACATAGCCTTTAGTCTATTTGAGACCTTTTTTAAAACATTATCACCTGCAACATGCCCAAAAAAATCATTTATCTCTTTAAAATCATCTATATTGATAATTAACAATGCCCCATCCTTAACGCCAACAATATCATTAAGCAAACTAAGTCTATTAGGTAGTCCTGTTAAAGCATCTACATAGAGTTGTTTACGAAGTTCTATTGTTTTTTCATCAACTTTTTCTTCAAGATAATTATTGATATTTTGTTGTTTTTTTGAAAATTGAGAAATTTTTTGTTGCATATTATTTAGAGCATTTGAGATTAGTCCAATTTCATTATTTTTTGATATAAATGGAATTTTTATTTCATGATTTGGAGAGTAATTTTTTAAAGATTTAGCAATTTTACGAAGTGGTGAAAGAAGTTTTTTTACATATAGACTAAATAGTATAAATATTATACTAAGAGCAAAAAGTAGAGCAAACATTACTTTTGTGTATTTGTCCATCAGTTCTTCATATCCTTTGTTAGAATAGATAAGGACTAATTCGCCTATTTTTTTATCAGAATTTGGTTTGAAAATACTTTTTTTTACTGTAAAAGCATTTTGGACGCCATTTTTATATTCTGAAGATTTAACTTCATTTATTATCTTATTATTGCTTATAACTTTTATAGCTAATATATTTGGATTTTTTATAAGTTGATGAGCTATTTGGTCTATTTTACTTTTCATATCAAGATATATGTTAAGTGCAATAAGTGGTTCTATTGTTCTTGCAATCAGATTAGCTTTTTCAATCTCAACATCATAAAAAGCTTTTTTATTTATATTTTCAAATACACTAAAGATAACTAAAATAATAAATAACGAAACTACTGCAATTGAAACCACTATTTTAGTAGAAAGAGATTTAAATTTTTTTTTCATTCTAAAAGCCTATATTTTTTTATAATCGAATTAGCTAATAAGCTATCTGTATTTTAACATAATTAATAACAAATACAGAATATAACCAAATTTTTCAATCTATATAATTAACCATCTGCAATAAAGAATCAACAAAATCTATATTTTTCTTGCATAAATTTTCTTTATTTAAATATAAAACTGTTGTTTTTTCTAATGCTAAAGAGAATAATAGACCATTTTTTAAGTTATTAATATCATATGCAAATGAAATAATTCCTTTTTTATTTGCAATTTTTGCAACTTTTTCAATATGCTTATCACTATTTAATGCATATATAACTGTTGCATTTATGTCGTAAGACAAATCAGAAAAAGTTGTTAGTTTTACTTCATAACTGTATTCATCAAAATACTCTTTATAGTTTGTTTTTATGTATTTAGTTATCTCCGCAGCTGTAATATAGTCTTCTATTTCATAAGCAATAGTATAGATTATCTTACCATCTATTAATTTCTCATTAAGTTTTTTATCAAGCAATATTATTTTAGGAAAAATAGAGGCCTGAGCTTTTAATAAGAGATGATCATAGCTATGACCATATACTAAAGTAACAAAAATTAAAAAGGTGAGGATTAATTTTTTAATTTAAAACTCCTTTTTTAGGGCTATTAAAAAGTTTCTACGCTCTTGTTCATAGTCTTGGATATATGTATTTGGTGGAGATGGAAATGTGACTTTTGTATCAAATATATTTTTAATGCTAAGTGTTAAAGTATAGTCATACTTTTGATTTTTGTATTGAAGTGTAGTGTCTATAGTTGAATAGTCTTTTACTTTTTCACGTGTATCACCAGATACTCTATCTTTTGAACCAACATATTTAGCAACACCACTAAGAGATAAAGCGCTATTTAAATTATAAATATAATAACCTTTAACTAGGTGATTTGCAACATTAGGTAGTGATTCATTTTTATTTTCATCAGTTATGTGAGTTCTGCCTGTTATATATGAGTAGTTAAGATATAGTTGATCTACAGATGTTATATGTCCTTTGTATTCAAGTTCAAAACCATATATATCGGTATCTACAACATTTCTATATTCAGGATCAGCGGATGAGTTATATATCTGATCTTTGTTTAGTAGATAAAAAATATTTGATTGTAAATAAGTGTCACTCGAAAACTTTTTAATATACGCAACTTCAAAGGCATCTACTTTTTCTGGATTTAAAGATGTGCTACCAACTCTAGCAAGATTATTCATTGTAAACATCTCTTGCCATGAAGCATTTCTATGGGAGCGACTATATATTGCTTTAAAAATGTTTTGAGCATCTGCTTGATAAACCATAGAGATTCTAGGCTCAAGCCCCGCATCTTTATATGAAGTTTGCTCATAGTTAAAACCAAATATAAAAGCAATAGAGTTATTTAGTTGATATTCATCTTGTAGTGAAAAAATAAAAGTGTTACGCTCAGCATCTTTATCAAAAAATGGTAAAGTATCTGTATAATCAACTAGGGCAACATCACCAGTCAACCTGTTTGAGAGCTTTGATGTCATATCTATAGTTTGCTCTTTTATAAAACGATAACCAGTAGTTATAATATGTTTATCAATTCCATTATATTTAAGGTAAGATGATTGGTATATGGTTCTTTGTGCAGCAAAGTGTTCCCCATATAGCCCGTCTTGAAAAATAATACCACTAAGATTTAAATCATCAGGAGATAATTTAGATTTAGAGTCAGAAGTATCATATTTTATACCTGCTTTTATATCAATTTTTAAATTATTGATTTTTTTATTATAACCCAATTCAAGGTATTGACTTGGTAATTTCATTCTATCGCTATCTTGAGGTAGTGCAAGATTGATACCATAAGCACTACCTTGCGTATGCTCAAGTATCCGTGCTTTAAGGGTAAAATTTTTATATGTAAGGTTGAGTCCAATGGAGTACTCCTCAAGCCATAATGGAGCATCTCCTGATTGAGACAGGGATATATTATTGGCACCAAATACCCCTTGAGAGAGTCCATCTGGCCCAGCAGGTAATTTTTTATCATCTTTTTGATAATAAAAATCTATAAAAACTTTAAAATTATCTACTTTATAAGTTTTTATAAACCCACCCATCTTGTAATCATTTGAACCGTACTTAAATATTATTTTATCACTAGATTCAAAACCTTTAAAATCTTCCGCATATGTTATAATGTTTATAGAACCAGCATAGGCGTTAACTCCATCTACTTTGCTTCCAGGTCCTCTGACTACTTCAATCCTTTTAATCATCTCTATGGGAAAAGAGAGATATTCTGAATAGGCATCAAAAAAGAGGTTGTTAACGAGTATACCATCTATAAAAAGTTTTGACTGACCAGATGCAAGAGGGTTTGAACCTCTAAATATTGGAGTTTGAGTATTTGTATTGTCGGTTGCCATATCAACACCTGGAACTAAACCTAAAGCCTCTTTGAGATTTGATATGCCAAGTTTTTCAAGCTCTTTTCCTTCAAATACTGAGATAATATATGGTTGATAAAGCTCATTTTGTTTTGTAATAGTTGCAACCTCTTTAAAATGTTCCATATCACTAGATAGAGATAATAATAAATCATCCGTCCTTGCATTTAAATTACTTAAACTCATTAGTGCAAGTAGAATAAAATAAAATTTGGCTGATTTAGATGAAACTTTATATTTCATTTTGTTTTTTCCACAGTTTAAAAAGTTCAGGATTATCAATTTTAATTTGTTTTGTATATAATATACAAGGATATCGTAGACCAAAATACCCATGTACTTGTCCCTCACCTATGGTAGTATAACATATCTTATAAATTTTAAGTAGCCTTAGAAAACTTGTTTCAAGTGAACCATATGAATACTCTATACCTAAATCTAGCATTTTAAAATATAACATTTTTTTTATCTGCTCTATTATTATTTTTGTATTTTTCATATTTCTATGTTTTGTGTCTATAAAGATTCTTGACATCTCTGCAAGTTTATCTCTCTCAAACATATCTTTATTAAAAATCATACCATTCTCCGTTGGGTATCCAACTGGTGAGTTATGTATTAGTCTTACTGTTGCACAAACTTCACCATCTTCATCTAGCGCAGCAAAATTAAATGAATATTGATCATATTTGTCATGCTCTTTGCTATCTTTAAAGCATGAATTTTTTATATATTCTGGATAAATCTCTAATAATACTTTATACCGAAATGCAAATACTTTTTCCAACATATCACAATTTGTGACCTCTAAAAATGTAAAGTTCATATTATCTCTTTTCTAATGGCTATATAGGTTATTATGACAAGATATTTTGATTTGGGGTATAAAAAGTATTAAAAAGATGAAAAATATCTATTAAGTGTAACTTTACTAAACTTATTAGATAAGAAGTTTTATAATTATTTAATAGTGTTTAAATAAAACTAATATACACTTAGATGTGACAATCTATAAAGTTTGTAAAAAGTTAGTCATAAATCTAACACCAGCACCCGTCCCACCATATACATTACAATCCCAAGCAGACTCAGTATAAGCCGATCCAGCTATATCAAAATGCAACCATTTATCTTTGTTTTTATCTTCAATAAAGTTATCTAAAAACAATCCAGCTGTAATTGCTCCACCATAAGGTTTTGAAGCTGTATTTGAAATATCTGCTATTTCACTTTTTAGAAGTTTTTTAAGATGTTTGTTAAATGGTAGTGAAGCACTAAGCTCACCTGAACTAATTGCACTTTTACTAATTTGATGTTTTAATTTAGTAGAGTGACCCATAACACCAGTTGTATACTGACCTAGAGCTACCATACACGCTCCAGTTAAGGTTGCAAAATCAAAGATATAATCAGCTTCCACATTTTCTTGAGCATAAGTTAAAACATCAGCTAAAACTAAACGCCCCTCAGCATCAGTGTTTCTAATCTCAATAGTCTTGCCACTTCTAGATACTAAAACATCATCAGGTTTGTAGGCATCTCCACCAATCATATTTTCAACAGCACCAACAAAGGCATGAACTTCAATATCTAGTTTTAACTCACTAACAGCTTTCATAATTCCAAGAACAGCACAACCACCAGCTTTATCCATCTTCATAGTAACCATAGATGTAGCAGGTTTAAGGCTTAATCCACCACTATCATAAGTTAAACCTTTTCCTACAAGAGTAATAATCTTTTTTGGATTGGTACTTTTATATGTTAGATGAATTAGTTTACTATCGTGAATAGATGCCCGACCAACTGATAGCATTGCATTCATTTTTTCTTTTTTCAACTCTTTTTCACCAAGAATATTAAAATCAAGATTATTCTCTTTTGCTAAGTTTTTTGCTAGTTTTGCAAACGATGGTGGATTTAAATCATGTGGAATAGTGTTTACGATATCACGAGTAAAGCATGTAGCTTCAGCGATTATTAAAGCTTCTGAAAATGCTTGTGTAAAATCGTTTATCTTTTTACAGCTCAAATAAACAATTTGAAGGTTACTTTTTTTAGCATCAGATTTATAGTTGTTAAATTCATAGCCACCAAGAACCAATCCCTCGATTATAGCTTTAATATTTTTTTTATTTACACTAAAAGTAGCTGATTCATAGTTTGATGATTTTAAACTTTTAATAGCTACACTAACAACACTTCTAACGTTATCGCTATCATCATCTTCAATTCCACATACCAAAATTCTTTTTTCATGTAAAAAACAAATACTATCCTGACTTGCATCAAATCCTGCAAGTTTTAAAATCTCTTTATTTTTGTTATTATTAAAGAGTTTTTCATTTAAAAACTCAACTTTTATATCACTTTGTATATTTTCTATTAACTTAATTTTCAAAAATTTTCCTTAGTCAAAATTTAATAAATCTTTAGCTTGAATCATATCTTTATCACCACGACCTGAGATATTAACAATGATTAGTTTATTTTTAATATTTGGTAGTTTCTTTAAGTATGCTATAGCATGTGAAGATTCAAAAGCAGGAATAATTCCCTCTTTGCGAGATAGCCAAACAAAAGCGTCTAACGCTTCAGCATCTGTTATATGATCATAGCTTATGCTTTTATTATCTTTGTGAAAAGCGTGTTCTGGACCAATGCCAGGATAATCAAGCCCAGCGCTAATAGAATGAGCTTCTAAAATTTGACCATCTTCATCTTGTAGTAAATAACTCATTTGACCATGTAAAACACCAGGGCGACCTTTATCTAATGAACAGCCGTGTTTGTTAGTGTCAACACCAAGCCCACCAGCCTCAATACCAATACACTCAACCTCTTTGTCTTCTAAAAAATGTTGAAACATACCAATAGCATTACTACCACCACCAATACATGCGATAACATAATCTGGAAGTTTATTTTCTTTTTTTAAAATCTGCGCTCTAGCTTCCCAACCAATAATAGCTTGAAAATCTCTAACCATCATTGGATATGGATGTGGTCCTGCAACTGTACCAATTATGTAAAAAGTATCACGTGCATTTGTAACCCAATGTCTAATTGCATCATTCATCGCATCTTTTAGTGTGCGTGAACCGCTCTGTACAGAGTTGACTTTTGCTCCAAGAAGTTTCATACGAAAAACATTTAATTCTTGACGTTCAACATCTTTTGCACCCATAAATATTTCACACTCTAAATCGAGTAGGGCACATATAGTTGCAGTTGCAACACCATGTTGACCTGCACCTGTCTCAGCTATAATTTTTTTGTATCCGAGTCTTTTTGCCATAAGTCCTTGGGCTATAACATTGTTTACTTTATGAGCACCAGTGTGATTTAAGTCTTCACGTTTAAAATAAACCTTTGCATCAAGTTCATCTGATATATTTTGTGCAAAATAAAGTGGGCTAGGGCGACCAACATAATCTTTTAGATAATAATCTACCTCTTTCCAAAAATCTTTGCAAAAACGGATAGTGTCATATTCCTCTTTTAGTTTTAAAAGAGCTGGCATAAGAGTTTCAGGGACATATCTTCCACCATGGATATCAAAATGTCCATTTTCATTAGGGTCGAATTTTGAAGCTGATGGTATATACATTAGTTAACCTCTACTAAGTTATATACATTGGTTTTTTCTTCTAAATTTTTTATACCATCTAAGAATGTAAGACCAATTATAAAACAAGCTTCTACACATTCAGCACCAGCTTGATTAATAAGACTAGCAGCAGCATTTGCAGTACCGCCTGTAGCAATTAAATCATCAATTAGTAAAACTCTAGGATTAGGAACTCCACTAAAAGCATCAATATGAACTTCAACTTCATCTACGCCATATTCTAAAGTATACTTTTCGCTAATAGTTGTATATGGAAGTTTTCCATGTTTTCTAATTGGAACAAATCCAATACTTAACATTTGTGCAAGAGCTGCACCAAAGATAAATCCACGAGCATCAATACCAGCAATATAATCTAAGTTATACTCCTTGTATCTTTGATAAAGATGGTTCATCAAAACACCATAAGCTTCTTTGTTGTTTAGTAGTGTAGTAATATCTTTAAAAACTATTCCAGCTTTTGGAAAATCTTTTATATCTCTAATTGAGTTTTCTATTATTTTTCTTTCTGTATTGCTTAGTATCACGGTTATATCCTTTATAATAGAGCGTCTATTCTACTCTCAAGGGCTTTTATCTTGCCATTAAGACGATCTGTTTCTTGTCTATGTTTAGAGTTTCTAGATTTTAAAACTTTTAGCTCATTTCTTAATTTTGTTAATTCTTCACTTAATATATCTACATTTCCAAGAGCACGTTGAAGTTGAATTTGATATTTACGAATTAATATCTCTGCTTCTTGAAGTGTTAATTTCATTAAGTCATTACTTCTTTGTTCTTTGTTAGTTATACTTTTAAAGTAATACATTTTTACAGATAAAAATATTGAAAGTATAGATAATAGTGTTAAAAGTGACCATTCCCAAAACATAAAAAGCTTTCCTTTAATTTAATTATTAATATTTTTTAAATTTCTATCTTTGCTATTCTACCACAATGTCGTCCACCATCAAAACTAGAAGTTATCCAAGCATCAATTATTGACTCAGCAACACCTTTACCAACTACTCTTTCACCAAAACATAATATATTTGCATCATTATGACCACGAGCTACGCTAGCAGTATAAGCGTCATGACATAAGGCAGCTCTTATTCCCGCATGTCTATTTGCTGCCATACTCATACCAATTCCAGAACCACAAATTAAGATTCCTTGAGAATTTGAATCTTGTAAAACTGATAAACTAAGCTTATGGGCATAGTCTGGATAATCAACTCTATCAGTTGTAAATGGACCAAGGTCAATAACTTCACACCCTTTTTGTTTTAAAAGTTCAACTGTATAGTCTTTTAACTCTATTCCTGCATGATCTGTTGCTACATAATATTTCATTGTATTCCTTATGATAATAGTAATTGTAAAATGGTTTGCACTGGCAATATTAATAGATAATCTTTTAGAGGTGTCATTAATATCACTAAAACAATAATGATTCCATATTTTTCATTTTTATAAAAAAATTCAGCTACTGAGCGTATTTTATGTTTTAATGCTAGATGCATTAAAAAATGTGCACCATCAAATTGTGGTATTGGAAGTAGATTAAATACTGCTAAAACTATATTTATAATCAATAATTGATATATAAAAATATATAAAAATATATATCCTATACCATCATTTATTGTTGGTTGAGCCATTGATACAAGAATAACAGAAGCTATAACACCTAATGTAAAATTATATATTATACCAGCCAAATCAACTTGCATAGCACCATTATAACCAGCATTTCGTATAACAGTAGCTGTATTTATTGGTACTGGTTTTGCCCAACCAAATAAAAATCCACTTTCACCACCTAGGAGCATAGGTAAAAAATATAGTGTAGCTGGTACTATAATAGTTCCAACTAAGTCGATATGAATTATAGGGTTTATTGATAATCTACCTGCATCCTTAGCTGTGTTATCCCCTAATTTATGAGCTACCCATCCGTGCATAATTTCATGACCAACAATAGCTATGATTAAAGCTAAAATAGCAGCAAAAATTTTGAGTAAATCAATAGATTCCATAATCATCTTTATCTTTAATTTTTCTTTCTAGTATAGCTTTGTTTAGATGAGTTGGTGATTCTAAATCTGTTGGAGTTTTTCCAACTCTATCCCATCTTATTTCCCAATTGTCATCAATTGAAAAATAGATAAACCAAGGTGTACCTTCAATGTTTTCATAAGGAACTGTACCCCAAAAACGACTGTCGTTTGAATGATCACGATTATCACCCATCATAAAGTATTCATCTTTAGGTACTTTTACAGGGATTAAGTTAAATATTGGCTCAAAGTTTGGATTTCCTGTATTTTTGATTTTTTCATCATGATGAATTCCAGGATGATCTTTCATATATGGATTTTTAACCCAAAGTTTACCTGCTAAAACAGCTACTTCATAATCTTTATAATTTTCTTTTATCCATTCATCACCTTCACTAAAATGGATAAACAAATCTTTGTTTAGTATAAAAAGCTCATCTCCAGGTAGTGCTACACATCTTTTTACAAAGTGTTGCTTAATATTATGTGGATATCTAAAAATTACAATATCGCCACGCTTTGGTTTATCTCCATCAACTAGCTTTAAGTCATCACTCCAAGGCATGATTGATTGTTCTAAAAAAGGAAGATGTGGCATTGGGATACCATATGCAAATTTTTTAGCAAAAAGGTGGTCACCTATTAAAAGTGAATCTTTCATACTCCCAGATGGGATTCTAAATGCCTGTGCTACAAAAAAGATTATAAAAAGAACAATTATTATTGTACCTGTCCATGAGTTTGAAAATCTATATGCTTTTTTTACTATCTCTTTCACTGTTTTCTTTCCTGAGCATTTATTTTTGCGGCTTTAATAGTATTGCTTAGAAGCATTGCTATTGTCATTGGACCAACTCCACCAGGACTTGGTGTGATATATGAACATTTTTTACTTACATTAAGAAAATCAACATCACCAACTAATTTTCCCTCTTTAGTTCTGCTGACACCAATATCAATAATAATAGCACCAGGTTTAATCATATCTTCTGTGATAAGATTTATAACACCAACACCAACTAAAACTATATCTGCATCTAGTGTATGTTTTTTCAAATCATCTGTAAATATATGACAAATCTCAACCGTAGCATTTGCATTTAAAAGAAGTGATGCCATAGGTTTTCCAACTATATTAGATGCACCTACAACTACACAATTTTTACCTTTAACATCAATGTTATATTCTTTAAACAACTCCATTACACCTAAAGGTGTGCATGGAACAAACCCATCAAGTCCAGTTGTTAAGCGACCAACATTAAAAGGATTAAAACCGTCTACATCCTTGTTTGGAGCAACTAAATCAAGTAGTTTTCTTTCATCTATTTGTTTAGGAAGTGGTAGTTGAATAAGAATTCCATCAATTGTTGAATCATTATTCATATTTTGAATGATTTTTTCTATAGCCTCTTGAGATATATTTTCAGGCATATCATGAGTAATAGAATATATTCCAACTCTATCACATGCTTTTTTCTTCATATTTACATAAGCTGCACTTGCTGGATCTTGCCCTATTAGTATTACTGCTAAACCAGGTGTGCAGCCACATTTTTCTTTTAACATTTTAACATCAGCTGTAACTTGTATCTCTATTTTTTTACAAAGTGCTCTACCATCAAGAAGTTGCATTTAAATCCAATAAATAATATTTTAGGTATTATATCGCTTTAATTATTAATAGGAAATTTGATGAGATTTATTATGTTCTTGATTTTACCATTTCTAGTTTATGCAAAAAATTCATTTATAACACAAATGGAATACTCATCACAACTTTATAAAAATCCAAGAGGTATTGGATGTGATAATTGCCATGGTGAAAAAGGTGAGGGTAAGCTAGTTGCTAGTTATATTCATAAGGGGATAAAAAAAGATTTTCGTGGTCCTGTAATAAATTCAATAAAATATGATGACTTTGAGAGAGCACTAAATATTTCAAAAAGAGGGATGCCTAGATATTATCTAACTCAAACAGAGATAAAAGCACTTTTTTTCTATCTTCAGGAGATAAAGATTAAAGATGAAAAATAATTTTTTAAGCACATTAATGCTCTCATGTCATAATGAAAATCATCTTGCAAAAATTCCAAATTTAGAGGCTGAATCAATAATGCTAAATCTTGAGGATGGTGTAAGTATTGAGCAAAAACCTTTAGCATTAGAATTATGTGCAAAATATCTAAAAAAATTTAAAAACATTAAAAAAATGTTTATAGTTCGAGTAAATGCATTAGATGAAGGTGGACTCCAAGAGATTAAATATTTAAATGAATTTAAA
>Ga0256834_1001789_pt1 | contig 14138 bp, 12 predicted proteins | sample 4281140metaG_FD_190536 | JGI IMG/M metagenome (GOLD analysis project Ga0256834, IMG submission 190536) | Hydrothermal vent microbial communities from East Pacific Rise, Pacific Ocean - 4281-140 | ecosystem: Environmental > Aquatic > Marine > Hydrothermal vents | place: Pacific Ocean: East...
GGTTTGAGGCACCCAATCATCGACGCGGTGGCTGGAGTGGCGTCAGCCGTATTGAGCTACAGCAAGCAGATGGTTCTAAAATTGGCATTTTTCTCAAACGCCAACAAAACCATACTCGACGTACTTTTGCTCACCCGATAAAAGGTGAAAACACCTTCACTGCAGAAGTCCGTAACATTAAACACCTCATCACACATGATGTACCTACTCTGGAACTGATTTGCTACGGCCAACAAACCGATGCAGGCAATCAAAATGCTCTATTAGCCACCGTAGAGCTGGTCAATTACCAACCACTCTCTACACTCATCCAGCCAGCGCATTTAGCCACTCTCACCATCCCTCAGCACCGAGCTATCGCTCAGGCTGTCGGTGAGATGACCCGTAAAATGCACCTCAGCCAACGGGTACATAATTGCCTCTACCCCAAACACATTTTTATCCACCTAGAGGGAGAGAGCGTTGAGGCACGTGTGATTGATGTTGAGAAGGCGAAATACCGCCACTCCGCTCAAAGACGGACACTTCGCGACCTAGACTCTCTCAACCGTCATGCCACCAATGTCAGTAAAACAGACCGACTCCGCTGCCTGTTAGCCTACTTAGATCAACAAAGAATGGATACAAACAGCAAACAGCTTTGGCACAAACTCGCTAAACGGATGAAAAAGTAGCCTTAGAATTCGCACTCTTCTACCAAGGCTGGCAAGATACGCCCTTTATTGAACTCTAAAATAGCGTAAAGCAAATAATGATTGTGTTAGGCATCTCCGGAGCGGTCAGCCACGACCCCTCTGCGGCTCTCTTTATCGACGGCGAATTGATCGCTGCTGCTGAAGAGGAGCGTTTCATCCGCGACAAACATGCCAAGGGACTCTTCCCTTATGAGGCGACCCGCTTCTGCCTTGAATTTGCAGGCATCACTGCGGAGCAAGTAGACATTGTTGCCTTCCCATACGCCGCCATCGGCCTCTCCAGCCCAGCACGTTGGCACTACGCCAAACGCCATTGGTATGCTCCTGATCGCGCTTTAACCGCTATTTTTAACGGTAATCGCCGTTACCAACGCAATATGCGTCAGCTGGAAAAACTGATCAGTGACCTCAATATCGGCGGCGGTAAACCACGTATCGAAGCGGTTGAGCATCATCTAGCCCACGCCAGTAGCGCCTACCACTTGAGTGGTTTTAAAGAGAAGACTGCCATCCTCGGTATCGATGGAAAAGGGGAGTACGCAACCACTTTCTTCGGTTACGGTGAGAATGGCAAGATCCACAAAATCAAAGAGTTTTATGACCCTGACTCACTCGGCGGCCTCTACGGTGCTATGACCGAATACCTCGGTTTTGAGATGTTGGATGGCGAGTTCAAAGTGATGGGCATGGCCCCTTATGGTGACCCAAAGCGTTTTGATTTTTCACGTTTAATTGAATTTAGCAACAGCAACTTTAAGGTCAATACAGAACTAACCAATGTGATCGGCCTGCGCCGCTACAAGGATGATAAGGGCAAAGGTTACTTCTTCAGTCCAAAATTGATCGACTGGCTCGGCCCAAAACGTGAGGGTGATGCAATTGATGACCCCTACATCGACTACGCCGCCTCAATCCAGCAGCTTTTGGAAGATGTCTCACTCGGCCTTATTGAGCACTATCTGGGTGATATTCTGCGTGAGACCGGCAAACTCTGTTTTGCCGGCGGCGTGGCACTCAATGTAAAACTCAACCAGCGCATCATTGAACGTGATGATCTGAAAGAGCTATTTGTACAACCTGCCGCCTCAGATGCTGGAACCGCTATTGGTGCAGCCTCCTATGTTGCCAATGAGTTGGGCGACACCATTAAGCCGATGGCACACGCCTATCTCGGCCCACAATATACCAACGAAGCGTGCATTGCCGCCTGTGAGGCACATGAGAAAAAGCCGAGCTGGCGTAAGATCGACAAAGTACCAGAGACCGCTGCCAAAATCCTCGCCTCTGGGCAGCCACTCTCCTGGTTTCAAGGGCGGATGGAGTTTGGCCCACGCGCATTGGGCAATCGCTCAATCCTCGGCTGCCCCAACGCACCTGGCATCGCTGATCGCATCAATGAACAGATAAAATACCGTGAACGCTGGCGTCCCTTCTGCCCCAGCATGCTGGATACCGTTGCCAGCCAGATGCTAAAAACTGACCACCCAGCCCCCTACATGACCTTCACCTTCGCCGTCAATGAGGAGTGGAAAACTCGAGTTCCTGAAGTGGTTCATGAAGATGGCACCGCCCGTGCTCAGGTGGTAACCAAAGAGAGCAATGCTCGCTACTACACACTACTGCAAGAGATGGAACGGCTAACCGGTAATGGCGTGCTACTCAACACCTCTCTCAATCGCCGTGGCGAACCGATGGTCTGCTCACCAACCGATGCGCTTGAGATGTTCTATGGCTCTGATCTTGAGTTCCTCATCATGGAGGATATTCTGATCAGTAAGCCAGGTGTCTCATTGGCGTGCCTAGAGGAGTAATGTCAAAACTCAACACAGCCAATCCCGCCTGGTGGAGACTACTCGCACCTCAACATTGGCCAACATGGTTAGCCTTTTTAACACTGCGCCTACTCTCTCTACTGCCCTACTCACTAATGTTGAAGCTAGGGCCGATTTTAGGGCGTCTATTGATGTCGGTATGGGGCAGCCGGCGTAGCTATGTTGACCAAAACCTCAAATGCTGCTTTCCAGAGATGGAGAAAAGCAAACGCTTAGCGCTACGTAAAAAGAACTTTGAGTCACTCGGTATCGGCCTGTTTGAGCTGGTTGTCAGCTGGTGGGGCCGAGAGTCACTCATCACTGAATTATCTCATGTCAAAGGGTTAGAGCACCTAGAGGCCGCCAAGGCGAAAGGAAAGGGGGTTATCCTGCTCTGCGCCCACTTCACTACACTTGAAATATCAGGGCGTTTTCTACGCCAACACACTGAATTCACCCCCATCTACCGCAAAAGCAAAAACCCCGTGGCCGAACATCAGATCGTATATTGGCGATCACGCAAATTGGGGCCGATGATCCACCGAAAAAACCTGCGAAATATGATGCGTACCCTACGTAAAAATGGGGTCATTTGGATGCTACCTGACCAAAATAGCAACCGCGCAGCTGGCATCTTCGCTAAATTTTTTGGTATTGAAGCCTCAACCAGCACCGGCCTCTCACGGTTAGCACAATTCACAGAATCTGCAATTGTCCCCTTTCGAGTAACCAGAAGAGCCAAAGGCGATGGTTATGACATCTGTTTTTTCCCAGCATTAGAGAACTTTCCATCAGCCGATATTATTGATGATACACAGCGCATCAACGACATTATTGAGAGCTGGGCCAGAGAGTACCCTGAACAGTATCTCTGGATACATCGCCGTTTCCGCACACGGCCTGACCCCGATGCCCCTCTATTTTATGACAAATAGCCTCACTTTAAGCCACCTATAACAATGCCTTAAGGTATAATCCCCACTTTCTTCAGCCCCTTAACCTGAGACGTTATGCCCGATACACGCAGTATGACCGGCCGTGAACTCTATCTTCGGCTACTGACCCATGTTCGCCCCTACTGGCGTCAATTTGCTGCTGGCATTCTTACAATGGTAATTTTGGCAGCCGCAGAGCCTGCCATCCCTGCACTGCTGAAACCTATTTTAGATGGCAGTTTTGTTGAGGGTAACCCTGACACTATCTTCTGGACACCTATCCTACTAATTTTGCTATTTGTCATCCGAGGGCTGATGACATTCTCCAGTAATGTGATTTTTCAATGGGTCTCTGGCCGTCTCGTTTTCGATCTGCGCCAGCTGATGTTTGAACGCATTCTTACCCTGCCAACCAGCTATTTTGATGCCTCCTCAACGGGCAATACCATCTCAGTCCTCACCTATAACGTCTCTCAGGTAACCAGTGCTGCTACACGAGTGTTAACTGTTTTAGTACGTGATTCACTCTCTTTAATCGGCCTCATCGCTTATATGTTCTACCTCAATTGGATGCTGGCCTGCATGGTTTTTTTAGTCATGCCAATAATTGCAATAGTCGTTCTATTCCTCAGCAAACGTCTGCGTCAACTCAGCAAAGCACAACAGAGCATGATGGGCGATATGACCCACGCACTGGAAGAGGGGACACGCGGCCAGAAGATGATCAAGGTGTTTCAGAGTGAAGAGCGTGAGAGCAAACGTTTCTTAAAAATGGCCAACTGGATACGCCGTTTTGAACTAAAAATTGAGGTGGCTGGCTCTGCCCACGGCCCTGTTATTGAGACCTCTGCCGCCCTGATGATCGCCACACTGATCTATGTTGGCACCCATGACACCATCGCCGGTGAACTCAGCGTGGGTGGGTTTGTCGCCTTTTTGACCGCTCTGGGGCTACTCTTCAACCCAGTCAAAAGACTCACTGGCGTCAACCGCCAGCTACAGAAAGGAATTGCAGCCGCAGAGAGTGTTTTTGATCTCATAGATGAATCTCCCGAGCAGGACCACGGCAAACAGACAATCAAACAAGCCAAAGGGGAGCTGATATTCAACAATGTGAGTTTCCGCTACCCAACTGCCAAAAAAGATGCACTGACAAACATCTCATTTACCATTAAGCCAGGCACCACTCTTGCATTGGTTGGCACATCGGGCGGGGGGAAAACCACCATCGCCTCTCTAGTTCCTCGCTTCTACAACCCAACCGGTGGCACCATCACACTTGATGGTATCGATCTACAAAATTTGTCACTTGAGAGTCTGCGCTGCAACCTCTCTTACGTTGGCCAAGAGTCCATTCTCTTTAACGACACCATTCAAGCCAATATTAGCTACGGCAAGCGCAATGCTACCCTCGAAGAGATTCGTGCTGCAGCAGAGGATGCTCATGCGCTTGATTTCATTGAGCAGCTACCAGAAGGATTTGATACCCCTATCGGTGAAGAGGGCGTCCGCCTCTCCGGCGGTCAGCGCCAGCGGCTATCAATAGCCCGAGCATTCCTTAAAGATGCCCCTGTGCTGCTGCTTGATGAAGCCACCTCCGCACTGGATAACGAATCAGAGCGCCATGTACAGGCAGCACTAAAGCGGCTCACTAAAAACCGTACCACCATTATGATCGCCCACCGCCTATCAACCATCGAACATGCTGATCGCATTCTCTTAATTAAGGATGGAGAGATTTTAGAGGATGGCAGTCATAGCGAACTGCTGAAAAAAGGTGGTGAATACCATAATCTCTACAAAAACCTGTTTTAGCCCGCACAATTGAGAAAAGCATGATCAAACTACCCGATTTCAGCAATATCCGTGTTCTCATCGCAGGCGATGTGATGCTTGACCGCTATTGGCATGGCGGCACCGAGCGCATATCTCCTGAAGCACCTGTGCCAGTCGTGCGGGTTGAAAATGAGGAGGGAAGACCCGGCGGTGCTGGCAATGTTGCACTCAATATCGCGGCCCTTCAGGGCCAAGCTGATCTACTTGGCCTTACTGGCGATGATGAGATGGCCAATATCCTGCAAAAAAATCTCTCTGAAGCGGGTGTTGATTGCACATTTGACCGGCAATCACAATTCCCAACCATCACTAAATTACGCATCATCAGCCGCCACCAGCAGTTAATTCGGCTCGATTTTGAGGATGGTTTTCCTGGTTTTAATAGTGATGCACTTTTAACCTCTTTTGATAAACTACTCAACAGATGTGACTTGGCGATACTCTCTGATTACGGTAAGGGCACCCTGCGCCAAATTGACGGGTTTATCCAACGTGCTAAAGCAGCTGGCAAACCCGTATTGGTTGACCCAAAAGGGAGTGACTTCAGCAAATACCGTGGGGCAACGCTACTCACTCCCAACCTCTCTGAATTTGAAGCCGTCGTCGGCCACTGTGCAGATGAGCAACAGATTGTTGGGCGCGGATTAGCTCTATTGGATGAGTATGACTTTGAAGCACTCTTGGTCACCCGTGGTGAACAGGGTATGACGCTACTACAAAAAGGGCGCGAAACACGCCATTTTTCAGCCCAGGCACGTGAGGTATTTGATGTCACTGGCGCCGGCGATACCGTTATTTCCGTACTAGCAGCCTCACTTGCCACCGGCATGCCACTTGAGACAGCCACTCAGCTCTCTAATGTCGCAGCCGGTATTGTCGTCGCTAAACTAGGTACCGCTGTAGTAACACGCGATGAACTAAAGCATAAATTGAATGCTCACCAGGTTTCCCATACAGGTATTGTTACCGAGGATGAGCTGGTTGAAGTGATGGCTATCGCCCGTGAACGAGGTGAGAGTATCGTCATGACGAATGGCTGTTTCGATATCCTTCACGCAGGGCATGTTACCTATCTTGAACAGGCCAGCCGCTTGGGTGATCGCCTTATTGTCGCCATCAATATCGATGAGACCGTCCGCCGCCTCAAAGGGCCAGACCGTCCCGTTAATACGGTTGAACGCCGCAAAATCGTATTGGCTGCACTCGGCTGTGTTGATTGGGTCGTCACCTTTAGTGAAGAGACACCGGAGCGTCTAATCTGCAAGCTAAAGCCTGACTTTTTAGTAAAGGGCGGTGACAATAATCCCGATGATATTCCAGGTGCCGCCTGTGTACGCAAAGCGGGGGGTGAAGTGCGAGTAATGAGCTACCTCGATAACTGCTCAACCACCGGTACGATCGCATCAATCCGCAGCAAGTAATATCTATGAGCCACCCGCTAAAAGCTGATATTGCCATCTTTGGCGCAGGCATCGCCGGCTTATGGACGCTGGCCCGTCTACTGCAAGCTGGCTACTCAGCTCTACTCTTTGAAAAAAGTGCTATTGGCGGCATCCAGACCATTGCCAGCCAAGGCATTATCCACGGCGGCACCAAATATGCGCTCTCTGGCTCACTCAATAAATCGGCTCAAAGCATCGCTGATATGCCTGAGATCTGGCGCAACGCACTTGCGGGTAAGGGTGAACTGGACCTGCGAGGCACCCAACTCCTCAGCCAACATCAACACCTCTGGTCCTCACAAGGCATGCTCTCTCGTCTGACCGGCTTTTTTGCCAGCAAAGCGATGCGGAGTAAAATGCAGCAACTCAATAGAAGTGAGCGCCCACTTCTATTTCAAAACCCCGCTTTTAAAGGGGCACTCTACCAACTCAATGAACCCGTATTAGATATATGCTCTCTAATAGAGAGGCTCGCCAAACTATGCGAAGGGCACATCTTCAAATGGGATGAGAGGGCAACACTAACGCCCAATAGCTGCCTAATTGATGGCTTTGAGATCAAAATTAGGCAGCTAATTTTAGCCGCAGGAAAAGGTAACCAAGCTCTGCTACAACAGATAGGCCATACCCAGCCGACGATGCAGTTACGCCCTTTACACATGGTTATGCTGCGCGGCAAGCTGCCGCCTCTTCACGCACACGCTCTCGGCACCAGTGCCAACCCTCGCTTGACCATAACAAGCTACCCCTTGAGCGATGGCCAGCACGTTTGGAATCTTGGCGGCGAGATCGCCGAACAGGGCAACAAACGTGATCAAGCGAGCCAAATTAATGCCGCAAAAGAGATGATGGCTGATCTCCTCCCTTGGCTCGATTTAAGTAACCTCCAATGGTCCACCTATCGAATTGAACGGGCAGAGAGCCAAACAGCATCAGGCCAGCGCCCTGACGGCTGTTTTGTCGATCAAAACGGGGGTGTCATCACCATTTGGCCCACCAAACTGGCCTTTGCACCCCGAGTCGCCCAAGAGGTACTGGAACATCTGAAAGAGGCAGATATCCAAGCAAATGCCAGCGATCTAACACCTCTCCTCTCATTGGAGAGACCTCCACTTGCAAAACCACCCTGGGAGCAGGCAGAGAGATGGAGCTAAGAGCACTAGGAAATAGCGGTATCAAAGTAAGCCCTCTGGGCCTTGGAACAGTTAAAATTGGCCGCAACCAGCAGGTTAAATACCCAAAACAGTTTCAACTACCCGATGATAATGCGGTACGGAACCTATTCTCAATAGCACGGGATTGTGGAATCAACCTAATTGATACTGCCCCCGCTTATGGAAGCAGCATGCAGCGTCTAGGCAAGCTCTTGCCTAAAAATCAGGCGTGGGTGATTGTCTCTAAAGTTGGCGAGTTTTTTGAGCAGGGCAAGTCACGCTTTGATTTTAGCTATGCAACAACCATCCGCACTGTTGAAGAGAGTCTACAGACCCTAAAACGAGACGTTCTTGACGTTGTACTGATTCACTCTGATGGCAATGATCTGGAGATCCTCGAAAACGAAGGTGCTCCAGATGCATTAAGAGAACTTAAAGAGCGGGGCCTAATTCGTGCCCACGGTCTCTCCATTAAAACAGCAAATGGGGGGCTGAGAGCTGTCACAGAGATGGACGTCATTATGTGTACCTGCAATCCTGCCTACCCAGATGAGATCCCTGTTATAGAGGCTGCAAAGGAAAATAACTGCGGTATCTTAATCAAAAAAGGGTTGCAAAGTGGCCACACGGACTCCATCGAACAATCACTAAAGTTCATATTTGCTCAAGCTGGTGTCTCCAGTCTGATTGTTGGCACCATCAACCCCGATCATCTGCAACAAAACGTCTCAGCTCTTGAGCAAATACTCTCTTAGAGATCAGATAATATAGCTCTATGAGACATATCTACACGGCACTTCTCACACTACTTATCCCCTTTATGCTACTGCGCTTGCTATGGCGTAGTCGTAAAGAAGCAGCCTATCGGCAACGCTGGAAAGAGCGTTTCGGCTGGAGCAGCCAACTTCCACACAACCCCATTTGGATTCATGCCGTTTCAGTGGGTGAAGTGCAGGCAACAGAGACCCTCGTAAAGCAGCTACTTGAAGCCTACCCCAATAAACCTATCCTCATCACCACTACCACACCAACAGGTGCTGCTCGAGTTGAAAAACTTTTTGCCGGTAGAGTCACCCACCGCTATATACCCTTTGATCTGCCTTGGTTAATTAGCCCATTTTTAAATCGACTACAGCCGGCAATCCTTATCATCATTGAGACTGAAATCTGGCCCAATCTATTAGCTACTTGTAGGCAGCACAACATCCCTACACTACTTGCCAACGCTCGATTGTCTAGCCGGTCAGCAAAAGGTTATCAGCAATTTGCCAGCCTTACTGCCGAGGCACTAAATAACCTCTCCATGATCGCAGCACAAAGTGCTGAGACAGCACGCCGCTTCACTAATTTAGGAGCAAGTCCTGCACGGGTCGAAGAGATTGGAAGCATAAAATTTGATACGCAATTTCCACCATTACTCTACCAACAGGCTAATACACTCCGCCAAACTTTTGGCAACAACCGCCCCATTTGGATTGCAGCAAGTACACATGAAGGAGAGGAGGAGCAGCTTTTAGCGGCACATAAACAGGTGAGAGAGCTCATACCCGATGCACTTCTGATCCTCGTACCACGCCACCCCGAACGCTTTGAAGCTGTGGCAAAGCTGATAAGTGAAACTGGATTTAACTTTATCCGGCGAACTGAACAAAAAAGTTCAAATAGCCATGCCGAGGTATTTCTTGGTGATACCATGGGTGAGCTACCACTACTATTCGCAACAGCCGATCTTGCCTTTATTGGTGGCAGCCTGATCCAGCGAGGCGGTCACAATTTATTGGAGCCAGCAGCGTTAGGGCTGCCAATCGCGTTTGGCCCACACATGTTCAACTTTGAAGAGATCAGCCAACTCTTCCTTAAGAAGCAAGCAGCATATAAGGTGGAGTCTGTAGATCAACTCACCACCTTAGTCACCGAATGGCTGCAAAAGGCAGAGTTACGAAAAGAGATTGGAGAGAGGGGCTTAGCACTCATCGAAGAGAATCGAGGCGCACTACAAAAGCTTCGTCAAATCATTGATAGGTTACTAACGACTTATTAAGCTAAGCTCGCGAGGTCTTAATTATCTCGTATGCCTGCTTAATTTCATGGGTCTTTTTTGCTGCCATCTTCATCATCTCTTCAGGCAACCCCTTCGCAACAAGCTTATCAGGATGGTGTTGATTCATCATACGGCGGTAGGATTTTTTCACCTCAGCATCTGAGGCATTTGGTGTCAGATTTAACAGACCATAGGCATCCTCGAGTGAGGGGCCACTTTTCTTAGCTTGCTGTCTACCACCGAATCCACGCTCAGCATGAACCATTCGCTCAAGTTTTCGGAAGACAAACTCAGAGAAACCGAGGGCAGCACAAATATCTATTAATAGCTTCTCCTCTGCACTATCCATACTGCCATCTGCATAAGCCGCTTGCAATTGGATCTCCATAAACATCTGCATCAGGTTTTGGCGACGATGACACTCTTGTCGAAATTGAGAAAGAACATCCTCTAGCGGAAAATTGTCGCTCTTACCCTCATTGAAAAGACGGATTGCGGTCTCACGCATCTCACCTGAGAGCGCCATCTCAGACATTACGGCTTTAGCCAGAGTAATCTCTTCAGCTGTTACCCGACCATCTGCCTTAGCAACAGCACCCATGACAGAAAAAGTAGCTGTGAAAAAGGCTGTTTGAATGCGCTGCTGGTCACCTGGGCCATAAGCATCATCATTAGGTAGACCAGAGATACCTTTATCCACATTATGGCCCAGCGCAGCACCTAGAACTGCACCCAAAGGGCCACCTAACATGAAACCAAACGCCCCACCTACTAATTTACCCCACCAACCCACAGCAACACTCCTAGCTCTAAACTATCTATCGACTCAATCTACACCAATAGTAATGCTTCGCTGACTAAGCTACCAGCCATTACAGACAAAATTTACCCTACAAAGAGGCGGCCCAATTAATTTTAAGTTATTTATGGAAAAAGCTTGTTATCCAGGTGTCTGCACCTATATATTGGTTATTAGTAGATCGAAATTAAAGATAGCAAGCTAACCGCCGATCTAACTAATGATAAAGGCTATTTTTGCACAATAAGCGAGGATAAGTTAATGATTCAATTAAATATGGCAACCGGTGAGCTTATCTCATCTGATTCTAATTTAGCGTTAATGGATCAGCAACCACCCTATGAGGGGCAGAGAGCCGTATTACAGTTACAGCCTCATCTTTTTGCAACACCAGAGAAAACCACAATTCCTATGGATCTCGCAATGGTGGACGCCTCGCTATTTATTGCAGGACAATTTTAACAATCCGTTGTTTAAATGGCAGATTAACTAGAATCATGCCCTTTAACCAACGCAATAAAAAAGGCCCATTTGGGCCTTTTTTATTGCTCCTGTAGATCACCATCAATCTACCGAAAGCAGGTTACTTCTTAGATCGTCGCAGACGTTCGATTGTCTGAAGTCTAGCCATGGCATCTGCCAGCTCAGCGTGAGCCTGAGTATACTCAATCTCCTCTGTCTGGTTTGCAATAGCCTCTTCAGCTCTACGCTTAGCCTCTATTGCTGCTGCTTCATCAATGTCACGCGCTCGAACAGCCGTATCAGCCAATACAGTCACAACATGTGGCTGTACTTCGAGAATGCCACCCGATACATAGTAGTGATCCATCTCACCACTACCCGTATCGACACGAACTTCGCCTGGTTTGAGCTGGGTAACCAGAGGGGTGTGACGTGGTGCAATACCAAGTTCGCCCATAACACCTGGCGCATAGACCATTTCAGCGCTGCCTGAGTGAATCTCACCCTCGGCGCTTACGATGTCTACATGAATTGTCATCGCCATCTTCTAACTCCAAGCCTGCATTAATCAGCTTTGCTTCTTTCGACAACTTCATCAATTGAACCAGCCATGTAGAAGGCCTGCTCTGGAATGTTGTCGTAGTCACCGTTGATGATGCCCTGGAAACCAGTAATGGTCTCTTTAAGCGTCACATATTTACCAGGAGAACCGGTAAATACTTCAGCTACAAAGAAAGGCTGTGACAGGAAGCGTTGAATTTTTCGAGCACGGGTTACTGTCAGTTTATCTTCTTCTGAAAGCTCATCCATACCGAGAATCGCGATGATATCTTTCAGCTCTTTATAGCGCTGAAGCGTACCCTGTACACCACGAGCTACGTCGTAATGCTCTTGACCAACAACCAACGGATCAAGAATACGACTGGTTGAATCGAGCGGGTCCACAGCGGGGTAGATACCCAGTTCTGCAATTTGGCGTGACAATACAAGCGTCGCATCCAAATGAGCAAAAGTGGTGGCTGGTGAAGGATCGGTCAAATCATCTGCAGGCACGTATACGGCCTGGAATGATGTGATTGAACCGGTTTTTGTAGAGGTGATACGCTCTTGAAGAACACCCATCTCTTCAGCCAGTGTAGGCTGATAACCCACCGCTGATGGCATACGGCCGAGCAGTGCAGACACTTCGGTTCCGGCTAGTGTGTAACGATAGATGTTATCAATAAACATCAAAACGTCACGGCCCTCTTCACGGAAGTACTCTGCCATGGTCAAACCACTCAACGCTACGCGCAGACGGTTCCCAGGAGGCTCGTTCATCTGGCCATATACCAGTGATACTTTATCGAGAACGCCACCCTCTGACATTTCGTGGTAGAAGTCATTACCCTCACGAGTACGCTCACCTACACCGGCGAATACTGAAAAGCCAGAGTGCTCTGCAGCAATATTCCGGATTAGCTCCATGAGTGTCACAGTTTTACCAACACCTGCGCCACCAAAGAGTCCAACCTTACCACCCTTAACAATAGGCATGATCAGATCAATAACTTTAATACCGGTTTCAAGCACTTCGGTAGCGGTTGATTGATCTTCATATTTTGGTGGCTCGCGATGAATAGCCCAACGCTCATCAGCCTTTACAGGGCCAGCGTCATCAATGGGGTTACCAAGCACGTCCATCACACGACCCAAGGTGCCTTGGCCAACGGGAACGGTGATAGGCCCACCGGTGCTAGCAACGTCTAAATGACGTTTAACACCATCTGTAGAACCCATTGCGATGGCACGAACAACACCGTCACCTAGCTGCTGCTGTACTTCAAGAGTCAAACCGACTTCTTCAATTGTCAGCGCATCATACACTTTCGGCATATCATTACGCGGAAACTGAACGTCTACCACGGCGCCGATGATTTCAACCACTTTACCCGAACTCATTTCTGGTTCCTCGTGCTGTCAAAAGACAGTTTATCGCAAAATTTAAATTCAAATTCTATATTTAGTATCAGACGGCTGCTGCGCCACTGACGATCTCAGAGATCTCTTGTGTAATCGCAGCCTGTCGAGCTTTGTTGTAGACCAATTGAAGTTCATCAATCAGGTCACCAGCGTTATCTGTTGCCGATTTCATTGCTACCATTCGAGAGGCTTGCTCAGATGCACCATTCTCTACGACTGCTTGATAAACAAGAGACTCAATATAACGCACCAATAGATTATCTAGAACCTCTTTAGCATCCGGCTCGTAGATGTAATCCCAGTGGTGAGTCAACTCTTCCTCTTCTTTAGCGGCAATGGGTACTAACTGCTCAATTGTTGGCACCTGAGTCATGGTGTTTTCAAAGTTGTTGTAAGCAACATAGATGCGGTCAATTTCACCCGCTTCATAGGCATCCAACATTACTTTAACTGTTCCTATCAGATCCTCAATCCTCGGCGCATCGCCAAGATGAGTCGCCTGACTCTTCAAATTACCAAACCGCTTGAAAAAGCCGAGTGCTTTGTTACCGATCAGACAGAACTGCGCTTCAACACCACCCTCTTTCTTAGCCTGCAACTCTTTCAGAAGCTTGCGGAACAGATTGCTGTTCAAACCACCGCAGAGGCCACGATCAGAGGAGACAATAATGTATCCAGCTCGTTCCTCTTTACGCGCTTTCTGCATAAAGCTATGCGTATATTCAGGATGGGCGTGATCCAGATGTGCGATCACATTACGCATTTTATCTGCGTATGGGCGTGTTGCACGCATACGTTCCTGAGCTTTACGCATTTTACTGGCAGCCACCATCTCCATCGCAGAGGTGATCTTCTGCGTGTTTTTGATGCTCCCAATCTGAGTGCGAATCTCTTTTCCGACTGCCATTTCTGATACCTAATTGATAGAAGGTTTAGCTACTCAGAGACTACCAAGTGTTGTTGGCTTTGAAGTCTTTCAATGCTGCAGCAATATCAGCTTT
>Ga0256834_1001790_pt1 | contig 14137 bp, 11 predicted proteins | sample 4281140metaG_FD_190536 | JGI IMG/M metagenome (GOLD analysis project Ga0256834, IMG submission 190536) | Hydrothermal vent microbial communities from East Pacific Rise, Pacific Ocean - 4281-140 | ecosystem: Environmental > Aquatic > Marine > Hydrothermal vents | place: Pacific Ocean: East...
AGAAGATGGAGAAGAAAGGCCTAGAATGTATAACTCACCTCAAACACCTAAACAAATTGGTGAAAGCGGATTGATTATTCAACAGTATGATACTAAAAAGAGAACTACTTTAATTAGTGATCAAACTAGAGTTTATAAAGGAGGTTCTTGGAGAGATAGAGCTTATTGGTTAGACCCTTCTCAACGTAGATATTTACCAGAATATATGGCATCAAATTATATTGGATTTAGATGTGCAACTGATAAATTAGGAGCAATGTCTTATAAAAGAAGACGTAAAGAACCAAAAAGAAATTAATAAACAATTAATTATAATATTATTAAAACTCAATACTTTTTGTATTGAGTTTTTTTTTAGTTTTAGCCTATGAAAATAGCAACACTTTATCGCCATTATAAGCAGTCGTATTTGGTAACAACTGATACTCGTAAAATAACAAAAGGAAGTATGTTTTTTGCCTTAAAAGGTGATAATTTTAACGGGAATCAATTTGCAGAAAATGCACTTGAAAAAGGTGCATCGTATGCCATTGTTGATGAGAAAGCGTATAAAACACATCAAAATATTATTTTGGTTAATGATGTTTTACAAACCTTACAGTCTTTAGCTACTTACCATAGAAATAAATTGAGAATTCCTATTGTTAGTTTAACGGGTAGTAATGGAAAAACGACAACTAAAGAGTTGATTAATGTAGTGCTTTCAAAAAAGTATAGTGTTACAGCTACAAAAGGCAATTTGAATAATCATATTGGCGTACCTTTAACGCTGCTTTCTATGACACCAAAAACAGAAATAGGAATTGTTGAAATGGGAGCTAATCATTTAAAAGAAATTGACTTTTTATGCCAAATTACTCAACCTGACTATGGCTATATTACCAATTTCGGCAAAGCACATTTAGAAGGTTTTGGAAGTTTGGAAGGGGTTGTGCAAGGCAAAACAGAACTATATCAATACTTAAAATCTCATCATAAAATAGTTTTTGTAAATGCTAAAGATAAAGTTCAAGTAGAAAAATCTAAAACAATTGATAAAATTATTTTTGGTGAAAATAATACCGATGTAAAAGTTAGTCTTATTGATGCCAATCCTTTTGTAAAAGTTCAATTTAATGATAAGATTATTGTTAGTCAATTGATAGGAGCGTATAATTTTAATAATATTGCCGCAGCTATTGCTATAGGATGCCATTTTGAAGTGTCAAAACATGATATCATTTCAGCTATTGAAAATTACATTCCAACAAACAATCGTTCTCAAATTATTGAGCAAGGTTCGAATAAAATTATTTTAGATGCATATAATGCAAATCCTTCAAGCATGAAAGTAGCCTTAGAAAATTTATCTGGATTAACAGGGACTAATAAAATTGCAATTTTAGGTGATATGTTTGAGTTGGGTAATACAGCAAAAATTGAGCATCAAGCAATAGCAGATTTATTAAGTCATCTTCAAATTGATAAAGCCTATTTAATTGGCGAGAATTTTCACAAAACAAACCTTAAATTATCAGAGAGAAATATTAGCATTACTTTATTTAAATCTTTTGAGGACTTTAAAAGTCACTTTTCAACGCTTAAAATTGAAAATGCCACACTCTTGATAAAAGCATCAAGAGGTATGGCATTAGAGAAGGTTTTAGATTTGATTTAAATGGAGTCTTTACTGCTTTTAACAATAGTGTCAGAAACGATACTTTTCCAAGGTACCAATTTTGAATTGTAATAATTGATGTCTAAGGCATCTAATCTATCTTTATGTTTTCCTAAGCGAACTTTATATTCATTCCAATCTCTTTGAGAAGTAGGTGTCCATCCAATTTCAGCAATACCAATCACTCTAGGAAAAACTAAATATTCTAAATCTTTCATATTTTCTACGGTTTCTGTCCATAAAGGAGCTTCTATACCAATAATATTTTCTTTTTTAATTCCGTCTATATGATTTTCTAAACTCCAGTTATAGGCTACGTCTACTTCAGTTAGACCAGCCCAATCTAACCCTAGTTTTGTGGTTTTATCATACTTCATATCTAAATATGCTTTGGTAGCTGGAGACATCAATATTTTTGCATTTTGTTTAACAGCCATATGAGCATTTTTATTTTCAGTACTATCTCTAGCCCAATATTGAACAATTGAATTTGGTGCTAAAGTTGCATGAGCAATTTCATCCCAACCCAAAACTTTCTTACCATGCTTAGCAACAATTTTTTGGACTTTATTAATGAAAATAATATATTCTTTTATTGGGGTTGCGTCAGATTCATCTCCACCAATATGAATGTATTCACCTGGAGTCATTTCAGCCAATTCTCTAATGACATCATCAATAAATTTATAAGTAATTTCTTTATCAGTACAGAAAGTACTAAAACCTACTCTAGTACCTGTATATAGTTTTGTGGCTTTACCATTGCAGTTCAGCTCAGAATATGAAGATAAAGCGGCATTCGTATGACCAGGCATATCAATTTCTGGAATAATAGTAATAAAACGCTCTTGAGCATACTTTACAAGTTCTTTATACTGTACTTGAGTAAAAAATCCACCTTCACCACCTCCAACTTCAGTACTACCACCATGTGTGGTTAAATTTGGCCATGATTTAATTTCAATTCTCCAACCTTGATCATCAGATAAATGTAAGTGTAAAGTATTTATCTTGTAAAAGGACAACAAATCAATATATCTTTTGACATCACTAAGTCCAATAAAGTGACGAGCTACATCTAACATTGCACCACGGTAGCTGTAAGAAGGTTCGTCTTTAATAGTACCAGAAGCTATCAGCCAAGTGTTATCTTGTTTTTCATTGAGTTCAATTGATGCAGGTAGTAATTGACGTAAAGTTTGGATGCCATAGAATAAACCTGCTGGTTTTTTAGCATTTATAACGATACCATTTTCTTTAATACTTAGCTGGTAGCCTTCATTATTTGGTATACTATCTGTTAAAGATAAAAAAATATGATCTGTAGAAGGCATAGAACTCATTTCTTTAACAGGTAATTTAAAACCTGTAGCAGGTTGTAATAAACCTGAAAGGTATTCAGCTATTGGTTTTAAATCTGAATGTTGGTAGTGAATTTCACTTTTGGCATTCAATTCAAAAGAACTTCCTGTAGCTGTTAAAGAAGCAGGTTTAGGTATAATATTATCCTTTAAAAGATCTTTTGATATTGCGATTTTTTTTATTTTCTCTTCTTTTTTACAAGAAGTTGTAGTTATTATGCTAATTAATAAGATAAGTATAGAATTGTAAAGAGTTTTCATAATTGATTTATTAAGATGAATAAAGATAAGTAACTATTTTAAAAATGGAAGGTTATTTCGATGAATAGCATTCTTTTTTCTACAGATAACAATAAAGTAATATTTATAGAGCAATTATTTTTTTAAAGTTTTTGCGATAGCATCCATTACCAAGGGTTTCATCACCTGATATCCTTTTTTATTAGGATGTACTCCATCGTAAGTGAAATCATCAATAAGTCCATTTTTATCATCAACCATTGCTGAAAAATAATCTAAATAAATAATGTTATTTTCATCAGCATATTTTTTAATCAACTTGTTTAAAGCAGGAATTTTTTTGTTTGGATGCAAACCTTTTCTCCAAGGATAATCATAAGCAGGAAGTACAGAAGAAAGTACTACTTTAATGTCATTGGCATTAGCCAATTGTACCATTGAAATAATATTATCCATAATCATTTCAAAACTTGTTGGTCCAGTATTTTCAGCTAAATCATTGGTGCCAGCCAAGATTACAACAGCTTTAGGATTTAAATTAATTACATCAGCTTTAAACCTAAGCAGCATTTGTGGAGTAGTTTGCCCACTAATACCTCTATTGATATAAGTATTTTCTTTAAAAAAAAGGGTGTCGAATTTTGACCAAGATTCGGTAATTGAATTTCCCATAAATACAATACGATTCTCATTTTCAGCAGGAGTAGCTAATTTAGTATTCTCTTTTTTAAATCTATTGAGGTTAGCCCAATCTTGAGCAGAAATAGTTTTAGTATTAAGTAATGAGGCAACCATAATAAGCGTATAGAAGAATGTTTTTTTCATTCTATAAAACTACAATTTTTATTTTCGATTTCTAGAATTTGAATTTCTACTATTTTTTTGATTTCGATTTCTGTTTCGATTTCTATTTGAAGAGTTGCCAGAACGTGAGTGGTTTCTATTATTCTGTGTATTACTTTCAGGTTTCTCATCTATCAAATTAACGAAAGGATGTTCTGCTATCACAGGAATTTTTTGATTGATCAGTTTTTGAATATCACGTAAATATGCTCTTTCTTCTTGATCACAGAATGAAATAGCAACTCCGCTTGCTTTTGCACGCCCTGTTCTACCTATTCTATGTACGTAGGTTTCAGGTATATTAGGGATGTCATAATTGACAACAAGAGCCAATTCATCAATGTCAATTCCACGAGCTGCAATGTCAGTTGCTACAAGAACAGTAATGATCCCTTTTTTGAAATTTTCTAAGGCTTTTTGTCTTGCTGTTTGTGATTTATTACCGTGAATAGCTGCAGCTTTAATGCCATCTCTATCTAATAATTTTACAATTTTATTTGCACCATGTTTGGTACGAGAAAACACTAAGGTAGATTTGATAGATTGAGTTTCTAAAAGGTAAACAAGTAATTTTATCTTACCTTTTTTACTAACAAAATAAACAGCCTGTTCTACTTTTTCTGCAGTGGCTTGTTCTGGTTTTACAGTTACTTTTTCAAAATCGCCCAATATTTTATGAGACAAATCTACAATTGAAGTTGGCATAGTTGCAGAAAAGAAAAGCGATTGTCTTTTTGAAGGTAGTTTTGCAAGAATTTTTTTAATATCATGAATAAAACCCATGTCTAACATTTGATCTGCTTCATCTAAGACAAAATATTCAATAGCAGATAAGCTAATAAAGCCCTGTTGCATTAAATCTAGCAATCTACCAGGCGTTGCTACAAGAATATCTACACCTCTTCGTAAGGCTTGAGTTTGAGCACCCTGCTTAACTCCACCGAAAATAACAGTATTTCTTATATTGGTATGCTTGCCGTAAATAGTGAAATTATCAGCAATTTGAATGGCAAGCTCACGGGTTGGTGTTACAACTAGTGCTTTAATCTTATGCGACTGTCTATTCTCATGAGAGTTGTTAGCAAGATGTTGTAGTATAGGAATTGCAAAAGCTGCAGTCTTACCCGTGCCAGTTTGTGCACAACCCATTAAATCTTTATTCCGTAATAAAATAGGAATAGATTGTTCTTGAATAGGAGTGGGGTTGGTATAGCCTTTTTCAGATAAGGCTTTTAATATGGGGGCAATAATGCCTAAATCTTTAAAAGTCATAGCGTTTTTTAAGTCGGCTAAGGTAAGCTAATATTTGGATATCTATAAAAACTAAAAAAGAAGAATTACAGAATTCCTTTAGGTACAATTTTTCTAGTCCATGATTTGACTCTTTTGATAATTTTCACTTCAGAATCTGGGTTTGAGTTTAATGTAGTTTGCCAAGAGTTTTCAGGTTTAAACTCTTTCTCCATACCTTTTAAAACATTAGAAGCTACTTTCTTGTTGTCAATTATAGCTAAACATTCCGTATTCAAATTAGCACTTCTTGGGTCTAAATTAAAAGTGCCAATTACAGTAATTTGATTGTCAACGATCATAGATTTCGCATGAAAACCAAAAATGGGTTTAAACTTTAATGAATCTTGCAATTCACCAGTCATTACTTTGTAACGTTCTGCGGCATCAGGTTTAAATTCGTAAATTTGCACTCCTGTTTCTAATAATTTTTTTCGATCACGTTGGTAGCCGTTAAAGGCTTCAAGATTATCAGTCGATGCCAAGCTATTGGTTAGTATTCTAATTTTAACTCCACGTTCTACAGCAGCTCTAAAAAGGTTTCGGCTTAACTCAGTAGTAATTAAATATGGAGTCTGAATGTCAAGTGAAGTTTTAGCATTTTGTACCAGTGCTATCAATGCATCTGTGGTGTAGCCGCCTCCATTTAAGCCATTTAAGCCGTCATTCTTACCAGGAGCATCTGAAATAAATGATACATTCTCTGTCCATACTAAAGCATCCGATTCTTTTATAGTTGTAAATGTTTTGTGTAGATTTTCAATTTGATTTCTTATTTGTGGCCAAAAATTTTCAGGATTACAGGCATATTGATGTAATTTATCAAAACGTTTTGGGTCATTTAAATTTTCAGGAAATTCGTCAGAAATCTCTTTTATGGAAACACTTAATGGGTTGTCCCAGAAATTGATAAATGATTTTTCAACACTTTCAGTGACCAACCCTAATAATAAAACATCTCTATCTCTAAAATTATATTCATGGTCATAATCAAAATATTCATCGGCAATATTTCTACCACCTGTGATGGTAATTTTACTGTCTACTATAAATGTTTTATTGTGCATTCTTTGATTTGCAGACCTAAAGTTAGTAGCAAATTTTTTGACTTTACTAAAAATGTTTTTACCTAAATTAACTCCCGTATTGTAGACTTTAATTGTAATATTTTTGTGAGAATCTAGTATTAAAATATCTTCTAAGTCAGCATCAACCATTATATCATCAACTAAAATTCTAATTTTAACACCTCTATCTGCAGCTCTAACCAAATAATCACAAGCAATGAGTCCTACATTATCTGTTGAAAAAATAAAATATTGAATATCTATAGTTTTTTCAGCATATTCAGTTAGCCAGGCACGGGTCACTAAAGCACCGCCACCATCTTCTAATATATAGACTCCAGTTTTGGTTTTCATTAACTCTGAAATGTCTTTTAACTCATTTGAAAGGTTAATGCTATCATTTCTATGAATACTTGAACAAAAATCTTCTTGTATTTCAGTGGTGTTTTTGACTTTTGTACATGAAATCATGAAAAGAAAGGCAATCAAAGAATAGTATTTAATAAGGTGTTGCCTTGTCATTTTATGATAAAGATTAGGTTTTTTTATTCAGCTTTTACAAACTTAATAGAGCTTGTATTTACACAATAACGTTTTCCTGTTGTTTCTTTTGGACCATCATCAAAAATATGCCCTAAATGCCCATCGCATTTTGCACAGGTAATTTCTGTTCGTATCATTCCAGCAGTTGTATCTTTTGTAAAAATCACAGTACCATTAATGGCATCATCAAAAGAAGGCCATCCGCAATGCGATTCAAATTTACTGCCAGATTCAAACAGTTGGGTATTGCAAGCCCTACAAACATAAGTCCCTTTTTCAAAGTGTTGTGTATAACCTTCATTGCTAGGTCTGTCTGTTCCTTTTTCACGTAAGACATAGTATTCTTGATCGCTTAATGCTAATTTCCATTCAGCATCTGTTTTTTTAGTCATTTTTTTAGTATTTTCTGATATTTTATCTTCGTTTTTTTGAGCATTACTCGTGCAACTTATAACTACAGTCAGTATAAAAAATGTTAGTAATTGTTTCATGCTTTAATAAAATCTATCATTTTAAAAATGGTTGTATGATCTCTGAGTATTTTACGATGGCCTAATCCGTTGGTAATTAATAACAGTCCATTCTCTAAGCTTTGTCGCACTTTATAGGCAGCACTTACATCAACATCATAATCTTGAGTATCATGTATCACTAGAGTAGGTATCATTACTTTTTTTGCAGTTTCTATTGCAGCAGTAGCCTCTAAATTGGTGTTGAATTTAGAATTCATTTTCTTTTTTAGCAACTGAGCTATTTTAGGTTTTAATTTTAATTTACGGATAAATTCCTCAATAATTTTATGGTTAGAAGCTTCTATGCCAATGACCACTAATCTTTTGATAAACGGTTTTTTTGATAGTACATTTAATAGATTGATGCCACCAAAAGAATGTCCAATAGCAGCTTCAAAAGGGCCATATTTATCGTTAAGATGATTTAGAGTAGCAATATACTCTGAAAAATTAGCTGTTTTACCTTTTGATAATCCATGTGCAGGAGCATCAAAACTAATGACCATCATTCCGTTTTCTAATAGTTTATCTGCAATTTCATAGAGTTGTGTGCCTCTGCCAGCCCATCCATGAGCCAATAATATTTTGGTTTTAGAATAACCATATTCGTAAACCATTACCTGATTTTTTACTTTAGGGATGCTTATCAATTCATTTTTAGCACTTTCTCTCATCATTTTTTCACGTTCAGGAATCTTAAATTGTGGAGGAGTAGAAAATACCTTTAAAGCGAAGTTAGCTGCTAGCGAGTTTGAAAAAAATTGCAGTAGTTGTCCTGTTCTAATGATAGAACTAGGTATTTCAAATATGTTCTTTTTTGCCATTAAATTTGAATTGATAATGAAGACTTAAATAATGACGAATTTAAACATTTTTTGTATATTTACTTTTATAAAATAAATAATAGGGGATAAAATTCAAATATGATGAAAAAAATAGTTTCAATAGCAATAGTTTTTTTATTTTTAGTTAGCTGTAGTACAGTACCAATAACAGGTAGAAAACAATTTAGCTTAGTGAGTGATGCACAGATATTACCAATGGCATTTCAACAGTATGAAGGTTTCTTACGTGAAAATAAGGTGTCAACTAATGTAGAAATGACCAATCAAATTAAATCAGTTGGTAAAAGAATTTCTGGTGCAGTTGACAGGTATATGCGAGCGAATGGCATGGCGGCTAAAGCTGATGCTTACCGATGGGAGTTTAATTTAATTGATGATAAAACCATAAATGCTTGGGCAATGCCAGGCGGGAAGACGGTTTTTTATACAGGCATAATGCCTATTGCTAAAAATGAAGATGGTGTGGCTGCTATCATGGGGCATGAAGTTGCTCATGCTTTTGCACGTCATGGTGCTGAACGGATGTCAACAGGTATGTTGGCACAGGCAGGAGGTTTGGCAGTAGCATTGGCAACGGGTAATAAATCACCTCAGCAAAGGCAAATGTGGATGGCTGCTTATGGTATAGGCTCTCAATTAGGACAACTAAAATTTAGTAGAACACATGAAACTGAAGCTGATAAATTAGGTGTTGTATTTATGATTATGGCAGGATATAAACCTGAGGAGTCTGTAAATGTGTGGATTAGAATGAGCCAAAAAGCAGGGGCAGGTAAAGCACCACCAGAAATTTTAAGTACACACCCGTCAAATCAGACAAGAATTAAAGCCTTAACGGAATGGATTCCTAAAGCCAAAGTGATGGCGAAAAAGTTAAATGCACAAACTTTGACAAATTAAGTTCAAAAATAAATAGTACATTGTGAGCCGTTCTTAAAAATAGAGCGGCTTTTTTATTTTAACCTAAAATTAAATGTTAAAAAAAGGAGATAAGAAATTAATTAATGCTTGGGCATTTTATGATTGGGCAAATTCAGTTTATCCCTTGGTCATTACTACAGCTGTTTTTCCGTTATATTATGGAATTGTAACTGGTGGAAAAGATGCCGAAGTTGCTTTTTTAGGTACTCAATGGAACAATACAGTATTGTATTCATACACACTTTCAGTTTCTTTTTTAGTCGTTGCTTTTATTTCACCAATGCTTTCTAGTATTGCTGATTATATGGGAAATAAAAAGCGATTTATGCAATTCTTCTGTTTATTGGGTTCGTTTTCAGTAATGTCATTGTACTTTTTTGACGGGATTGATAAACTATGGATTGGTATTACTTTTTCAATCTTGGCAAGTATAGGTTTTTGGGGTAGTCTTGTTTTTTACAATGCTTATTTAACTGAAATTGCCCACCCTGATAGACACGATGAAATAAGTGCAAGAGGATTTATACATGGTTATATTGGTTCTGTAATATTGCTTATTTTTATCTTAACTATGATTATGTTTCCTAATTGGTATGGTTTTATTGACCATCCTTTACAAAATGGAGAAAAACCACCTAACTTGGTTTTTCAACTATCTTTTGTGCTGGTTGGAGTATGGTGGCTGGTCTTTGCACAATATACGTTTCGTTACTTACCAAACAATTCATTTAAACGAAAACCAGAAAAAGATTATATTTTTAAAGGTTTTAAAGAGTTACGTAAAGTTTTTATAGAAATAAGACAACATTCTACTATTTATATATTTCTTTGGTCTTATTTTTTTATTAGTGCTGGGATTCAAACTATTATTGTCTTGGCAGGTAAATTTGGTGATGAAGAATTAGGTTTGCCTACTATGAATTTAATAATAACAATTTTGCTTATCCAATTAGTTGCTATTGTTGGAGCGACATTTTTTGCCCGAATTTCAAAAAAAATAGGGAATATTAAAACGTTGAAAATAACAATTGTTATATGGATTGTGGTATGTTTTTCTGCATATATGTTACCAGGAGAAAGTCCAAATGTTGATGTCTATTTTTACACTCTTGGTGGTTTTTTAGGCCTGGTGTTAGGAGCAACACAGACTTTAGCACGTTCAACTTATTCTAAATTAATACCTGAAGAAACATATGATAATGCAACCTATTTTAGTTTTTATGATGTTACAGAAAAATTAGCAATTGTTATTGGAACATTGTCTTTTGGTCTGGCAATGTCTATTACAAAATCAATGAGAACTTCTGTTTTAATATTGGCAATATTTTTCTTTTTAGGTCTTGTAGTCATTAGTTTTATGAAGAAAACAAAATATGTAAAGTAGTTTGTTGAGTTACTAGCTTTTTAATCGCATCAAATAAAACCAGTAACTCAATAACAAATAACTACCTTCTATTTCTTTTAGAACCGCCAAATCCACCTTTTTTACCGCCTCTAGATGAGCTTCTGCCTTTATAACCTCCACCGCCGCTGCGATTACTATCTCCTCGTGACTTTCTACCACCGCCGAATCCACCTCTTTTACCACTTCGGCTTCTGCCTCCTTTAGGTTTCTTGGTAATTTCAACAATTACGGCTCTGCCTCCAAACTCAGCATGTTCAAAACCTTGTAATACTTTATCCGCGAAAGCTTTATCAATTTCGAAAAATGAAAAACTCTTTAAAATTTCAATCTGTCCAATTTCTACATCCCTTTTGCTTAAATTTTCATTGATCAATCCCATCAATTTTGCAGGATTTAACCCGTCCATTTTACCTAGATTGATATAAAACCTAGTAAAGTTTTCATCACCACTTCTTCTACGTTCTTTAGAATCATCACCGTTTAAATCATCAGCACCTTCATAATATGACAAGAATTTGTTGAATTCAATGGAAACAAATTTTTTGATCAAATCTTCACGACTAATATCTTTTAATTGCGTGTCAATACTCTCTAAATAGCTTTCAATTTGTTGATCATTAACCTCTACATCTTTTACTCTTTCAATGAGTTTGAATAGTTGATTTTCACAAATTTCTCTACCATTTGGTACTTGTTTTTGAATAAACTTTTTGCCTATTTTCTTTTCAATAGGTTTTAAAGCGTTTTTCTCTCTGTTGTTTATAAGTGCAATAGAAATACCTTCTTTACCAGCTCTACCTGTTCTACCACTTCTATGGGTGTAATTTTCTGCCTGATCGGGTAATTTATAATTGATAACATGTGTTAGACTATTCACATCTAAACCTCTAGCTGCAACATCAGTAGCAATTAAAAGTTGTAAGTGTTTTGCTCTAAACTTCTCCATAACAATATCACGTTGAGCTTGTGATAAATCACCATGTAAAGCATCAGCATTGTACCCGTCATCAATTAGTTTTGCTGCAACATTTTTAGTGTCTCTACGTGTTCTACAAAATACAATACCATAAATATCAGGATTTACATCTGCCAATCTTTTTAAAGCTGGATAACGATTTCTTTCTGAGACTAAATAATATTCATGCGAAACTTTGTCAGCACCTGCATTCTTTTTACCTGCACTAATTTCAACAGGATTGTGCATGTAATTTTTCGCTATGGCATCTACCTCTCTCGGGAAAGTTGCTGAGAACAATAAGGTTTGTTTTTCTTTTGGGGTTACCTTTAATACTTGGTCAAGGTCTTCTTTAAAGCCCATATTTAGCATTTCATCAGCTTCATCTAAAACTACCCATTTAATTTCACTTAATTTGAGTAGTTTACGTTTGATTAAATCAACTGTTCTCCCTGGTGTACCTACAACAATTTGTGATCCTTTTTTTAAACTTCTTATTTGATCGTCAATACTTGCACCACCATAAACAGTAGTTATGTGTATGTTTTTAAGGTTTTTAGAAAATTCTTGAATGTTTTTTCCTATTTGTATCGCCAATTCTCTTGTCGGCGATAGAATAATAGCTTGGGTATTTTTGTTCTTGCTATCAATTTGTTCTATGATAGGTAAACTAAAAGCCGCAGTTTTACCTGTACCTGTTTGGGCAAAAGCTTTTAAATCATCTTGTGAGGATAGTATTTGCGGAATTGCTTTTTCTTGAATTGTTGTTGGTTTTTCATAACCTAAGTCAGTTAAGGCACTAACTATTTCTTGGCTTAAGCCAAGTTCACTAAATAAAGACATATTATAAAATTTATCAAACTTAGGCTCCAATAGAAATGCACGACCGCATTTGATAATTAATATCGAATTGACTTTATAGAATCAATTCGGTTTAAGCCTTTAGTTTTATGAACTTGCAAAAGTAAACTTAATTTAATGATTTAAAGCTAAATTTGTTGAAATTCTTAGGAGTCACTTTAATTGAGTTTCAAAATAGCGATTTGCTAAATGAGTCATATTGTTTTGTACAATACCATTTTTATCGACAATAATTGCTCTAGAAAAATTGATATCTAACCAATCAATACCTTTATCAACTCTATATTGATGCTTTTGATTTAAGTTGTTTGATTTTATTTTCTTTTTCCATTGGTATTCAGAGCAAGCAGAATTGATACCAATAAATAAATAATTAGGATATTTTTTTTCTAAATATTTAACGCGTTTTGCAAAATAATCCATCTCACTTACTTTTGTTGGCCAAGTATAAATGACAGCACTTTTTCCTTTAATAATTGCTTTTAAATTTACATGCTCACCATTAAAATTATAAGGAGTAATTTCAGGAAATTTATGGTTTTTAACTAATTTGCTAGAGACATTAATTAAATGCTCAATTTCTTCAACACGTTTTTTATCAGTACAATGGTCAAAAAACAAGCGTTTGGCTCTATCTTTTTCTTTTGTAGAGGTGTTATTATCTAATAAAGTTATCCAAACTCCTTTACGTAAAAATCTATTTTTGATAGATTCACTTTTTATATTTTCAAGAGCGGCTTGCATTATATTTACAGTCATATTACTTTTAAAACTGTCTAAAATTTGTTTTTCATAGGCAAGGTGCGATAAATAGGCTTCAATATATTGTTGATGAGGGTAGTAGTTATTTAATTCTTCATTATTGATGTCAATATTTTTTCTGAATTTAAAAAACGATGGGCTAATTTTCGGGTGTTTTTTAGACCTTAAAGACATCATGTGTAGGTAAGGATAAGCTTCCTTTTTCTTAAATAAAGGATAATTTATCGCCGAATTTACCAATTGTTCAAAAAACAGTGAGTTTTCAGGTAATTCTGATTTGAATTGCGAATATAGTAGGTTTTTTCTCTTTAGGATTGAATCTACTTTTAACTGAAATAGACTGTCGTTTAGATGATAAAATTTATAGAATAATTTATCTTCTTTTTGATTTACTAGATAGATATTGATTAGAAAATTATTCCGTTCAGCACCTTTACCGCTAAAAACCAAAGACTCATCAAAATCCCAAGTATTTAAACGAATCAATAAACTGTCATTAGGTTCTAGGTAAAGCCATTGGTGTTCATTTCCATGTTTAAAAGTATATAATCCTTGAGAAAAAGTATCTAGTTTTATTAGAAATTTATTGTCAATATTAAGTTTAGAAGAATCTAAAACTTGATTGTTTTTATAGATATAGACTTTGTCTGATTTTGGGTTGATAATTTGCCCTCCAAAGTGAACAATATTATCCTTTGTATTGTTGTTGGTACAACTGATAGTTATAATTGTAGCAATTAATAAATACAGATATTCTATAGAATTACTAGTGTTAAAAAATCTAGACAAACTTGTGGGTTTTATGGCTAACCTTACAAAACTAGCCAATCAAATAGGTAATTTAGTTAATATGTTGTTAAATTATAATCCAGGGC
>Ga0256834_1001792_pt1 | contig 14130 bp, 9 predicted proteins | sample 4281140metaG_FD_190536 | JGI IMG/M metagenome (GOLD analysis project Ga0256834, IMG submission 190536) | Hydrothermal vent microbial communities from East Pacific Rise, Pacific Ocean - 4281-140 | ecosystem: Environmental > Aquatic > Marine > Hydrothermal vents | place: Pacific Ocean: East Pacific...
CTCCTAGTATTTAACCTCTACCCGGTATTTCAGAATTGTCGCTCCCTTGGATGGTACCTTGATTTTCCAGAGAGCTGTATCAGCTGAAGCCTTGCGATGCTTGTGACTCTCGTTAAGAATCCGCCAGTCTCCAGGAACCGGTTCAGCAATCGTAACCATAACATCTTCATCCTTAGCATTCTTCAGCTTGATCTCGTAAGCACTCTCAAAACAATAATTGTATCGGCTATCGCCGCTCAGCTTGCGAAAATCAGTCTGTTTACGACTAGCTGTAACATCGAAAGCATCACCCAGTTTTAGACGTACGGTTTCGTTTTCCGGGGTGTGGTCAATACGATCTTCACCTACAAACTGCGGTCGGCCTTGTTTGTCCTGTTTGTAAACCCGTACGATCCCTTTCGGCAACGCTATGCCAAGGTTGACCTGCTTGCGGTTGTCGAATTCCACGAAGACCCCGACCTTAAGCTTCTGCCCCAGATCACCTTGACGACCACGATAATAATAAGGGTTGCCTTGTAGACGAAACTCTTTGTTCACACTAACACCTGCCGCATTGAGAAGAGATACCTGCTTGGTCTGATTGTCACGAATCGTGGTTGGCCGCTGCAGCGTGTAGAGGTGGTATTCAAACAGATTTTCTTCGCGCATCTGCGGAGACGTCGCTACGTCGGCAGCACTCTCCAGCATCATGGTTTTACTAACACGCATTTGATCCTGCACGCGGTTAACATCCCCGGCGACCAGTTGCAACAAAGCATCGCGATAGGTCGTGCCACTCTGGTTGGTCAGAGTCACCCATCCCGAGAGATCCAATGCCGTATCATCCTGATTCAATTCGGCAACATAATCGGCCCGCCAACCGAGTCCGCTGGTCAGGTAACTGAGCTCCGTCGTCTGCTGACCGGCTTTTGCATTATCGAGCGAGATAACCAGGGTTGGACGATCACGCAAGTTCTCTGGCACATCTGGAAAGACCAGTCGCCCCGGCACGCCGGTCTCTATCCGGTCACCGATTTTCAGAACCACGCCATCGTTAGCCGCCAGAACTTTCGCTGTTTTAAAACGATCTTCACCAGTTTCCGGATGGGTACGAACCAGTTGGACCTCTTTGCCGACATATTTTTCAAGCAGCTTACGAGGTGTCAGGAGATCAAAATCGAAGTTCTGCTCCAGGATAGTCAGCCCACCGGGACGAGTCAGACTACGCAACAGGGCCGTTTCCGGACGAATCCTGGCACTTACCTCACGCAGGGCGAGATCAACGGTTCCGGATGGCAGGGTCACCTGGCGTTGATCACGCACCAGCGCCAGGTTTTCATTATAAATGGTAACAGCTACTTCCTGCTGGTCGGCCAGAGTGCTGACTATTTCTTTGCCAGAGGCTTGAGAAAGAAAAACAAAGATGATTGTGCCACTAAGCAAAATCGACATTATCCATTTAGACATGATTGACCTCCGCAAGACAGGCGCTCAGAAATAGTTTAACGCTTAATAGATTTCGTCTGAATTGACAGTATCAAAAAATCAGGCGGGTTCAAGTCCGGCGAACTTAACAAGGATCTTCTTCGGACCGATACGATGAAAATAAATCGTAACCTTCTGGCTATCTCCCTGCCCCTCAATCCTGCGGACAGTGCCGACACCAAACTTGCGATGACGAACTTGCAGACCGATACACAACCCCTCTTCGGCATCGGGAACAATGCGCACTTCCTCATCATCAGTGAAGGGGTCATCGTCAGAAAAATCAGGCTCGGCCTGATCAAACAACGAGGCCAGGTTGTGGCTGGCAGGCTTATGCAATCCGCTCACAGCAGGCTGGGTAAATAGTTGCGCGGGGACCTCACCCAGAAAACGGCTGGGAGGATTAAATTGATAGTCGCCAAAAATTCGCCGTCGCCTGGTATGAGTTAGATAAAGCTTCTCCATGGCACGCGTCATGCCGACGTAACAGAGACGGCGCTCTTCCTCAAGTTCTTCCCGACCCTCGGCAGATCGGCTATGTGGAAAGAGCTTCTCTTCCATGCCGACCATGAATACCACTGGGAACTCAAGGCCCTTGGCGGCATGCAGGGTCATCAAGGTCACCCGGTCGAGACTCGGGTCGTAGGAGTCTACATCGGTAATCAGGGAGACCTGCTCCAGGTATTCCACCAAGGTCCCTTCTCTGCCGAAGTGTTCCTCCATACCAGCCAACAACTGCTGCAGGTTGTCCATGCGATTGCGGGCCTCCTCCGTGTGTTCTGCACGAAGCTGAGGACCATAGCCAATCTCTTCAATCAGCTCAGAAGTCAATTGAGGATATGGCGTCTCGTCAGCACGTTGTTTGAAATCATCGATCAGATCTGCAAAGGCTTTGACCTTGGCCGCGGCCGCACCTTTCAGGGCACCACGTTCCAGCGCCCGACGACAGGCGGGCAGGAATCCACCTGATTCTGTTTCAAAAGGTGCAATCTTGTTCACCGTAACAGCCCCGATACCACGCGCCGGGACATTGATAATCCGCCGGGCTGAGATCGAATCGGCCGGATTACTGATAATTCTCAGGTAAGCAAGAATGTCTTTGACTTCCATACGCGAGTAAAACTTCAATCCACCGAACATCACGTAAGGAATGCGCTCGTTGCGCAGAGCCTCTTCAATAGACCGGGACTGAGCATTGGTACGATAAAAGATGGCAATGTCACGCAAGCGGCGGTTATTGCGTTGCAGACGGCCAATCTCACTGGCCAGGTAACGACCCTCTTCAAGATCGTCAGGAAGGGTTTCAAGGGTAACGCCTTCGCCGGTAGCATTCTCCGTCCAGAGCTTTTTCTTCTTACGGCCAATGTTGTTGGCAACAACCGCATCAGCGGCATCAAGAATTGTCTTGGTCGAACGATAGTTCTGCTCCAAACGAATCGTCACGCAACCGGGATAATCACGTTCAAAACCAAGGATGTTGCCGACTTCTGCACCACGCCAGCGATAGATTGACTGATCATCGTCACCAACCACACAGAGATTGCCGTGTCCGGAGGCCAGCAGATGCACCAACCGGTACTGGACCTGATTGGTATCCTGGAATTCGTCAACAAGAACATAGTGAAAACGCTGACGATATTTTTCCAGAACGGCTGGATGCTCTTCTAAAAGCCGGACGGTCTGCATCAGCAGGTCACCGAAGTCAAGCGCATTGGCCTGTTGCAGACGCTCCTGGTAAAGAGCATAGATACGAGTGATCTCATCAGTGTGGTAATCGCCACCATCAAGCTGGTCAGGCCAGATACCCAGGTTTTTAGCCCGATCAATTGCGGCGGCCACCGCACGTGGCTTCAGGACCTTTTCGTCGATATCGAGTTCCCGCAAAAGAATTTTAAGTAGACGCTCCTGATCCTGATCATCATAAATGGTGAAATTGCGGCTAAAACCAAGGACTTCGATTTCCTGGCGCAGAATCCTTACGCACATTGAGTGGAAGGTACTAACCCATAACCCCTGGGCGTCACCGAGGAGTTCTTCCAGACGCGCCTTCATTTCACCAGCGGCCTTGTTGGTAAAAGTCACGGCAAGGATTTGCCAAGGATCAACCTTGTATTTTTCGATGAGCCAGGCTATACGGTGAGTGAGGGCGCGGGTCTTGCCGGAGCCAGCACCGGCGAGCAGCAGCAGCGGTCCGGTATCATGCTGAACCGCCTGTTGCTGCATCGGGTTGAGTTGAGCCAAGAGATCTGCCAACCTATTGTTCCTCAAGGGTGCGGGTCATCAGCGCCCGGTTATATGCGGCAACAATATCGCGACGGGAGATGATACCGACCAGTTTACGATGGGTTGCACGGTCGACCACCGGCAGCTGTTCGATATTGCGGTAACCGATTTTGCGCATGGTCTGGTCAAGATTCTCATCAGCATGAGCCGTGATGACGTCGGTGCTTGCCAGCTCCTTGACAACCACCAGATTCATCAGGTCATGATCAAAAACAACGCCCATGAAGTCCTGAACCGAGATGATCCCGGACAGTTCCCCCTGCGCATTGACCAACGGAAAATTGGTATGCTGGGTCTGTTCGATGAAACGGGCAAATTGACCGAGTGTCATATGTTCCGGGATAGTTTCCACATCATGTACCATAACGTCACCAACCTGCAGCGACTTCATGATATTACGCTCCTTGCCCGCCTCCAGATCAATGCCGGCACGGGAGAGTTCCACTGTTTCCAGGCTGTCTTTCTTGAAATGCCTGGCCACAGCAGTACCGATAACACAGCTCAACATAATCGGCACGATGACCTCGTAGCTGTCGGTAATCTCAAAAAGCAGGAAGATTGCCGTCATCGGCGCATGGGTAGCTGCGGAAAGAAAAGCTCCCATACCGACCAGAGCATAAGCACCTGGAGCAATGTGAATCTGCGGCAGAATCTTGGCGACTATATTACCAAAGAAACCACCGATGACCGCGCCAAGATAGAGACAGGGGGCAAAAATACCACCAGGCAAGCCGGAGCCGAGCGTGATCGAGGTTGCCACGGCTTTGATAACAATCAGGACGCCGAGCAGGTACCAGGATGACTGATACCAGAGCTGGTCACCCATCAGGACTTTCTCTATGAACTCGTAGCCATTGCCGAAAACCTGGGGGAAAATAAAACCGATCACACCAACCAGTAGCCCGCCAAGCACAGGCTTGGCGAATTTCGGAATTTTCAGGGCCGTAAACCGGTCCTTAATACGAAAATGAGTGTCAATAAACAGAGCTGCCAGTATGCCGATCAACAAACCAAGCAGCACATAGAGTAGCAGCTCCCAGTAGCTGTTCACCAGGTAGACCGGCGCATACAGTTCAGAGGTGTTGCCGAGCAGAGCGCGAGAGACAACCGTGGCCATGCCACTGGCGATGACGATTGAAGTAAAGCTGGAGAGCTCGAAGGCGGAAAGCAGGACGATCTCCTGAGCAAAGAAGACTCCGGCAATCGGCGCATTAAAGGTGGCCGCAACGCCGGCAGCGGCACCACAGGCAACCAGAACCTTGAGGCGATCGCCACTCATTTTAAAGAGTTGACCAAACTGGGAACCGATCGCCCCGCCGATCATGGCAATCGGTCCTTCCTGCCCAGCAGAACCGCCGGTACCGATGGTGATGGCCGAGCCAAAACCTCGGGTGAATATTGGTCTTAACTGAAGCTTGGCACCACGCAGGTTGACCCTTTCAAGGAAAGCGGAAAACCCGCCTTTGAGATCTTTGCCGAACCAGTGCCAGAGAGGAATAACCAGCAACCCGCCAACAACCGGGCAGAACACCACTGCCAGACGCGCCAGACTCCACTCCTCCAGAGAATAGCCAAACAGGTGCTCGCTCTGTTCGAAAACCCCCCAGTGAATAAATTCAATGGTTTTGCGGAAAGCGTAATTACCCAGGCCGCCAAGCACACCGATCATGACAGCCAAAATAATCAGAAAGGTGTTTTCGCTGACACGAAAAAAACGTTGTAATGCAGTCAGAGGGTGGCGCAGCTGCTCAAAGATTTTGTCTTTTAGAAAAGAACTTTTGTACATAGGAATATTACAACATCATGTAGTTAATGAACCTCAGTCGAGGTCTCTTTTTAAATAATGTCGGCAAGGGTATGACTTACCAAGAAACTTCACATCGTAGTGCTTATAGGTTCCACCTGCAAGAGGAAATATTTTGCAATCTTAAACAAGCGACAGAAAGGTATCAATCCATACTGCTGGTGTGAATTCAAATCGAAAAAACGCTATCATGAAAAGCATCATGAACGATTGCTTCCAGATCCGGGAGCTCTGAATCGGTTAATGCCTCAAACTCCCTTTCCCTACGTCTTTTCGGCAGACAACCTTCGTTCTGGCGCACAAACACAATAAAATCTATATTGGCATTTTATGTTGAAAAACTCTTTCTTTGGTCGAAAACCACTCGATATTCACAGGAGGTGTCGAACCGTGATGTTCTGCGGCAAGAATTGTCGCTCAAAATTATTGACAATAAGACAGCCCCCTGAATCATTCTTCAGAGGGCTGCTAGGAGCTTGTCCGACAATAAGGGTCGAAGCGAAAATCCAGAAGTTTGAGAACAGATTTTGGCTCGTTTGAGAGTAATAGCCATAGCTATTGGTCGAAAAGGAGCTGAAATATGGGCCAAACAGCTGGGTTTGCAGCCGATCATGGATTGTCGGACAAGCTCCTAGGGTTCCCGACTTTATTTTTCATTTCCCAATATTATTTTCACGAATCAGATTTGGTTCTTGAAAGTCAACACCTACTCCACGGTGACACTTTTAGCAAGATTGCGCGGCTGATCGACATCGGTTCCCTTGAGAACAGCGATGTGATAGGCCAGCAACTGCAGAGGTATCGAGGTAAGTACCGGCATCAGATCATCGACAATCGACGGTACGGTCAAAACGATTTCTGCTTTATCAGCAAGACCGGTTGCCGCCTGATCGGTCACCACCACCACGCGTCCTCCACGAGCCTGCACCTCTTCCATATTGGCAGCTACCTTCTCAAAGGTTTCGTTGTGAGGTGCAATCACCACAACCGGCAACTGCTCATCAATCAGCGCAATTGGTCCATGTTTCATTTCACCGGCAGGATAGCCCTCGGCATGAATGTAAGAGATCTCCTTGAGTTTCAGCGCCCCCTCCAGAGCAATCGGATACTGGTTACCACGGCCAAGATAAAGAAAATCATGGGTATGCATCAGGCTTTGAGCCGCCTGTTCAATAGCGTCATTCAGTAACAGGCACTCTTCTACTTTGCCGGGCAGACCGACCAGAGCTTTCAGCATACTGCGACTGAGTTCCTGGTCAAGGTTGCCGCGCAGGTGACCTAGATAGATGGTAAAAAGATAGAGAGCCACTAGTTGAGTCGTGAAAGCCTTGGTGGAGGCGACGCCGATTTCAGGCCCGGCGTGGGTGTAGATGACGCCGTCACTTTCACGGGCAATAGAAGACTCAACCACGTTGCAGATGGCAAGAACTTTACCACCCTTGCCGTGGGCTTCACGCAATGCGGCCAGAGTGTCAGCCGTCTCGCCACTCTGGCTGATCAACAGGGTCAGAGTTTTTGCATTAACCAGTGGGTCGCGATAGCGAAATTCACTGGCAATGTCGACTTCAACCGGCACCCGAGCATGCTTCTCCAGCAGGAATTTTCCGACCAGAGCGGAATGCCACGAGGTGCCACAGGCAACAATATATATCCTCTCTACCTCTTGGAGAAAATCATCTTCGATAGCCAGATCTTCCAGGAAAACCTGGGTATGATCTTCACGAATCCGCCCGGCAATGGTATCGGCAATGGCCCGTGGCTGTTCATAGATTTCCTTGAGCATAAAGTGCCGATAGCCATCTTTCTCGGCCATGACCGGGCTCCAGGTAATGGTCTTCGGAGTTTTTTCAACTGGGGTCCCAGCCAAGGTGGTGATCTCCATGGTTTCTGCGGTAAAGACCACAAGTTCACCATCTTCAAGGAAAATCACCTCGCGGGTGTGGGAGAGCATCGCCGGGATATCGGAGGCGACGAAAAACTCCCCATTACCTTGGCCGACAACCAGCGGAGAGCCCTGTTTGGCAGCAATCAGCTTGCCCGGTTCCTGTTCACAGAGAATCGCCACAGCATAAGCTCCGCGTACGTCATCCAAGGCCTTGCGAACTGCAGACTCGAAGTCGCCACACTCCTTGTAATGCTGTTCAACCAGATGCGCAACGATCTCCGTGTCAGTATCCGAATTGAAATTATGCCCCTGCTCACGTAGGGCAGTTTTGAGGTCGAGATAATTTTCAATAATGCCGTTGTGCACAACTACGAACCCACCCGCGCAATGGGGATGGGCATTTATTTCAGAGGGGCGACCATGAGTTGCCCAGCGAGTGTGGCCAATCCCCGGCTGCCCCGGCAAAGGCTGATCAACAAGCTTTTTCTCCAGATTGACCAGCTTGCCTTCGGCACGGCAGATATTAACTTCACCCTGACTGATAGTCGCGATTCCAGCCGAATCGTAACCACGGTATTCGAGCTTCCTCAGGCCATCCAGAACAATAGGTGTTGCTTCTTGGGGGCCGATATAACCAACGATGCCACACATATAAAAACCTCGGGAATCAGTTAGAAGTTAATTATTACTGACGGTGAAAAACGATAAGCAATTAACTAACGCAAAGACGCAGAGAGTAATAACTGTAATTGAGGCGTTTCCTTAAGATTTAAGAACTTTTCCTCAGCGTTCTTAGCGCCTCTGCGTTAAACCTTTTTTGGGGTTATAAAACCGTTATTTTTTGCCTTGCTTCTGTTGTTTCTGCCGATTCCGTTCAGCCCAACCCTCAATGTTTTTCTGTTCTGTACGAGAAAGAGCCAGGGAGTCGGCTGGAACATTTTGGGTAATCGTCGAACCTGAGCCAATCAGGCTGCCACGACCGATTGTGACTGGCGCAACAAACTGGGTGTCACTACCAACAAATACATCGTCTTCGATAATCGTCTGATGCTTATTAACGCCATCGTAGTTACAAGTGATGGTGCCGCAGCCAATATTGACATTTTTCCCGAGCACCGCATCACCGAGATAGGTCAGATGACTGGCCTGCGACTTCTCACCGATGATGGCTTTCTTGGTCTCAACAAAATTGCCAATCTTATTGTTGCCGATCAGAACTGTCCCCGGTCTCAGGTGCGCCATAGGCCCTACGGCACAGGCATCACCAATAACCGCTTCACTCAGCACTGAGCCAGGCTTAAGATGCACCCGGTCGCCAACGGTGCAGTCGGTAACGATAACTCCCGGCTCAATTTCGCAATGACTGCCGATCGTCGTTTTGCCACGCAAGTGGACCCCCGCATGAATTACAGTATCGCAACCGATGCTAACCTCGGGGGCGATATATGTTGCGTTTGGATCCAGCAGAGAGACACCAGCCCGCTGATGAGTTTTGTTAATTCTTTGACGCATAATTTCACCAGCCTTTGCCAGCTGTATCCGATCATTAATCCCCATGGCCTCATGCGCGTCTTTGACCAGAAGAGCTTCAACCCGCTCCCCGGCCAGGCGAGCAGCAGCCACAACATCGGTGAGATAGTATTCACCCTGGGCATTGCGATTATCAAGCTGTTGTAAGAAATCGAAGACCTCCGGCGCGCGGAAAAGATAGATACCAGTATTAATCTCACTGACCAGACGTTCTTCACTGTTGGCATCTTTTTCTTCGACAATTCGTTCAACCCCGTTCAGCCCACGTATAATTCGGCCATAGCCGGTGGGATCTGTCATTTGCGCAGTCAAGATGGTGATACTGGCAGAAGTCTCGCAATGATGTCCCAGCAGCGCTTGCAGGGTGATGTCACGTAACAAGGGAACATCACCACAGAGCAACAGGAGATCTCCGCTAAAACCTTTAAGAGAATCTTCGGCACATTGCAGCGCATGACCAGTACCTAATTGTTCTGTCTGCAGGGCAAAACTTAAGTTTTCACCCTCCATCGAGGTACGAACCAGATCGGCAGCATGGCCGATGACTGCAACGATAGGCGTAGCATCAAGTGCTTTGGCGGTCTGCACAACATGGCCCAGCATCGGCGTGCCGACGACCGGGTGAAGCACCTTGGGCAAGTCCGATTTCATCCGGGTTCCCTGGCCTGCCGCCAGGATCACCGCCGCTAAATTTCTTGGCATGATTGTCCCCCCTGAGTTTAAACAAGGATTATTTCGGAATGCTTCGCAAAGGTCAAGTGGAGAGAAAGCCAAATCATATAATTAATGGTCTGAGGGCCTGTTTCATTGTCGGTTCAGCTTTCTCTTTGCCATCTGACCAAGGCTCCAGTATATTGAGAATGTAAATTTATTCTGAATTCCCTGCCTGCTCAGGGATTCAGCCTATGGGGGCAGACTGAAAAAATGGGCAGTCGTGGACAAATAACAGAGTTGTTAAACCAACTTGAAAATGATCTCAAGGCTCTTGAATTCGCCTACGAGCAATATTTTCTCGGCATGGAAAAGCTCGCGCCTGAACCACAGCGGCAGAAAATCACCTTGCGCATGCGCAAGATGATTACTCACTACATCCCCCAGACTGACTTGCGTTTCCGGTTACAGAGTATTACCAACCGTTTCAACAGTTATTGCGGATACTGGGATCGCATCCAGCGACAGATAGATGAAGGGAGATACGAACGACACACCTCTCGCATCCAGCGCCATACGAACAGGTCGCCGTCAGTACAAAAGCCTGCTAAGGCCCCTCCCCCTGTGGACCCGGTAGACAGTCTCTACGAGAAACTTGTCGATGCGCATCAGAGTTGCCAACTTCGCCCCCCCAACAGAGAGCAAGTTGTCCGTTTCCTGGCCAAGCAGGAAAAAGCTATCAAGGAACGCTTTGGAGACAAGCCGGTCGACTTTATGGTTGTTACCGACTCGGGCAAACCAAAGATCAAGGTGCGCGCCAAAAGCTGATGGCTTAGCCATTATTAAGTAGTTTGCGAATACGTCAAAGGGTGAATTAAGCGATGACAGATCAGCGCAGTAAAACAGCAATGGTTCTGGCCGGTGGTGGCATCATGGGCGCTGCCTATGAGATCGGCTGTCTTGCCGCTCTTGATCGCCTCTTCTGTCCTGGCTTCTCTACCCGCCGCTTCGATAGCTACATCGGCATTAGTGCTGGCTCTGTTATCGCCGCCCTGGTTGCTAATCGCATCAACCCTGCGGGACTCTACAGAACCATTATCCGCAACGAACGAACCGTTTTCAACTGGCGTCGTCGCGATATTTACCGTTTCGACTGGTGGGCAATGGTCTGTTCTCTGGGTACCCTGCCACGCAACCTGCTGCATGTTTTACAACACTATCGGAAAAACAACTGGGACTTCCATCTGAGTGATCTGCCTCATCTTCTCCATGAGCATTTCCCCGCAGGCCTTTTCTCACTGGATCCCATGCAGTCCTATCTCTGCGATTCATTTAAAAATGAAGGCCTCTGTGATGATTTCCGCCTTCTTAACCGCGAACTTTTTATCCCGGCATACGATCTTGATTCCGGCGAAAGGATCGTCTTCGGTACGGCAGGACATCAGGATCTACACATTTGCCAGGCAATTACGGCTTCCAGCGCCATCCCTTTCTTTTTTCAGCCCTACCGGATTGACCGGCATGCTTACCTTGATGGCTCCGTTGGTCGAGTCTTGCATATTGATATCGCCATTGATAATGGTGCCAAACTGATTGTGCTGATAAATCCCCGGGTACCTTTCCATAACGATCAGGACGCCACCTACCTGCCCTCACTTTCCTACGGCAAGAGTTCACAGATCGACGAACTGGGCATCTTCTTTACCTGGGAGCAAGCCAAGCGGATCGAGTGCCGTGAAAAGCTGATCATGGCTATCGATTATTATCGACAAACGAATCCTGAAGTTGACATCCTGCTATTTGAGCCGGGCGCAGACGAAGCGCTCCTCTTCTTCCAGGGACCTATGTCGATTGCTGCACGCAACCAGGTTATGAATCATGGCTACCAATTGACACTCGCGGAGATGAGGAGTAACTACCAGGAGTTGGCCAAGATATTTTCTAAACACGGCATCCAAACAACGCAACTGAATCTCGAGAAAGCACCACCGGAATAGCGGGCCTTTACGGACGATCAATTTATGCTCACCTTTCAGGTATTGGCTTTTCCAACTGGTGCCTTTCCGGTTGGTTGACGAAAGTGAAGCAAACCGGTAGAGTTAATTCACTACGGCATGCTTATGAAAATTGTGTTCTGTACATTCCATGTCCGCCGCTCTGCACAGGCAATTTCGCTGGCCGCAGGTTGCCTAGCTGCGGCTCTCCCCTTTGCTCTGCGTAAAACCAGCGTCCTGATCGACTGTTTCCCTGAACAAACGGATCAGGAAATTCTCGCTACAATCATGTCTTTAAATCCAGAGGTAATCGCATTCCCGGTTTACGTCTGGAATCGTCAACGCATCATCCACCTGGCAAGAGAGTTGTACAAGCTGGACAACCGGCTTTATTTGATTGCCGGTGGCCCGGAAGCAACCGGTGATCCATCAGGGTTGTCATCATCAGCCCCCTGGACAGCACTGATTCACGGTGAGGGTGAGGCTGCTTTTGCCGGGCTGATTGCGGCACTGGCAGAGGGTTTGCCAGACCAAGCGTTGCCGGGAGTCACTCTCATGCTTGAGAGTGGGCAATTATCTGGCGAAGAACATTGCCCACACGACCTCAGCAAAGCCCCTTCACCATGGCTCACCGGCATACTCAAACCAGAGCCCACAAGCGGTGTTCTCTGGGAAGTTGCCCGTGGCTGTGCTTTCTCCTGCGATTACTGTTTCGAGGCTCGTGGTCACAGTGGTGTCCGCAGCATTGAACGTCATCGCCTGGAAGAAGAGCTTGAGCTGTTCACCAAAACCGGAGTCAGCCAGCTATGGGTCCTTGATTCAACGTTCAACTATCCCCCGGAACGTGGCATTGACCTTCTGGAACTCCTGCTCGATAAGGCACCTCATATTCACTATCACCTGGAAGCCAAGGCTGATTTCATTGATCATCATACCGCCAGCCTTATGGGGGGACTGAATTGTTCTGTACAACTGGGGCTGCAGTCTGTTCACGAACAGGTTCTAAAAGCCATCCATCGTCCACTTGACCTGGAAATCCTCGCTGAAAAGGTTCACCTCCTTGATGCTCAAGGGGTCGTTTACGGGCTTGATCTGATTTACGGACTTCCTGAAGACAACTACGCAGGGTTCAGAGACAGCATTGATACTGCATTAAGTTTTTCACCGAATCACGTTCATATCTTTCCACTATCGGTACTCCCTGGCACCAAGCTGGCACAACAACGCAACCGCTATGGAATCAAAGCTCAACCGGACCCTCCCTATGAATTGATTTCATCAACGAACTGGACCGTCGAAGAATTAGAACTCTGTCGTCAATTAGCTGCAGCAGTCGACCTTTTTTACAACACCGGCAGGGCCGTCGCGTTCTTCCCAACGGTTCTGCAATCGTTACAGACCAGTCCAAGTGCGCTCTTTGAGGATTTTTTCAAGTGGGTTTTACAACAGCATGATGTCGATTACGACAAGCTGCTGATTATGGACAACTGGAAAGCAGATGATATCTACCGCATGCTGCAGGGTTATCTTTGCCACCAGTTGCAAAAAACTGGACAGGGGCATCTGACCAGCGTATTCCTCGACCTACTCTGCTACCACTTCCACTATGCAGAGACCCTGCTCGGAGAAGAACTTCTGCCACCATCAGACGATAAACTGCTACAGAGCAACCTATGGGATACGCCCTGGCAGAGTTCAAACAAGTGTCGCCTGGTTCCCTTTGCCTACGAGATTCTGGACCTGCTGGAAATGGAAGAGATGCAACTGAAAGAAATTGCCAGCCTGTTCCGTCCGGTTGGCTCGGTCGCACTCTTTATGCGACGTGACAATGAAGTATTCTGTGAATCGTTAAGTGAAGAGATGCTACGCCTACTGAAACTGAGCAATGGCAAACTCAGCCCAAAAGAAATATTCGCTGGTAGCCTGTCTCAAGAAACCGGAGAGGAATTAGTCGAGATTGCCGTATCCGAGGGGCTTTTGCAACCACATAACGGCGAGGTACAATAACTACTGACCGGAAGAACGTGGTTCAGGCAACAGCCTTCATCCGCTCAACGCCCATCCTCTCAACATAGCGAGGCCGTTCCACAATAAACGACCTTATTTCTTGAACGTCAGGAACCCGACCGGCAACACGAACAATATCATCGATGAGCAGGGCCGGAGCAACATAAACACGATTGTCAACCAGCTTGCGATGGTCACAGAAGAGATGAACCTCAGCACGCACATCCATCTCACTCAGAGCCTGGCGAACATTGGCAAGAATTTTGGCACCACCTTGCTCAGCATCCGGTTTACAGAGAATATCGATTCGCATGGCAAAATCCTTTCCGCTAAACATAACTATCTTAGTCAACTATACAACCCTAAATAAAAAAGGCAAGCATTTTCTGCCTGCCTGGGAAACTTCTAGGAGCCTGTCGAATCAACTGAGATCGAAGCGAAAACCGGGTCTTTTGAGATCAGAGATTAGCGAGGAGGCGGGCTGTCACCATAAATAATACGCAGGGCACGCT
>Ga0256834_1001793_pt1 | contig 14126 bp, 13 predicted proteins | sample 4281140metaG_FD_190536 | JGI IMG/M metagenome (GOLD analysis project Ga0256834, IMG submission 190536) | Hydrothermal vent microbial communities from East Pacific Rise, Pacific Ocean - 4281-140 | ecosystem: Environmental > Aquatic > Marine > Hydrothermal vents | place: Pacific Ocean: East...
TGCTTGGCGATGGCGCGCATGCAATGTACCCGATTGGCTCAAATGGGGCAACGCAGGGTATTGTGGATGCTCGAATATTGGTGCGAGAGCTTTTGACAAAAGGTTTAGGCAATGATGCTCTTGCTGCTTATGAAGACGAACGCCGCCCGATTACGTCAAAAATTGTATTGGCAAATCGCGGCAATGGGCCAGATCAAATCATGGAAACTGTTGAACAAAAATGTGGCGGTGATTTTGAAGATATTCATCAAGTGATTTCACAACAAGCACTAGAAGAGCAAGCGAGTAAATACAAACATCTTACTGGTTTTGATGTGGAAACTTTAAATGCTCAATCGTCCATTATTACCAATGAACAAATTGTTTTTAAATAGGGGTTTGGGGTGGAACATATAAAGCGATTTGGTATTGCACCAGAATTAGAGATGCGCGTTGGGGTTGGCGTGGAAACGCTCGCACGACGGTTGGCTTTGCTTGGCGGCTTTGTTCTGACCAGCCTTATTATTTTAACCGTTGTTAGCATTACAGGGCGAGCATTTATTTTTGCTGGCCTTCGCCCAGTGCCCGGAGACTTTGAACTTGTAGAAGTCTGTACGGCGTTTGCCGTGTTTTCGTTTTTGCCATGGTGCCAATTAAAACGTGGCCATGTAACGGTGGACCTTTTTGTTAGTCGCCTATCGGCACGAAAACTAGCTTTCTTGTCATTTGTTAGCAATGTGATACTGAGCATTTTTTCAGGTATTATTCTTTGGCGATTGGTTATGGGTACGCTAGACAAATATGCCTATACTGAAACTACATTTATTCTCCAATTCCCATTGTGGTGGGGGTATGCCGCTTGCCTAGTGGGTGGAACGGTTTTCACTATTGTTTCAGTTTACACGGTTTGGCGAAGCCTCAATGAAATGCTTGGCGCAGGTGAACGCCCAACGACAGGTGCGCACTAATGGATTTGGGTCTAAGCAACCTCGAGCTTGCGAGTTGGGTTTTTGTCGTCTTAATGGTGATGATCTTTGTGCGAATCCCCATTGGGCTAGCTATGTTGATTTGTGGCGTCGTGGGAAATTATTTGATTAATGGCACTTGGATTCCAATCTTATCGCAATTGAAATCGATGCCATTTGAAACTTTTTCGAACTATTCGCTTTCTATCGTTCCGTTGTTTTTGCTGATGGGGCAGTTTGCAACGCGTGGTGGTATGTCAAAGGCCTTGTTTAAAGCGGCCGAAGCTTGGCTTGGCCATCTTAAAGGTGGCGTGGCGATGGCCGCTATTGGTGCATGTGGTGGCTTTGGTGCTATTTGTGGGTCGTCTTTGGCAACTGCTGCCACAATGGGGCAAGTTGCTTTGCCTGAGATGAAGCGCTTTGGTTATTCTGATTCTCTTTCAACAGGGGCGCTTGCTGCTGGTGGCACGCTTGGTATTTTGATACCGCCTTCGGTGGTGCTGGTGATTTATGCGGTGTTGGCAGAACAAAATATTGCAAAGCTCTTTGTTGCAGCGTTTATTCCTGGGATATTGGCCGCGATTGGATATTTAATTGCCATTGCAGTTTATGTTCGCTTGAAACCAGATTCAGCGGGCAGCCGTGAAAAAGTTGATCTGTCTGAGCGACTAAAAGCGCTGCGCGATGTGTGGCCTGTTTTGGTTGTGTTTACCGCAGTTATTGGCGGCATTTATGTTGGTATTTTCACACCAACTGAAGCAGCTGCCATTGGTGCGGCAGGCACTGGTTTGATTGCGATCTTTAATGGAGGGCTGACGTTTTCTTCGTTCAAAGATGCCTTACTAGAGACAGCTGTTTCAACGGGTATGATCTTCTTTATCGTACTTGGAGCCAGCGTTTTTAATACGTTTTTGGGGTTTTCTCAATTGCCCCAAGAAGTGGTGAGCTGGGTCAGTGCATCTGGCTATAGCCCGTGGTTGGTTTTGTTTTTGGTCTTGCTTTGTTATTTGGTGTTTGGCTGCATCATGGATTCGCTTTCAATGATTTTGCTGACGATCCCTGTGTTCTTTCCAATGATGGCGGCGATGGATTTTGGATTATCACCTGAAGAATTTGCGCTTTGGTTTGGTATCTTGGTTCTTATTGTGGTTGAAGTTGGATTGATTACACCGCCCGTTGGGATGAACTTGTTTGTGATTAATTCCATGGCCAAAACTGTTCCAATGTCAGAAACCTATCGTGGCGTTGTCCCTTTTGTCATAAGCGACTTAGTACGCGTTGTGATTTTGGCCATGTTCCCAGCCATATCTTTGGTGATGGTTCGCTTGATGTTTTAAACCAAAGTGTTGTTTGGAAACTTATTGGCTATTGCGAATTTATCGATGTTGATGGTTTGAAAAGGACAGCAGCGATAAACACAAATGCGCTGATATTCATGATGAGTGCATAGATGATTGATGGAATGAGAAGAGCATTGTTTTGGGCCAAAGTTGTCGCGAGTGTTGTGGCAACAAAAATACCCATTGCACCGTTTTGTAACCCGCCTTCAAGGCTGATGGCTTTTGCGGCCTGAAGGCTTACGCCTAAAAATTTTGCTAGGAAAAATCCCGCTATCATAATGGTGAGGTTTAAGGCGACCATTAAACCGCCGATTGTTGGCAAGTTTGCAATCATCGCGCCCCATTCACTATAAAACGCTGACAAGACGATACCTGCAAAAATAACAATGGACAGGGGGCGAATTTTTCGTTCAATTTTTGCGGCAAGCTTTGGTTTTGACTGGTTAATCAAAAGACCAATAATGACAGGCAAAGTGGAAATTACAAAGATGCCAATCACTAGCCGCCAGACGGGCAAATCAATCACTGTTGAAGAGAGTTGAAACCAGGTGAATGAAAACCCGACAATGAGCGGGATGGTGATAATTCCTGCGAGTGAGGAAATGGCGGTTAAAGAAATGGACAGCGCCGTATCGCCTTTTGCGAGATGAGTGAGCAAGTTTGAGGTGATGCCGCCAGGGCTTGCAGCAAGGATCATCACGCCGATTGCTAACATGGGATCAAGTTTGAAAAAGTGCAAAAGTGAAAACGCGGTGATGGGCAATAATAAAAGTTGGCAAAACAGACCTATGCCGATTGCCAAGGGTTGTTTTGCAATACGGGTAAAATCGCTCCAATGCAGCGTAAGGCCAATGCCAAACATTATGAAGGCTAAACCAACTGGTAGCAGGAGTTTTGCAAAAATCATCGTTAATCCAGAAGTGCGAGAGCTATCCCAGTTTTACACCAATTGCACCAACGGCATATAAAACTGAAAAAGCAAATTGTAGCTTAGCTGTTTGAATGAGTAACATGTTGAGGTCGTTACCCGTTTTTGACTTCCAAATCTTATAAATTAAAAACGCAGCAAATGGAAAAACAATAATTGGTAACATGTTTGTCTTGCCAGTTGCGTTTAGTTCACTTGCGACTTGGAGTATAAAGGGCAAAACAAGAAACAATGATAATAGGCGCTTTGAATTGGAGTCTCCTGAGACGATAGCCAGTGTTCGGCGACCAGATTTTTCATCTTCAATGCGATCTCGGTGGTTGTTGACCATTAAAACTGCTGCACCAAAAAAACCGATGGCTAGGCCAAGACTAATGGCATGTGTCGTGATGGTTCCAGTTTGCAAGTAATAAGTACCCGTGACGGCAATAATACCAAAGAACCCAATAACAAAAACTTCCCCAAGCGGGGAATGTGAAATTGGGTATGGCCCGTTTGAATAAGCATATCCGCTGGCAAGAGATAACAGGCCAACCAACAAAACAGGCCAGCCACCAAAATAGATGAGATATAGGCCTATGCAAGCGGCCAATGCAAAACACAAAATCGCCATTCGTTTTACTTCGCCAGCTGTTGCATAACCCATAGCGGTTAAACGCATTGGGCCAAGGCGGGCAGGTGTGTCGTTGCCTGAAATGCCGTCGGCCGCGTCATTATATAAATTGGTGCCTGCTTGAATCGCGAGTGCTGTGATGAGTGTTAGGCCCAAAATAATCGGGTTGATAAACCCAAGATCATAAAATGCCAATCCGCCTGCCGCTAGAATTGGGCTGGCCGCAATTGTTAAGGTTTTGGGCCTGCAACCAATGGCAAACAAGTTCCAAAATGGTCGTCGGGTGATTGCGTGGCTTGTACTCATTGGCGTTCCAATTGGTGCTCTTTTAGGTGTTGTGGTTTTTTGCCGTGATGTAGCGCGCAAATGCCAAAAGAATAATTACTATATTCTACATCGCCAAAACCAGCTTTTGTAAACTGATCGCATAATTCTAATTGGTTTGGAAATTTGCGGATAGACTCAATTAGGTATTGATAGGCGGCGGGTTCGCGCGCAACAAAGGCACCTAGGCGGGGGATAATGGCCCATGAGTAAAAGTCGTAAAATGGTTTTAGCCAAAACACGGGGGTTGAAAACTCAAGGCACAAAAATTGGCCACCAGGTTTTAGGCAGCGGTTGATTTCTTGTAACACGGCATCTGTATCAGTCATGTTACGCAGGCCAAATGACAAAGTGATGACATCGATTGAATTATCAGCAAAGGGCATCTGCTCGCCCGTTGCAACAAGCCAGTGCAAGGGCAAATCGAGTTTTTGTTTTCCTGCCTCTACCATTTCTTTGCTGGCATCAACAATAATGACAGATGTGCCCTTGGATTTATATATTTTCGCACCGACATCACCTGTGCCGCCAGCAAGGTCGACAATAAGAGCGTTCTTTGATGCTCTTAGTTTGTGAACCAAGCGGGTTTTCCACCAGCGGTGAATGCCAAAACTCATCAAGTCATTCATCAAATCATAGCGAGGCGCGATTGAAGCAAAGACGTGCGAAATTTTTTCTTGCCGCTGTTTAGGGCTTACTGTTTGGTAGCCAAATGTATCGCGCATCGTGTCCGTCTATGTTGTTTTGAGCATGGGTTATTTGATTTTGATTTTTGTGGTGTATTCACGCAACTTTGCCGCCATTTGTTTGGCGGTTGTGGCGTGTGAGAAACGGGTAACGAACTTGCCGTCGATGCCCATTAAAAATACGGACGATGTGTGGTCGACCACGTAGTCATCATTTATACCGCCTGCGTCTGCGACTTTAGCAAACTTAACGCGAAACTTTTTTGCCACTGAATTGATGGCAACTTGGCTGCCAGTTAAACCAATTAACCGAGGATGAAAAGCACCGACATAATCGCGCAGAACAGCGACTGTATCGCGCTCGGGGTCAACGGAAATAAAGACAGGCTGAATGATGTCGGCGTCTTTACCGAGTAAATCTAAGGCATGGGTCATCGTTTGAAGGCTGGTTGGGCAAATGTCTGGGCAATATGTGTAGCCAAAATAAAGCAACATAAATTTGCCTTGGAAATCTTGGTCTGTACGGACGCGGCCAGTGTGATCTTTAAGCATAAAGCGCCCGCCAGTGGTGACTGTTTGAGTGGTGGCTGTTTGCTTGCTATCTGCAAACGAGGGCGAGGATAATGATGTTAAACCAATGCTCATGCCAATGCTTATGCCAATGCTCATGCATGTAAATGCAATAGTTTTTTTTGTACGTGTCATTTAAAGCAGCTTTCTAGAAACTGAAGTGATTTCATGATCGAGCGTATAACAAATATAAATTTTTCATGTCTTGATTATTATCAATGATTGATGGTTTCTGCGGGCTAAAAATCACCGCGCAGGGGTTTGTTTTGTTTGACGAGGGGAATTATCGCCAAGCCAGCGCAAACACCGTTTAACTTAAATAATCGGAGAAGCAATGATGAAGAAGAAATCATTTGCCAAAATTCTGACGACCGCGACGATTTCGCTTGGGTTGGCAGGATGGGCCGCATCTGCATGGGCTGGAAGCCTAGAAGATGTGATGAAAGCGCGTGGCTTGACGCAGAAAGATTTACTCGCAGCTGCAAAAACCTATACACCAACTGGTGGGCGTGATGAGTTCCTTGTGTTCTCATCGGGCGGGCAAAGTGGCCAAGTGATGGTGTACGGCATTCCATCAATGCGTATTTTGAAGTATATCGCAGTGTTTACACCTGAACCGTGGCAAGGCTATGGCTTTGATGATGAGTCAAAAGCTGTTCTTGCTCAAGGTAAGATTAAAGGTAAAACCATTAACTTTGGTGATACCCATCACCCAGGAATTACTGAAACCAATGGCGATACAGATGGTGAATTTCTGTTTATCAATGACAAGGCCAACCCTCGGATGGCGGTTATTGATCTAAAAGATTTTGAAACCAAACAAATCGTTGTTAATCCGATTATGAAGTCTGAGCACGGTGGTGCATTTGTTTCACCAAATTCAGATTACGTGATGGAAGCATCACAGTATCCTGCACCACTTGAAAATGGCTATGTGCCATTATCTAAGTTTAATGAAAAATATCGCGGTGCGGTAACATACTGGAAGTTTGATCGTAAAAAAGGTCGTTTAGACCCTTCTAAGTCGTTCTCACTAGAACTGCCACCTTACTCACAAGATCTATCTGATTTTGGTAAGGGTCCATCAGATGGTTGGTCGTTTACCAATTCATTTTGTACTGAACGTTACATCGGTGGTATTGAAAAAGGGCGTCCTCCTTTTGAAGCTGGTTGTTCACAAAAAGACACTGACTTTGTCCATATGGTCAACTGGAAAAAGGCCGCTGAACTTTTCAAGGCTGGCAAAACTACGATGATTAATGGCCACCCTGTAATCATGATGGACACTGCGGTTAAAGAAGGTATTTTATTCCTTATTCCAGAACCTAAATCTCCGCATGGTGTTGATGTGACTCCCGATGGGAAATTCTTCATCATTGCTGGTAAGCTTGATACCCATGCGTCTGTTTACAGCTTTGCAAAAATCAAAGCGCTGATTGATGCAAAAGATTATGCTGGTAAAGACCCATACGGTATTCCTATCCTTGATCTGAAAAAGACTTTGCACACGCAAGTGCAAGTTGGCCTTGGACCACTTCACAATCAATATGATTCAAAAGAGTGTATTGTTTACACATCTATCTATGTTGATTCACAGATTACCAAATGGAATTACTGTACTGGTAAAGTCCTCGATAAGATCAACATTCACTATAACGTTGGTCACTTGATGGCTATGGAAGGTGATACTGCGCATCCAAAAGGCAAGTATCTTGTTTCATTGAACAAACTAGCGATTGATCGCTTTAACCCAGTTGGACCTTTGCACCCACAAAATCACCAGTTGATCGACATTTCAGGCGACAAAATGCAGTTGCTTTATGATATGCCAGTTCCGCTTGGTGAGCCACACTATGCTGTTGCGATTCAGGCTTCTAAGTTGAAACCAAAAGTTCGCTACAAATTGGGTTGGAACAGTCGTGAGGACAAAAAGTCAATTTGGCGGACACGTCCAGGCCGCGAAAAAATTGTTAAAAAAGACGGTGTAACTCATGTGTACGGAACATTGATCCGTTCTCATATCACACCTGAAATCATTGAAGTTGAAGAAGGTGAAAAAGTTTCATTGCACTTTACTAACGTAGAGCGCGCGCAAGATGAAACGCATGGTTTTGCAATCAACAACTTTAATGTCAACTTGTCAGTTGAACCTGGAAAAACGGCTTCGTTTACCTTTACTGCCGACAAGCCTGGTGTTTATCCTTACTATTGCACCGAGTTTTGTTCTGCACTTCACCTTGAAATGCAGGGTTATCTTCTTGTTCGTCCAAAAGGTGTGAAAGCATCTGATGCGGCGGTGTCTGAAGGTCAAACCTATACTAAGGCTGACTATGACAAACAGATCAAAAACAACGTTGCGACGCAAGGCGTAATTGATAGCGTTGTTGGCTATATCACAGCACGCAACTTCAAAAGCTTTAAGTCTGTTGTTGCGCTGGTTGAAGATGCCACCGATCAGTTGAACTTTGCAGCTGATGCCAAGAAAAAGTCTGAAGAGTTTGCGGCTAAAGGTGATTACAACAATGCAACTTTATGGGCTCAGCAATGGTTCCAGTATCAAGTGAAAACTGCAGATATTGGTCTTCGTGCGAAAACCTATCTGGATGAACACGGCGCTGTTGTTAACAAGTAATAGCTAAATGCAAAAATATGCCAGGGAGAATTATCTCCCTGGCTTTCCCATTGAAGGGTCCTAAAATGAAAAAACTGACTTTTATGATTTCGACCGCGGTTTTGGCTTCTGCATTTGTTGCTGCTCCAGGTTTGCCTATTAACCCAGTAACGATGGTCTCAAGCGCTCATGCAGAGGAGCCAAAGAAAAAGAAACGTCATCCTGGAAAACGTCTTTATTTACGTAAATCTTGCCTTGCCTGTCATGGTAAGGGCGGTGCGCGTTCTATTCAGAACTACCCCAATGTTTCTGGTCAGCCAGAAAAGTACATTGCTCAACAGATAAAAGATATTTTATCTGGCAAGCGGGTTGGTAGTCATGATGAAAATGGTGCCATGCGAACGTCGCCAATGACAGGTGCATTGATTACGCCTGAAGGTAAAGTTCGGGTTAGCGATGATGATATTAAAAAAATTGCGAACTATTTATCGCTTCAACCCCCTGGCAAAGTAAGGCCATTGGAAACACCTTTAACTGACGTTCAAATTAAAGCTGCCAAAAAGCTTTATAAAAAGAAGTGCCGTGCCTGCCACGGAAAAGGCGCGCTTAAACCGTTGAAAAACTACCCAATTATTGCGGGGCAAAACAAAGCTTACCTCATTGCGCAAATCAATGATGTAAAAAACAAAATTCGTAAAAATGGCAAAATCAAATCTATGTATCCGGTGGTCAAAAAACTGACTGACGAGCAGATTGATTTACTTGGATCTTACTTGTCACAAATCGACCGTAGCAAATAAGGCATTTGTGACCTTAAAAATTTGGAGATTAAAATGAAAAAGACAGGAATATTTCTTGCAACAGCATTAACTGCTAGTATCACAGCAGGTGGTGCTGCGCTTTCTGGTTGGAATGAAGGTGGCGGTGAGCAAGATGAAGCAACCAAAATCCTTCTTACCTTTAAGGGTAAAACTGCAGAAGAAAAAAAGAAAATTCGCGCTGATGGTGTAGCGGTTTATGAAGTTTGTTCAGCTTGCCATTTGCCAGAAGGCTGGGGCACTAAGGATGGAACATTCCCACAATTGGCTGGTCAATCTGCAGCGGTTATTATTAAACAGCTTTCTGATATTAGAGCTAAAAACCGCGATAACCCAACGATGTATCCTTTTGCACTGCCAAAAGAAATTAAAAATGCAGCGCCAGAAGTTGGTGGTGGACCATATGCGATTGCGGTGGTTGCTGAATACATTTCTAAAATCCCAATGAACCCAGAACCTGGCGTTGGTGAGGGCAATGATCTTGAACATGGCGCAAAGCTATATAAAGAAAATTGCGTGCGTTGCCATGGTGACAATGGTGAAGGTCATAAAGAAAAGTACTTCCCACGCATTCAAGGCCAGCATTACAAATATCTATTGCGCCAGTTTGAATGGATCAGAGATGGCAAACGTAGAAACGCCAACCCTGATATGATTAAGCAAATCAATGGCTTTTCAAACAAAGATATGAAGGCGGTTATTGACTATGTGTCTCGTCAAAAACCACCAAAAGCTGATGTGGCTGAGACCAAAGACTGGTTAAACCCTGACTTTGACTAATGTGATAATTCGGGCAGATTTGATCTGCCCGATTTCTTTGTTGAGGTGCACGCTGTTAAATAGCGCGCGCCTAGAGTTTTTTTTAATGGTGGATTGACGGATGAGCAATACAATAAGCACCAAGCGTAAGAATGCAGTGCGAATTTTGGTTAGCGCAGCAGTTGTTTTGTTGGCGCTAATTTATATATCTCCAACATGGTGGGTGGCTCTAAAAGCACCAAACTATCCAGCCGAAGCGTTTCCTGATGGGGTACGTATTCACTTTCATATGAACGGTGTTTTTAGTGGCTGCAAACTGCAAGATAACCGCGAAGTAGACGAAGATGAAGCCCTTGATTGTGTGCATGAAATGGATGCGATCAACCACTTTGTTGGCATGTATCCAATTGCTTCTGGTGGCGTTTTAGAAAAAGCTTTCTCGCCTTCCCTATTGTCAATGCTAGCGGTTATGCTGGTTGGGTTTGCTATTAACCGTAAGTTTTTACGTGTCGGTGTGATGGGGCTTGGCTTTGCTGCCATCGCTGCCTGGATGTATATGATGTATTTTGGTGCTGGGGGGATTGCCCTTCAACCTGAATCTTACATATCGTCTATGGTAACGAGTTTGGGGCAAGGTAAGGAAGAAGAAGGCGAACCGCTCTCGCCAATTATTTCCAAACTACAAGAAGACTTGAATGCGAATGGTGTTATACAAAGTCAGACCACAGAAGAGCTTCATGGATCGCTGAAAAAGAGCGGGCAAACGAGCCTTAGTGATGCCATTGCGAAGTTGCATAAAGGTTCTGGCGGCGGCGAGAAGACCCTAAAAAGTATTCTTGAGGCGGCTAATTCATCAGGTATTCACGGCAAGGAACTTTATGTTTCTATCCTTCGTGGTGCCTATGAAGCAGATCAAAGTAAACTTCCAGACAGCAAACGCGATGTTTGGAATGGTAGTGCCCAGCAAGTGATTTATTGGCATTATGCAAAAGCACTTGGTCGCTGGTTTAATAACCCAAAAGAAATTGTGCCGATGGTTGCAACAATGAAAACTGTTGGAGACTTGGCGTTTTGGGGTATTTTAGCTGCCATGTTTGCCATGTTGGTTATTGCTTGGAACAACCGTTGGCCGTTGTTCTGGTTCTTGGCTATTATTCCTGCCTTATTGCCTGTGTTCTTTATTATTGAGTATACGGGTTGGCTTTGGTGGTATGGCCATTCCATGAACGTGATGGGTGCTTTTTCATTGAAACCATTTATGCCAACGGTCTTTGGTCAAGGTAAAGTGGCTCAGTTTACAACCTTGTCTTATCCTCATTATGGGTTTGGTTTGATTGTGTTGTTCTCTGTGGTCAGTATCCTTGCGATATTGATCCGCCGTAAGGGGCTTAAAGAAGCAGCAGGCCAATAATCATGGGTTTTGTGTTGTTAAGGATTGTTGTTATTCTGGTGTTGGGCTTTTCAAGTCCAGTAATGGCTGGGGTGCAACAATCTTTGCAGTCGATGATTGATGGTGCCAAGGAGGGTGAAATTATTCAGCCTCCTGCTGGAGTGTACAAGGAAGCCATTAAAATTACTAAACCCATTGTTTTGGATGGGCGTGGAAAGGTAACAATTGATGCGGGTGGAAAAGGCACCGTCATTAATATTGTTAGTGATGGTGTTACCGTAAAAGGCATGCGCATTATTGGCTCTGGTGACCAGCATAATGATATTGATGCGGGTGTTCACATCAAAGGCAATTACAATGTAATTAAAGACAACGTAATTTCAGAATGTTTGTTTGGTGTTGATCTTGAGCAAGCCTCCAACAACATTGTACGACGCAATAAAATATCTTCTAAAGCTGATACAGGATTGGGTATTAAAGGTGATGCCATTCGGTTGTGGTATAGCTTCAAAAACAGGATTGAGAATAACTACATCCGCAATTCGCGTGATTTTGTTATCTGGTATTCTAACGATAACCGTATTGCAAACAACGACATTGCAAATGGTCGTTATGGTTTGCATTTCATGTATGCCAAATACAACCTGGTTGAAAATAATTCGATTTCAAAAAATGCCGTCGGTATTTTCTTGATGTACTCAGATGGCGTTGTCGTGCGCAACAACCGTTTGTTTCAGGCGCAGGGTAATGCAGGTGTCGGCATTGGATTAAAAGAATCCAGTAGCGTGAAAATTTTAAACAATAAAATATTGTACAACTCGCGTGGCATCTCGCTCGATCTTTCCCCATTTGATCCCGATACAACCAATGAAATTTACGGCAACGAAATTTCCTTCAATAATATCGGTATGTCTTTCTTGTCGGACTGGAAAGGCAATGTGATTAAAGGCAATAAGTTTAAGTCCAATATATTGCCAGTAACTGTCAGTAGTTTTGCGAGTGCAAAACGCAATATCTGGGAAGGTAATTATTGGGGGGGCTATGAAGGCTTTGACCTCGATAAAGATGGAATTGGTGATACCCCATTTACCTTGAAAATTTATTCTGATCGGCTTTGGTTAGACAAACCAGGCGCGGCCTTCTTTCAAGGTACAGCGGTGTTATCCTTACTAGACTTTCTTGAACGATTGGCTCCGTTCACGTCCCCTCTGATTATGTTGGTTGATAAAAAACCGCGGATGAATGAGCAGTTCGTCGCAGTGGTTCCCGAAGTTAATTCGATTGACCGTAATCAAGGGAATGAGCAAACAAAACGGATAGACCCATTTGGGTTGACAAAGGATTAGGCAGACACGCGTATGGCAAAAAGATTAACCCCAAAACAGCAAAAACAACGCCGCACAATTGTCTTTTCGGCAATCATGGGTGCAGGGGTTGTTGCCAGTGGAATGATGGCCTATTTGCCATTGCATTTGCGGTGGGAAAAATTGTTGCGTCCCCCTGGTGCATTAGCTGAAAAAGATTTGTTGAGTTCGTGTATTAAGTGCGGCCAATGCGTGCAGGTTTGCCCTGTCGAAGCCATTAAGCTTTCTGATGGGGAGGCTGGCTTTGGTATTGGTGTGCCCCATATTGATGCTCGAAAACAAGCGTGTGATTTTTCATGCGATGCCACCCAATGTGTTCTTGCTTGCCCAACTGGTGCGCTTAGTCACAAGATTGATAAAAAAGAACAAGTGAATATGGGCCTTGCGCGATTGTCGCGCCCTGATGCTTGTTTGGCCCGGCAAGGCCAAGGGTTTAAAGGCCAAGCGCGTGGACCTGATTATCAAGGTTTACACCGCTATATAAAAGTTGATCGTTGGAATCCTATCAAGATTGCGGACCATCCTTATGATTTGGAGTTGTGCGATTTATGCGTGCGTGAATGCCCCATTAAAGATGCCATTTCAATGGAGCCATTAACCAAGGATCAAGCTAAAGATGATCCGCGACGGACCCCTGTTGTGCACGATAAATGTGTTGGTTGTGGAACATGTGAAATGATGTGTCCTGTTGAGAAGACAGCGATTGTAATAGACCTGAACCGTGAGGGGCCAAAAGTATGAGGGGCATTGGTGAATCTTTTCGAGTCTTATTGGGTGGTGCACCACGTAAACAAAAACGCGATGAGTTTTCAAAAGAAGCTCAAGAAATGCACGCGTTTAAAGGGCAGCCTGAGCAACGCAAAGAACGCATTGCAAAAATTCGTGAAGAAATGGAAGAGCCGAAACTAAGCTTTACGCACACGAGCTTTAAATGGCGTAAGTGGCGTTGGGCTTCAATCCTTTTGATTAATTTGATGTTCGTTGTATCGTTTTATTATGATGTTCAACTGGTAGAGGGTGCGCTCACAGCATCGCGATTCTTTGGTTTCCATATGGCTGATTTGAACTCGGCCTTGCAAATCACTTTGGCGCATAAACAAATTGTTGTAAATTTGGTTATTGGCACCGTTACTGTTGGCATTTTGTGGTGGCTGGTTGGTGGTCGGACCTTTTGTTCTTGGGCGTGCCCGTATCATCTGATTTCAGAAATTGCTGAGATGATGCACTTGTGGCTTGCCAGCAAAACTTGGATCAAAGACCATCCGTTGGATCGTCGAATGCGGGCGGTTTTATATGTGGTTTTTGCAGGTCTTGCGTTTGTTACAGGCTATACGGTTTTTGAATCAATTTCTCCTGTTGGTATTGTTTCGCGGGCGCTGATTTATGGTGGTGGTGTTGCGCTGACGTGGGTTGGGGTTTTATTGTTCATCGAAGTGTTTCTTATTCGGCGGTTTTGGTGCCGCTATGTTTGCCCTATCGGAATGACGTACGGCTTTTTAGGAACTGTCTCGCCTGTAATCGTAGAGTACACGTTGCCTGATTGTTTGCATGAAGGGGAATGCCGCAAGGTTTGTTTGGTTCCTCATGTTCTTGAAATGACCAAGAAGAACCGCGCCGAAGATACGACATTGAGCATTGGTGCAGATTGCACTCGTTGCGGTATGTGTATCGAGGCGTGCCCAACTGGTGCGTTGAATTTTAAACTGCGTGGAACGGGTGGGTTGTTGTAACGATGATTACCTTAGAACATGTCAGCAAAACATTTCGCCGCGCATTAGT
>Ga0256834_1001794_pt1 | contig 14126 bp, 18 predicted proteins | sample 4281140metaG_FD_190536 | JGI IMG/M metagenome (GOLD analysis project Ga0256834, IMG submission 190536) | Hydrothermal vent microbial communities from East Pacific Rise, Pacific Ocean - 4281-140 | ecosystem: Environmental > Aquatic > Marine > Hydrothermal vents | place: Pacific Ocean: East...
CTTGCACTTTATTAACAGTTAACTACTGTAATTCTCTGATAAACTTTTATTTATGTGTTTTTCAGCAAGCCCTAGTTACTTTAGCTATAGCTGCGAACACAGCCTATGCAATGCTCATATTTTAAGAGACCTTGTATATGTAGAAGAAGCTTACATGGCAAATTGGGCAAAGCAAATAAGAAAACTTTTAGTGCGTGCTAAAGATAAAAAGAAGCAAGGAACTCATTTAACCAATACTTATTACGCAAGGGTTTTTAACAAATACACTCAACTAATAAGACCCATTATTAAAAGCTATGACAAAAAATACAAGAAAACCGATGAGCAGAGGCTTGCCTTTGTATTAGAAAAACATAAATATTTGTTTCTTAAATTTATAAAACAACCAGAAGTTCCTTTTGATAACAATCAAGCCGAAAGAGATTTAAGAATAGCCTGTCCCGTTTTTATAACGGGAATTAAGGTAAAACAAAAGATTTCCGGATGTTTTAGGTCTCAAACCCATGCCCAATATTTTGCCCAAATCAGGGGATACATCTCTACAGTTAAGAAAATAACCTTAATGTGCTTGAAAATCTAAAAAATACTTTTCAACAAAAACCTTTTATCCCTTGTTTGGGTGAATAGTTACAATTTTACCAGAAAAGTAGTTATCTGTTTGGTTTTCAGATACTTAAATATGTAACTTTTTCTGCTTTTTTAGTCAAAAACCGCTCTTTTCTTAGGTCGAACTCAGGTTAATAATGTATTGCCTCGGTCATCTTTAAATACTGTTGAAATAAAATATTGTTTAAAAATTATATCAGCAGGCTGATTTTGAAGCGTTTGATCTGCATTAAATTCATAATTTCTTACCCCAAACCGGTTATTTCTTACCCATAAACTTTCGGAATTAATATGTATTCGACTAATTGGATCAACTGCTCTAAATATTTTTATTAATTGAAAATGATTGCCAGATGCGTCAATAGCCTTATAAAGTGTTTGGCCATTATTATCAACAAACACCTCTGTTATTATAAATAAAGTTATAGTTAACCTCCTGACTCACTTCATAATCTAGGTTATCAATACTAACATTCTTTATTCCCTTTAGGGAAATAACGGCTAGTTTTTTAGCATTAATTTGTACTAATAAATTCCCCTTATCATCTCTATTCAAATTTGCTAATGAGACTAGAATAAGGGTTTTTTGAAATAGAAATTTCAAACTGTTATTTTTAACTTTATAACATTTTAATTCATTAACAATAAGTGAATTATCACTTAAAAAATTAAGGCTTGTAATAGATTTACCTTGCGGATTTAAGGTATTAACCAAATTTCAAGATTTTCTATATCCTAAGATTTGCAAACTGAAGCAATCTATTTAATGTAACTCAATCTTACTTACCTTTGTAAAAAAATTACAGATGCCCTCAACCTCTTTCGAAGACTTAAAGCTAAATCGTCAATTACTTAATGCGATTGACGATGCGCAATATGAAAAACCAACAGCCATTCAGCAAAAGGCCATTCCGTTGGTGCTAAATGGGCACGATTTAATGGGCATTGCCCAAACCGGCACGGGCAAAACTGCTGCTTTTGTATTGCCTATTTTAATGAAAATTAAATATGCCCAAGGCAATGATGTTCGAGCGTTAATTTTAGCACCCACCAAAGAATTGGTGCTTCAAATTGAAAAGGTTACTAAGCAATTAGCCACCTACACCGACCTAAGAATATTAGCCATTTACGGAGGTGTTGGCCCCAAAACTCAAATCGAACAAATTGAATCTGGCGTTGATATTATTGTTGCCACGCCTGGTAGATTCATGGATATTTATTTGCGAGGCAGTATCCACACCAAGCAATTAAAAACCCTTGTACTCGATGAGGCTGATAAAATGATGGATATGGGATTTATGCCTCAGATTCGTAAAATATTAGAAGTAATACCTGTGAAAAGGCAAAACTTACTTTTTTCAGCCACCATGCCAGACCGAGTACTTGCTTTATCTGAAGAATTTTTAGAATACCCTGAGCGCATTGAAGTAGCTCCCCAATCAACAACCATAGAAACTATTGACCAAGTTTATTATGAGCTACCTAACATAAGAACTAAAATTAATTTTGTAGAATATTTGCTCCAAACAGAAAAATTTACTCGGGTATTAATATTTACTAAAACAAAGCAAACGGCCGATAATCTATTTAAATATTTAGATCGAAAAAAACTTGGGCCTGTACGCGTATTGCATTCCAACAAGGGTCAGAATACACGGATCCACACTATGCAATTGTTTAAAGAAGGGGAGCTCAAAGTACTTGTTGCTACCGATGTGGCCTCTCGAGGAATTGACGTTACGGATGTTAGCCATGTAATTAATTTTGATGTACCTAGCTTATACGAAGACTATGTTCACCGGATTGGTAGAACCGGCAGAGCCGAAAAATCTGGAGTAGCCATTACGTTTGCCAATGAGGCCGAGCTTTTTCACATTGCCAATATTGAAAAGCTCATTAACAAAAAAATTTCGCAAAAAAAACTGCCAGCTAATATAAAAATAGAGGAATCTACCTTTGATGAAATCCAAGACATTGCACGATCCATTGATCATCAAAAACGCAAAGACGATCCAACATTTAAAGGAGCCTTTCACGAGAAAAAAGCCAGGCCTAATAGAGACAGTAAGTGGAGCCCAAAGAATAATAAAGGAAGGGGTAAGAAAAGAAGAAAGTAAGTTTAATCTAATCTTACTTTAGGTCAAATTTTGCCCTTACATATTCACCCTCTTTATATCCTCTGCAAACTTGGTGAGTTTTTGTATGTTTGCTTGTGAGGCAAGGTTCTTTTTATACACCATATACCCAATGGCTGCTGGCCAAAAGAATATCAAAAGTACCACAAAAACTGCCATATTAAAATCCTTTTTTTGCGATGAACTATCCCAGACAAATTCATTCACTACCTTCTTTTTAAGTTTAGACAACTCTGCAACCGGAACCGGAGCTCCACAATAATTGCAAATTGGTTTTTCTAAATTCGCCAATGATACTTTTTGTTTGATAGCGTGCCCACAGCCCGTACAAGTAACCGATAAGGTATGTTGCTCCATCAATCGACCATCTACAATTAAATCCTTGGCTGAGATGTACACATAATAGGCTCCTAGCTGGGCGTTAATATGTTTAAGGTTATCCAAAATAAATGACCTGCTCAGCCCCAAAGACACCTCTAGGTCTCTTAGTTTTCCTTCCTTAGTTCGTTCAAGCGCATCCCAAATGCTGTGAATTTTATTCTCCTTTTTTCGGTAATAGATTCCAACTATCAATAAAAGCAGCCCGCTTATAGCAATAATGGGTCTAATAAATGGTTTTTCTACAGGAGTAATTATTGCATTAGACCCAAACTCTTGTTGTATTTCCTCCAGTGTTCTACCCTCATAATCAACAGAAGTATAACTTCCAGATTCTTTTTGTACATTCAAATCATAATAAGAACGAGGGTCAGCGAAAGTGGTTAGTAAACCGCCAATTAGAAATATTATTCCGATGGTGATTAAATAATTATCAATTTTAAATACGTCTTTTTTCATTAGTAAGCTTTAATAGGCAATTATTTTACCTACTAAAATAATAACTTTTGACTTCTTGTGCTATCTTTAAATTAGTTTGTCATTAATTAAAATGAGCCTACAAATTTCTACCAAGCGAGAGATTGAGAAGAGCAAGATTATTGCCTTATACAAAGCTAATAATTGGAGCTCTGCTGAAAAACCCACAGAGTTATACAACGGTTTAATCAATTCTCACTCCTTGGTTACCGCTTGGGATGATGATAAATTAGTGGGTTTAGGCAATGCTATTTCGGATGGCTACCTTATGGTGTATTACCCACACCTTTTGGTGTTACCAGAGTATCAAGGCAAAGGAATTGGTGAAATGATTGTAAATAAGATGCAAGAAAGGTATGCTGGCTTTCATATGCAAATGCTAACGGCAGATGGGAAAGCAATTGATTTTTACAAAAAAATGGGTTTTGAAAAAGCTGGGAATACTCAACCCATGTGGATTTATAAAGGAAACGAACATTAATAATAAATGATGATTGCAAGAATATGGCACGGAACCACTTCCGAAAAAGACTATGACGAATACACAGCTTTTATGAAGTCGAAAGCTATTCCTGATTATAAAAAAACGGAAGGCTTTATAAAACTAACTTTTCTGCGAAACTTAAAAGGCTCTGTTGCCCATTTTACACTAATCACATATTGGGAAAACCTAGAAGTAATTAAAAACTTTGCTGGAGCCGATTTTGAGAAAGCAAAATACTATCCAGAAGACGCCCAATTCTTGCTTTCTTTTGAAGAAAAAGTAACCCATTACGAAGTGTTTGCCGAGGAATAAATGGAAGCACCTAAAATAGTAACATTAGAACCAAAGAACCTTATTGGTAAACGTATTCAAATGTCGTTAGCTAATAATAAAACTACTCAACGATGGCAAGGTTTTATGCCTCACAAAAAGTTAGTTACAAATAGTATTGGCACTGATTTATACTCACTTCAAGTATATGATGTGAATTTAGATTTTAAAGACTTTAACCCAACAGTAGAATTTGAGAAATGGGCATTAATTGAAGTTGCTAACTTTCAAGAAGTCCCTTCAGAAATGGAAACGCTTCAACTACAAGGAGGGCTTTATGCTATTTTTCTTCACAAAGGGTTGCCTAGTGAGTTTGCAAAAACATTTAACCATATTTTCGCAAAATGGCTGCCTAGTTCCAATTATGTTATTGACAATCGTCCTCATTTTGAGGTACTAGGAAAAAAGTACTCAAACACAGACCCAAACTCAGAAGAAGAAGTCTGGATTCCGATTAAACTCAAATAAACTAACTAGCTAAGATGGAAATTAGCACACCTGCCGCTACAGCAGATCCAATTACCCCTGCAATATTACTTGCCATTGCATATTGTAAAATATGGTTATGAGGATCGTGTTTTAAGCTAATTTCATTGGCAACCCTCGATGCCATTGGTACTGCACTTAAACCTGTGGCTCCAATTAATGGATTAATTTTCTTTTTCGCAAACACATTATAAAGCTTAGCTGCATAAATTCCTCCTGCAATCGAAATTGAAAAAGCTATGAACCCTCCTGCAATAATCATTAAGGTTTTATAGTTCAAGAATGATTCAACCGTCATTGTGGCGCCCACTAATAATCCTAAAAAGATTGTGGCCGTATTCATTATGCCTCCAGAAGCCGCTTTATGAAGCCTTTCTGTAAGGGAGCCCACTTCTTTAATGAGATTACCAAACAACAACATACCAATTAGAGGTACGGATGAAGGTACAAAAACAGACACAATTCCTCCCACTACAATGGGGAAAATAATCTTTGCTCGTTTCAAGTTTTTAATCTTAGTTTTAGAAGGAAAGAGTTTATCCTGCTCTTTCATATTAATCATCAATTCCTTTTTATTGGTGGTAAGCCGAACCACAAATGGAATGATAACAGGTACTAATGCCATATAAGAATATGCCGCAATGGCTATTGGGCCTAATAAATGAGGAGCCAAAATAATAGTCGTGTAAATGGCGGTTGGGCCATCAGCACCACCAATAATGCCAAGTGAAGCTGCTTCCTTGGGTGTAAATCCCATAAAAAGAGCCGCCATTAAAACAGAAAATATGCCTATTTGAGCAGCACCACCAAAAAAGGTTAGGCGCAAATTTCTAAGCATCGGTCCAAAGTCCGTCATAGCACCTACGCCCATAAAAATAATGGGTGGTAAAAGACCTGTTTTTATCAGCGAGTAATAAAGTAAATTCATAATGCCATGATTCTTTGCTATCTCAATTAAGGTCATATGCTCTATTTCACTACCAGTTACCACACTCATTCCTCCGCCTAAAGCATTTGCTAAAATGACTCCAAACCCAATAGGTACTAATAACAGTGGTTCATAGGCCTTTTTTATTCCTAAATAAAGAACAATAAGACCAATGGCAATCATTAATAAGGTGCCGGGAGAATCAATAAAACTTTGAAACGCTGTCATTTCATACAGCTGCTTAAAAATATCCATAGGGTTTTAAAAGTACTTTTATTGTAGTTTTATTATCACATCGTCCTCTTCAATTGCAGAGCCATTAGTAGCACAAATTTCTACTACCTTCCCAGCTTTGTCAGCCGCAATGGCATTATATACTTTCATGGCTTCTATGTATCCTATTATATCTCCTTCATTTACTTCATCGCCCACTTGTATGGCTTTATCACCAGCATTTTTGGTAAGCATAAAATTGCCTTCAAGAGGCGCAATGATCTCTTTAACTAGGCTATTGGAGCTAATTTCTTGTGGTTTCGAAACAGGTGTAGTTCCATTCACTGATGGAGTAACCTCGTTATCGTAAGAAATATGAACCAGGAATTTCTCTCCGTTCACCTCAATGTTCATTTTGCTTGGCTGCGTTGCAACTTGAGACTGTGCTTGACTTTGCTTTGATGCTGGAGCAGGAAATGTTTCTTGTTTTTTAAGTGCTAAATCCTTTTCAAAATTTTCTTTTGCTTGTCCAGATTTGTAGGCCCTATACTGCTCTGGATGCATCGCATATTCCATTAATTCTTCCTCGTCTTCCCCTAAGTCCCACCCAAGTGATTGCATATCTTTTCGCACTTCATCCAAGGCATCTGGGTAAAGGTCTTGAGGAACGCCTGTGTAAAACTCTTTGCCCAATTTATTGGCCATTTCAATTAATTCATCAGCTAGAGTACCAGGCAATTTGCCAGACCTACCAATAAGTAAATCCCAGGTATTATCGTCTATCATTGACCAGCGCTCTTTCCCTTTAAACACTTGCATAACATTCATTAAAGCCACATTTTTCACATACTGACTATAAGGCGTTACTAGCGGAGGGTAGCCCATTTTTGGCCAAATAAACTCAACTTCTTCGAATAATTTAATGAGTAGTTCATCTTGAGAAATAGTTGGCTTATCCCGTTTGGTCATCCATTTATTCAAACTCTTAAGGTTGTTTTCTAGGTCGGCCATTAAACTACCCATCATACCACCAGGTAAGCCCGGCCCAATCAATAAGGAGTTCATGTGCCTATTTTTCGGGTTGATATAATACCCAAGAAAATCATCTACAAAGCTTTGGGTAAGTGATCTCACTTCCATGTACGCTTTCATATTTATATCAGGCACTTCAAACCCTGCATCTTTTAACATAGCATGAACAGTTAATAAGTCTGCATGCCCTGTACCCCAAGAGAGGGGCTCCATGGCCACATCAATAATGCCTGCACCCGCTCGGGCAACTTCCAGAATGGAAGCCACAGAAAAGCCAGGCCCAGAATGACCATGATACTGGATAAGTGTATCTGGATGAGCCTCTTTTATGCCCTTTACAATTTTACCTAAGGAAACGGGCCGGCCAATACCCGCCATATCTTTAATGCAAATTTCTTGGGCTCCCAAATTAATTAATTGGTCGGCTAAATCAATATAATAGTCCACTGTGTGAACCTCAGAATCGGTAACGCTTAATGCCGCTTGAGACACCATGCCTTCTTCGTTCGCAAACGTGATAGAATTTTCAAGGTTTCGAACATCATTTAGTCCATCAAAAGATCGGGAAATATCGGTTCCTTGTGCTTTTTTAACTCTAAACATTAACTGTCTAATATCAGCAGGAACAGGATTCATACGGATTCCGTTGAGCGCCCTTTCTAACATTTGAGTTTGGATGCCCACATCATTAAAGGGTTGTGTCCATTCTCTAACAGCTTTGTTAGGGTTTTCTCCAAATAAAAGATTGATTTGCTCAAAACCTCCACCATTAGTTTCTACTCTTGCAAAACAACCCATATCTATAATTGGTTGAGCTACTTTACTTAATTGGTCAACACGAGGTACATATTTACCCGAAGACTGCCACATGTCTCTGTATAAAAGACAAAATTTAATTGCTTTAGACATAACGTTTTCTTTTAGAGCTTTTCAATATTTTTAATCTTCCCTTTACCAAGGATAACTACAGAAACAGCGGAAGACAGAATAGCTATTTTCTTGTTGCTAATTGATTGGTTCTCCTCTTGAGGAGGAGTAGTTTCTTCAATATTAGTGGCAAATTTGTTGATTAACAAAATCATTGTTTTTCCTCCTAAAACCACAAAGGACAAAATAGAAAAAACCGTGATCATTCCAACGGCCATAATTGTAAGACCAAATTCAATTTCTTCACTCATATAAAAATTAATTGAGTTGAGTAGCTATAACTCAAATTAAAGCATTGAATAGGTGGGAAAAAAGAACATAAGTCAGCTTAAAGACCTGTTTTATATGGAATGACATTGTGATAATTTGTTAAATTATAAGAATTACACTTAATCATTAGAGTGTGCAATTTTCTCCAAAAGGAGCAAAGAAATTACTTCTCAGTTTCGTCATTCCACACCCTACCCGTTTCGTCAATATGCCAACTGATTTCTGGGTCAAATGGGTCAATTAATTTTACATGATACCAGTATTGGTCAGCCTCTAACGTCCAATCTATTAGGGTGTTATTTAATAGAGTTCTGGGTTCAAGTAGCTCCTCTTTTGAGTTGATAAACTGCCCTGTTGTTTTTAAAGATTGTCGCTGTTTCCGATGAATCGTATATATCAATTGTCGCACTTGTTCCGATTCAATATCGAAATGAACTTTTTTTTCTGTGCCCACAGTTTCAGGTGAAAAATACAGCCTGCCCCAAAACTCAGGTTCGTGCATTGCAACAGCTCTTTGAGGCGACCAAACCCAATTAAGTTCTGGTTGTTTTTTCTTTACATACCTACCATCTATAATATTGGTTTTCCATTGTACCCGAGAGTAGTTAATTCGCATTTCTTTGCCTTCGATTACACGCTGCTTTTGGGGCACTGTTTCGAGCAGAACTTTCCATGGAATGGCTGCCTCCACACTCCAATAGGTATCGATGTCGCTGGCATTATTTAATGTGCCTTCCACATAAACTGCTGTTTTTAACCCTGCTATGTCCAATGCGGTAATGGCTCTACCCCCATCACGATAGGGTTTGGTTAACATTAAATCCCAAACAGTGTTTAAGGCATTTAATTCCAATTCATAATAGTTATGTGTGTCATTGGTTGGGTCAATAAATAGTTCAAAATCATTGTCCCAATAAATTACGGTATCACGTTGTTTTAGTACTGCCCAGATATGTGGTTCTTCGAGTTTGGCATAGAAATAAAAATAATCGTCATCCCACAACATTTTTACTTGCGTTTTTAAATAAGGATTTGGCATTTTAGCTCCTTCAATATCTACAAAATCATTAGACCAAGCTGCCTTTTGCCATGAAATTTCATTGGCCAAGCCATCAATCACTAAGCTGTCAATAGTTCTTTGGCATGTATAGGTTTGCCCTTGTATAAATTGGGTTTGAGTTTTTGCCTTGCTCCACACAAGGATTGAAAACAAATAGATAATAAATTGAAACTTCACATCCTAAAAGTATAAAAAAAGGAAATCAGTTATTCATTATTTCGACTACCAACCATCATTTACTTACCAACAGTCTTGTTCCACTACTTCCTTTCAGCTTGGAACCCTTTCAAATTAAGAACCAAAACGGCAACAAATAAGCTTTTCAAGCTACCTTTAAACCTAAGAAATTCTAATTGTTTACATTATGAAAGATTATATATTCTTAATTCTATTTACATTACTTGCCATAGGGGTGCATTTCAAATTGTCGTAATTCAGGCAACATTCTTAAACTCTGTTTTAACTAGTTTTATGACTTTATCCCATTGGTTGTTCATATGTACCACCCTGAGATTAAGCATATTCTGTGCTCCTTGCTTTGTCCACCTTTGACCAGACAACTTCATCCGTTTTTGAATAACGGTTCTATGTGCCGATTCAATAGCACCAGAGCCAATGATACCTATTCCCATTTGTTTATAGCTAGCATAATCCATTCTGTCTTTATTGGCTTCATAGTATTGAAGTATTTTATGAGCTACTTCACTTTCAGGAGCCAACTCCCTGATCTTGTCCATTACTTGTTCTACATTAGTACACACATAAAATGATAAAGAGATCTTTTACTCTAAAAAAGAAAGCTCTACCCAATATGTTTTATTTTCTAGAAAATAGTAGAATACCTAAATCGACCAATTCAATAGAATCCTTTTTTGGACACTTGAAAGGACATCTAAATATTCACAGAGGCCTATCCAAACAACACCGTAAAGAATTCATAAAATGGTATTTGTATTTTAAAAACTATTCTAGCGTAGGTTTTATGAGCCATAAAGCAAAAAGAATGAAAAAGCCTCCCGTTTAAAGGAGGCCATTCCATTTGGTTAATCTTATTGCTTGTTAGGTTGCTCCTCAGCAGTGCTTAACTCCTCTTCAGATTAACATTCCAAGAATAATCATATTTTAAAAAATTTCCGCCAACTATTTTTGGCACCATTCCCCTTTTTTGACCGTACTGTAATTTACTATAAAATACTGTACTTTTCGCTTTTAAATGCACTTTTTAAAAGCGATTTACCTAGTGGCTTGCTACTGTTATGACTGTCCTTTTTTAGCTGATATTTTAAAGAAACTATTTCATCTTTAAGTTCTGCAACCAAAGCAATTAAAGCATTGAAATTTGCTCGGGTGAATGGTATATCATTGTTCTGTTCCAAAAGTTATATGCCTTTGGAGTCCTAAAATCAACAATATTATTCATATTTCAAAATAGCTGAGTAGTAACCAACTATCTATAAAACAAATAGAACTTACTGATAATCAATAAGTTCTATGGGATTAAGCAGAGGAGGAGGGATTCGAACCCCCGGTACCTTACAGTACGCTGGTTTTCAAGACCAGTGCATTCGACCACTCTGCCACTCCTCTGTGAGTTCGAGGTTTAAACCTCTAGTTTGTGATTTGGAGTGCAAATGTAGTAGTTCTTATTTTTTATGCAATAGAGAACCACAAATTTTTTATTCCTCTTCTAACATATGGTGCTTTTGCTTGTCCTTAGTAAGCTGAATTGCATGGTGTACACTCGCATTAATTTCGTAGCACACCAGCAAAATAACTGATATCAACATTATCCACACCATAAGAGCAAGCATTGCTCCTATAGATCCATACAGCTTATTATAGGTTCCAAAACTAGAAATATATATGGAGAAAATATAGGAAACCCCAAGGGTTAATATGGTTGCACTTATGGAGCCATAAGAGAAAAAGCTCCACTTTTGATCCACTTCCGATCCAAAGAAAAAGAGGGATGAAATGGCAATAGCAAACACTGTAAATAGTACCAACAACCTCACAAATTTTGCCAGATAAAGCACATAACTATCAATGTCAAAAATAGAAACCTCAACCAAGTAATCAATAGCTAGCTGGCCGCCAATGAGTAAGAGAATTGCCAACACCAATACAAAAGCCATAATTAAGGTTAACCAAAGAGCAACTAGCCTTTTCTGAAGAAAATTTCTTTTTTTCTTAGTTTGGTATCTACTATTAAAAGCAACCATTAAGCTATTAGTGCCATTTGTTGCCAAAAACAAAGCCGTTAAAGCTCCAAAAGTAAGTAACCCCCCCCTAGACTTACCCACAATATCTTGCACTGTTGACTCAATAACAGTGAACATGCTTTCAGGCATTAGAGAGCCAATAAATTCCATGATAGATGTGCTATCTACAGATGGAATAAAACTATGAATATATGGAATAAGGGTAAATAAGAATAAGACAGCAGGAAAAATTGACATAGTAAAACTAAATGCAACGGCATTCGCCCGTTCCAATATTTCATCTTTTTGTACCTTTTGTATAAAGGTTTTAATCAAAAAATAGAGAGAGATTTTATCCCCCTTAAACCGAACCCGTTTTAAAAGTAGAACAACCTGTTCCAATATCGGGTGAGTCTTTAAATAAGCTATCAATTTACTATCGTTATTACTCATAAAAAGGGGTTAATAGTTTCATCATAGATTCTGGTGCACGCATGGGTCGACCAGATTTCATATTTACAAAAGCCAGCGTAGTATATCCTTTGTTAATGAGAATTTCATTCACAAATAGTTTATATTCAAATTTCATCCTAACTGAGGGGAGTTCAGGAACAGTAATTTGAATCTTTATTTCATCATCATAAAGAGCTGGTTTTAAATACCTAGAGCCACTATCGATAACAGGCATCATTACGCCAGAATCTTCTAACGCTTTATAGCTCATGCCCAAACTCCGAAGTGCTTCTACTCTCCCATATTCATAATAAATAATATAATTACTATGATGCGAATACCCCATTTGGTCGGTTTCTACATATCTTACTCTAAGCGAAGTTTCTGCAAAAAACATATTACTTATTTTCTAAAGATTGATTTTCTAATAACTTTCCTTTTCGAATTTCAGCACTCAAGGCACGCTGGTATTTCTTCGCGTTCACATTATGTTGGCTTAAACTAGCAGTAAAATTATGATAGCCCGAAAAATCTTCCTTAGCACACATATAAATATAGTTATGGGTTGCGTAATTTAAAACGGCATCTATCGATTGAATGCTAGGCATATTGATAGGCCCTGGAGGCAAACCTACATATTTATACGTATTATAAGGCGAATCTATTTCTTTATGCTTGTTAAGTACTCGCTTAATAGTAAAATCTCCTGAGGCAAAGATTAAGGTAGGATCGGCTTGCAATGGAATACCTCTTTTCAAACGGTTATAATACAGTCCTGCAATAATAGGAGACTCATCTCCTTTCACACTTTCGGCCTGCACAATAGATGCCAAAATGCTAACTTCTTTAGGCGACAACCCTAACTCCTTAGCTTTTAACAGTCTCTCATCATTCCAAAACTTATGATACTCCTTATTTAATTTTTCTACTAAGGCCTGTGCCGTAACTGTATAATATACTTGGTAGGTATTAGGTATAAACATCCCAATTATCGTTTCTTCAGTAAACCCATCCTTATTGGAGGAGGTATAATCTGTGACTGCTTGCAAAAATTCTCCAGATGTAATTGCTATATTTTTTACCATTGGTTCAGCTATATCTGCCACTGTTCTACCATAGCTGTAGGTTACAAACGTTGCCACCTGATTCCCTGCCCTCAATAAACGAATGGCCTCAATATTAGTCATGTTAGGTTCCAGCTCATATATGCCTGGTTTCACTGATTCGGCATAGTTCATTAGCTTAGCCAAAAAACTAAAAGAAACCACATCATTTACAAGATTATATTTATATAACGAATCCCTAACTGAATCGAAGCTTCCATTAACTGGAATCATTATATATGTTTTTTCTTTACCTACATTTACATTAGCCGTATATACAATTTGATATGCATAGTAGGCAAACGATGAAACCAACACAGAACTCAACACCAAGAAGGCCCAAACGGATCTCTTATTAATCATTGTATCTAAATTTTTGTTAATCGGTTGCAAAGTTGGGGATTAGATTATCATTTTTACAATAATTTATCAATAATGAAAGCACAATACCTTAAAACACACCCGGAAAACCCTGAACAGAGAAAGATTGACAACGTGGTGAACGTGCTAAGAAACGGAGGCATTATCATTTACCCCACCGATACTATCTATGGGATCGGGTGCGATTTGTTCAATAAAAAAGCGCTGAGCAAGTTGGTGCAAATACTGGGCGTAAAATCTAAGCACCTCAATTTATCATTTATTTGTTCAGATATTAGCGAGGTTTCTGAATATGCAAAACAGTTGCCCAATGACGTGTTTAAAGTAATGAAAAAAGCTCTGCCAGGCCCTTATACTTTTATTTTACCTTCCAGTAGTAAAGTCCCCAAACTGCTTGATGTTAACAAGAAAACGGTAGGTATTCGGGTTCCCAACAATCTAATAACCACTCATATTGTAGAAACCCTTGGCAACCCAATTATTACGGCTTCTATTAGAGACGAAGACGAAGTTGTGGAGTACACCACCGACCCCGAATTAATCTATGAACGCTATTCTAACAAGGTTGATATTGTAATTGATGGGGGATTTGGCAAAAATACTGCTTCTACCATTTTGGATTGCACAGGTGATGAAATAGAAGTGGTAAGAGAAGGGGCGGG
>Ga0256834_1001795_pt1 | contig 14125 bp, 14 predicted proteins | sample 4281140metaG_FD_190536 | JGI IMG/M metagenome (GOLD analysis project Ga0256834, IMG submission 190536) | Hydrothermal vent microbial communities from East Pacific Rise, Pacific Ocean - 4281-140 | ecosystem: Environmental > Aquatic > Marine > Hydrothermal vents | place: Pacific Ocean: East...
CAACTTGCCTTAGATTTGGGTGCGGCAGATAAAAGTGATTTTTGTCAGCAAATTGGTGAAGGGAAGTTTACTCCTGAAGAATTAATATCACAAGCAGCTAAAATAAAAGGCGTGGTGCGGCGCAGCAAAAAGAGAATTAGCCTACCCATTGCAAGTAGAGCTGATGGTTGGTTTTCGCTAAAAAGCAGTGATCGTTTTAGGTTTAGAATTCCTAGCGGGCAAACCCAAACGTATGAAGAAGAAAAATTAAACTCAAAAACTTGGCTAAAAAGTAAAGTGAAATTATCTCCAGAAGGGCTAGTTCCCGGAGATAGAATTATTGGCATTCAAACAGATGAAAAAACGATAACTGTTTATCCCATTCATTCAGAAGCTTTAATGCAATTTAGTGATGATGCTGTCACATGGATTGATGTGCGCTGGAATGTTGCAACCATTGATAAACGCTATCATAAAATTGCAATATCAATGCTAGCGCAAAATAAACCCGGAACATTGGCTGAGCTATCTTCAGTCATTGCATCATGCGAAGCCAATATTCATAATATGGTTTTGGCGCAATTATCGCCAGATTTTCATAAAATGGTAATTGAGTTAGAATTGCGAGATTTACCGCACTTAAATGATACATTAAATGCAATAAAAGCCATTTCTAGCCTTTCCAAAGTCAGGCGAGCAACATATCCTGATGCAATAATTTTATCTGATATAGATTGGGATATGAAACACCCAATTAAAGAATAATCTAACAGTAAAGAAGCCAACATGAATCAAGCACAAGTTTTAGATATTTTCAAGCAAGCCAATGCAATTTTAGAAGGGCATTTTATTCTCTCCTCGGGTTTGCGCTCGCCAGTGTTTTTGCAAAAGGCACTAGTTTTTCGCCAGCCAGAATTAGCCAGCATTCTTTGTAAATCATTGGCAGAAAAAATTACTAAGGCGGGTTATACTGACATTTCTCAAATTGTTTCACCCGCAGTTGGCGGAATAATTCCGGGTTATGAAACCGCTCGTCATTTATCTTTGCCCGCAATTTACACTGAAAGAGTAGATGGAAAATTTGAGCTTCGTCGTGGTTTTGAAATAGCAAAAGGTGAAAAAGTAATTGTGGTTGAGGATATAGTTTCAACAGGCTTATCAATTCGAGAATGTATTAAAACGCTAGAAGATCTTGGCGCAGATGTTGTGGCGGCGGCTTGCCTAATTGATAGATCAGCAGGAGAGGCCGACATTGGCATTCCTCTTATTTCTTTAGCGCAATATAAAGTGCCAGCATATCAGCCTGATAATTTACCACCAGAGTTAAGCGCAATTCCTGCAATTAAACCCGGATCACGTGGGCTATAAGGGTTTTATGAAATGATTATTGGTTTGGGCAATGATATTTGTGAAATAAAGCGGGTAGAAAAAATCCTAAAGCGTTTTGGCACACGTTTTACCAATCGTTGTTTCACTATTGTTGAGCAAGAAAAATCAGATAAACGTACTGCCAGAGCTGCTTCTTATGCGAAAAGATTTGCGGCAAAAGAGGCAATGGCGAAAGCGCTTGGCACTGGTTTATCAAATGGCGTATATTGGCGAGATATGGGGGTGGTGAACCTGCCTTCTGGCAAGCCGACGTTTATTTTAGAGAATGGCGCAAAAAAAATTCTTTTTACCCTTGTTCCAAAGGGTCATAAACCCCACATTCACTTAACAATAACCGATGATAATGGAATGGCGCAAGCATTTGTAATTATTGAGGCGTTACCAGCTTGACCTATTATGTCGCAAGCATTAACCAAGACAAAACAATATTGGAAATAAAATGAACGATAAAACAAAAGAATCAGCTTCAAAGGGCTTTGTTGCTGAGATAGTGGAAACTCTTGGAATTGTGTTTCAGGCGCTTTTGATTGCAATAGTTTTTCAGGTATTTTTCTTTCAGCCATTTTTCATTCCCACCGCTTCTATGCAATCATCATTAATGATTGGTGATTATGTTTTGGCTTCAAAATATTCTTATGGTTATGGGAAATACTCGATTCCCTATGTTTCGCTTCCATTTAACGGACGGCTTTTAGAGCGTCAGCCAAAGCGTGGCGATATTGCTGTTTTCAAACCAGTAGGGCAAAAAGATGCCTATATAAAACGAGTGGTAGGTTTGCCCGGAGATAAACTGCAAGTGATTGATGGAATTCTTAACATCAATGGCAGTGCGCTTATACGAGAAAAAACAGGCACAACTATTGATAAAGACAGTGTGGGACGTACTGTTGAAGTTACCCAATATCGTGAGACTATACCTTCAGGAATTTCGTATACAATTCAAGAAATTTCAGACAATCAATATCTTGATAACACCGCTGTTTATAATGTGCCTGCGGGGCATTATTTTATGATGGGTGATAACCGTGATAGATCAGGTGATAGCCGTATTTTAAGTTCGGTTGGTTTTGTACCAGCTAGCAATTTAATTGGTAAAGCGCAATTTCGTTTCTTCTCAATTACCGATAATATATCCCCATGGAAAATCTGGCTATGGCCGAATAATGTTCGCCTAGATCGCATGTTCCAGTCGGTTTATCAATGATTTTAGTTATAGATAAAGATATAATAGCAAAGCTTGAGCAAAAAATTGCTTATAGCTTTGCTGACGTTGAAATTTTAGAAAAAGCCCTAACTCATTCAAGCGCAATTTCTCCCGGCAATAGAGTTAAATATTCTTATCAGCGTTTAGAGTTTTTAGGCGATAGGGTTTTAGGTCTTGTTATTGCAGATATATTATTAAAGCGATTTGTCGATTCAAATGAGGGTGATTTATCTCGAACTTTAAATGCTTTGGTAAGAAAAGAAACTTTGGCAAAAGTTGCCTTGGGCATAGAGCTTGGCAGTTTCATTAATTTAGGTGAAAGCGAAGCCCGCTCGGGTGGTGCAAAAAAAGAGGCAATTCTTGCAGATGTGATGGAGGCAATAATTGGCGCTATTTATGTAGATGGTGGGCATGATAAAGCATATAAATTGGTAGAAAAATTATTCTCTCCAATGATTGAAACTGCAAGCGAAAGCGGGGCTGATGCAAAAACATTTTTGCAAGAATGGGCGCAGGGTAAAAGACTAGCAACTCCAAAATATACTGAAATTTCACGAACAGGTCCAGATCACGTACCCATTTTCACTATTGAAGTTGGCATTAATGGATATGAAAAAATAAATGCAACAGGTGCATCAAAAAAAACAGCTGAACATAGTGCCGCCGAAAAATTTCTTATTAAACACCAAATATGGGAAAACAAATAATAATGAGTGAAATAAAACCACAAAATCCATTAAGTAAATGCGGATTTATTGCGCTAATTGGTGCGCCAAATGCGGGTAAATCTACCCTGTTAAACTCGCTAGTTGGCACAAAGGTTTCTATCGTAACCCATAAAGCGCAAACTACCAGAGCGCAGGTGCGCGGCGTGGTAAGCGAAGAGGATTCGCAGGTGGTGTTTATTGATACTCCGGGGATTTTCAAACCAAAAAGACGGCTTGATCGTGCAATGGTAGATAGCGCATGGGGCGGGGCGGGCGATGCCGATATTAATGCGCTAATAATTGATGCGCATAAGGGATTAAGCGATGAAGTTGCGGCGATTATTAAAGGCATAAAAAAATCTAAACAGCGCAAAATTTTGGTAATAAATAAAGTAGATACTCTTGCTCGTGAAAAACTGCTTGAGTTATCCAAAACCTTAAACGAGCAAATTGAGTTTGATGAAACTTTCATGATTTCGGCATTGCGGGGCGATGGTGTGAATGATTTCCTCAATTGGTGTTTGAGCAATATACCGCTTGGTCCATGGCATTTCCCCGAGGATCAACTCACCGATTTAACTTTGGCACTGACGGCGGCAGAGGTAACTCGAGAAAAATTATTCATGCGAATTCATGAAGAAATTCCATATAATGCAACGGTTGAAACCGAGAGTTTTAAGATACAAAAAGATGGGTCATACAGGATTGATCAAATTATTTATGTAACTAGAGATACTCATAAAAAAATTGTGCTTGGTAAAAACGGCGCTGCAATTAAAGCGATTGGTGCTGATTCTCGTGCCGATTTAATGAAGATTTTTGATGTAAAAGTGCATTTGTTTTTATTTGTAAAAGTTCGCAAAAAATGGGCAGACGATCCCGAGCGCTATCGTGAAATGGGTTTGGTGATTCCAAAGAAATAGTTGGGGTTTGATTGTTAGTATTGGCAGGTAATTTTTAATTAACCCCCACCCCACCCCTCCCCGCAAGGGGGAGGGAGTAAGAAGAAGCAATTTCATGAGAGTTAAAAATATTACTTCGATGTTAGAGCTTCCCTCCCCCTTGCGGGGAGGGATTGAGGGTGGGGGTATAAGAAGAAAAGTGGGTGGGGGTATAAGAAGAAAAGTGGGTGGGGGTATAAGAAGAAAAGATAAAATAATTCACCTATTTTTTACCCAACTTCAAGTTTTAATTTGCCATTCCACCCTCCGCTGTCATTCCACTGAAAAACGGAATCCAGAATGTCCAAAAATCATCGCCAAATTTACAAAATTACTATCTATAACATCAGCACTCAAACTAAGACAGCAAAGGAGCTCCAATGCAATGGTCTTCTGAAGGTCTCATTATCGGCGTAAAAAAGCATGGCGAAACTAGCGTCATTGTTGAGGCGTTAGTGATTAATAAGGGGCGGCATCTCGGCTTGGTTCGGGGCGGGCGATCCCCTCGTCATTCGGCGGTTTTGCAAGCAGGAAATAGCGTGAAATTAGATTGGCGAGCAAGACTTGAAGATCATCTGGGCATTTACAATGTTGAGCTTTTACAAACCCGAGCCGCAAGATTAATCGCAGACAAGCAAAGTCTATTTTTAAGCGCATTATTAAACGATCACGCAAGGCTTTTGCCAGAGCGAGACCCGCATGATAATATGCTAGCAATGATAATCGATTTGATTGATGGCGATTATAACAAACTGGAATTAGCAAAAAAACTCGCTTTATTTGAGTTTAACCTGCTCGATGAATTAGGCTTTGGGCTCGATATTTATTCGTGCGCTTTAAGCGGCGAAACAACGGGGCTTAGTCATGTATCACCAAGAACTGGCAGAGCAGTAACACTTGAGCAAGCGCAACCCTATATTGAAAAATTATTGCCGCTCCCTGCTTTTTTTCTCAATAGCGATGAGGCGAGCGTCACCGACATAAAAAATGCCTTTATTTTAACAGGACATTTCCTGAATATGCATATTTGGGCGGCTCGCCAGATTGAAGTGCCAGCAACTCGTGATAAATTGATTAAAATTTTGCTATAAGCATAGTGATTCGTTTATTTGAAAGAAGTTAGATGAGTACATCTGAAATATTGCCACCAATAGATGCCGAAAGCGGCGTGATTGACCTTAAAAAAGCACTAGAAGAGCGTTATCTCTCTTATGCACTGACCACAATTACTCAGCGGGCATTGCCCGATGTGCGTGATGGGCTAAAGCCTGTGCATCGGCGTATTTTGCACGCCATGCGATTGCTAAAACTAGATCCCAATCAAGGTTATAAAAAATCTGCCCGCATTATTGGCGATGTGATTGGTAAATATCACCCACATGGAGATCAATCAGTTTATGATGCGCTGGTGCGTTTGGCGCAAGATTTTGCGGTGCGTTATCCATTGGTAGATGGGCAGGGAAACTTTGGCAGTATTGATGGTGATGGTGCAGCCGCCATGCGTTATACTGAAAGCCGCATGACAGAAGTCGCCGCCCGATTAATGGAGGGAATAGGCGAAAATGCAGTAGATTTCAAAGACACTTATGATGGCGAAGATAACGAGCCATTAGTGCTTCCTGCAAATTTCCCTAACCTGTTAGCAAATGGCTCAAGCGGCATTGCTGTTGGCATGGCAACGTCTATTCCCCCCCATAATGTTGCCGAATTATGCGATGCAGCGCTATATTTAATTCATCACCCAAATGCTAGTGCTAGTGAATTGACGGAGTTTATTCCTGGTCCAGATTTCCCAACTGGTGGCATTATTGTTGAAGATGCAGATTCAATAAAACAAGCCTATGAAACGGGCAGGGGCGGCTTTAGGTTGCGCGCACGTTGGGAAAGTGAAGATTTAGGGCGTGGTGGATATCAAATTGTTGTCACTGAAATTCCTTATGGTGTGCAGAAATCTCGCCTAATTGAAAAAATCGCAGATTTAATAATGGCGAAAAAAATGCCATTGCTTAAAGATATTCGTGATGAAAGCGCCGATGATATTCGTCTTGTGCTTGAGCCAAAAAACCGCACGATTGATCCAATTGTTTTAATGGAAACTTTGTTCAAACTAAGCGATTTAGAAAGCCGCATTCCGCTAAATCTCAACGTGCTTGATATGGGTACAGTGCCAAAAGTTATGAGCCTATCAAAAGCGCTTGGCGCATGGCTTGAGCATAGAAAAGTGGTGTTAGTTCGCCGCTCACAATTCCGCCTAGAGCAGATTTTTCATCGGATAGAAATTTTGGGCGGCTATTTAGTTGCCTATCTAAATATCGATGAAGTCATTCGTATTGTGCGAGAAGAAGATCACCCAAAAACGGTGTTAATGCAAACGTTTGAAATTAACGAAGTGCAGGCAGAAGCAATATTAAACATGCGGCTTCGATCGTTAAGAAAACTCGAAGAATTTGAAATTAGAAAAGAAAATGAAGCATTGCTCGTTGAGCAAACTCAACTAGAAACATTGCTTGCGTCAAGCAAAAAACAATGGGGCGTAATCACTACGCAAGTTAAAGAAATTAAACAAGCTTATGGCGAAAAAAATCCGCTTGGCAAAAGGCGCTCAACCTTTGAAAAAGCGCCAAAAGCCGGCTTAATTGATCTTGAAACCGCATTGATTGAGAAAGAGCCAATCACGGTATTGCTTTCTGACAAAGGTTGGATTCGCACAATGAAGGGGCATAATATTGATGCTGATGCCCAAACTTTCAAAACTGATGATAGCTTGAAATTGGCGATAAAATGCGAAACTACCGATAAATTATTGCTGCTTAGTACGGGCGGGAAAATTTATACTTTAAGCGCCGATAAACTACCCGGTGGTCGGGGGCATGGCGAGCCAGTGCGCCTTATAGTTGATATTGAAGAGGGGCATGATATTGTTGATTTGTTCATTCATAAGCCAAACAGCAAGCGCCTGATTGCTTCAAATATTGGCAATGGATTTATTGTTGAAGAAAATGCCATGATTGCTAATACCCGCAAGGGCAAACAGGTGCTTAATGTGTCTGGTGCAGTGGAGGCGAAATTATGCGTGCCAGTAGTTGGAGATTATATTGCAGTGATTGGCGAAAATAGAAAATTGCTAGTTTTTCCACTTGCGCAATTACCGCAAATGGGGCGTGGTAAGGGTGTTCGTTTGCAAAAATATAAAGACGGTGGGGTTTCGGATATTAAAACATTCAACTCGATTGCTGGCTTAAGCTGGAGTGATAGCTCGAATAGAACCTATGTTCGCTCGATGCAAGAATTGCGTGAATGGCAAGGCGAGCGAGCGCAAGCGGGTCGCCAGCCACCAACGGGTTTTCCTAAGAATAATAAGTTTTCTGGCTGATTAAGATGTCAGATTAAGCTAAATCTAAAATTGCATCTCTTTGAGATTTAAGCACAAAGTAAATAGTATATTGCTGCCGTACCGTACCGTACGGTACGGTACGGCAAATAAGGTTGCACTTAGAATGATACGGGAATAACAATCGTACAAAAAAATGACAAATCTATCAGCGAATTATGTGACATATATAAGGACGAGGGGGCTAGTATTTAATTGTCACGCCGTACATTTTCATTCACCATCTTTCACTGAAAAAACCATAATAATAGGATTGTGATCGCTTCCCGCTGGCTCACCTTTTTTAATTTTATGCACGTTGATATTTTCATCACTAAGAATGTGATCTAATGAAAGAAACGGCAAAACATTGCGCCACTTTCCTGCAAGATGAAGCCTATTTGGATAGGTTAAAAACCCAGTTGTTCTTAATGACAAATCATTTTTTTTGGCGAATTTTTTTAATTGATATGACCATGAAGTGGAGTTAAGATCGCCCACTATTAAATACGGAGTTTCTATTTTTTTTAGCCTGTTGCTTAGGTCTGAAATTTGATCTCTTTTTCTTGCAATAGATAAATCAAGACCTTCAAAAATATTTTTTCCATCATTAAATTTGCTAATTTGCAATGGCCAATCAAGATGAGTGGTAATGACTATAAATTCTCTATTATCTTTGCCCTTGAATTTCGCAATAATCCTAGAAACACGTCCGTCATCTAAATTGCAATTATCTTCGCTATTAATTTCAAATTCCATTTTAGAATAAATTGCAATATTCTCTCTTTTGCCACCAGTGCAGATTAAGAAAAACGGATATTTATCTTTTATCAAAGGGTGCAAAACACTGCGCTGTTCTCTGAAATATTCCTGAAAAGCAATAATGTCTGGGTCTTGTGTTTCAATCATGTTTGCCAATTTTGGCATCTCATAATTTTGTCCAAAAACATTTTGGGTCAGAATTTTATAGGTTGCAATTTCAGTTTTTGGTATTGGAGTTTTTTGTTGAACAAACTTTGCTAAGGTATCAGGAATGACAATTATTGCAGAACTTAAAAAACCAGTTGCAGCAATAGTAATTGCTAACGAACGCCACAATTTTACTTTTAAAAATAATGCTACAAGAAACAAAAGAGACAAATTAGAAAGAAATATAAATGGCTGCAAATGATTAAAAAAATCTAATAATGGATAGCTAAAGCCAAGTAGTGCAACAATAGCTAAACTAGCTGACCCAATGGTAGCTAAGAATAAGAAAAACCCGATAATTATAAATAACAAATGAAACATATTTTATTTCTCAATTTAATGCTATTTCTCTTGAACCTTAAAATATGACAATTCAGTGACTTAGTAGAATTATCTGAATCACTTTCCTAAGTTTCACTTATTTTTCAATCCAACCCAAACTATCGCAAAATTCTTCAACTGGTAAAAATGCTGTTTTATAATTCATGTTTTTTGAACTTTTTATCCAATAGCCAAGATAAACATATTTGAGAATATTCTCCTTCGCTTTTAAGATATTATCCAAAATCATAAAAGTTCCAAGCGAGCGGGTTTTTTGCTCGGGGTCAAAAAAACTATAAACTAGTGATATTCCGGTTTCTAAAATATCAACCAAAGCCACTGCTATTAATTTATCATTTTGCTTTAATCGATATTCAACAAGCCTTGTGTTAACCGCCGTATCTTCAACCATATCTTTGAACTCATCTTCATTCATATCACTCATACCACCATTTTGATGTCGTGCATTTAGATATTTTTTGAATAATTCAAAATGCTCATTTGTGGTAACAGGCATAATCATGCTTGAGGCAATGTCGCCATTTTTGCCAATCACTCGTTTTTGACTTTTGCTTGGCGTGAATTCAGCAACTCGCACCCGCACAGATTTACACTCATTGCAGCTTTCACATGATGGTTTATAGATAATATTTTGCGAACGCCTAAACCCATTTTCGCTTAAGAGTAAAAAAGCAAATTTTGCCTTATGCCCACTTAAATGAGTGAACAATTTGCGCTCTTCTAAATCGGGTAAATAAGGGCAGGGGGAGGTGTGTGAAATATAAAATTGAATATTATCAGATGATTGTTCATTCATTTCTACACCCCATAATACCATGGAGCAACGAGAGTAAACACTGCCCACATGATTAAAATAAGCGGCATGCCAACAATAAAAAAATCACGGAATTTATAATGCCCAGCGCTCATCACTAATAGATTAGTTTGATAACCAACAGGTGAAGCAAACGAAGCATTTGCCCCAAGAATTACTGATACTATTAACGGCAAAGGATCGACCCCAAGTGAGTTTGCCGCAGCAATAGCTATGGGGGTGAAAAGCACGGCGGTGGCATTGTTGGATAAGAAATTAGTGAATATTGCAACCATAATAAATAAGCCGCTCATCACCATAACTGGCGAATCTGTGCCAAGCGAGGAAATCGCACCATTGGCGATAAATTCAGCACCGCCAGTAAATTGCATGGCGGTTGCCATTGCTAAAGACGAGCCAACCAGCATCACGATTTTTCGATCAATCGAGCGAGCCGCTTGGCGAATATTTAGGCAGCCAAAAGCCACCATTAAAAATGCACCAATAATGGCAGGTACAACGGTAGAGGTAAGCCCTGTTGCGATGGCAATGATTGTTAAAAAGAAAATTATCTGCGCCCTTAGCGAATGTCCCTTAGGTTTAATTTCTGCGCCACTCCATTCAATCACGATTAAATCTTGCAAGCCACGGATATTTTCAAATGACTTAGGCTGCCCAGCAACCAATAAAATATCCCCCGCCTCAAGTCGAATTTCGCTCATTTTTTCACGTGGCATACGGCTTCTGCGCTCCATGCCTAAAATTAAAATATCATGCTTTGCCATAAAACTAGCTTGATCGACCCCATAACCCACTAAGCGTGAAGTTGGCGGCACCATCGCTTCATAAAGCACCACGCCTTTTTCGCCTTCTTTATTGCCTGAGCTGATTGAATCTGTATCATCAAATGCTTTCCACTCACGCAATAATTTGGTGAGTGCATCTCGAGTTGCAGCAATAATAAGCGTATCACCGCTTTTAAGAATTATATCATCAAACGGTGGCAAAAATGTTTGTTTTCCCCTTTGCACGGCACGCACGGTCATGGTGGTGAAATTAGGAAACATGCCCGCAATGGTTTTTTCGCCAATTAATGGGTGACCAAAGCTGAGGTGAATTTCACTGACAAATTGAGTGTTGCTTTTTTTGGTAGTTTTATTTTCACCTGAATTATCTGGTATAATAAGTGGTGCAATGAATAAAACATATAACCAGCCAATCAGCGCCATTATTAAACCGGGGATTGCAAAAGAGAAAAAGGTAACGCTGTCAATGCCATGTTGGCGGGCAACACCTGCGGCTAATAGGTTAGTAGAAGAACCAAGCACAGTGGTCATGCCCCCCAAAATGGTCATGAAACTAAGTGGCATCATAAATTTAGATGCAGGTAGGTTTCGTTTTGCGAGAATTGAAATTAATACAGGAATAAACACAATAACTACGGGTGTATTATTAACAATGGCACTAGCAGCACCAGCAATTATCAATGCTAAAAAAACCACCGCCATTGGGTGTTTGGGCCAAAGATTAGATAACCAATAAGTTAAAGATGCCAAAGCTTCTGTTTGGATTAACCCCTGCCCAACTACCAAAAGAGCCAAAATAGTGATAAGGGCAGGGTTGGCAAATCCAGTCAATAAATCTTCTGCATCAAAGCCACCACCTGGAAGGAAAGTTGCAATAAGCATTAGCGATACTAATGCGCCAAGCGACACAACTTCAATGCCTGCCCATTCGGTTACATAAAATAGCATAGCACCAGCAATCACCATAAAAGTGAGCCACATAGAAATATTGTCTTGTGCTAAAATAAAATCAAACATGCCTCTATAATGCGGCTATTGCGCATTTTGACCAAGCGATTTTTACACTTGTTATAAAAAACCTCTTCATAACATTTTGATTATAGTCTTAGTAACTCAGTAATTTTCTTCTTCATAATGAAAGTTTTGCTCATTTTGATATTCCATTGGTGAGCGCCTCACCATCATAGTTGAGGTAATGAAATCGTGGATAAGTTGACGGCGTTGGGTGAATAAGCCAATAAATAGTAAAGGCGAGAAAACCCAAATTGTAATCCAATAAACTAGAGGGTGAGCTAGCGCTCTTATTCCATCAAGTGGCTTACCTTTGGTTGGTGCAAGAATAATATCAAACATTTGCATGCCAAAAGTTGCCCGAGAGTTAGAACCAAGAGTTAGAGCATAATAGGACAAGATTGCTATGGGTGCGATAATTGGAAATGTTAGCCAAGCAAAACCAAGCGTTATAACTCCAGTAATTGCAATAATAACGAATAGAACAAAAGTGATTATAGATATTATAATTGTATCAATAATGAAAGCGGCTGAACGGCGGAAAAGAATGCCCTCAAATAACTCTGGTGAAGTTTTTGGGTCAGGAAGTCGTGTATTCATTTATCTCTCCAATCATTCTTTTATAGTATAAATTGTGAATTTTTATATAAATACAAGTGTTTTTGAAATTTATCAAAATTTTTGGCTCTTGTTTGAATTTAGCAATCATGTAGTCTTTGTATAAGACAACATCTTGGAAAGCTAGAAATGCCTGAAAACTCAACTTTTAATAATAATCTTATACGAGTATTGGCAATTTTGTGTTTATTGCTTTCTTTACGTGAGGCGAGTGTTTTTTTAGGTCTTGGATCAAACCAAGCAAGCCCAATTAGCAATTTAGGAGTTTTAAGTTTTTTCTTAATGCTTACTTTTACAGTTTTTCGTCTTTTTGCTGCTGTTGGCATGTGGGTTAAGACAACATGGGGGACTGTGTTGGTGCTTGTAGTTACTTCAATAGAGTTCAGTATTTTAACTCTAACTTCTATTGATATTTATATTTCTACTGTTGGGATATGGATAAGAGCTACGTTGTTGTTAGGAATTATTATTTATTTTATTTTGACCTATATGTATCAACGCAAATATGTTTACGACTGATTTAGCTTAAGAAAACCTTACCCCTGTTAGTATTTTGTAAAGCCAAAATATTGAATCATTTCAGTAAGATAGTATTAATCTTGTTTTTTAAACTGATGTTATTAGCCTTAATGTAGATTGCCTTTAATGACATGGCAAAGATCGTGCAAAATTTGAAAAAATACAGTAAAACATAGTAAGGCAGAACAATGAATAATAATAGTAACGCTGCATTAGCAGAACAAGAAGAAAAGCCAAAAAGCTTAAAGCCACTATATTTAGAGGCAGTAACACGAGTTGAGCGACTACATCGCCGTCTTTTAGATCTAATTAAAGATGAGTTTGATCGCATGGGTTGGGACGATATTAATTCAACACAAGCTCTTATGATGTTTAATATAGGTGATAGTGAGTTAACGGCAGGCGAATTGCGCTCTCGTGGTTATTATCTTGGCTCAAACGTATCTTATAACCTTAAAAAGCTGGTAGATACGGGCTATATTTTTCAAGAAAAATCAAAAGCAGATCGTCGTTCGGTTCGCATTAAACTTAGCCCAAAGGGTGAAGAAGTAGCAGAGGTTATTGACGAGCTTTATGATCGCCATCTTGGCTCATTGGAAAAAGTTGGTGGTCTTGGTGATGATGATTTTACAGGTCTAAATGATTCACTTGCTCGTCTTGAGCGGTTTTGGGTTGATCAAATTCTTTATAAACTCTAGTAAATTTAATCAAATAGCTGATGATTTGATAAACGCCGACCATTTGGTCGGCGTTTTTTTGTTAAATTCTCTAATCATACACAAAAAAACCTTTTTTAAGTGGTCACAAATCATTGAGTGGCGTTGTTAAATGCTGCAAAAAAGTCTAAACAGCTTTGAAAAGTTAAACATTTGTTTATTGAAATAAGATTTGAGAAAATAAGATATGCCCCTAAAATCATTCATTCACCCAAATAGAAGACAAGTTATTAAAGGTCTTTCACTGGCATCAGCGTCAGTTTTTATGCCAACAATGATGGGCGCATACGCAAGTTCGCAAGATGATTTTGCTCGGGCAAGAGTGCTAAGAAATACCGATAGAGAAGGTAATACTCTTGCAGCACTTGATGCTATTAATTCAAATGAGCCAATTCTCTCAGTTAATACGGCAAATAATTTGCAATTAGCAATAATTCAATATGAGCAAATTGTTGCAAATGGTGGCTGGAAACCATTATCAAAAAATGTTTATGGGTTAATTGTTGGCAATAATAGAAATGGTGTTAATGCGCTTCGCAACCGTCTGTTAGCAAGTGGTGATGTGCAAGAGCCAAAGAAAACTGACAAAGATATGTTTGATGAGCGTCTTGATGCAGGGTTGCGCTTTTTTCAAGCTCGCCACGGTTTAACAATTTCAGGTAAAGTTGATGCTGAAACATATTACGCATTAAATGTGCCAGCTGAAAATCGTCTAGCGCAATTACGCCTAAATGCACTAAGAGTGAATAATCTAACAGGAT
>Ga0256834_1001796_pt1 | contig 14114 bp, 11 predicted proteins | sample 4281140metaG_FD_190536 | JGI IMG/M metagenome (GOLD analysis project Ga0256834, IMG submission 190536) | Hydrothermal vent microbial communities from East Pacific Rise, Pacific Ocean - 4281-140 | ecosystem: Environmental > Aquatic > Marine > Hydrothermal vents | place: Pacific Ocean: East...
ACTCTAATTCCTGTAACACTTGGTTTTGGATTGCCCTTTTTTGTGCTAGGCGGTTTTGCCCTTAAAACCCTCAAGCGTGGTTTTGATACAAATCTTATAACCGCTGCTTTCACCTCAATAACACTTGCCATGATTGCCGCAATAATCACCGTCTTAATCGCATTATTCATCGCTTATGCCGTTCGCCTAAAAGATACAAAATTCATAAAATCTCTCGCAAGAATTACCACTTTAGGTTATGCACTCCCCGGAACAATAATTGCATTAGGAATATTTTTACCCATTGCTAAATTTGATAATTTTATAGATTTTTACATGCGAGATTGGTTTGGCTTTTCTACAGGCCTGTTAATTACAGGTTCAGGTGCAACCCTAATTTTTGCCTATGTAATTCGCTTTATGGTAATAGCTGAAGGATCAATTTCTGGCGGTTTTAGCAAAATCCCAAAAAACCTAGATGCCGCCTCTTATTGTTATGGCAAATGCAAATCTGAAACCTTTTTCAAAGTGCTTTTACCACTAATGCGCCCAGCAATTGCCACCGCCGCTTTATTGGTTTTCATCGACACATTAAAAGAACTATCAGCAACTTTAATGCTAAGACCTTTTGGCATCGAAACCCTCTCAATCTATATTCATGATTTGGCATCACGTGGGCGAATCGAGCAAGCAAGCCTTGCTTCAATCATCATAATGATTGCAGGAATAATTCCAATATTTTTATTAATGCGAGAATTACAAAAAAAATAAAAAATTCAGTTTTTTTAATTCCCTTTTGCCTCACTTCTAGCCTATAAGCAAAATAACCCTAACACTGGAGTTTGAGCATGTTCATTCATTCATTTAAAAAATCTATTCTTATTGCCTTAACATTTTTCATTTTTTCTATCATTGGTGCTTTTGCGCAATCAGACGAAATTAAACTTGCAGACGAAATTAAACTTGGCTTGGTTCTTGAACCACCTCACCTCGACCCAACCGCAGGCGCAGCCGCAGCAATTGACGAAATTGTTTATGCCAATGTTTTTGAAGGGCTTACCAGAATTGATGAAAATGGCGCAGTGCAACCATCACTTGCAACTTCTTGGACAATTTCTGATGATAATATAAATTATATTTTCAATCTAAAATCAGGCGTAACATTTCACGATGGTAGTGCTTTTAATGCTGATGATGTGGTTTATAGCTTTGAGCGTGCAATGGGCGAAGATAGCGTGAATGCACAAAAGGGAATTTTTTCAATCATTGAAGAAGTAAGAAAAATTGACCCTGTAACTGTAGCAATTCAGCTAAAACAACCAACTGGCGATTTTTTGTTTAATATTGGGCGTGGTGACGCAGTAATCGTTGAAAAAGCAACCGCTGAGAATAATAAAACCAACCCAATCGGCACTGGTCCATATAGGTTTGTAAAATGGGATAAAGGCTCTCGCATCATTCTTGAAGCTACGATAAATTATGTTGGTGAGCCTGTTGCAATTAAAAAAGCAACTTTTGTTTTCATCTCAGATCCAAATACTGCAATTGCTGCAATGCTTGCCCGAGATATTGATGGTTTCCCAATTTTCCCAGCGCCAGAATCAATGGAAGTATTTAAAAAAGATGCTCGCTTTAATGTGTTAATTGGCACAACTGAAGGCGAAACAATTCTCGCAACCAATAATAAAAAAGCACCATTTGATAATATTTTAGTGCGTCAGGCAATCGCCCATACAATAGATAGAAAAGCAATTATTGATGGCGCAATGTTTGGCTATGGCACACCGATTGGCTCGCATTTTGCACCCCATAATCCGCATTATATTGATAAGGTAAATACCTATCCCCATGATTTAGAAAAGGCAAAAGAGTTGCTAGCTAAAGCGGGTTTCCCAGAAGGATTTAAAGCAACAATTAAACTCCCACCACCAAGTTATGCACGTCGTGGTGGGCAAATTATCGCCTCTCAACTTCGCGAAATTGGCATCGATTTAGAGTTAATAAACATCGATTGGGGACAATGGCTAGAAGATGTGTTCACCAATAAAGATTATGATTTAACAATTGTATCACATGTTGAGCCATTTGATATCGGCATCTATGCAAACCCAGATTATTATTTCCAATTTGATAATAAAGATTTCAAAGCAATAATGGAGCAATTAGACGCAACCACAAATGATGAAGGGCGGCGTGCGCTTAGCTATTATGCGCAAGATTTCTTGGCTCGTCATGCAGTAAATGGCTATTTATTCCAATTAGCAAAAACTGGAGTTTATGATGCAAAACTTAGCGGCATGTGGGCAAATGCCCCAGTTGAAGGTAATGATTTAACCAAGATGGTTTGGGCAAAATAAGAGACATTAAACTACAATGGTTAGTTTTTTCCTTCAGCGGATTTTTGGCTTTATCTTAACAGTATTTATTGCTTCTTTAGTGATATTTTTATTGTTGGATATTTTACCCGGTAATCCCGCAAGATTCATTCTTGGCATCAATGCAAGTGAGCAAAGCGTGAATATGCTTGCCGAGCAAATGGGGTTAAACCAACCTATTTGGCAGAGATTTATTTCATGGTTTTTAAGGCTTTTAGTTGGTGATTTTGGCATTTCACATTCACAAAATATCTCAGTTTTTTCTCTTATTCTTGAGCGATTACAAATAACATTGCCCCTTGCAATTTTTGCCATGGTTATTGCAATTTCAATCGGGCTGCCAATTGGCATTATGGCGGCAAATAGACATGGCAAAATAAGCGATAGCTTTTTAATGATGCTGGCACAAACTGGAGTAGCAATCCCAAATTTTTGGTTTGGCATGCTACTAGTTTTATTATTCTCAGTAACTTTAGGCTGGCTACCAACAGGCGGCTTCACCCCTTGGAATGAAAATTATCTATTATCATTAAAATCACTAATTCTACCTTCAATCGCCTTGGCTTTGCCGCAAGCCTCAATTTTAGCACGAGTAATGCGCACTGCTTTAATTGATGTATCACACGCAGATTATATCCGCACCGCTCAAGCCAAAGGACTAACCAAAAAACAAGCAATTTGGCGACATGGAGTGCAAAACGCAATGTTACCAGTTTTAACAATTCTTGGATTGCAATTTGCATTTTTAATCGCAGGCACAATAATTGTAGAGAATGTTTTTTATCTACCCGGATTAGGCAAACTAATTTTCACTGCTATTTCTGAACGAGATTTAATTATCGTGCGTGGCGCTTTAATCGTATTGGTGATCGGCGTAACTTTTATCATGTTAATAATAGATTTGCTTTATGCCTTAATTGATCCACGTCTACGCTTGCGAGGTAAACAATGAGCAATCAAAGGTTTTTCAAAAAAGCATATTCACATTTAAGTTTTAGAATCGGATTTATTGGCAGTCTAATTTTTGCACTATTAGCTCTTATTTCAATTTTTTGGACACCATATGACATCACTCAACTAGATATAGCCAATCGCTTTTTACCTTTATCAAGCCAATATCTGTTGGGCACAGATTTTTTTGGGCGTGATATGCTCTCAATGTTAATGTCAGGCGCATTAACCTCATTCATAGTTGCTTTTATTGCAGTAGGAATTGGTTTAAGCATTGGCGTACCTTTGGGTCTACTTGCCGCCTCTTATGGTGGAATATTAGAATGGCTAGTATTAAAAGGAAATGATTTCTTATTCGCCTTCCCCGCAATTATTTCAGCAATAATTATCACCACAGTTTTTGGCCCAAGCGCCATTAATGCTATCATTGCGATTGGAATTTTTAACATTCCTGTTTTTGCTCGTGTTGCTCGTGGTGGCGCTTTAAGCATTATTTCTCATGATTATATTTCTGCCGCACGCCTTAGTGGTCGCAGCAGTTTTAACATTGCATTTAAGCATCTTTTACCAAATATTACCTCGCTATTAATTGTGCAAGCAAGCGTGCAATTATCCTTAGGCATTCTTGCCGAGGCAGGATTAAGTTATATCGGATTAGGCACTCAACCACCCGCAACATCTCTTGGTTTAATGTTAAAAGAAGCACAATCGTTATTTTTGCTCTATCCAATGTTAGCAATTTTACCGGGCATTACCATTATTGCGATTGTGATATTTTTAAACCTTTTGGGTGATGGATTACGTGATACGCTCGATCCAAAACTAGCAAGGCAGGAGACGTTAGATGCCGCTAGTTGAAATTAAAAACTTAAAAATAAACTTTGGCAAAAAAACCGCAGTTAATAACATTAGCTTTAATATTGAACAAGGCGGACGCTTTGGGCTTATCGGCGAAAGTGGATCAGGAAAATCACTAACTGCTTTAGCAATTTCTTCTCTTTTGCCTAATGGTGCAACAAAATCTGGGGAAATATTTTTTAATGAAAAACCATTGCCAAAAAACAAAAAAGCAATGGCGAGATTACGTGGCAATAATATTGGCATGGTTTTTCAAGAACCGATGAGCGCTCTTAATCCATTGATGAAAATTAATAGGCAAATTGGTGAAGCAATCGGGCTGCATTTCCCTAAAAAACACATTAAGGGGCGTATAAATTCGCTCATAAACGAAGTTGGATTAGAAATAAAACACGGGCAACGATTTCCGCATCAATTATCAGGCGGGCAGCGTCAAAGAGTGATGATTGCAATTGCTCTAGCGGGCGAACCAAAACTGTTAATTTGCGACGAGCCAACATCTTCACTTGATCTAATTACCCAAAGAAAAATCTTAAATCTGTTAGATGAATTATGCAAACATCACGATATGACATTGTTATTCATCAGCCATGACTTAAAGGCAGTTGCATCACTTTGCCATACGGTTGGTGTGCTAAAAAATGGCAAACTAATAGAAATTGCAAATAGCCATGAAATATTTGAAAATCCAAAACAAGACTACACCAAGATTTTAGTGAATGCAGCAAAAGCAAAAGTCCCCCCTTTAAGCGAATTATCAACTCAAGCACCATTATTTAAAGCAAAAGTCATTACCAAAATTTATAAACAATCGGGGCTTTTTTCATTCCCAAAACACCCGCCATTAATTGCAGTCAATGATGTTAGTTTTGAAATAAAAACCGCTCAAGCCGTAGCATTAGTTGGCCCATCTGGTTGTGGCAAATCTACTCTTGCCCGTATGGTGGTTGGGCTAAGCAAGCCAAATCGTGGCTATTTCACTCTAAAAGAAGATACTTATGGAACACAGAAACACTTGCATAGAAGTTTGCAACGTGAACTATCTTTAGTATTTCAAGATCCATTTGATAGCTTTAATCCACGTCATAAAATAGGTGTTTCAGTATCCGAGCCATTAAGGTTATTACACTCACTAACACCAGATAAAAAAATATCTCGACTGCACGAAACAATAAAATCAGTAGGGCTATCTATTGATATGTTAGATCGTTACCCGCACGAATTTTCAGGCGGGCAAAGACAGCGTTTAGCAATTGCTCGAGCATTAATCACCAAGCCTGCATTAGTAGTGTTAGACGAGCCAGTATCAGCACTTGATCTATCTATTAGAGCAGAAATTTTAGAATTACTAAATAATTTGCGGAGTAAATTAGGTCTTTCATATCTGCTAATCAGCCATGATCTTGATATGGTGAGAATGGTAGTTGATAAAATCATGGTGATGCAAAATGGCAGAATTGTTGAAGCAAATACACCAGATGAGATTTTTGAAAACCCCCAGCATCAATTAACAAAAAACCTATTAGCCGCCCGTCTGTAAAACTCTCTCATTTGTCATACTCGTACTTAACACGAATATCCACAAAATCAGCATCATAGATTAAGTTGGGCATTATAATTCAAGCACAAGCATAACTATGGCAGAAAATTCTAAATATTATTTAATATGGCAGGTAATATATCTTTCGCCTCATCAACAAAAATCGGGTTAAGGTTTTGAGTTGAATGAATAAAATTCTCATTATCCATGTGCGCAAGCAAGGCTTTAAGATTATCCCAATAACCATTAAAATTGGCAATTATAATTGGCTTTTTATGCCTGTCTAATTGCGCCCAAGTCATAATTTCAATCAACTCTTCAAGCGTGCCAATGCCACCGGGAAGCGCCACAAATGCGTCAGATTTTTCAAACATCGCCCACTTACGCTCGTGCATATCTTTAGTGATAATCAATTCACTAACACCTCTATGCCCACTTTCAGCATCAACCAAAAATTGCGGAATAATACCCGTGACATCACCACCATTTTCAAGCACTGCATCAGCCACCGCACCCATTAAACCAGCAGAGCCGCCACCATAAACCAGCCGCATATCAGCTTTAGCAATTTCTCGCCCAAGAATTTTTGCGCCCTTGATATATTCTTTCCCCTTGCCATTGCCAGAGCCGCAATAAACACAGATGCTTTTAATTTCACTCATGATTTATCCAGTTGCAAATCTTTAGTCAAAACATTCGCAATCTTAGCAAAATATTTTGCCTCAGCCGCATCAGGCGAAGTCGCAACCACAGGCTCTCCAGCGTCCGACCCCTCACGAATATCAATAACCAACGGCACTTCACCTAAGAATTCTATATCCAAATCATTAGCAGCTTTTTGCGCTCCACCATGCCCAAAAATATTATAACGATTGCCAGTATCAGGAGCAATGAAGTAACTCATATTTTCAACAACTCCCAATAATTTAATGCCCATTTGCCTAAACATACTTATTGCTTTTTTAGCATCAATTAACGCTACATCTTGCGGGGTAGAAACAATTACAGCACCATCAATCTCGACTTGTTGCGCCAAAGAAATTTGAATATCCCCTGTTCCAGGAGGTAAATCTATCAACAAAATATCCAACTCACCCCAAGCCGTTTCACGCAATAGTTGCCGTAACGCCGACGTTGCCATTGGCCCACGCCAAACCACCGCTTGACCTTCTTCAACCATCGGTCCAATCGACATTGCTTTAATGCCATAAGCTTCAAACGGAATAAAAACCTTATCCTCACGAGTTGCAGGTTTACCTTCAAGTTTAAGCATTTTAGGAATTGAGGGGCCATAAAGATCTGCATCTAATAGACCAACCTTAAAACCCTGCGCACTTAGTGCTAACGCCAAATTTACCGACACAGTAGATTTGCCAACTCCGCCCTTGCCAGAAGCAATCGCAATAATTTTCTTAATGCCTTTTACGGGCAGTTTTTTATTTATCGGTTGGCGTTTTTGTGGCGTGTTAGCGCTTGGTTCTTCGCCCGTAAGCGAAACCATTATTTTATGATTTTTAGCAATTTTTTGCGCCGCTTTTTCTGCCTGCTCACGCACAGGCTCAAAGGCGTTTTGCATATCAGCTTTAATAGTAATAGCAAATGCTATAACTTTATCGGTAATAATAATCTCACTAAGCCCAGAAAAATCTAACAAATTTCCACCGCTTGGAATTTTGATTTCCCCAAGTGCTTTTGTTAATTTTTTCTCAAGTGCTTTTGCCAATTTTTCCTCAGGCGACTTATCGTCTTTTTTAGAAAAAATCATTTAACGAATAACCGAAATAATTGCTTCAGCCATTTTATCAATTTCAGCCTCAGGAATCCCCGCAATAGAAATCCGACTATCATCAAGCATATAAATGGCATGTTTTTCTTTTAAAATATCAACCTGCTCTTTGCTAAGACCCAAAAGCGAAAACATGCCCATATGCTCTTCAACAAAATCAAAATTTGTTGAATTTGATTTTTTACGAATGGCTCTAGCAAGCTTAGTGCGTAGAGTTTTTATATGCTCACGCATTTCGCTTAATTCATCTTCCCACTCAGAACGCAACTCAGCATCTGCCAAAATCACCCGCACAATTTCAGCACCATGATCAGGCGGTTGCGAATATGATGCCCGCACAATATTTCCCATTTGTGAAAAAGCAATGCTAGCCTCTGCTTCATTTCGTGCCACACAAAAAGCAGCCCCTGCTCTTTCACGATAAAGCCCAAAATTTTTCGAAGCTGAAAAAGCAAGCATAAGTTCTGGCAATTCTGAAGCAAGTTTTCTTAAACCATAAGCATCTTGCTCTAAACCCTCACCAAAACCAAGATAGGCCAAATCAACAAAAGGAAACGCCCCCGTTTTTTTCAAACTAGCCACAACAATATCCCATTGCTCATTGGTCAAATTCGCCCCAGTTGGATTATGACAACAAGCGTGCAAAAGCACCGTGTCTTCTTCTCCCAAACCATCAAGCACAGCCATCATTTCATCAAATTTCACCTTGCCAGTTTTATGGTCAAAATAGGGATAAAAATTTGGCTCTAAACCAGATTGCTCACACATCGGCCAGTGATTAGGCCAAGATGGGTCTGAAAGCCAAATTTTACCATTTGGGCGAGCGCGCTTAATTAGCTGCATTAATACCCAAAGCGAGCCAGTGCCACCTGGAGCTTGCACTGAAGCAATGCGAGATTTATCAACACTATCATCAAAAACCAAATCAGCAATCGCATCACAAAAACCTCGATTACCAGAAACCCCAACATAGGTTTTGGTGATAGCTTCATCAAAAATCTGCTTTTCAGCTTTTTTAACAGCTCTCATAATTGGAGTATTTTTATTCTCGTCTTTATAAACCCCAATCCCAAGATCAATTTTATCTTTTCGCTCATCAGCACGAAACTCGCCCAACAATTTGAAAATTTTATCTATCGGTGCTTTTTGTAATGTTTCAAACATTTTTTATCCTTTAGGATTAATAATCATATTGCCTTTATAGACCCAATAAATAATTTTACAATTCAAATTAAGCGCTTAATTTTTCAATTAATTGTGGCAAGATATCTTTTATATCTCCAACCATTGCTACGTCGGCAATTTTCATTATTGGCGCATCAGCATCACTATTTATTGCTATAATTTTTTTCGCCCCGCTAATGCCCGCTAGGTGCTGCAAAGCCCCTGAAATACCAAATGCAATATAAAGATCGGGCGCAATTATTTTCCCGCTCTGTCCAATTTGCGTCTCATTTGGCGAATAACCAAGTTCAACCGCCGCTCTTGTTGCTCCCACTGGCGCATTAAGAATTTTACCCAATTCTTTAAGCAGTAAAAACTCTTCTTTATTCTCAAATGCCTGTCCACCTGCAATAACAATTTGCGCAATAGATAAATCTGCCATATCGCTTTTTGTGCGCTGTGCTTTAATAAATTCAATTAAATTATCAATTTTATCAACACCTATTTTTTCAATTTTAGCATCATTATTTTTAGCAACAGAATTAAAAACACTCGCTCGAATAGTAAGCAAATTTAACGCCTGCTCTGACTTAACACTAACAATTGCATTACCCGCATAAATTGGGCGATCAAACTCATTCTTACTATTAATTTTAATCACATCGGTAATTGGCATCACATCAAGAATTGCCGCCAACCGAGGCATGACATCTCGCCCAACTGCATTTGCATTGGCTAAAATATGAGTATAATTTTTCGCCAAATTTTTAATCAAATGACAAATCGAGGGCGCACATTGATGCGCTAAATTTGCATCGTCAGCCAACAAAACCCTGCTCACCCCATCAAGTTTTGCCACATTTTTTGCTACATCTTCAACATTAGCGCCAGCAATTAAAACATCAATCTCATCACTAAGCATTTTTGCCGCATTTATCACTTTTGCAGTAGCAGGAGAAAGCCTTGCTTCGTCATAATCACATAAAATTAAAACAGCCATTATATCACCTCCAAATTTGAGGTTAAATGTTTTATCTCAACCAGCAACTCATCAACTGAATTGATAGTTTTCCCAGCCGCTCTTGTTGGTGGCGCAACAGTTTTAATCACCTCTAAACGTGGCTTAATATCAACATCAAACTCGTTCACTTCTCGCACAATAAGCGGTTTTCTCTTGGCCTTCATCACCATAGGCAAAGCAACATTTCGGGGCTTATTCAACGCCAAATCTGCGCTTATTACAGCTGGCAAATTTAGGCGAACAAACTTTCGCCCATAATCAACTTCTCGCATCACTTCCAAAACTTGCCCATTTAACTCAATGCTAGCAGCAAAAGTAGCTTGCCCCCAATCTAATAGACCTGCCAACATTTGGGCGCTTTGATTAGCATCATTATCCACCGCTTGTTTGCCCATTAAAACCAGCTCTGGCTTTTCCTCTTGTACAATTTTTTGCAATAATTTAGCCACCGCCAACGGTTCAACTTTTTCATGCACCAAAATATGAATTGCCCTATCAGCCCCCATTGCCAAAGCAGTGAGCAAAACATCATTAGCCTTTTTTGAGCCAATCGAAACCACAATAATTTCATCAGCCTTTCCTTGCTCTTTAATCTGCACCGCCCCCTCAAGCGCATGCTTGCAAAATGGGTTCATTGAAAAGCGAACATTGTCCGTCTCAACCCCAGAGCCATCACTTTTTACACGAATTTTTACATTGTGATCTACAACCCGCTTCACTGCTACTAAAATTTTCATACCAAACCCCCAACCAAAAGCTGCCAACATTTAATTATTACAAACCAGACCTTGACGCAATCAAGTTTTTCATACCCAGATAAAGTAAATCATTACTGATAGAAAGTACAACAATGCCAATTATTAACCGTTTAGCAGAATTTCATACTCAAATCACCCAATGGAGGCATGATTTTCATGCAAATCCTGAATTGCTTTTTGATGTGCATCGCACTGTTGGCAAAATTGAGGAAATATTAAGAAGCTTTGGCATTAGAGATATTACCACAGGAATTGGTAAAACTGGGCTTGTTGCAATAATTGAGGGCAAAAAAAACACTAGCGGCAAGGTAATAGGTTTACGCACAGATATGGACGCATTACCTATCCATGAAAAAACGGACAAAGAATATGCATCAAAAAACAAGGGCAAAATGCACGCCTGCGGTCATGATGGTCATATCGCAATGCTTTTAGGTGCAGCAAAATATCTTGCGGAAACTAAAAATTTTGATGGCAAAGTAGCGCTTATTTTTCAGCCAGCAGAAGAGGGCGGCGGTGGCGGCGACTTAATGGTCAAAGATGGTATGATGGAAAATTTTAGCATTGACGAAGTTTATGGCATGCACAATTTCCCAAATCTTCCTGTTGGTAGCTTTGCCATTCGAGAAGGCGCATTTTTAGCAGCAACTGATGAATTTATCATTGAAATTGAAGGCGTTGGCGGACATGCCGCAATGCCTCATAATTGCGTAGATCCACTAATAGCAGGCGCACATATGATTGTTGGTTTACAAACTATTATCAGCCGCAATGTTGACCCAATTAAATCTGCAGTTCTTTCAGTTACTGTGATGCAGGCGGGCGAAGCAAGCAATGTAATTACCCGCACCGCTACAATAAAAGGCACAGTAAGAACGCTAGATGAAGAAGTGCGAGATTTAATTGAAAAACGCATGAATGAATTTGTGCCACAAAACGCCAGCGCCTTTGGTGTAAAAGCAACACTTAGCTATAGTCGAGGTTATCCCGTAATGGCGAATAACCCAAAACAAACAATTTTTGCCGCTGATGTAGCGGCGCAGATTGTTGGAGAAAATAACGTAGAGCGAAATATCCCCCCAATAATGGGTGGCGAAGATTTCGCCTATATGCTGCTTGCTCGCCCAGGGGCATTTATAGCTATTGGGCAAGGTGACACCGCAGGATTGCACGAAGACACCTATGATTTTAACGATGAAATAATTCCCTTAGGCTCTTCATATTGGGTAAAATTGGTACAAACCTTTTTGCCAATTAAATAGCCTCTCTCTTATACTATAAGCAATAAAACAAACTTCAATAATAATACATCTATTTGCCATACCTTACGGCACAACAAATAGATGAAGGTTGAATAGGTTTAATTTAGAACAAGTTCATAACTTAAAATAAAAAACTTTCCAGATTGCCCAACTAATTTAAGAGGCGTAAAAGAAACAAATCATCTGCCCTTAAACATAGGTAATAAAATGACCAATAAAATTTTTGATATATTTATAATTGGTGGCGGAGTGAATGGCGCAGGTATTGCCCGTGATGCAGCAGGGCGAGGGCATTGTGTCTATCTAGCAGAGATGAATGATTTAGCCTCTGGCACTTCATCTGCTGCAACAAAATTAATTCATGGCGGCCTACGCTATCTTGAGCATTACGAATTTTCATTAGTGCGTGAAGCATTAATTGAACGAGAAATATTGTGGGATATGGCGCCCTTCATCATCAAACCAATGCGCTTTATTTTGCCGCATCATAAGGGACTACGCCCAAAATGGTTTCTACGTTTAGGTCTTTTTATATATGACTATATCGGAGGGCGAAAAAAACTCCCGCAAACAAAAACCCTAAACCTAAAAACAGACATTGCAGGCAAACCACTTAGGCAAAATTTCTCAACTGGCTTTGAATATTCCGATTGTTTTGTAGATGATTCCCGCCTTGTTATTCTAAACGCCAAGGGTGCATCTGATAGAGGTGCATCAATAAATGTGCGAACAAAAGTAATTAAAGCCACACGAAAAAATAACATTTGGGAAGTTGAAGTAAAAAACCAACTAAACAATAAAAAGCAAATTATAAAAGCAAAATCATTAATCAACGCCGCCGGTCCATGGTCAGATTTTGTCACCTCAAACATTGATAACATGGGGCAGGTTCATAATGTAAGATTGGTCAAAGGCTCACACATTGTGGTCAATAAATTATACGATCACGATAAATGTTACATCTTTCAAAATGCCGATAATCGCATAATTTTTGCCATTCCATATCAAGAAGATTTCACCCTAATTGGCACAACTGATGTAGATTATGATGGCAACCCATCTGATGTTGCAATTAGTTCAGATGAATTAAATTATCTGTGCGAAGCAAGCTCACATTATTTCAGAAAAACTGTTACCCGTGCCAATGTAGTTTGGGCATATTCTGGCGTGCGCCCATTATTTGATGATGGCGCAGACGAAGCGCAAGAAGCAACCCGAGATTATGTGCTAAAACTAGAAACAGATGGCGGCGCACCCTTACTCAATATTTTTGGCGGCAAACTAACCACCTATCGTCATTTAGCAGAAGAAGTGCTTGAAAAAATCGAGGGCATAATAGGTGAGAAAAAGCCAAAATGGACGGCAGCCTCAACCCTACCGGGAGGAGATTTTGCCATTGGCACATTTGATGCGTTAGTCAAGCAATTAAGAAAAGAATATTCATTTATCTCACACACCCAAATAAAACGTATGGTAAGATTATACGGCACATTAACCAAAGAATTATTGGGTGATGCCCAAACATATTCAGATTTAGGAGAAGATTTCGGGGCTAACCTAAGCGCCCGTGAAGTTGAATATCTAATAAAAAACGAATGGGCAATCACTGCCGAGGACATATTATGGCGGCGCACAAAACTGGGGCTAATAATAAAAGAAAGAGATAGGCGAGCTTTGGAGAAATATATTAAGATGAGAAATGGGTAAATTATAAAATAATATAATGATGAATATTACATTGAAGTAATTGTTATAAATTCTATCATTTTTTGAGGTTTACTCAATTCTAACCCATGAGCTATCTAGTCGCTTAAACTCAAAACTAAACAAATTCTCAAAATTATATTCCAGAATTTTTTATAGACTTAAAGCTTGTAGCAAATTTTGTTAACCAAGCGAACTAGTTGCATTGTCAAATAAAATATAGCTATATAATTCAGCAATTCTATTTCTAAGAATATTGGCTATGCCTATGTGCCTCATGCGTCATTGGAAAACATGATTGAAGAAAATAAAGACATTTATTACAAAAGCCTGCGCCGCACTCAAACAACACTCAAAAGCAATGATCCAGCTGGACACCATGGCTTGGATTTTTCTTGCGTTGTTTGAAAAAGCAAAAAGACAACCCTGTGAAGCGCCTTGATGGTGAGCAAGAGTTAATAGATAATAGCGAATTGCCAGAAATTTCAGTGCAGATATTAAAGCTGTTTGATATACATGATCGACTTAATCTTTCAAACATAGTGGAGCTAACTGGCGGCAAGGTCACGAGCTAAACCTATCCCCCAACTCGGTAACTGTCATCTATGGACGCCCCTTTAATTGCAAGGTTTTTTTTGAAGTTTTTTGGCGTTGGGTTTGCAGTCATCTATACGGCCTTTTTTCGCGGTATATTTAACCGCTGGCCCTGATGGAAT
>Ga0256834_1001797_pt1 | contig 14113 bp, 17 predicted proteins | sample 4281140metaG_FD_190536 | JGI IMG/M metagenome (GOLD analysis project Ga0256834, IMG submission 190536) | Hydrothermal vent microbial communities from East Pacific Rise, Pacific Ocean - 4281-140 | ecosystem: Environmental > Aquatic > Marine > Hydrothermal vents | place: Pacific Ocean: East...
GACACAGCCCATCCAAAACTGGGCGATGATAGTCTCGCAACTGGAAATACATTTCCCTGAGAGGCTCTCGCTGGATATCAAATAACACAGTTTAATGAACAGTCTCCGGGGCTTGCCCCGTGGAGCTTCACTAAATTCTTAAATGCTGGGTTTTATCATAAAATTCTTTATAGCCATCGGTTTGCTGTAAATCATCGTCACAATAAATTGTAATATCTCGCGAAGATTTCGCGTCCGCCGTTGCCATGCAATTTTTGACAGAAGGGTCACTTTCACATTTTATGGTAATCAGCACATCAGGAAATAGCTCTTCATCAGGAACGCGGTCAATATGCTCAATTATATCAACACCAAGCGGTCTATTCTTCTGTTTCAAAGCTCTTTCAAAAGCATTTAAGTCATCATCCCCTGAACGAAAGCATTTTTCAACCTCCTCCTCTCCGAATGTATCAACTAAACTAGCCTCTAACATTCCAAACGCATCAGGAGATAGCTCGTCATTTCTACATTCGGCATAATCAATCGTGTTCACTATTCCTAAATGTTCAGTGTTACATTGGATATTATAAACTTCACGCAAAGCTGTACCAGATTCTTTGTCAGAAGCTTGAATCATTCCTTTAATGAAGGTTGTTTTTCCTGCATTTCTCATGGCTTGAATTCCAACTTTCAATACATTATCAGAATCTTCAAGGCGGTTATCTAAACAAGCTATTGCAGCAAACGCTTTTGCAAGCTCAATTGTTTCTTCCTTGCTTGAACAGCGAAACGTAACTCCTTGCGCTTCTAATTGCTTAAGTTTCTCACGGTGATTTTTATATTCTGGTGTTTCTAATATTGATGTCATAGATATATGGATAACATAATCACATTGTCAGGTCAAATATATCACGCCGTGACTTGCGCTTTTTCCAACGATAAAACGACGATAAACTTACGCCTAATAAATCGCTCACGTCAACTATAGCTTCATTAGAGTTTAATAACTCTAATGCTCGTATCCGTAAATCTAGTGAATATACCATACTTGCTCTTTAAAATTGATATTGTACATATAATTTTAAAGTAAAGATAGGCATCTGCCACTTTAATATGGCTTGGCTATAGTTATTCAGTTTGTTTAAGATCAATAACCATATCAGCCATTTTATGCATTGTCTTTTGGTGCGAAATTGCAATTACAGTCATATGATCAGTAAGTTTCTTTAATGTATTAAATATTTCTATTTCTGTTTTTTCATCAAGAGAGGCTGTTGCTTCATCCATAATAAGGAGTGACGGGTTTCTTACAAGCGCACGTGCTATTGATATACGTTGACGCTGGCCGCCAGATATTTTTCCACCGCGTTCGCCCAAAATAGTATTCAAGCCATCAGGCAACTCACTAACAAAATCCCAAGCCTCCGCTTTTTTTAGTGCTTGTATGACTTGTTCTTCACTTATACCAGTATTTCCTAAGCTTATATTTTGTATAATATTATCATTGAAAATAACAAATTCTTGTGGAATATATCCTATATTTTGGCGCCATAAATATAAATCAGTATCATCAATTGGCTGCCCATCAACTAAAATATTACCCTCATCCACACGATATAAACGGCACAAAAGATCTACAATCGTAGTTTTCCCCGCGCCTGAAGGCCCGCTAAGCCCAATAAGTTTTCTTGCTGGCAGCTCTATATTGAGCTCTGAAAAAATTTTCTTATCACCATAAGAAAAAGATACGTCTTTAAAGACAATTTTATCCTTAATTAAGAACTTATTACCCGGAACGTACAGCTCTTTTGCATCCTTTGCTTCATTTATAAAGTCTTGCAATGACCAAAAAAAGCTTTCTTGGCCACAAAGAACTTGATAACCCTGCTGAAGAGTTTTCCATGAAGTAACAAAACGATAAAATATAGCTGCAAGCACCATCAATACTGCGGTATCAGTGTTTAAAAAAGATATAGCTCCATATAAACCAATACACATTATTCCAATAAAAATTGGCTCATGGAATATACCCATACTGTGTTTTGCCATCATCTGTTTTTTTGTAACTTCAAATAATTTATAAGCATCATCACTAATTTTTTGAAAAACATTGTTTTCAATATTCATAGCTTTTAGCGGTTTATAATTTTGCAAAATATCAGAAATATTAGCACTTATTTTTTTAGACAATTCTTTTTGCGCCAAACCTGTTTGTCCAGTAATTTTAATGAATTTATAAAGTGTAACCCACATTATAAGGCTCGTAATAAAACCAATAGCCACTAGCTCCCATGATGCAAAACTTGCAATCATTAATAATATAAACATTTGTAAAAGGGCGGCTATAATTTCAGAGATAGAACGAAAGCTACCACCACTTCTTTGCGCCTCTATCATCAAAGCATTAATAAAGTTTCCTGTAGGATTTTTAATATAAAAAGACCATTGAGAATACAGCAAAGCATCAAGTAGTGATTTACGAAAATCAAGCACAATTTTTGAAGATATATGAGAAACATACAGCGCTGCAAAATATTTGAGGACAGCCTTTGCACCAAACAGTGCCACTATGATAATCAACATATTTTCTAGTGTTAATTTAATATGTAGAAAGTCAAAAATACGTGAAACAACCTCATTTAAAGGGGATGTTGTTTCTGCTGAATTATTAATCATTGTATCAATAAGAGGAAGAAGCGCTGCAATTCCTAACCCTTCAAGTAAGCTAGTTCCAAACTGAATCATAAATAATATAATTGTTTGCCATTTATAATTACTAATAAAGTAATTAAAAATATTGATTTTATTTGTTTTTATAGACATAAATTAATTCTCAGACTTGCTCTTTTAGTTTAGCTAAAGCATTATTTAGATATCTTAATTATAGGCTGTTTAGCACTATTATTTAACATTTTTTGCTGAAGAACGCATGTACGTTTTAAGTTTCTTTATAAAGGCTTGCAAAAAAATTGCTGTACCATTTGTGATCAGCTTCAAGTGTGTGTACTACTCCTTCAATATCATTATATTGGCCAGTTTTTGTTCCTAATGCATCATTTTTTTTAGTTATAAGCTCAAGGGCAGAATTAACGGCCGTTTTATTTAAATTACTACTATTTACACAATTTTTCAATTTTTTTAACTAACACGTGCTGTTTCTTTTTATAAAAATTGCTCTGGCCGCTTATTTCCCATACTTGCCTTACCATACATAAATTGGTTGCAGTCATAGCGAGGTAAAGCTTGCCTTCTGTTTTTCAAATCGATGCTATCTATTTCTTTTTGTTCTACACTAAATGAAAATACAGAGTTTTCATTAGTTAATATATCAATCGTCTCTTGAGTGAAAACATGATCTCCACCATATGGATAGCAAAATGTTTTTATTTCAAAGCTTCCTATTATTTTTTCTATATATGAAAAACTGCCATGAATTTCACTAAACTGCTCTTTATAGGATAACTTACTAAAAACTGGGTGTGTTACACTATGAGAGCCAATAATCATTCCAGCGCCATGCATTTCTTTTATTTGCGCCTCGGTCAAATAATATTCATTCATAAGCTCTGCTTCATTTGCAAAAAACCTATCCATAAGCTCTTTTAATACTTTATCTTTTACATCATTATTAATGTAATAATTCAGTATTTTCTTCACCTGCATTGTTGCTTTATCATTTTTTTGTAAACTGTAAGTAAGATCACGAAATTTAAGTTCATTATCACTTGATACCATATCTTCAGTTACTATTTCTTTTAAAGCATCTAATATCTTAATGCCGCCAAATTTACCAATAAGCATATGCACCCTATGTACATCGATTAGGGTTTTACTCTCATAACAACCTGTTGGAATATAGAATATACCCCATAAATCTCTACTAACTAATTCCTTCATCACTTGGTAATGATCGGCAAGCCCATCATCAAATGTCAATAAAACACCATTTTCAATAGGGATTTTAGTTTTTAGAGACAATAAAAACTCTTCTTTAGAAATAAATTTATAGTTTTCAGCGAGATGATCTAATTGTGCTTTAAAATCTTCTATATGCAAATAACGAAAATATGGCAATTCTTCAGAGCCAAGTCTAATATAATGATACATTAATGCTTTCATTCGATATTATCTTTATTTTAAAAGGGGGTTGCTTACAATAGGAACTTCGTTAATTCTTTTATCATAGTTTTTCAAATAATTTTCAATCATACCATTGTTAAAGTTATCATATAATTTTTGCGTACTAACCTCAGAGAAATCTCTTCTACGATAATATTTATCATCAGCTTTTGATTCAGGTTGTTTAATGGGTTTTATCTTTTCTATATTTTCAATGATAGCAGCATAGGTAAAAGGTATTTCTGAAATCAGACGGTTTCCTATTTGATGAGGCATATCATTTGGAAAAACTTTCGCTCTTATTTGATGGATTATATCACCAGTGTCTACTCCCTCATCTATATGCATAAAAGTTGCACCAACATATTCTGGCTCATTATTTACCAATGGCCAATAATTAGTACCAACCCCTCTATAGTAAGGCGATAACCCTAAATGAACATTTAAAAAACGTCTTTTAAAAAATGTAAGAAGATCACCTTTTATTAATGAACATCCATAAGCAATAATAACATCAGGATTTAGATCTATTATATCTTTTATATGATGGCTTTCATTTATTTCATTGCTTTTAATATATACAGGATTAGATAAATCTTTTGTTAGTCTGTCAAATGGTTCAAAAAAATCTTTTTCAGAAAAATCACGTGCTTCTAAGTGCCTAATTTGCAATGATTTATCATTTTGCAAAACCTCCTTAATATTATTTGTTGTAACTATCTTCTTTTCGCAATAGCTACGCATTACATTTATATTGCTAAAACTTGCAATTGCTTTTCGCACATAGTTATGGCGCAATTCATTACCTGTTAGTATTATTATATTCTTCATAATGTATTTCTATTTATTCTTCAGTATAAATTCGGCAAACTTTAAATCAAACTCAGTATCAATATCAATAGAGCGTTCCTTTGGCATTATATACGGAATAATATTAGCTCCATACAAATCATTGCCCTCAAGTAAAATATCACGGCGTGTCATATAAATACTGCCATTGCGCTTATAAACTTGGGGTGTTAAATCCTGTCTGCGCACTGCTTGCTTTGCTCCTTCAATATAAGGAACAAGATAACCATGTTCTGTTTTAAGGGATTTTAATGGGTGCATATCCATAGCATCAATAACAGAAACTATTGAAGTGGCATCTATATTACCTGTAATAAGATCCAACGCTCCTGTTATATCATTGCTTGTAATTAGTGGGTTTGTTGGTTGAATTAGTATGCTCCAATCTATAACTACATCATCTTGTTTTTCGATAGTTTTTACCGCGTGCTGAACAACTGGAAGTGATGCTGATTTATCAGTTGCTAGATTATGAGGGCGCATAAAAGGGACTTCTGCGCCATAAGCTTTTGCGATTGAGGCAATTTCTTCATCATCGGTACTTACAACAATTTTATATATACGATCATCCACGCCCAAAGCAGCTTTAATAGCATAAGCAATTAAAGGCACACCATTTACATCTCTAATATTTTTTCGTGCTACACCCTTTGAGCCTCCACGCGCAGTAATAACAACTAATGTTTTTGGTTTTGACATGATTATTTATATTCTTTGCTAGCTGGAATAATTAAGGCATTTATGAAAGCTTAGGGGCATTTCTGCAAGGCTATCAGCTATAATTTTTCCTGCATTTCCTTGGCCATATAAGTGTGAAGACTGCGCACTGCCTTTTTGCAATTGGTTTACAACGGCGGTTTTTATTGAAGCCTTACCATAGTCAGCATTTACAACATTATCTGCCTGTTCTCGGTTACTTTGACGAGTTCCTATATTAACTGCCATTGTGCCCAAATATGATGCTTCACGTATTGCGCAGCTAGAATTGCCAACAATTACGCTAGCCTTATTTAACAGTCGTAAAAAGTCATCAGGCTCCATATTACGGAAAAAATGTATTTTCGATGATGTGGCGTTCTCCCTAAATACACGAATAGCCTTTGATGTTTGATCTGATCCAGCGTCAATATTAGGCCAAAACCATAATGTTGGAATATTTAATTCGGTTACAGCCTCTAACGTAGCTTGCGCTTGCATACGTGCATCACCATATTCAGTAGTTACAGGGTGCTGCATAACAATTATAAATTCATTATTTATATCTGGATATGCGCCAACTCCGCCATATTTTTCATAGAGCTTAAAACCCATTTTAGAATCGTCTAAAACATCTTGGCATAAATCAGTGCTAGGACAACCTGATAAAACTACTTTTTCTGGGTTTTCCCCCATTCTAATTATCCAATCATATGATTGCTTAGTTGCTGGAAAGTGAATATCAGCAAGTTTAGTGATGGCGTGCCTTACTTTTTCATCAATGTTTCCTGTAACTTCACCACCTTGCACATGCACAAGGGGAATATTCATATATGCGGCAGGAACAGCAGCGGCCATCTGCTCATAACGATCCGCCATAACCACGACGACATCGGGCTTTAATTGATTATATGCCGAAGCAAACTCAATCATACCAAGCCCTGTTGTTTTAGCAGATGTAAGTAAGCTTTCGCCCTCTATAATCATGTGTATACGCTCGTCTATTAAAAAACCATCCGCTTCAATTTGAGTATCAATTTCTCCATAACGATTAATCAAAGCAGAGCCAGCACAGATCAATTGTAATTGTAAATCTGGGTGCAGCTGAATATTTTTAAGAATAGGTTTAATTTTTGTATAGCTGGTACGAGCCGTAACAACAACGCATATTTTTCTCATAGCTGCTTCCCTTAAAAGAATGCTTAATTTGATATTACTATATATATCAATCTTTAATCCTTAATCAATAGGTATAGCTAAGCTATATTAGAATGATTCATAATTTGGATCTGAGCAGCAAGATTCGCCTCGAAACTTTCAAATTGATGCTTATTACTCTGTTTACGGGCTAGCGGCGGATAATGTCGAAATGCCTATGTATTCAAAAAATAACGCAAAGGCGCATCCGCTTCCTGATTTTATAGTAAATAAGATAAAGCCAAGTGAACTAGGGGAATTAAAACCATAAAGCTGATTTTACTGTTTTCAATATCCTTATAAGCTGTTAAAACTTAAGGTAAGAATCATCTTTGAGAGAAGAGCGTTATATGGCAGCCGAAGAATTATTAATTGAGTACCTACCCATCCTTGTTTTTATTGCGATTGCTGGCGTTATGTCTGTGGCGATGATTGCTGGCTCTATTTTAGTAGGGGTGCGTAAACCCGATGTGGAAAAGCTATCGGCTTATGAATGTGGGTTTGATGCTTTTTCAGATGCGCGCGGTAAGTTTGATGTGCGGTTTTATCTGGTTACACTGCTATTCATTATATTTGATTTGGAAATTGCGTTTTTATTTCCATGGGCAATAACTTTGGGTAAAATCGGAGTGTTTGGTTTTTGGTCTATGGTTATATTCCTTGCAGTATTAACTGTTGGTTTTATTTATGAGTGGAAAAAAGGTGGTCTGGAATGGGAGTAATAAAACATTCTGATTATGAAATGAGCGCGGGAACACCGTTTCCTACGGCTATTGAGCAAGATATTGTGCCTGCCGCTATATCTCGTACGCTTAATGAAAAGGGATTTATTCTTACCAGTGCAGATAGCTTGTTTGACTGGGCGCGTACTGGCTCTATGTGGCCAATGACGTTTGGTTTGGCCTGTTGCGCGGTGGAGATGATCCACGCCTATATGAGCCGTTATGACCTTGATAGATTCGGTATTATCCCAAGGCCTAGCCCGCGTCAGTCCGATGTTATGATCGTTGCGGGAACGCTTACCAATAAGATGGCTCCTGCGCTGCGCCGTGTTTACGATCAAATGCCAGAGCCGCGCTGGGTTATATCCATGGGCTCTTGCGCGAATGGCGGGGGGTATTATCATTACTCATATTCTGTTGTGCGCGGCTGTGATCGCATTGTTCCTGTTGATATATATATTCCGGGATGCCCGCCAACGGCAGAAGCAATGATTTATGGCTTAATGCAGCTACAAAAGAAAATCCAAAGAGAGGATACACGAATTGTCCGATGATTCTCTGATAGATTTAGCTGAGTATATCTCCGAAAAACTGGAAAAGTATGTTAGCTCGTGTGAGTTTATCAATGGTGAGCTGGTTATTAACGCCAAGCCTGATGATATTTGCAAAGTATTGCAGTTTTTGCGTGATGATAGAGAGTGCGCCTTTACCACTCTGATTGATCTTTGCGGTGTAGATTTTCCTGATCGCTCGTCTCGTTTTGAGGTAGTTTATTGCTTGCTATCTATTCGACAGAATAACCGTGCGCGCGTAAGAATAGCCGTAGATGATGGACAAATAATTCCTAGCGTAACAGAATTATTCAAATCAGCAGGATGGTATGAACGCGAAGTTTGGGATATGTACGGGATATTATTTTCTGGCAATAATGATCTGCGCCGTATTCTTACTGATTATGGCTTTGATGGCCATCCGCAGCGTAAGGATTTCCCGCTAACTGGCTATGTTGAACTTCGTTATGATAATGAGCAAAAACGCGTTGTTTATGAGCCTGTGAAGCTTGCGCAGGATTTCCGTAATTTCGATTATTTAAGCCCGTGGGAGGGCATGACAGATATGCAGCGTCAAGGTGATGATAAATCCTTTGTGCCAGAGCATGGCTGTCGTGATAAACAATCTAATGTAAAAGCCAATATAAAAGAGGGAGATACCAAAGATGCCTCTAACGGATGAAATTGACACTCCCGATGTTGTCGTGGCGCAAGAAACACATATAAAGCCATTTACTATGAATTTCGGGCCACAGCATCCTGCCGCTCATGGTGTTTTGCGCTTGGTACTTGAGATGGAGGGCGAGATCATAGAGCGCGCCGATCCGCATATTGGCCTGCTGCATCGTGGCACTGAAAAGCTGATTGAGTATAAGACTTACAATCAGGCGTTGCCGTATTTTGACCGCCTTGATTATGTTTGCCCGATGAATCAAGAACATGCTTTTGTGCTGGCTATAGAAAAGCTTTTGGGCGTTAGCGTTCCTCGCCGCGCTCAATATATCCGCGTATTATTCTCCGAGCTTGGCCGCGTACTAAATCATATTTTGAATATAACTACGTTCGCGCTTGATGTCGGCGCGATTACTCCTGCGCTTTGGGGGTTTGAAGAGCGTGAAAAAGCTATGGAATTTTATGAGCGCGTTTGCGGTGCGCGTATTCATGCGAATTATTTCCGTGCAGGCGGCGTGGCGAAGGATATGCCCGATGGCTTGGCCGAAGATATGCTGGAATGGTGCGATACTTTCCCCAAATTTTTGAATGATATCGAAAGCTTGCTGAATGAAAACCGTATCTTTAAGCAGCGCACAGTGGATATTGGCATTGTCTCGGCGGAAGATGCTCAAAATTTAGGCTTTACTGGTGCAATGCTTCGCGGCTCGGGTATCGCTTGGGATTTGCGTAAATCTCAACCTTATGAGGTTTATGATGAGCTGGAATTTGATATTCCCATTGGTAAAACAGGTGATTGCTATGCGCGTTATTTAGTGCGGATGGAGGAGATGAAACAATCTATCCATCTTATGAAGCAATGTCTGGCGAAAATGCCTTCGGGAGATGTTCGCTCTAATGATTATAAAATATCACCGCCGCCAAAATCAGAAATAAAAAATTCTATGGAGGCGTTGATTAATCACTTTAAGCATTATACAGAAGGCTTTCACGTTCCTGCGGGCGAGACTTACACCGCAATAGAAGCCCCCAAGGGTGAATTTGGTGTGTATCTGATTTCAGACGGAACAAACAAACCATATCGCTGCCGTATCCGCGCCCCAGGTTTTCCGCATTTGCAAGCTCTTGATTTCATGAGTAAAGGCCATCAGCTCGCAGATACCGTTGCTATTATCGGCTCACTAGATATTGTTTTTGGGGAGATTGATCGGTGAAGCTAGGGAAGAAATAATTACTTTTCCTGCGAAGGCAGGGATCTGGAAGTATTAAAGATAGAAGAAACTATGAAAAAACCATTTGATTTACATGCTGATTATCAGCCCGAGGATTTTGAATTTAACAAGAAGTTCAAAAAACCCGTAAAAGAAGCTATCGAACGCTATCCCGCGGGGCGGCAGCAATCTGCTGTTATGCCATTGCTTGATCTAGCGCAGCGTCAAGTGGCGGTAGAAGGCGCGGCGGCTAATCCCCTTTATGGTGGTTGGATTCCGCGTGCAGCGATGGATCATATCGCTGAAATACTTGATATGCAAAAAGTTAAGGTCTATGAGGTTGTTAGCTTTTATTCCATGTATAATACCGCTCCCGTTGGGAAATATCTTATCCAGTTTTGCTCTACAACGCCATGCTGGTTGCGGGGAAGTGATGCCATTATTAAGGCTGTAATAGAGCATTTGGGCGTTGGCGTTGGCGAGACTACGAATGACGGAAAATTCACACTTATGGAAGTTGAGTGCTTGGGCGCGTGCGTTAATGCGCCGATGGTTCAAATTAACGATGATTATTACGAGGATCTAACTCCTGATAATATGCGCGAGGTGCTTAATTCTCTGGCAGAAGATTTAAAGCCAACAATAGGATCACAAACTGGTCGCAGTGCTTCTATGCCATGCTCTGGCCCTACATGTTTAGAAAAACAGGCCAAGAAAGCAAAGGTGGTTTAGATGTTAAGTGATAAAGATAGAATATTCACAAATCTTTACGGCTGGGAGAGCTTTTCCCTAAAGGCGGCGCAAAAGCGCGGTGACTGGGATAATACGAAAGCTATCCTTAAAAAGGGGCGTGAGGGTATTATCGAGGAAATGAAGGCCTCTGGCTTGCGAGGGCGCGGTGGGGCAGGGTTTCCAACTGGTCTTAAATGGTCGTTTATGCCGAAAAAAGGCGATGGCCGCCCGCATTATCTGGTTATTAATGCCGATGAGTCAGAGCCGGGAACGTGTAAAGATCGCGATATCTTGCGCAATGATCCGCATAAACTTATCGAAGGTGCGCTTATTGCAGGCTTTGCTATGGGGGCGCACTGCGCATATATTTATGTGCGCGGCGAGTTTTATAATGAAAGCTCTAACCTTTGGAAAGCTATCCATGAAGCATATGATGCGGGCTTGCTCGGTAAGAATGCTGCTGGCTCTGGTTGGGATTTCGATATAATCGTCCATCGCGGCGCGGGCGCATATATTTGCGGCGAGGAAACCGCACTAATAGAATCTATAGAAGGTAAGAAGGGGCAACCGCGTAATAAACCGCCGTTTCCTGCTATGGCTGGCTTATATTCTTGCCCAACTACGGTTAATAATGTCGAGACTATCGCCGTTGTGCCAACGATATTACGTCGCGGCGGAGCGTGGTTTGCAGGGCTTGGTAATGATGAGAAAAATGCAGGAACTAAGCTGTTTTGTATTTCAGGACATGTAGAAAACCCATGCAATGTCGAGGAAGAAATGGGCATTCCTTTGCGCGACCTTATCGAAAAACATGCGGGCGGCGTTCGTGGTGGTTGGGATAATTTGCTGGCAATAATTCCAGGCGGTTCATCTACGCCGATGCTGGCAAAAGATGTGTGTGATAGCGTCCGTATGGATTTTGATTCCCTACGTGAGGTTGGCACAGGCCTTGGCACGGCGGGAGTTATTGTGATGGATAAATCCACTGATATTATTGAGGCTATTGCGCGTTTGTCGCATTTCTATATGCATGAAAGTTGCGGGCAATGCACTCCGTGTCGTGAGGGAACGGGCTGGATTTACCGAATTATGAAGCGCATGGTAGCGGGAAATGCTAGTGTTGATGAAATTGACCAACTCTTTGAGATTACAAAGGAAATTGAGGGTAAGACTATTTGCGCTCTTGGTGACGCGGCGGCGTGGCCAGTTCAAGGCCTAATCAAAAACTTCCGCCATGAGATGGAACATAGAATTCTTAAATACCGTAAAAATGCAGCTTAAACTTGCTATAACGCACTGCTTTGAGTATAATGTAGTATTATATAACGGTGAAATTAATATGGTTGGGAAATAAAAGTGGCTAATAAAAATTTTAAGGCAGGTCTGTATCATAGTGCGGCTGCTGGTGTGCTTAGTTTAGCGTGTATTTATGGCAGTGCTACTGGTGTAGGGAAGATATATAATAACGCCTCTGACAGCCAAGATCGTATAGTTCAAAAAATTAAAGATAAAAAAGATGAAATGATCCCTATTGATTATTCAACTGAAAAAAGCCGAGAAGCGGCTTCCAAAGCTGAATTGTCTCAATCTATGCAAAATTGGGGGCATTTGGGCGGGACTTTAGCTTCGGGACTTCTTGCATTTGGTTTTGGCCGTAAAGCCTCAAATCGTTTTGATGCAGCAAGTATTGATAAATACAACGAGGATAATGATCGTCCAGTTACTAGGCTTAGCCAAGCTGAATTGAACGAGTCGCATGCTAACTATGCTAAAGGTGGAAACTTGGAAGCTCTCTACGCTAGTCACGATACATCAAAACAAGAGCCTAGCTAAAATACTTAGCTGCATTCTTAAAAATTTGAATACCTTCTGATTCTTCAGCTAATTCTATGCCGTCGCGCTGTGCTTGGTCTTTCATTTCATGGTAATCATCACGTTGCCAGCTGAACATTGCGCGTTCGGGATGAGGCATAATCGCAAGCACTCGGCCAGTTTTATCTGTCATAGCGGCAATATCGTTTATTGAGCCGTTAGGATTCGCTGGAAATTCGCCATTTGCGGGGTTGCCATCTTCATTTATATATTGAGCGGCGATTTGCCCGTTATTTTCCAAAGCTTTTAACGTATAACCTTCCATCATGAAGCGGCCTTCGCCGTGTGCTACGGGGATGTGCAGGCTGTTAATATCTTTAAGCCACGGTGAGTTGCTCTCGACTTTTACATCAATCCATCTACATTGGTAACGCGCAGAGGAGTTATAAGTAACAGCTACATCACGCTCACCATAGTTATTGAGCGCAGGGACAAGCCCGAGGTTAACTAATATCTGACAACCATTACATATGCCTATTGTAAGCGTATTGCGCTCTACAAATGCTTTTAGTTCATCCCAAATGGCTAGTTTCATTTTTTGCGCGAACGCATTGCCTGATCCTGTGTCATCACCGTAGGAAAAACCACCTGGTATTGCGAGGATTTGATGCTTGTCCAACATTTTAGGGTTTTCTATTAAGTCATTGATATGAATAATGTTTCCGTCAACGCCGCAATGGTTAAATGCATGAAGAGTTTCTTCCTCACAATTCAAGCCATAGCCACTTAATATTATTACTTTTGCATTGCTCATATTAATAATCCTTTATGTGTTTTACTACCAACCAGTATCATTAATTTTGGAAATAAACTTTTTAGCTTGTTGTTTCATTGCATCACTAAGCTCTTCACTTTTTAAAAGTTCTTGAAGGTTGTGCCTAAGTGCCATTACAATTTCTCCACCCGTGCTCCCTTTTTCTATTGCATCAAGTAATTTTGATGAATATTTTAGAAAGCCAAGGGTTTCTAATTGTTTGGCATATTTCCGAATTTCTAAATAAAAATCAGACATATTAGTAATCCCTCAATGTTGCCTTATAGGCTTCATCTAATGCTTTAATATCAAGCTTTAACACACCCCGAATAAATAGATTTTCACTATAAGCTACGCTGCCGATATAGTGACAATCTTCGAATCCCTTAAAATTGCGCTCAAAGTTTTTCTTATTCTTTGGTGAAACCGTAACGACAATGCGCCCTGTGCTTTCTGAGAACAGCATTTTATCAGCTCGCAAATCAAAGCCTGATAAATCTATATCAAGCCCAAATCCGCCTGCAATTGCTTTTTTAGCGAGTGTCACACCAAGCCCGCCATAACCAACGGCTAGTGCAGATGATATCAGGCGATCACGGCTGGCGCGGGCATATAATTTATACAGGCGCAAATTCTGGTGAGAATCCGTTTCGGGAACATTATTTCCCAAATATCCAAGCTCGTCATAATATTCGGATGCGCCAAGCTCGTCCTTGGTTGCGCCGAGTATATAAACGCTGTCACCTGCGGCTTTTGGCG
>Ga0256834_1001798_pt1 | contig 14104 bp, 11 predicted proteins | sample 4281140metaG_FD_190536 | JGI IMG/M metagenome (GOLD analysis project Ga0256834, IMG submission 190536) | Hydrothermal vent microbial communities from East Pacific Rise, Pacific Ocean - 4281-140 | ecosystem: Environmental > Aquatic > Marine > Hydrothermal vents | place: Pacific Ocean: East...
TGAAACACTGGTTTAACTGCTGAAGTTATATTATCTGTTTGTGCTCTTCTGCAACGGTTCTGGCTATGTTTAGAATATGGCCAACCATAAAGACTAATCCACCAATTATGAGCACCAATATATCTGTACCATCTATCGCGACGACGAACTCTTTTTGACCTTGCGGGAGATGAAGGGAGAATATCACAGAAGAAATTGAACGAATTAAAATGGTTGCTGGGCTGAGTAAAAATAGGGCAGTGCCGAAGTTTGATAAGTATTGCCCGCTTTTTTCGGGGAAGATCTCGCCTGATTGATAAAGCTTAAAGAACAAAAGGCATTGAGATAAGCCGTAGATAAGCACGGCAAAAAGAACGGCACTTAACAAAAAACCAGCGAGAAGTGATTGAGTTGAAATGTTGGCGCGATCAATGCCGATGAGGTATTGCGAAAGTACCTCGGTTCTGATGTCTTTGTCAGACCAAACGTAGGCAAAACTCAAGACTAACAACCCAATTGAGCCTTGGGTTATATAGGCCATGGTTTTGGCGACTTTTGTGATGTTTGACATTGTTTAACCCAACCCATTATTTCTATCGTATGTACATGTTTATTGTAAAACGATAAATAGTGGCAATTTAATGGTTGGATTAAATTGTTTAGGCAGCTGATTTTTTGAGTTGGCCCTCAACCGCCGCCCGCACTTTATCTGTGAGGTCTTGTTGGGTGAACGGTTTGTCGATTAGTTCGATAAAGTTTGGCAGTTCGTGCATTTCTTCAGCGGTGCCTTGGGTGTAACCTGAGGCGAACAAAACCTTTAGGTCAGGGCGAATTTTCATCGCTTCGGCAGCAAGTTCTGGCCCGTTCATGCCCGGCATCACAACATCTGATAGCAGCAAATCTATATCATCACGCTCTTTGATGATCTCAAGTGCTTTGTCTCCATTTGGTGCGTCTAAGACGATGTACCCCATCTCCTCAATCATCGCTACGGCCACATCGCGAACAGGATCATTGTCTTCTGCAATTAAAACTATGGGCGTTTTTGCAATTGGTTGCGGTTGTTGAGGCGTTTCAATTTTCGATTTGTTTTCTGATAGGGAGGGTGAACCAACAGCTTCAACAGGTGCTTCTGAGATGGCAACGGCGATTTCCTCAACATTATCATCTAGACGATTAGTAGATGTTTCTGCTTGTTGTGGGATGGCAATTGCCTGATCTTCTTGCTTGGTTATGTCTTCTTGCTTGGTTATATTGCATTCGGCATCTGTTCCAATGCAGCGTGGTAAATAAATGCGCATGGTGGTGCCGTGGCCAACTTCACTGTAAATTGCCAGATGACCTTTAGATTGTTTCACAAAGCCATAAATCATACTCAAGCCAAGTCCACTGCCTTCACCAACAGCTTTTGTGGTGAAAAAGGGCTGTAGAACTTTGTCGATAATTTCTGGCGGTATTCCTTCTCCAGTGTCTGTGACTGCGACCATTATATAGTCACCGGGCGTAACGTCGTCATGTTGTTTGGTGTAAGATCTATCCAGCGTTTGATTCGACGTTTCTATGGTCAAGGAACCATGCTCGCCCATGGCATCGCGAGCGTTGATGACAAGATTTAGTATTGCCGTTTCCAATTGGGCTTTATCAGCTTTTGCATGCCAAACATCTTTACCAGGTTTGATTTCAAGATTGATGCCACCGCGTAAGGCGCGAATGAGCATGTCTTCCATGTCAGTTACAAGTTTGTTTACGGGGAAGGCGGCTGTTTCCAAAGTTTGTTGACGAGAAAAGGCCAATAGGCGTTTGGTAAGTTCAGAGCCTTTATTGACCGCGTCAATCGCTGTGTTTAGACGTGTGGTCGCTTTATCATCATCGCGGGTTAGCTTTTCTAATAGTTGAAGATTACCGAGAACGACCATCAATAAGTTGTTGAAATCATGAGCAATACCGCCAGTAAGCTGACCGACTGATTCCATTTTTTGAGCTTGAAGGAACTTGCGTTCCATCATTGATTGTTCGGTAATGTTTTGGCAAATGCCATGTAATTTGGCAGGAGAACCATCGACATCATATTCTGGATCGATATGGACGGTTAAAATCTGTTGTTCATTGTTTTCACATGTGAACTGAACTTCAAGGTTTGAAATGGTATGTCCAACCTTGGCTTGCTCGATGGCTTCGAACCATTTTTCTTTGTTTAAGTCATCCATCATTGCTGTGAGGGATTCAAAATTATTGTTGTTATTGGAACCTTTTTGCGCACCGACGAGGGCATACATATTGGCCGACCATTCGACTTGGCCTGACTTGAGGTCCATAACCCAACTGCCGATTTTGGCTAGGGCTTGGGACCGTGACAAGTTTTGTTCACTGGTTTCGATTTGCTGGCGTTTGTGCATTTCAACGGTTATATCGCGGCACAAACCGATCATTCTGGTAAGTTCCCGGGTGATCGGATCTTTTATTATGCGGGCAATAATCTCAATCCAGGCATAGGACCCTGAGGTGTGCTTTATACGATAACTTGTTTCAATGAATTTTTCTGATTCATCAGCTGCTGCTGCTATCGCCTCAAGTGAGCGATTGATGTCCTGCGGGTGAATCAAGGTATTCCACTTGGGTAATGTTAACGTCGAGGTTTCTTTGTTTAGCCCGATTAGTTCATAAATTTCGGGCGCGAAATCAATCGTATAGTCTTTAAAGTCGATTTCCCAAGAAATATAACCACTTGCTTCAACCGCGAGTTGGAGCCTTTGGTATTCATCAGACTGTTTATCTGCCTGAGCTTTGTGAGATTGCTTGCCAATCAGCAAGAGGTATTCTGCTTTGCCATCTTTATGGTGCTGCGGTTTAAACTGATGGGTTACAATACCGTTTGGCCCATTGGCTTTAACAATCTCTACAAGCATTTCTGCTTGGCCATCAACGCCAGAAACTTCTTTGTTTACATAATGAGCATAATACGGGCTGTCTTTTGATTGAGACAATTGTTGGCCGATGACTTCATATTTAGAACATTGCCAGTGGGCTGCTAGGCCTTTTGTAACATCGACAATTCGAGAATCGGGCAGGGAAATAGCCAACATTTCAACGCCTGCCATGTCCAAAACTTTGATAATTTCGCCGATTGTACCGTTCGTAAAAGACATTTTACCCATACCTGTCGTTATATAACTAAGCATATAAGTTCATAAAATGGTGAATATCGGGTTTACAAACTGTGTAGTTATGGCATTAACTGAAAAACTTTAAGTGCTTAAAAAGGATATAAAAATGGCAAAGCAAGATGGTGATGTGGACGACCGGTATCAAATGGGCTTTCACGTTTCGTGGGATCAGTTTCATCGTGATGCACGGGCTCTGACGTGGCGGTTAAATGGACTTGGTCCATTTGAAAAAGTTGTGGCAGTTACCCGCGGTGGTTTGGTGCCAGCTGCAATTGTTGCTCGCGAACTTGGTGTTCGGGTAATTGAGACAATCTGTGTGGCCTCATATGCCTATGGTAAGCAAGGTGAAATGCAGGTTTTAAAAGGCCCTGGTGAGGAGATTACTAAAAATGGCGGTGAGGGCGTTTTGATTGTTGATGACTTGGTTGATACAGGGGCCACTGCAAAAGTGGTTCGTGATTTGCTGCCCAAGGCTCATTTTGCAACGGTTTATGCCAAACCAAAAGGGGTTGAATTGGTCGATACATTTATCACCGAAGTGAGCCAAGACACGTGGATTTATCTGCCGTGGGATATGTCTTTGCAGTTTGCCCCGCCCATTACCGAAGGGGCGATGGGATAACTACCTAAAACTTGCAGGTTTATGTAGCCTTGCGCTTTCTTAATCTGCTTCTTTGCATTCAGCAAAGACCTTGAGTTGACAGCCTTCGCACTTGCCTTGTTTTCGAATGAGGCGGTGCAAGGTGGCAAAGGTTGACTTCTTTTCATCAAAAAAGTGGTTGTTGCCAATGTGTTTGATCGCATGGGTTTTGCCAAAAGCGTCATAAACCGCGGGCTTTAAACCTGTAAAGTAAAGCCCGCCGCCTTCTTCTTCAAGACGGTCAGCTTCTTCGCACAGCATTTCAGCGCCCGCTAGATCAATGAAATTGATACCGTCGCTCATAACAACAATATGCTTGCGGTTTTGGTGTTCGCTTATTCGATATAGTTTTGATTGAATAAAATTCAGTGAGCCAAAATAAACCGACATATCAATACGAATGATTTTCATGTGCGGACATTCTTCAAGCGGCTTGCTTGTTACATCGGTCAAAATATTTTTGTTATAGCGGGTGTCAACGTCTGGGGCCAAAGTGGCAATCACTGGTGCGGACGTTCGGCCTAGGAAAAACACTAGAGATAGAATAACACCTAAATAAATCGCAAATTCTAGTTCTAAGAATAATGTGGCAAAAAATGTTGCAAGCAAAATGACGGTCTCTGTCCAGCTTGATTCTATCACATGTTTGATTTGGTTGCGGTCAATCAATCCGTAAGCAACCATCATAATGACACCACCCATTGCGGCAATGGGCAAGAAGGCGGTGAGGGGGGAGATTAGCAATAGAATTAGACCAAGAAAGATGGCCGAAAAAATGGCAGACATTGGTGTCTGGGCACCAGATTCGTAATTTAAACCTGAGCGGGTGAAGGAGCCAGAACCTGCATAGGACGAAAAGAAACTACCAACGATATTTGACAAGCCTTGGCCGATAAATTCTTGGTTGCCATCAATACGTTGGTGTGACTTTGAGGCAATAGCGCGGCTGATTGATACCGCTTCGATCAAACCCAGTAACGCAATGGCAAAGGCATCAGGGGCGAGTTGACGAATGACTGAAAGCGACATATCTGGCATACTGAACGGCGGTAAGTTGCCCGGAATTTCGCCAACAAGATCAATGCCTTTCGTGCCATCGTTAATAAACCAAGCAAAAAAACTGCCGATTACGAGTGCAATTAGCAGGTTGGGTAGTCGTTTGTTGAGTTTTTTAATTGTGATTGCAATGACCAACGTTAGTGCAGCGACGGCCAATATATCATAATTAACTTTGTCCAGCTGCGTGAGTATATCTTGCCATGTATGCAGAAAAGACTCACCCTTGGGGATTTTAATGCCAAGCACATTCTTCATTTGACTGGTGACAATCAAAATAGCCGCGCCTGCGGTAAAACCAATGACAACAGTATGGGAGACAAAATTTACCAAAACTCCCAATCGAGCTAAACCAAAGGCCAATTGGTAAACGCCTGCTAAAAACGTGATTGTCAGTGCTAATGAGATAAATTCTGGCGTGCCAGGTGTGGCGTGGCCAGATACAGCAGAAAAAATGACGATTGAAATGGCGGTTGTTGGGCCAGAAATCAAATGCCGCGATGATCCAAACAACGCGGCGATAATTGGCGTGACCATCGCAGTATAGAGGCCGTATTGCGGGGGTAGTCCAGCAATAAAGGCAAAAGCAACGCCTTGCGGCAGAACGATCACCGCCCCTGTAATGCCCGCAATCATGTCAGCTTTTATGGTCTCAGAGTTAACCTGAGGAAGCCATGCCAAAAATGGGAAGATCAACATTAGCTTGTTGAGAAGGGGGGAAGCGTATTCGTGAGTCCGGTCTGCCATAATATCATCGCCTACACCAAAAGCATTGGTGTTGTTTAATTTTAAAAATTGTAGGTCGGAGGCGGCATGGCGATGGGGAATCATCTTATGTCGTCTTGGCCAATTGCCCGCGGTTTTTAGGGTAAAATTAAGGCATAAAAAAGCTGGTTTCTTGTCACATGCACTAAAAAAGAAAGAAATTTGAAAATTTGGTGTGACAAATCATGAAAGCTGTGACAAAACCGTGCTGGATTTGATGGCTTTTTCAGTTTTGTAACTGAACATTGTGCGAATACGCATGATTGACCTTTGTGCGGGTGTGCTGGAATCGGTAGACAGGCCGGACTTAAAATCCGTTGGGCGTATGCCCGTGGGGGTTCAAGTCCCCCCACCCGCACCACTAGCCTTTTCGCAAAGCGAAAGGCTACAGACTATCCTTTAACTTCAAAACTTGCAGCGGCAGGTGTTTTACAGAGACACCGAGAGCCATCACTGTTTCAAGGTTTCTTGTCATGTGGGTCAAATGCATAGTTTGATTGGAAGGGGGTTGTAACGCCATTCGGAAGGTTCATTAAAACGATGTCTTAGTATTGATTTTGAAGTAAAGGTGGTGACGGATAGGTTTTTTGGTTTCGCTCACGCTAACTCGCGTTGCTCGTACGCTGCGCATCATGCGAAGGCATGTCTCTGACATGGGGCGCGGCGCATTAGCGCCGAGGGCCAGTCTGCAGCGTTTTATTGGTAGAGTGGCGGTTGTGGCACTAGAGCGTTTCATGTTTTGTTTGAATCACAAACACTGCATGAAACGCAAGATTATCAATACCTTAAGCTGGTCGGTCTGGTTCAATTTAAACCAGACCGACTCTAGGTTGTTGCTGTGCGATAATTAAGTGCATTTAGTAAGCTGTCACCGTAATTTTGCGTAATTTTGTCGCCGTAATTCAAATTCAAGTTTTAAATTTATCGTTGGACAGGTTTCAGCAATTTTTTCAATTATTTTTAGCTTGCTCCCAGAAGGTTCTTATACTAGCGTTTGCAAACATGTGTGTAATTTATCGTATTTAAATTTGTGTTGGACACAATAATCCATGTTCAGACGACTGAGAAGTTTTAGCAATTTTGGGAGCGTCCCGTTGGTTGTATGGCTGTTTATTCAGCTCGCAATGACGGGTGTTTTCTTTTCTGCTGGTGCCTCAAGTTCTGAGACAATCACCGATGATAGTTTTGCAAACTCGATCATCATTTGTACTGGCACTGGTTTTAAACGCATAAGTCTGAATGAAGACGGTAGTTTGCCAACAGATACAACTGAAGTGGATAACTACTGTCCATGGTGTATGCATTTTGCGAACCTGCCGCCTTTAGCAGCACCGAATGACTGGCAACCAGCTTCTCTGTCTGCCAGTAAAAAGGTTGTCTGGTTTTCTGGGGAAAATATCTGGGCTACTCAGATCCCCTACGCGCACTTTAACAGTCGAGCACCCCCTTTCCAAACAAGTTAGAGACAAAATATCTCGCCTGGCTTTCCAAGCGAACCCTTCTATTTACTTGTTTTATAAGGAAATCACGATGTTTAACAGACTGATTACAGGTCTGATGGCGCTTGCTGTCAGCATGACAATACTCTTTACAACTGCACAAGCAGAAACAATCACCGTAAGCGATACCATGGGCCGAAAGGTTCAGGTTCCAGCCAATGCCAAACGTATTTTGCTCGGTTTTTATTTTGAGGACTTCTACGCAATTGGGGGACCGAACGCATATGACAAGGTTGTTGCCATCTCCAAACCAGCCTGGCGCAACTGGCGCAATTCGCAGTGGAAGACCTATGTTGCCGCAAACCCGAAAATCGCAAAAATTGCCGATGTTGGGGAAGTTGATGCGGGAACATTTTCAATTGAAACCGCAATTGCAGCCAGACCAGCAGTGGCAATTATTGCTGGTTGGCAGTTCAGGGCTCTTGGCGACACTGTTGCCAAGCTGGAAGCAGCAGGCATTCCCGTCGTTGTTGCAGACTATAATGCTCAAACTGTTGAAAAGCATGTTATCAGCACACGGATGATTGGCAAAATTCTTGGTCAGGAAGAACGGGCCCAAAAGCTTGCCGACCAATATGCGACAGCTGTTGCTGATGTTGAAAGCCGTATCAAAAAAGCCGGAGGCGATCCTAAGCGGGTTTATGTTGAGATTGGCAGCAAGGGGGCTGGTGAATTTGGCAATACTTATACAGATCATATGTGGGGCAGGATCGTCGGTCTGGCCGGAGGCAACAACATAGCACTGGGCCAAGTCGGCCGATCTACGCCACTCAACCCAGAATACATTCTGGCGACAAACCCGCAAGCCATTTTTATTGCTGGTTCCTACTGGACCAATCGAAAAAATGCTGTCGTCATGGGATTTGGTGTCAAGCCAGAACTGACTAGAGCACGCTTGATGCCTTATACAAAGCGGCCGGGGTGGCAAAGCATAGATGCCGTCAAGTCTGGCGAGGTTCATGCCCTTTACCATGGTGGAGCACGTACACTTTATGACTTCACATTCCTTCAATATATCGCCAAGGTTCTTTATCCAAAAGCATTTGCTGATGTTGATCCACTGGCCAATCATCGCAAGTTTTATGAAACCTGGCTGCCCGTGAAGGCAGAAGGTGTTTTCATGCTCAAACTCAAATAATCCAGCAAAATGGCAAGGGTGTTTTTCAATGCCCTTGCCGGAAAACGAGTTAATCATGACTTCGCAAACGATAAAATCCTACCGCCAACTGGTTGCGCGCCGCTTCTTTTGGGCATTATTCACTGCCTCCGGGTTAGCAATCATCATCATAATTGATATTCTGGTAGGACCTGCTTTCCTGAATGTCTTTGATGTTCTCGCGTCTCTTGTTCTGCCCAAGGCTTCAGTGGATCCAATGGTCTATGTCATTGTGCATTCGATCAGGCTTCCCATGACGCTAATGGCAATTTTGGTTGGTGCGTCACTCGGGATTGCTGGAGCGCAAATGCAGACGATCTTGGGCAACCCTTTAGCTAGTCCATATACATTAGGCTTCTCAGCAGCAGCTGGTTTTGGTGCTGCTGTTGTCATCTTGTTCGGTCTGCAATTGCCATTAATTCCCGAATTTACTGTTCCTGTCGCAGCTTTCTTGACCGCTAGTCTGGCTTGCGCTCTGGTTTACGGGTTTGCTCATGTCAGAGGGATTACCTCTGAAATAATGATCCTTGCCGGAATTGCAACTTTGTTCCTGTTTCAGTCACTACAGTCATTGATTCAATATCTGGCAGCCCCTGAAGTCCTTCAGGAAATTGTTTTTTGGCTGTTTGGCAGCATGCTCAAAGCAACGTGGTTTTCTGTCTCGGTCTCGGGTGGAATACTTCTTATTTCAATTTTGCTGCTCGCAAGGGATTCATGGAAACTCACAGCTTTGCGACTTGGTGATGAACGAGCACGCAGTCTGGGAATTAATGTGCCGCGGCTCCGGTTGAAAATATTTATTATCGTTTCTTTCCTAACCGCCGGTGCTGTTGCTTTTGTCGGAACGATCGGTTTCGTCGGCCTCGTGGCACCGCACATTGCCCGCATGCTAGTTGGTGAAGACCAACGTTTGTTCATGCCGGTTTCGGGAATTATGGGTGCAATTGTGATGGTGGGTGCTTCAATTGCATCAAAGGTCATTTCACCAGGTGCGGTTGTTCCAATTGGGATTGTGACAGCCATCGTTGGCGTTCCATTTTTATTCGCACTTATTTTGACGGGAAAGAAGAGGCACTGGTAATGCTGAATGTCACTGGATTAACTGTAAAATATGGATCATTATCTGTCATAACCGATCTGGCATTTTCGCTGGAACCGGGCAGTTTTACGGCCCTGCTGGGGGCAAACGGGACGGGAAAATCAAGCCTTTTGAAAGGCATTGCCGGAGTTATTCCTGCAAGCGGAGGCGTTTCTCTGCAAGATCGGAAAAATCTTCAACCTCACCAGCGCGGTGATTCCATTGCTTATATGCCTCAGGATACGGGTGCCACCTCTTCGCTAACCGTTATTGAAGTTATATTGCTTGGCCGTTTAAGATCCCTGGGTATGCAAGTTCCCAGATCACTGGAAAATGAGGCAATTAGTATTCTGTCTGGGTTCGGGTTAGGGGCTTTGGAGACCAGAACCCTTGAAGAAATAAGTGGCGGACAGCGACAACTGGTTTACCTGGCTCAATCGCTATTTCGGAACCCCGATATTCTTCTTCTTGATGAACCAACTGCTGCTCTGGATTTGCGCCACCAACTCATTGTCCTTGACCGAGTCAGCTCCCATTGCCGCAAGAATGGAACTATCGCAATTGCTGCAATGCATGATCTGTCGCTTGCAGCAAAATGTGCAGATCGGTTGATTTGCATGTCTGATGGCAAGATTGTCGCTGACGGTAAACCAACTGAAGTTTTATCGGTTTCGCTAATACGAGACCTTTACGGTGTTGAAGCTGACCTTGTTACTGGTTCAAATGGCATATTACATATTACACCGTTAAATGCCGTCGAATTAGAAAAAACTGTGAGTCCAGTATGAGTAAACACGAACTGCAAGTTTGTATCGAATGTAAGCATCCAAGCCTAATAGGGCGTTGGTTTGATAAACCGGGCGGGGCGGCTCTTTTCAACGAACTCAATGATGTTGTGACAGCCCTCGGGTACGATAAAACCGTACTGGTTAGACCTGTCGCATGTCTGGGAAATTGTAATAGTCGCTGCAGAATTTCTGTAATAGGTAAAAAACGCTGGACCTGGATTTTCGGAGATGTTTTACCAGTGAAAGACAAGTTGGAAATTATCAATTTCCTGGAGTTGTGGCTGCTTTCTGAAAATGGATTGATTGCGAAAACCAGCAGATCAGATTGGGTTAAGAAAAAGTCACTTGGACGGGTTCCTCCAGAACAATTGTAAAGACATTGTTTCCCGAATTACGGTGCCAGAATTACGGTGCCAGTTTACTAAAGACACTAAACAGGTGGCGGTGATTTGTGAGTTTGTGGGGAAGGGACTACGGGTAGGCTTGGATGCCGCTCACGCTAACTCGCTTTGCCCGTACGCTGCACATCATGCGAAGGCATGTCTCTGACATGGGGCGCGGCGTATAAGTGCCGAGGTGCGGTCGCACCTAGTTTAAGAACGCGCCGTAATTCTTGCACCCTAATTCTAACCTTTTGCAACGGAAAGGCTGACACAAATACACTAGAGTCGGTCTGGTTTAAATTGAACCAGACCGACCAGCTTAAGGTATTGATAATCTTGCGTTTCATGCAGTGTTTGCGCAACAAACAAAACATGAAACGCTCTAGTTAAAGTAGCAGTAGTCGTTTCGGAGAAGCGATGAGGGCGGTGAATGTTCAAGGTTTTTGAGTCTTGCCACATTGTTTTGCTGTGTCTCTCTTTAACATATATCTTTCTCAATATATATCTAAGTCATTGAAATGTATACAAATTTAATCCCATTTATAAAAGGGGCAGAAACTGTCCATTTTAGACTAGACATGCGGCATTTTGACGTTAAACCTTTGCAGAATAAAAAATGGTCTGGGAGAAGGAAATGTCTATATCACAGCTTGCCATATTACCCCTTTTGGTAGGGGCTATTGGCCTAATTTGCGCGTATATTCTTTTTGTCATTGTGAAAAAATACCCTGAGGGTGACGAAGCAATTAAGAAAATTGGCGATCAAATTCATTTGGGTGCCATGGTGTTCATGAAGCGCGAATATAAAATGCTCTTTATGTTTTTGGTCGTTCTGATTGCCATTTCTTGGGCAGCCCTTGGAAAAGACACGGCAATCGCAGTTATCGTTGGTGCTGTTTCATCGTCTGTTGCTGGTTGGCTTGGCATGTTTGCAGCAACAAAGGCAAACGTTCGAACGGCTACTGCGGCGAAAAATGAGGGTGCAGCTAGTGCGCTCACTGTGGCGTTCTTTGGTGGCTCTATTATGGGCCTTTGTGTTGCAGCACTTGGTTTGATCGGTCTTGGCGGTTTGTTTTATGCGTATGGTTTGGCTGGCGATTTAAGCCCTGAATCATTAAGTCACAATGTGCATGCACTTGAAGGCTTTGGCATGGGTGCAAGTTGTGTGGCTTTGTTCTCACGTATTGGTGGCGGTATTTTTACCAAGTCTGCTGATGTGGGCGCTGACCTTGTTGGTAAAATTGAAGCGGGTATCCCTGAAGATGATCCACGTAACCCCGGAGTAATTGCCGATAATGTTGGCGATAACGTGGGTGATGTTGCGGGTATGGGTAGTGACATTTTCGAAAGCTATTGCGGCGCAATGATTGCTTCGATTGCAATTGCTGCCACAACTGCAAATACCGCTTTGATGTTTTTACCGTTAGCTTTGGCAACCGTTGGTTTGGTTGCTTCGATCTTAATGATTGGCGTTGTTAAGATGCGCTCAGGCGCGGCCCCTGCTGCAGCGCTTCGCACTGGCACACTTGGCGCGCCAGTGTTGTTCTTAGCCGCGGCGTATTTTATTACTCTGCAATTGGGTATCGATATTAATGTGTGGTGGGCTGTTGTGTCTGGTGCCGCTGGTGGCGTTGCCATTGGTTTGATTACTGAATATTACACAGGCGGTGCGCCGGTTCGTAAAATTGCTAAATCTGGCGAAACAGGCCCAGCTACCGTGATGATTACGGGTCTATCTGTTGGTATGCAATCTGTTGTGATGCCAATTTTTGTTATTGCGATTATTATCTTTGTTTCAACATCGCTTGCTGGTTTGTATGGCGTAGGTATTGCAGCCGTTGGTATGCTTTCAACCGTTGGCATTACCATGGCGATTGATGCTTATGGCCCTGTTGCTGATAATGCTGGTGGCATTGCAGAAATGGGCGGCATGGGCAAAGAGGTTCGTGAGATTACTGATAGCTTGGATGAGTTGGGTAATACCACTGCAGCGATTGGTAAGGGCTTTGCGATTGGTGCTGCGGCGCTGGCGGCTTTGGCGATTATTGCAGCTTTTGGCGCAACGGTGAAAATTCATAATCCTGAATTTAATCTTGATCTGTCTAACCCAATTGTTCTGGTTGGTATGTTTATTGGCGGAACCATTCCGTTCTTGGTTTCTGCCATTACAATGACGGCAGTTGGTGATGCAGCGTTTGAGATGATTAACGAAATTCGCCGCCAATTCCGTGAAATTCCAGGATTGCTGGAAGGCACGGCAGACCCTGACACAGCAAAATGTGTTGATATTGCAACGACTGCAGCATTGAAGAAAATGTTGTTGCCAGGCGTTATTGCTGTTGCAACTCCTGCATTGGTTGGTTTTATCTTGGGTGCAGAAGCCCTTGGTGGCTTCCTTGCTGGCGCGCTTTTGGCTTGCGTATTGATGGCGTTGTTTATGGCTAATGCTGGCGGTGCTTGGGATAATGCTAAGAAGTATGTCGAAAAAGGCAACTTTGGCGGCAAGGGCACCGACACACACACAGCGGTTGTTGTGGGTGATACTGTTGGCGATCCATTTAAAGATACCTCTGGCCCTGCGATGAACATTCTCATCAACGTCATGGCCATCGTCAGCTTGGTGATTGCACCATTGTTGACAGCATCGGGTATGTTTTAAAGCTAGAGTCGTTCTGGCTTACATTGAACCAGAACGACCTACTTAAGGTATTGATAGTTTTGCGTTTCATGTAGTGTTTGTGATTCAAACAAAACATGAAACGCTCTAGACATAGTTTTACGAAGTTAAACGCGGTGCTGAAAGGTGCCGCGTTTTTTGTTGCTTAAAATTGGTTCGTCATGTCAGGACTTGATCCGAGGGTCCAGAGGGCTTGTTAAATTCTATTAACTATAAAATCGCGTTATACTTTCTGGATCTTCGGATCAAGTCCGAAGATGACGATGGGAGGATAAAGGTGAGAGGGACATTTCGTTGGCTTGATATAGGGGCCAGCGGGTAGCATTATCGGTAATTAAAACAAACTGAAATACTCGCGTTGTTCCCATTCTGAAACGGTGCCGAGGTAGCGGTTCCATTCTGCGGTTTTTATGCGGCAGAGGTAATCGACGAATTCATCGCCGAGGGATTGACGATAGAATTTACTTTCTTCAAACGCGGTGATGGCTGAGCCTAAATTGTTGGGCAGCATTGTGTCGTCTGAACTGTACGGTGTTTCAACGGGGGCAGGGGCTGCAAGGTTGTTATCTATACCATCTAGGCCGCATAGAATTTGCGATGCTAAATAAAGATAAGGATTTGCAGCGGGTTCACCGATGCGGTTTTCAACACGAGAGGCTTTGTCTCCCGCTTTTGCCAATGAGCGCAGCATAGAGCCGCGATTATCATGGCCCCATTGAATACGATCTGGCGCGAGGCCAAATTGGGCATAGCGCTTATAGCCATTGACGGTTGGGGTGGTTAAAAGGCAACTGGCTTTTGCGTGTTTTAAAATGCCCGCAATCCATTGACTGTTGAGTTCTGTAAGGTCTTGGCCTTGGGCTGGAATGAAGTTGTTTTCACCGGTTTTTATATCAACCAATGATTGGTGCAAATGCCA
>Ga0256834_1001799_pt1 | contig 14102 bp, 14 predicted proteins | sample 4281140metaG_FD_190536 | JGI IMG/M metagenome (GOLD analysis project Ga0256834, IMG submission 190536) | Hydrothermal vent microbial communities from East Pacific Rise, Pacific Ocean - 4281-140 | ecosystem: Environmental > Aquatic > Marine > Hydrothermal vents | place: Pacific Ocean: East...
CCTCTATCTGAGCAGTGGTAACGATAACCTTGCCCTGCACCGTGCAGAAGGTGTCGATATGAGTGGCTTTCAACGCCTAGATCACATCGGCTTTATTATCGAGTCACCGGAGCAGGTGCAGGTTTGGTACGAGTTCTTGCTGGCACACGGCGTGAAAATGAAAACCTCGCCACGTCAGCATCGAGATGGAGCAACCAGCTTCTACTGTTTTGATCCTGACGGCAATACCGTGCAGATTATTTATCACCCTCCTATTTCATGAGTCCGGCAGAGGGTGGGATTTTTATGAGGATAGATAATTGGTTGAGTCAATGAAAAAACTGAAACTACACGGTTTCAACAATCTAACCAAAACCCTGAGCTTTAATATTTATGACATCTGTTATGCGAAAACAGCCGCAGAGCGTCGGGCTTATATCGAGTACATTGATGAGGAGTATAATGCCGAGCGGTTGACCGATATTCTCACCGAAGTTACCAAAATTATCGGTGCTAATATTCTTAATATTGCACGTCAGGATTATGATCCACAGGGAGCCAGTGTCACGCTGCTGGTCTCGGAAGAGTCAGATGTTTCTGGCCTGCAAAATACCGAAACACCCGGCCCGTTGCCGGAAACCATGGTGGCGCATCTGGATAAATCACATATCACCGTGCATACCTATCCGGAGAGTCACCCGGAAAACGGCATTTCTACTTTTCGTGCCGACATTGATGTCTCAACCTGTGGGCGTATCTCACCGCTGAAGGCGTTGAATTTTCTTATCCATAGTTTTGACTCTGACATGGTGACCATCGACTACCGGGTACGTGGTTTTACCCGTGATGTGGATGGCACCAAACACTTTATCGATCACGATATCAACTCAATACAGAACTTTATTGCCCAGGATACCAAAGAGCGTTATGAGATGATTGATGTGAATGTCTATCAGGAAAATATCTTTCATACCAAGATGATGTTGAAAGAGATGCAGCTGCCCCACTATCTATTTGCATCGGCGATAGAGGATTTTAGTGATGAGGAGCTGGCACTGATCCATCGTCACCTTAAGCGTGAAATGCTGGAGATTTTCTACGGTAGAAATATGAACAATATGCCCGATTAGCAGGTCATCACTGTCGTTTTTCCCACCACAACAGTCACTAAGCTCAATACGGTGTATTTTCAATACTGCGCCATTTTTTTGGAGAGTTGATTATGAGTGTTTTGATCATTTCACCTGAGCGGGGGCTCTCGTCGCCGCAGGTTATCAATGATCCATTGCAGATTTGTGCTGAATTGGGGCGTAGCGGTGTGTTGTTTGAACAATGGCAGCTGGCCCAACCATTGGCAATGGGTGCAGGTGAGGCGCAGGTAATTGCCGCCTATCAACGTGATATTGACCGCTTGATGAAAAAATATAACTTTCACGCGGTTGATCTGGTGAGTATTGGCCCTGATCACCCCAAGCGGGGTGAGCTTCGCAGTCAATTCTTGGGTGAACACACTCACAGTGATTTTGAAGTGCGTTTTTTTGTGGAGGGGCGTGGGCTGTTTTACCTTCACATTAAAGAACAGGTGTATGGTTTGATGTGTGAGGCGGGTGATCTGATCAGTGTGCCAAAGGGGGTTCCCCACTGGTTTGATATGGGAGAGTCTCCCGATTTCAGATGTATTCGTCTTTTCACCGATCAGGCGGGTTGGATTGCTGAGTATACCGACAGTTCAATCGCTGTCAGTTTTCCCAGTTTTGAGCGCTTTGTGGATCAGTACCTGTGATTAAAGCCGTTGTGATGGATATTGAGGGGACAACCAGCTCGATTCACTTTGTGCATGAGGTGCTATTTCCTTACGCTCGAGCACATATGGATACTTTTGTGCGCCAAAATGCAGATGAGCCGGTGGTAAAAAAGCAGTTGGCCGCTCTCTCTATGGCGCTTGGGCGTCCGTTATCTATTGATGAGGCGATTGCTCAATTAATCGAGTGGATTGATCACGATAAAAAAATCACTCCGTTGAAGGTGTTGCAGGGGATGATCTGGCAACAGGGCTATGAAAATGGTGACTATCAAGGGCACCTCTATAAAGATGCTTATGAAAGAATAAACGAGTGGTTTGATGCCGGTATCATGCTCTACATCTATTCATCGGGTTCGGTTAAAGCACAACAGTTACTGTTTGCCCATACTGAATTTGGTGATCTACGGCCACTGTTTAAAGGCTATTTTGATACCCAGGTTGGCGGGAAGTGTGAACAAGCGTCATATCAAAAGATTGTCGATGCGATTAATTTGCCGGCAGGGGAGGTTCTGTTTCTCTCCGATAGCAAGGCGGAGCTGGATGCGGCCAGTGCGGTGGGCATCAACATTGGATGGTTGCGGAGAGGTGATTGTCAGGGGGTGGCAGAGGGTGCTTTTTACCGTGATTTTTACGATGTTGTACTGCCGCATCACCCCAATTGTTAATTATCGTTAAGGCTACTAATTAAATGTAGGACATATCCGACATACTAACTGGATCAGATCAAACGAATGGCGCATAAGTGCCACAAAAATAAGAGGTCATCATGAAGACACTGCTGAGCAACCTTACCATTAAAGCCAAATTAACCCTGTTGGTCGCAATTAATGTGTTCTTTTTCATTATCGCCTGTGGCTATGCGATTCAACAGATGGATCAGATAGGTGAGGAGGTTGTTGGTATTGCCGAGCGCGATCTTCCCCTGATTGATGTGGTCTCAAAGATTACCGTCTATCAAGTGGAGATGAAGGTGCTGTTTGAGCGCGCCGGGCGCTTCGGTATGGTGATTGAGCAGGGAAAAATAGTGCCGGAGCGTTTTAATCAAGCGGTAGTGAGCTTTGATGGGTTGAGCGACGAGGTGGAAAAAATGATTCTGCATGGGGAGTCGCTCGCCAAGCAGGCTGAGGAGAGTGCGGTTAATGAGGTGGCACGCCGGGAATTTGCCGGTATTTTTGAGCGACTTAAGGTGATTGAAGAGAGGAGTTACCAATTTGAGAGCCGTGCCCACGAGGTATTTAAATTGATTAAATCCGGCAGCCGTCAGGAGGCGGATGTGCGCATGGGAGAGGTGGTGGCATTTGCGGATAAAATTGCCCTTGAACTGGAGGCAATGCTGGTAGAGGTGGAGCGCTTCACTGAAAGGGCCGCTGTGGCGGCTGAAGAGCATGTGCTGAGTGCTGAGAAAATTTTGATTGGTATTGTCATTATTGCACTACTTCTGAGTGGTCTGTTGGCATTGATGATCATCAGCAATGTTAAAAGTGGTTTGGCCGCTGGCATGGCAGCGATGCAGCGGATTGCTGAGGGTGATCTCTCTCGCTCGGTCGAGGTAACCAGTAAAGATGAGGTGGCGGAGATGCTGCTGAGCCTGGAGCAGATGCGAATTAAGCTTGCGGGTGTGATTAATGGTATTGATGGCTCATCTGCAACCTTAAGCTCTGCATCGGAAGAATTGGCTGCTGCCAGTGAAGAGACCAGTCAGAGTGTTTATCAACAGAAGCAAGAGACCGAGCAGCTGGCAGCTGCAATGAACGAAATGGCGGCAACGGTACAGGAGGTGGTGTGCAGCACAACGTCAGCGGCGGAGGCGGCTCAAGATGCGATGGATGAGTCTGAAAATGGCCGTGTCGCCGTCTCTGAGACGATCGGGTCGATTAAACTACTGTCTGATGAGGTTCAGCGCTCGTCGGCCGCCATCACCAAACTGGGTTGTGAGAGTGACAACATCGGTATGGTGTTGGATGTGATTCGAGGCATTGCTGAGCAGACTAATCTATTGGCGTTGAATGCGGCGATTGAAGCGGCCCGTGCTGGTGAGCAAGGCCGTGGCTTTGCGGTGGTTGCTGATGAGGTGCGTACCCTGGCCACGCGTACCCACGACTCGACACAGGAGATTCAGTCGATGATTGAGCGTCTGCAAGTGGGTGCCCGTGAGTCGGTTCAGATAATGGATGAGAGCCGTAAACAGATGGATGAGAGCATGCACAAGGCGACCGAAGCCGGCGAGGTGTTGGAGGCTGTGCTCAGTGCAGTGACCCGAATTACTGATATGAATCATCAGATTGCCAGTGCTGCTGAGCAGCAGAGTGCGGTAACCGAGGAACTGAACCATAATATTCTGACGATCTCTGATGTGGCCGATCAGAACGCCTGCACCAGCAACCAAACGGCACAGGCGAGTACTGAGCTGGCAGAAACTGCGGTGAAGCTAAAGGAGATGATAAACAGCTTCAAGCTTGCCTAGGAGTCCTGACAGGCTCCTAGTCATCGATATAAAATGGTTGATCTACCAACGTGGTGTTACACCCAATAGGTGGTTTTGGTCATTATTTTTGAAGTGAGTTTCATCATCCCTTTGACCGGGAGAGGTAGCTCGCTACCGCCAGCGTGCAGAGCCACAGTGGCGTGGTGGGCTTCATCCTCTTTCATCTGCTGTAAAATAGCCTGGCTTTTTTCATCTTTTGGGGTGATTTTAGCCATGTGCTCATCCAAGTGTTTAACCACTTGATGCTCTGTCTCTACCACAAAGCCAAGGCTCCATTTATCCCCGGCTAGACCAGCAATCGCCCCGATGGTCAGTGAACCCATGTACCAGAGTGGATTCATCAGGCTGACATGGGTTCCCAACTCCTTAGCACGGCTTTCACACCATGCCAGGTGGTCGTTCTCTTCCAGTGCCGCACGCTCCATTTCCCGGCGAATTTTGGGTAGCCGAGCGGTGATTGACTGGCCCTGATAGAGCCCCTGAGCCGAGACTTCTCCCGCGTGGTTAATGCGCATCAGACGTCCGGCCAGTTTGCGCTGCTCGCTGGTGAGTTCGCCCTCTTCGATATTGCTGGCGGGGTTGGGGCGTTCTGTGACTATAGGCTCTCCAAATACAGTACGTAGTCCGTTGTCCACCGTGGCTATCAATTGGTCCAGTGGTGAAAAGTGGCGTGAATTTTTCATGGCTCTCTACTCCCTTGGGCGAGTTAGGTGATTGGCTGAACAGGGCTACTCTATGCTAAATGATTGAGGAAGCTCTGAACAGGTTACGGTTATTTTGCCCCGCTTAGCTTTCACTTTGTTTGTTTAACTGGCGTGCCAACAGAGTGATGGGGTGGAGCACTTCGATAATCTGCCCCTGTTGGCGAAGCCCCGCTGCGATGTGCATGGCGCAACCAATATTACTGCTGACCAATATGTTCGCCCGGCTCTGTTGCAGTGCATCCACTTTATCCTGGCGTAGTTGTTGGGCCATTTTGGGCTGCTCCAGCATGTAGCTGCCTGCGGCACCACAGCAGAGATGGTTGCCTGCCAGTGGTTCAGTGGTTAGTTCCGGTATTAACTTGAGTAGATCAAAAGGGGTGGTGCTCTGTTTGAGTACATTTCGTTGGGTGCAGGGCAGGTGTATTGAGACTACTTCATTCAGTGGCTTAATGGATAGTTTTTGAGTGCCGTGTTTGAGCAGGAAGTGGCTGATCTCCTCCACTTTGAGAGCAAAGGCTTCGGCTTTTGGGGTGGTGAGCTGTTGGCCGTATTCCATCAGGTGAGCGCCACAACCGGTTGCACAGTGGATGATATGTTCTGCACTGTTGTCGCTGAATGCCTCAATGTTAGCTTCGGCCAATGAGTGGCTGCGGGAGGTGTCCCCCGCGTGGTGATGTAGTGCGCCGCAGCAGGCTTGACTGGGCGGAATAGTCACCCGGAAACCGCTATATGTGAGTAATGTGATGGCGTCCTGCAAGGTGCTCTGGTCAATAATATCGGCGATACAGCCAGTGAAAAGTGAGATATGGCCCTGCTCATCTCCCACTGCCGGGTACTGCTCTGCCCAGTGTTGGTGGGCTGGGAGTCGTTCTGGCAATAATTCATTGATGTGTGGTTGTTCCACGATGAAATGTTCTATCCCTTTGCTGAGCAATTTGTAGGTGCCGCTGAGTTGGGCGAGGCGTATCAATTTTGCGCTATTGCGTAATTTTTTAGTGGAAGCGGTGGTTTCCAGTAATTTCTCTTTTGCCCGGTTTGGTTGTTGTTCCTGTGTGCGTTGTTGTCGCCGAATACCATCAATTAACTCGCCATATTTTACCCCGGAAGGGCAGCTTGCTTCACAGGCACGACAGTTGAGGCAGCTATCGAGGTGCTGTTTCAGTTTTTCATCCAGCGGGATCTTGTTGTGCAGCAGAGCCTGTATCAGCGCGATACGGCCTCGGGGTGACTCTGCCTCATTATGGTGCTTTAGATAGGTTGGGCAATGGGGTGCGCACATACCGCACATGACACACTGGTCGCTTATCTTCAGCAGGGCGGCTCGGTTATCAGGGTGGATGCTCATGGTGCCTCAAATTGTGGCAGTGACTGGAGTGCGTATGGTAGCGGTTTTTGAGGGTGTTTTGCTGTAAAAAGGGTGGAATTTATCACTCTTTTTGTTCATTAGCTGTTTATCGTACAGAGTGCCCTTTATAATGGCACGCAACCGAGCTGTGAAATTGCCACCTTATTTTAAGGGGATGAGATGAGCGACAAACATTATTACCGTTACCATCTGTTTTTTTGTACTCACCAACGTGATAGTGCCGCCTGTTGCGCCGACCAGGATAGCCAATCACTACGTGACTACAGCAAAAAACGTATCAAGTCGCTGGGGTTGGATGGGGTAGGTGGTATTCGTATCAATAATGCCGGTTGTTTGGGGCGTTGTGCCGAGGGGCCGGTGTTGGTGGTCTACCCTGATGAGGTCTGGTACAGCTACCAGAATAGAGTCGATGTGGATGAAATTATTGAGAGCCATTTACAAAATAACATCCCTGTTGATCGGCTGAAAGTCTGATATGGCTGAGCAGTTTGAGAGGATCATCGCCGGTGCCGCCGGTCATATCGAGATGCTGGTACAACTGCCTGATGATTACCTGCCCGGTGGGCCTGTCGCGGTAGTCTGTCATCCCCATCCGCTGCATGGAGGTACGATGACGAATAAGGTAGTGCATACGGTTGCCCGTAGTTTTGTTGAGTTGGGCCTCCCCGTGGTGCGCTTTAACTTCCGTGGTGTAGGCAAAAGCGGTGGCAGTTATGACGCTGGCCGAGGCGAGGTTGATGATCTGTTAACCGTCATTGACTGGCTACAAAAGCAATATCCCGATGCGTCTTTGTGGTTGGCGGGTTTTTCGTTCGGCTCCTATGTGGTGACGAGAGCGCAGCTGTTTGTTGATGTTGAACAGTTGTTATTAATTGCTCCACCTGTGACGCGGTATGGTTTTTCCGAAGTGCCACCATTGGCGGTTCCAGCTCTGGTGATTCAGGGGAGCGAGGATGAGGTGGTTGATGCGCAGGTGGTGAGTGAATGGGTGGCTGAACGGGCTCCGACGGCGGTTTATCATTGTATTGAGGGAGCAGGGCACTTTTTTCATGGGCGGTTGGTGGTACTACGTGAGTTGATTAAGGGTGATCTGAGCAAGCTTGGTCTGAGTGATTAGGGTGCCTTGTTTCATATATTGCGTGCTGTTTCTATATTTCTTTGCTATCATGCCGCTCCCGTTTGGTTCACTGACTACCCATTTCAGTGACGATGAATTTATATGTCAGGTTTTTCCCGCTTGATGTTGACGTGGTCGTACATAGAAATTACTATGTGCCGCCTGTTATTTGAATAAGATTAAACTCTTACGCTTTTGGAGAAAAAGTTGTGAAAACATTTAGCGCAACTCCCGAAACGATTAAACGTGACTGGTTTGTAGTGGATGCCAGTGACAAGACTCTTGGTCGTTTAGCGACCGAGATCGCACGTCGTTTGCGCGGTAAGCACAAGCCTGAATACACTCCTCATATGGATGTTGGCGACTATATTGTCGTTGTGAATGCTGAAAAAATTCACGCTTCAGGTAATAAAATGAGAGATAAGATTTACTACCATCACACCGGTTTTCCTGGTGGGTTGAAATCAATCTCTCTTGGAAAACTGCTGCAAGAAGCACCTGAGCGGGTTATTGAATCCGCCGTTAAGGGTATGCTTCCAAAGGGGCCTCTAGGCCGGGAGATGTACCGTAAGCTGAAGGTATATGCCGGTCCTGAACATGCCCATGCGGCGCAACAGCCACAACCTTTAGACATTTAAAGTAGGATAGATTCATGGCAGAAAAACAGTATTACAGCACTGGTCGCCGTAAAAGCTCTTCGGCTCGCGTCTTCCTTCGTCCTGGTAGTGGTTCTATCACCGTAAATACTCGTCCTCTGGATGACTATTTTGGTCGTGAGACTTCTTGCATGGTCGTTCGTCAGCCGCTAGAAACCGTTGAGATGACCGAAAATTTTGATATCGTTGTCACCGTCAAAGGTGGTGGTGATACAGGTCAGGCTGGCGCTATTCGCCACGGTATTACCCGGGCACTGATGGCGTATGATGAGTCGTTGCGGGGTTCGCTACGTAAAGCGGGCTTTGTTACTCGTGATGCTCGTGAAGTTGAGCGTAAGAAAGTGGGTCTGCGCAAAGCACGTCGCCGTCCGCAGTTCTCTAAGCGTTAATCTTTAGGCTTGGTGTAACCGCAAGTACCACTTTATAGTTGTGGTGAAAGCGATAAAAAAACGCGACTACTGATCTTGGATCGGTCGTCGCGTTTTTTATGCGTACCAAAAAGAGTTGAAGTTTGTTATAAACGTAGCAACTTTTATTGGCGTGGTATGGATTGTTATTTTGAGGAGTTTCGTATGAAGGTAATTGCCGCTGCACTTACGATCGGTTGCTTGGTTGCTATGCCTGCCTTGGCTGCTCCGGTGCTATATGGTGAAGTTCATCTCTCGGTTAATAAAATTGATCAACTGAATGATGGTGAAGTACGCATGGATAGTCACTATTCATCCATTGGCCTGAAAGGGAGCGAAGAGCTGGATCACGGTGTGAAGTTCATTTATAAGGCTGAGTTTGGCTACGATACAACGGAGCGAAATGGCGGTACAGAAGATGGTGCCTCGCTAACCGACCGAGATCAGTGGTTGGGTTTTGCCAGTCGTGATTGGGGTGTTCTTCGGATGGGGACTGTTTCAACTGGTTATAAGAGCTCGGGTGCGGCACTCGACCCCCTTTATGATACTATTTTTGAACAGCGCGGTTACCTAGGCATGCAGTCGTCACTGCATGCGGGTAGTGGTGTTGATGGTGGGCGTTCAACCAATACAGTTCGTTTTGACAGCGCCGCATATCAAGGGGCGAAATTTGTTGGTAGTTATTCGCTGGGTGAGCGCGAGGAGAACACGATGGGGCTTGGTGTTCACTATAAGCAAGATGCTCTGAAGCTAAATATTGATTATCTTGATTCACAAAGTAAAAGCGCAAGTGCGTTGAAGTTTGGTGTTGGTTATTCGGTGACAACACAATTCGCCCTTTCATTTCAATATGAAAATGCAGATAATATATTGTTTGATGCAGGTATTGATGCGGATCTTCATGCGGTGGATTTGGGCTCAATAGATGCTGTTTACAAAGTGGATATGAGTTATATCACGGGTAATAGTATCTGGGTCTTGGCGTATGGTGCGCAAAGTGGCTACAGTAAGTCATATCTGTTGGTTTGGGATTATAAACTGTCATCTAAAACGGATATTTACAGTGGCTATGGCCGTAAAGGATTTGATCGTGCCGGTGTGGAATCTGATTCCATTTTTGCATTTGGATTAAGACATAAGTTTTAAGTGAGGCAGATGAAGGTTATGGCGAAGAGAGGTAGAGTGTTGTGTGTGCTCTGGTCAGTTTTATTGTTGCTGGGCCTGTCTGGTTGTGCGACAACGGAAAAGGGTGCGGCAATCGAAAAACTGGTATGGCCAAAACCGCCAGAGACGGCGCGTTATGAATATAACAGTACGCTTCGATCCAATCTCTCTTTTACCGGGGAAAAACCAAGTTTTGCCGAGCGTATCGGCGGTGTCGGGGCACAGGAAAAACCTCTTTTCTCCAAGCCATATGATGTGGCAGCAAGGGGTGGGGTGCTGTTGGTCAGTGATACAGTTCTCCGTACGGTTCATATGTTGATTTTACCCACAAGATCCATTTTTCATATTGGTGCATCAGGTGGTGATGGAGAGCTGACCAAGCCAGTAGGTGTTGCTATTGATGGTAATGGGCGAATTTATGTGGCAGATGTGACTTCGAGGGTGGTTAAGGTCTATGAGCCCAACGGCCACTACCTAATGACAGTTGGTGGCCCCGAGTTGCTGGTGAAGCCTACCGATGTCGCTGTGAATAATGAAGGTACGCGAATCTATGTCGTAGATACAGGTGGGATAGAGAGTAGAAGCCATCAGGTGCAGGTGTTCGATGGTGAGGGGCTATTTATCAAAACCATTGGCACTCGCGGTTCCGGGAAAGGTGAGTTTAACCTGCCTGTTCAGGCTGCAGTTAATGCGCTGGGTGATCTGTATGTTTTAGATGCAGGCAACTTCCGGGTCCAGGTGTTTTCTGCCGATGGGGGTTTTATGCGCACGTGGGGCAAGGTTGGGCGTAATATGGGTGATTTTGCCAGGCCGCGAGGGCTGGCACTGGATTCAGATGGCTTGGTTTATGTGACGGATGCGGCATTTGGCAATTTCCAGGTTTTTCGAAGTGATGGTCAGTTGATGTTGTCTGTTGGTAAAAATGGCCGTGATCTGCCGGGGGAGTATTCGTTGTTGGCGGGTATTGCGATTGATGAGTTGGGTTGGGTCTATCTGCTTGATCAAAAATACAATAAACTGGACGTGATAAAGAAAATACAAAATAACCTGACGGTTAATGTCCAATAGTGACTATTTTTGTCAGTAGAGGGTGAGGTTTTGTCGGCTGGTGCTTTAATGTTAAAAAAATGTTTCGTCTTTAAATTTAATGTATTGCGAGTTTTGATTTAAAAAACAACTTGATACGGTCAATGTTCTAGGTTTTTCGATTGGCTGGTATAAAAGATGCGTTAAAATAAATAGCAAGTTGTAGCGGGTTGGTGTTGACATGAATTGTCCAACGATGCTATAAATTCAGCGTGATACTTCAGAAGGCGGCAAGGGTATCTGCCGGTGTAGAGATAAAAGCCAAGAAAATGGTGACTAAGGGGATAGTTATATGAAAAGAGTTAAGTATATATCAATGGTAGCAACGGCTGTTGCAATGACGGCAATGGCGAGTGGTTCGGCGTTTGCACTGACTGTTGACTCGAACATTGCGTTGACAAAGCATAATTTGTCATCGACAGGTACTGGTAATCAAACGGTTAACACAACTGAAATTTGTGTTTTCTGTCATACACCGCACGGTGCAAATATCTCTCAGGTGGTACCGCTGTGGAATCGCACCATGACGGCACCGGCTGCATTTCAGACGTATGCAGCTCTGGGTTCGGCAACGTTGGATGGTTCCATTGCAGAGGTGGGCTCGGTATCTCTGGCCTGTCTCTCCTGTCACGATGGTCAGGTTGCGATGGACTCGTTACTGAATGCACCTGGTTCAGGTAACCCACTTACTAACTGGGCCTTCACCTCTCCAGAATCTACCATGAGCCCCGCTGGATTATTGACGGCCGGTATTGCGTTGATCGGTACAGATCTTCGAGATGATCATCCAGTTGGTATTTTGTATGCGGCCGGTAATGTTGCTGGTAATGAGACTAATGCTGCAACTTACACAGATCCTGATTTCTTTGCGGCAAGCGTAACGAATATTAATGGTTCTAACTATTGGTATGTTGAAACCAGTGGTAATCCAAGTGATGGGCGTGATCGTGCTGATATGATTCTCTATACCCGCACCGATGTTACTGATGTGAGTGGTGGTACTATTGCTGGTGCACAGCCTTATGTTGAGTGTGCTTCGTGTCATGATCCGCATGTTGTTGCTGTTGGTAGTCAGGTCGCTTTCCTGCGTATAAGCAATGAAGGTAGTGAGCTTTGTTTGGCGTGCCATGACAAATAAGCAGTGCTTTATTGCGTAGTATAGAGGGCTGGCGGATCATGTTTTTGGTTCGCCAGCTTTTTTTTGCCTAAAGGAATGTAAAAAATGTTAGCAAGATTCATTTTTATCGGTGGGTTAGGTTTGGCCCTGTTATCCGCCGCTTATGCGGAAGAGGGTGGTGGTGAGATTGTCACCTATTTCGCTAAAATTGATGGTGTGGAGATTCCTGCAGAGGTGTTTGTTGGTCGGCTCAGGGTGGGATATCGAGAGAAGTTTTATCATGGCACTCCCCCGAAGGCAGAGGTTGAAAAGTTTCAAGCCGAAATGGTCGAGGAGGCGGTAAATGAAGTGCTGTTGGTTGCTGAGGCGCGCAGGCGGGGGCTGACGGTATCACCTGGCTATGTTGATGAGGAGTATCAGCGTCGTACCGCAGACATGAGTCAGGAGGAAATTGATGCGATTGATGATTTTCCAGCACGTTTGCGTTCGCGAATCGAAACTTCCAGACTGGTCGAATTGGTTGAGCAGGATGTAGTTAACAATGTTCCTGAGCCAAGTGATGCTCAAGTTCTCTCTTACTACGAAAAAAATCCTGAACTGTTTACCACCCCCTCGAGGGATCGGGTTCAGATGATACTGCTGGGGGTTCCAGCCTATGCTGGGCAGGAGGTGTGGTCAGAGACAACGGAGAGAGCTGCCGCGTTGGTTGCGGATTTGAGGGGTGGGGCTGATTTTGCCGAGATGGCAATGATTCACTCATCGGATTCAAGTGCCTCAAATGGTGGCGATATGGGTTTTTTGCATAAGGGGATGTTGGGAGGGTCGGCGGATCAGATGGTTGGTTTGATGTCACCGGGTGATATCTCCGAGCCGGTGTTGCTGCTTGAAGGGGTGGCTATATTTGAGCTGATAGAGCGTACAGAGTCTGCTTTGAATGATTTTTCTGTGGTGAAGGATCGGGCTAGGTCATTATTACTTCGTGGGCTTAAAGAGACTGCTTGGATTGATTTGAAGGCGAAGTTGAATTTAGCTGCAGATGTTGTGATTAATCCGGTCTTCTTGCCGGCAGTAAAGTGACGGCCTTTTGATAGCTTTGTCAGGATTGGTAGCGAATGTATCCCAAATTATATGCACTTTTAATGGTGGTGATGTTGTTGCTGCCCGTAACAGTTACTGCTGCAGTTATCGGGCCGATCAAGAAGTCAGGTTCGATCGGCTTTCTGACTCAGTATAATAAAGCAGCCTCGGGTGCGGCTTCGACTTCGCACTCCTATACTTTTAGAGGGGGTGTGGATAGTTATATTTGGCAACCGTGGTTTATTGTCTGGTCAAGTTCTCTGGGATTGACTCTCTCCAATTCTGTGCAGAGTGGTAGTTCGAGAGAGTCATCGTCCAGAAACATCGGTGGTGCCATCTCTTTTGATATTCTTCCTCGCTCTCGTTTTCCATTGCGATTGAGTTACTCTGTGACCAATAGTAGAAGCGAGTTCCAGATAAACTCTGATGCCAGTGTGACGGCGGGTATTTCCAGCGATCGAGAGGCTCGTTCTGAAAGTTTTTCAGCTTATCAAACATACTCTTCACCAGGTGGGACATATTTCTCAGGGTGGTTTACTTCGAACTCTTCCGAAGCACCAGCTGTAGACGGTGGAGACCGGGCCTGGGGAAAGAATACCTCAAGTGGCTTGAGTGTCTCCAGGCGCTTTGAGTTTCATTCAATTGAAATGACATTGGGTGAGCATAATAGCCGCTCAATTGGCTCCAACACCCTTCGGAGAACAGCATCTCTATCGCACAACTATAGCCCTGAAAGTGAGTTTGGCGTCTCCTCGGGAATCGTTGCCGATGACAGGGAGGCAAAAAACAGCGATGGGGGTGGCCAAAATAATAGTTCGGTGAGGTTTAATAGTCGTTTTTTCTGGCGGCCGAACTATAGCGATTTTTCTGTTAATGGTTCTATAGCTGCAGGGGAGACAATATCTTTGGGTGAGAATAGTCGCTCAGTTTCTGCTCAAATGTCTGGCGGTTATAGATTGAGCCGTACTATCAGAGTGACTGCTGGTGTTAGTGTGAACCTGGATGAAAGTGATGGAAGTAGGTCCGGTGGCTTAGGCCAGAATATTGGTCTCTCATACACCTCGGATCGGGTTTTGTTGGGCAAATTCACCTGGGGCTGGAATGCGGGGGGAGGGTTGTCAAATAGTGTCTCACGTGGGG
>Ga0256834_1001800_pt1 | contig 14099 bp, 17 predicted proteins | sample 4281140metaG_FD_190536 | JGI IMG/M metagenome (GOLD analysis project Ga0256834, IMG submission 190536) | Hydrothermal vent microbial communities from East Pacific Rise, Pacific Ocean - 4281-140 | ecosystem: Environmental > Aquatic > Marine > Hydrothermal vents | place: Pacific Ocean: East...
CGGGTCCGAAAAAACCTGGTAGCCCAGAAACAGCAGCATGGCCCCGAAGCCAATGAGAAGATACTTGTACTTTTCAACCGAATTCCGAGAACGGGTCCTGAAGAAAAAGAGTTCATGGAGCAGCAGAATAACGGGCATGATTGCGGCAATTTCCTTGGTCTTCATGGCGAGCAGCCAGAGAAAAAAAGCCAGCAGAAACAGACCTCCTGCCTTGAAATTTCTGCCATCCCCGCTACCCGGCGCACTCTGCAGCTGTCTTGCCCTGATATATGCCAGCAGTGAAGCTGAAAAGAACAGGGTACAGAGGATGGTCATGCGCTGCACAATATAGGTGACGGCACTGGTCTGCAACGGGTTTAGTGTCCAGAGCAGGGCTGCAGCAAGAGCCAGCCCCATACCCTCGGCTGCAGTTCGCGAAGTCCGGGAAAAATAAAACAGAAAGAGCTGCAGGACGGTGAAGGCCGTCAGAATATGTATGAAAATATTGACACCATGAAATCCAGCCGGATCATAGCCGGAATAGAGGTAATTCAAGGCAAAACTGAGGCTGGCAACAGGGCGTCTGGCCGAAGGCTGTTCCGGCGAAAAAACCTTTTGAAGGGAATCAAAACTCAGATCCTGAATCTGAATATAGGGATTTTTGACAATGTTCGGGCCATCGTCGAGGAGAAAGGGACTCTGCAGGGTATGATGATATCCAAGGAACACGGCCAGGGACAGCAGTCCACAGGCAAAGATACTGAAAATTTTTCTTTTTGGGGTGGTGCTGGCTGTATGGGACATGGCTCAGGCTGCTAATGGGTTCCTCTTCAGGAGAAAAGATATGTGACGCATCACTTATCCTACCCTAGCAGAGTTTTCCCGGCGAATCCACTCTTCCCGCAGACAGCACCTGAAGCATCAATACAGAATCTGATTAAAAAAAGCTGTACGGGGTGGCCGTTCTCCTCCCCACACAGCCGGTCTTTTCTATGCCCACCAGATGGAGCGCTTGGGGGGATTTCCGTTCTTTTCAAAGACATCACCGGATTCACGCAGGACGCTTGTCAGCTCTTCTGCAGTGAAATCATAGCCGTTTTCTGCTGCCAGAGCCACAAACTCCTCTTCGGAACCGGGGACATCATAAAGGGCGCGCACATGTTTATCTTCACCACCTGCAATCAACAACGCTTCCACATCTTTTTTAGCCATTTTTTCCTCTCTAATTAGGTTCAAAACTTGATAAGAATTCCAACTCCACAGTTTCCTCTTCCGCCTGCCTGATTCTGAAAATATTCCCGGTCTTAAATACCATGGAGTGCTCTTTTGCCTCCTGCTGAAGACGGGACAGCATCTCAGCAAGGGTATCCTCTTTCATGTCTCTGTTGATATGAATCAGCACTTCATCAGCGCTGCCAGTGAACTGCAGCAGAAATCCGGGATGCTCCAGAAAAACCAGATCTTCATAGGCGTAGGAGACATCGATACCTGCAGATTCCACTATTTCTGTCACCACTCCGAGGGGTCTGTCAGTCATGTGCCACACCTCCCGTTGTCTCCTGTGCCAGATCCTCCATCTTTGCCGCAAGGGCCAGCATCCACGATATTTCACCCCTTTCCGGGGCCACGATGTTGAAATAATCAACGTCACAGATCTCCTGAAAGCTGTCCATTTTTAAAAGCGGCTCCCGCAGTTCTTCCATCCTTTCCGGGAAGACAGCCTCCATTGCCTCAACAAGATCCCCCATGGTGTGATTATAGGGAAGTGCACCCCGCTGCATAAGGGCCGCCATCACAAACTTTTCAATGGCCATGGCAATGATATTGTACAGAATTTCGGGAGTAAACACCCCTATACTTCTCAGGTAGGCCCCCTTAGCCGTTTTTAAAAAACCGCGCCCGTCATTCAGGAAATCCTCCCAGCCCTCTATGGACTGCTTAATATCTGAAAATCCCACCAGAGGAGTCGAAAGATCCACCTTTGCTGTTAACATCATACCTCTCCTGTTGTCTGTGTTTCCGGATGATTATAGAGGACCAGCAGGTTTGAGAGCTGCCAGCCCCGTTTTTTATAAAAGGCAAGAGCTGCCCCGTTCTCCCTGTCTGCAACGAGCTGAAATCGTAGTACATCTCTTGCTGCAGCCCATCTGCCCACACTCTCAAGCAGCCGTTTTGCCACTCCCCTGCCCCTCTGCTCCCGGCTCACCACCAGATCTTCCACAAGAAGGGAATAGCCTCCGGCGGCCGTTGATATGTTCAGCTGAGCCGAACACATGCCAATGACCCGCTCTGCAGATTTTGCCACCAGAAGCAGGGCATCGGTCTGCTCAAGGAGCATTAAAAGTCCACGCCTCCCTCCGGCCTCATCAAAATGAAAATCTTTTTCAATGGCAAAGAGCAGCTGCAACAGCCTGAGCATTCCGTCAAGGTCGGTTTCTGAAGCAGTCTCTATTGAAATACCGCTCATGCCACAAGATATTCAGCCGGAGCCTCACCATCTTCAAGGCCATCCAGGATTGCATCAATAACCTCTTCACTGTTCACTTCCTTAAACCACCAGTTCTCCGGCTGGATAACCATGATGGGGCCCTTCTCACACTGTTTGAGACAGGTGGTGGCAGTGATGAGACAATCCAGACCGCGATCAAGCACCTCCTCCTCCAGATACTGCAGAAATCCATCCGTCTCCTTATGACAGATCCCCTTTTTCTCACCGGATACCCGAAAACTCTGACAGACCAGTATCTGCCGCTCAGCTGTTGCCATTGTTTATCTCCTTTCTCTGTTTACACTTTCCTTTTTTCCCGCCGCCATAGAGCATGTCCACCACTCCCTCAATCTGATCGTCACTGAGCAGCACCTTCACTCCATGTTCAGCAAGCCGGCTCCGCGGGACATCGCCCGCATGTGATGCCAGCAGACAGAAACAGTCAGAAAGATCTTCTGCAAGAAGGGTCCAGCGATCGGCCGCCCCTGCCGGAGGCGTTTTACGACTCTCCAGAAGACAGGGCAGTCCATCCTCACGCGGCCCGTATATCAGCAATCTGTCAGCCTGGCCCAGATGCAGGTCAACCTCCAGCCCGCCGCTGCTGGCAACAGCAACATTGGGACGGGATGCCGTTGCCCCCGGCACGAAATGGCCGGTGCAGGAGTCTGGTCCACCGGGCGGCTTCATTGCAGCCTGCACCGAGTATATACTGGCGGCCAGATGGGGCGTGACCTCCTGCAGATATTTTTCCGCTCCGTCAATCTCCATCGCGGCAGCACCGAGTGCCGCCATTTTCCGGGCAACTTCTGAAACTTCGTGGCTGTTTACTCCCTCCCGGACAGTGAACCGGATCACAACCGTTATCCCGGCCCGGCTGAGGGCGGTAACCGCTGCCTGCTGCTCCTTAAGAAGCAGCTGTACCGCCTCTTTTACGGGCAGGGTTTTTCTCCCCGGTCTGATCCAGCGATAGAGTTCAAGCCCGGTTTCTTCCGTCACCGCATCCACCAGCAGGTTCACCGTGGAAATTTTATAACGCTGAAGATCCGTTACAAGTCCCTGAACATTGAGACCAAGGCCTGTCACGGACAGGCTGCTGCCTTCCATCCTGTCACGAAGCAGCTCCAGACATGACTGAACAAGAGGCCAGGAGGAAAACACATCTCCGGGACCGGAGAACTCCATGGCCTCAATCTTCCTGCCCGCCCCGTGAAGACTGTCCAGCCAGATCATTGCCTCATCGGCGCCCAGTGCTTCGGGAAGTTTTTCTTCAGGTGCCGACGCCAGACAATGGCTGGCATTTGAGGCAACGGGCAGGATAATCTTCATCTTCTCTCCATGTGGCGAATCCGGAATCATTGTTCCACGCTCCTACTGAACCAGCTCAAAGCTGGTCTCCGGATCATCCCGGTCTTTTCGATCCAGGAGGAGTCCCAGAATTGTCTCAAGCAGTCTCAAGCCGCCCTTATAGCCAACAGTCGGGAAATACTGATGCCCCTGACGGTCGAGGATGGGGAATCCCCAGCGCATGAGCGGTACATCCTCATCACGTGCGATATACTTGCCGTAGCTGTTGCAGATCAGCAGGTCCACCGGCTCATTCTTGATCCACTGATGGAGAAGAAACAGATCACCTTTTGCCTTGACGTTCACCTCATAATCAAGACCTTCTGTCAGCTCCGCAATGCGTTTTTCAAACTTTTTCCCCGGGGTTCCGGTGATGATATGAACCGGACACATGTCAATGGAAATCAAAAATTCCACCATGGAGATCACCTGATCAGGATCCCCTGCTATGGCCACTTTTTTCTTGTAAAAATACTGGTGCATATCGGTGATGAGATCCACCAGCTGACCACGCTCAAAGGCGAGTTCATCTGAAACCGAGACCCCGGCAATGGTGCGCAGGGCGTCCACAAAACGGTCGGTCGCCTGGAGGCCGAACGGCATGTCCAGTACCTTGCAGGGCACCTTGCACTTCTTATCAAGCTCTCTGGCTGCTGCCGCGGAACACCACTCGCCGAGTGCCAGGGTTCCAATGGAGTCCCCTGTGGATTTCAACTCCTCCACGGTGGTTCCGCCATCGGGGAACATCTTGTACTCTCCGGTCATGGGACCATTTAAGACACCGGACGTGTCGGGAAACATGATAGTTTCAACGCCGGTGAGTGCTGCCATCCGCTTGATCTCTTCCATATCAGACGGTTCCACCCAGCCCGGGATAATATTCACCCTGCCGTTTTTCTTTTCACTTTTCTCTGAAAACTCCACCATGGATTTGACCATGGTGGAAAAACCGGTGACATGGGAACCCGAGTAACTCGGTGTTGAGGCACCGATCACATAACTGCCCTCAGGAATCTTACCCTCCATTATTGCCTTTTTCCGGATCTGGGGGATATCATCCCCAATGGTCTCGGAAAGGCAGGTGGTGTGCACCGCTATTACAGTGGGCTCATAAACAGAAAATATATTGTTGATTGCCTGTAACAGGTTGGACTGACCGCCAAAGACCGATGCACCTTCAGTGAAGGAACTGGTTGCAGCTGAAATGGGCTCTTTATAGTGACGGGTCAGGGTGGAACGATGGTAGGCACAGCAGCCCTGAGATCCATGACTGTGCGGGAGACAGCCATGGATACCGAGGGCGGCATACATGGCTCCGATGGGCTGACAGGTCTTGGCCGGGTTGATCACCAGCCCTTTCCGTTCAGTCACTTCTTTTGGAGTATGACGTAATAACATTTATATATACCTCTTCTGACGCTTGCTTGGTCATTGAATTGCAGAGGGCAGAACTTCGCCCTCCGGCTTCTGATATCAGGCTTCCGCTACTCCCAGACGTATGCTGCCGTGAGTTCGGGATTCTCCTGCCACGGTGCCTTGAGATAGCTCCACACCTTGGATGAAGTCAGCCTGTCGATTTCATGATAAAAGTTTACGGCTCCTTTAAACCCTGCGTAAGGACCGCCGGAATCATAGCTGTGAAGCTGTTTCATCGGTACCCCAAGCTTCATGATGGAAAATTTCTCCTTGATTCCCGCACAGAAAATATCCGGTTTCATGAGCTCCACCAGCTTTTCCGCCTCATACTGGTTCAGATCGTCAATGATCAGGGTGTTCTCATCCATATCCCGGATAAGACCATCGTATTTCTCAAAATCAAGACCCTGCTCTTCAAGGGCGGCAAGCTCTTCAGGAGATTTACGCGGCCTGAAACGGGTCTCATCAGCCACCACTTCAAGCTCCTCGATGTTCCGGCTGTCCGCATCAAGCTTCAGCGGAAGTACCTGACGGCCTTCATAATCATCACGATGGGCAAACTCATAGCCTGCAGAGATCACCTTCATTCCCATTTCACTGAAAAGTCCCTGATAATGATGGGCCCGGGAAGCACCCACAAAGAGCATGGCTGTCTTGCCGTCTGTCCGTTTCCGCACATCTGCAGCAGCCGCCTCGACCTCGGGCATCTCTTCTGCGATCACCTTTTCCACCCGGTCAATGAGATCAGTATTGTCAAAATAGCGGGCAATCTTGCGCAGGGATTTTGCCGTTGATTCGGCACCGATGAAGTTCACCTTGATCCAGGGGATGCCATATTTAGTCTCCAGCATATCCGCCACATAATTGATGGAACGGTGGCACATGACCGCATTCAGATCTGCGGTATGGGCCGAGGCAAACTGGTCATAGGTTGCGTTTCCTGAAAATGTTGAAATACAGGTTATTCCACACTTTGCAAAAATGCGGTCGATCTCAAAACCATCACCACCGATGTTATACTCACCCAGCAGGTTGATCTTGAACTCACCCGGTTTCACCTCATCATTTTCACCCACAATATGTCTGAAGACCTGATTGTTTGCTATATGGTGACCAGCCGACTGACTGACACCCTTGTATCCCTCACAGGAGAAGGCATAGACGTTGCAGTCTCCAAGTTTTTCCTTCATGGTGGAGGCCACTGTATGGATATCATCTCCGATCAGTCCCACGGGACAGGTGGCAAATATTGCAATTGATTTGGGGTGAAAGGTGTCATAAGCCTCCTGAATGGCAAGCTCCAGCTTTTTTTCCCCGCCAAAGATAATATCCTGCTCCTGCATATCCGTAGAAAAGGCGTAGGGTATATAGTTGTCCCCGTTTTCACCGGGATCAGTCTGATTACGACGGGTGAGCCAGGCATAAAAGCTACATCCTATGGGACCATGGACCAGGTTCACGATATCCCGGGTCGGCCCCATGATGACCCCCTTGCAACCGGCGTAGGTACAGCCACGCATGGTGATAATTCCGGGAATGGTTCTTACATTTGCTGTTATTTCAGGCGTTTCATTCTCAAGCGCCTCATTGATCATGATCTGTTTGGCGCGTTTTCTGGCAACCTTGGGCGGGTATTTGGCAATGAGTTTTGCCTTGATATCCACCGGGTCCCACTGCACTAACTTCTCTTCTCGTACTGCACTCATACAATTCTCCCTCAGGCAATGGCTGTGGCGCCGCTTTCACCGGTTCTGACACGAACGGCATCGGGTATCGGCAAAACAAAAATCTTGCCATCTCCAGGCTTTCCGGTCTGATTTACTTTCATTATGGCTCCCACCACATCCTGCACCTGATCATCATCTGTGACCACAGTAATCAGGCGCTTCGGGTAGAGTTTTCCCTTTTCTCCAAGCAGTGCCGCTGCCTCTTCATAGCCGTTTTCAGCTCCTGCAAGGACATCGGGATTCACAAATCCCTTACCGCGCCCCTGGGCCTCATGTGCAAAAAAGGAATCCACTCCGGCTTCTGTAAGGGCAAGCTTGGTTTTATTCATCATATTGATGCGTACCACCGCGATCACCTCTTTCATGCCGAGCCTCCTTCCGATGCAGCAGCGGTGTCCAGGACACCTGAGCTGATTGTATATGACTCATTCACGTCACTGACAAAAATCTTGCCATCACCAAAGGCGCCCTTGGTGTCGGTACGTGCAGTCTTCATTATGGTATCTATGACAAAATCCTTGTCCGCCGCGTTGATAACACTCATCAGCATGGTCTTGGGAATTTCGTCATAGGTCACTTCACCGATTTTGATGCCGCGCTGCTTGCCGCGACCCGCCACTGAATATTTTGTAACAGCCGGAAATCCTGCATCCATAAGGGATGCAAGCACTGCATCCGATTTCTCCGGCCTGACAATGGCACGAATCATAATCATCATATTTTCTCTCCTGTCTTTTCTTTTTTCTGTTTATCAGTTTCTGCTTTTATATCCCCGGACAGGCCTCAGGTGGTATTCTTCAAAACTGCCCGGTTACGAACTTTTCCGGGAATCAGTTCATCAGTCCGAATTCCATAAGCAGACTCTCAAGCTCCTCTATCTCCATGGGAGTCGGAACCACGAACTTCTCATTCTTGTCAATGGCTTTGGCCAGACCTCGATACTCATCGGCCTGATCAACATCCGGGTCCCAGTCAATGACTGTCTGGCGGTTGATCTCAGCGCGCTGCACATCGTTGTGACGCGGCACAAAGTGGATCATGTGGGTTCCCAGTTTTTCAGCAAACTTTTCAATCATCTCCTGCTCATTATCAACCATTCTTGAGTTACAGATCAGGCCGCCAAGCCGCACCTTTCCGGTCTGGGCAAATTTTCTGATTCCCTTGCTGATATTATTGGCTGCGTACATGGCCATCATCTCACCTGAAACAACAATGTAGATCTCTTCAGCCTTTCCATCGCGAATGGGCATGGCAAAACCACCGCAGACCACATCTCCCAGGACATCATAGAAGGCATAATCCAGTCCCACACTCTCCTCGTAGGCACCAAGTGATTCCAGCATATTGATGGAGGTGATAATTCCGCGGCCGGCACATCCAACCCCGGGCTCAGGACCACCCGACTCCACACAGAGAACACCGCCGTAGCCCTCTTTTCTGATGTCGTCAAGTTCCACATCCTCCCCTTCCTCACGCAGGGTATCAAGAACCGATTTCTGGGCCAGTCCGCCAAGCATCAGCCTGGTGGAATCCGCCTTGGGATCACAGCCGACTATCATTACCTTTCTTCCCATTTCCACCAGTCCCGCCACTGTATTCTGGGTGGTTGTTGATTTTCCGATTCCGCCTTTTCCGTAGATAGCTACTTTTCTCATGATATTCTCCTTCCGTAATCTGTGGGCAGCATCTCTTCCGCTGCCATGTTATTGGCAAATTCTCTTTTCCAAGAGATTATCCGTGTACCGTCTGTCACAACTCCTCTCTCAATTTACATGCCACTTCCATGACAATCGTAATAAACACGCTCTTTCGGAAAGATAGACCAAGAAATACTTTTTATACTCTCCACCACAAGGGAACCTCTTTGGTGCCAAAGACGACATTATGGAACAAAGCGGACAAAAAGGTAGTTCCCCGCCGTACAATGGAGAATTATTCCCACTCATCACTCAGATACAAAGATCCTCCAATATGTATAAAATGAGACAAAAACGTATAACCGGTCGCCGTACTACTGACATTTTTGTCATACTTGTCGTTAGGCACTCGGCTGCCCATTCTTCTTTACCCTGTAATTTCATCATGTTAACCGAATGGCACTGTTTGTGCTTAGAAGAGAGTCTGAAGACAACACGAAAACAGGAGACTGAAAATGATGTCAGATAGCCTCACCGGCCCTTCATTTCCCACCATTCATCATGTGGAAACACTTAAAATCCAGGCACTGTCCGAGATATGCAAACTCATCGGCCGCGCCGTCCACCTTGACACCACCCTGGGCCGCATTCTACAGGTACTCCATGATATACTGAAAATGGAAAGGGCCACCCTGGTCCTCCTGGATCCCAACAGAAAGCAACTCTCCATCAAGGCATCATACGGCCTCAGTGTGGAAGAGGAGCAGCGGGGAAGATATGGCCTGTCAGAGGGGATATGCGGTCAGATTTTTCAGTCCGGTTCCGCCTGTATTGTTCCGGATATTCACAGTGAACCACTCTTTCTCAACCGGACAGGTGCACGGAGCCGGATCAGAAAGGAAGAACACTCCTTTCTGGGGGTCCCGGTGAAAGTGGAGGAAAACCCGGTGGGTGTCCTCACCGTTGATCGCCTCTTCGGACCGGAAATATCCTTTGAAGAGGATATGAGCTTTCTGGAGATCCTGGCTACCCTTATCGGCCAGTTTCTTGTACTGCACCACGCCATTGCCAGGCAGGAAGAACGGCTCAAGGCTGAAAACAAATCCTTGAAAGCCGAACTGCACAGTCGTTTCAACCGCCACTACATCATCGGCAACTCGGAACCCATGCAGGAGGTGTACTGGACCATAGAAAAGGTGGCACCGAGTCAGGCAACCGTTCTCCTTCTCGGTGAATCCGGAACCGGTAAGGAACTTGCCGCCCGTGCCATTCACGAGGCAAGCAGCCGCAATGAGATGCCCTTTATCAAGATCAACTGTGCAGCCCTTCCTGAAAACCTCCTTGAAAGCGAACTTTTCGGCCATGACAAAGGTGCCTTCACCGGGGCAAGCAGTGCCAAACCGGGACGATTTGAACTGGCCGACGGTGGTACCATTTTCCTTGACGAGATAGGAGAGCTTCCCCTGCTCCTCCAGGCCAAACTGCTGCGGGTCCTCCAGGAAAAACAGTTTGAACGCATCGGCGGCACCCGTACCCTTACCGTTGATGTGCGAATCATTGCAGCAACCAACGTGAACCTGCAGAGCAATGTGGATCACGGACTGTTTCGCAGTGATCTCTATTACCGCTTAAATGTGCTCCCCCTGAATCTCCCGGCCCTGCGTCATCGCCGTGATGATATTCCGCTGCTCATTGAACATTTCCTCCTTTCAAGCAACGACAGGAACGACAAGAGTGTCATGCTCAGCAGCTCGGCCCTTGACTTTCTCTGCAGTTACGACTGGCCCGGAAACGTTCGCGAGCTGCAGAACCTCATTGAGCGTATTGTGATCCTTGCCGATGATCCGGTCATTATGCCTGACAATCTTCAGGAACACATGACCTTCAACCCGAGGGCCGACCCCCCCGTTGAGCCTGCCGCCGCTGCCCAGTCCCCCCCCATGGTGAGCCACGGCTCCCTCCAGGACATCGAACGAAAGGAAATTGAGGCCTCTCTCAGGCGTAATGGCTGGGTTCAGGCCCGGGCCGCACGGGAGCTTGGCCTCACCCAGCGCCAGATCGGCTACCGCATAAAGAAATTCAAACTTGAGAAACCACGCTTTGCCCTTGAACAGTAGCCATCCATCGTATTCTCCTTTACAGTCGATATGTTTTACTGTACATATCGACTATGGGACGAAAAAAGAAACAGAGCCACACCAGACCGGGCTGGCATGGGCGGCTATGGCTTGAGGGTGATGAGGGGACTTTTATCGGCTACGGGCGGGCGGTTCTCCTTGAAAAAATCCAGCTCCACGGCTCCATTGCCAGGGCGGCAACGGAGATGAGAATGTCCTACAAGCATGCCTGGAACCTCGTGGAATCCATGAATCGTCAGGCGGGATCCCCGGTGGTTATTACCAGGCGGGGCGGCAGTCATGGTGGAGGGGCAGGCCTGACGGACACCGGACTGAACCTGCTGCAGCTGTTCTGGAGAGTTCAGAAAAAAATGGAAGCAATTCTTGATGAGGAGAGTGTTACGTGGCTTCAAAAAGACGCATGAAAACATCGTCCCTGCCGGCTTTCAGTCTGTTTCTTGTCTTATTGTGCACAGCCGCGCCGGCAGCGGCGGAAAAGCTCTTTATCGCCTCTGCTGCAAACTTTATCCGGCCCCTTGAAGAACTGAGCAGCATCTACCGGCAGCAGAAGGGTACAACAAGCACTCTGAGTTACGGCTCTTCCGGAAAACTCTACGCCCAGCTGCTGCAGGGTGCCCCCTATGACATGTTCCTCTCTGCCGACAAGGACCGCCCTCAGCTCCTCTACGAAAAAGGGCTCTGTGAAGCCCCTTTTCAATACAGTGCAGGGCAGGTGGTGCTCTGGAGCAGGTATACATATCCAGCCTCCTCATCATGGCAGGAGGTCATTCTGCAGGGAGATGGCAGGATAGCCCTTTCCAACCCCGACACCGCACCTTACGGAGAAATCCCCATGCGGACCCTGCAGCAGTTGCATCTGCTGCAGAGTCTGGAGTCGCGCCTGGTCTACGGCCAGTCCGTGGGCCAGAGCTTTCTCTTTGCCCGCAGCGGGGCGGCCCGCTTTGCCTTCATCGCATTATCGCAGGCAATATCCCCCGAAGGACAAAAAGGACACTACTGGTCAATTCCGGAGAGCAACCCTGTGGAACAGTGGGGCTGTATCACAACACACAGCAGACATGCGGATCTTGCCAGAGACTTCCAGTCCTTTCTTACAACTGAATCCACCCGGGCACTTATCCGCAGACACGGCTATCTCTGATATGGACTACACACCACTCATCCTCTCCCTGCAGCTGGCCGGGGTAACCACCATACTTCTGCTGCTCTTTGCAGCACCGCTTGCCTATGTCCTTGTCTTTTATCCCATGCGGGGCATCACCTTCGTGGAATCACTGCTGGGCCTGCCTCTGGTACTTCCCCCCACGGTTTTCGGTTTTTTTCTCCTCATGGTCATGGGGCCGGAAGGGGTGGTTGGTCGCCTGCATCAGAATGCCCTTGGCAGTCCCCTCATATTCACATTCGGCGGTATCGTCATAGCCGCCATGCTCCACGGAATTCCCTATGCGGTCCAGCCACTCAAAGGAACCTTTGCCAAACTTGACCGCCGCCTCCTGGAATCAGCCTCTGTGCTGGGCTGTTCACGCTCATCCGCCTTTTTCAGGGTTGTACTGCCAAACTCCCTGCCGGGAATCGCCAGTGCAGCCATCCTCTGCTTTGCCCATACCATGGGAGAATTCGGAGTGATCCTCATGATCGGCGGATCCATTCCTGGTGAAACCAAGGTGGCCTCCATTGCCGTTTTTGAATACGTGGAGGCCATGCGCTACCAGGAGGCCTGGCAGCTCTCCATTGCCCTGCTTCTGGTTTCTTACACCATCCTGCTTGCCGTGAATCTCCTTGAGAGGAAAAACCATGCCGCTTGAAGCCAGACTCAGAAAAGAACTCTCCAACTTCCAGCTGGATATCAGCTTCTCCTGCCCGGCAGGAGAGCTGCTCACTCTGGCAGGACCTTCGGGATCGGGAAAAACCACTATTATTCGTATCCTGGCAGGACTCGACACCCCGGACTCTGGAAGCATTCAACTGGCTTCCAGGACCCTCTATGACAGCAGAAAAAAGATCAGACTCAATACACAAAGCAGAAAGCTTGGCTATGTCTTTCAGGAGGCCAGCCTCTTTCCCCATCTCTCTGTCTCTCAAAATGTGGCCTTTGGCTGCAAGACCCCTTCCCTGGTACCGGCTCTTCTTGATCTCATGGAAATACCTCAGCTCGCCGACAGAAAGCCCGCCCGCATATCAGGAGGAGAACGCCAGCGGGCGGCCCTTGCACAGGCCCTGGCTTCGGAACCGGAACTGCTGCTCCTTGACGAGCCCTTTTCAGCACTGGATATCAAGACCAGACACTCTCTGCAGCAGAAGATTCTCCGTATCAAGGAACAGCTGAACATCCCCATCATCCTGGTGACCCACGACCTGCAGGAGGCTGCTGTTCTCAGTGACCGGATTGTGGCTATGGAGGAGGGAAAGAGAAGTGACGGATGGCTGAAACGTTTTGACGGCACGGTTCTTCCCGTGAGCGACAGAAACGCAGCAGATCACCTGACAGCCATCAAACAGCTGCCGGGTGATCTCTCATCAACGGCCTAAAGCTTACGTGAGAAGTGACGGCAGCAGAGATCCGGCCAGATCCGGGAAATCACTCTCTTTAAAGCAGTAGTGCATTTCAAGAAAGCGCTCCCGCAGCGCCTTGACCTCCTCTTTCACCTCAGTTTCCCTGAGAATCAAATCCGCCAGCAGACCCGCCAGTTCCTGAAAATCTGCCGGTTCCATGCCAAAGCGTGTCATCTCAGATACACCGAGCCGCAGGGCACCCGAGGCGGTGAATCCTTCTTCAGACGGCGTTGCCTGATAGTTGACGATGATATTATTCTCTTCCATCTTCCTGGCCACCTTTGCACCGTTTCCATAGCCGACATGGACAAGCACCTGGTGGGTTTCAGTGAAACTGACAGCCGGATCTCCGGCCACATCAAGTCCCTCGTCTTTGAGTGCCCGGGCAAATGTCCTGGCATTTTCAACAACCGCCTTTTGATAGCTCTCCTTGAAATGATTCATCTCATAGGTTGCAAAGAGCAGGCCTGCCATGGTTCCCAGATGATGATTACTGACACTGCCCGGGAAGGTCCTGCGCTTCACCGCCTCCCACAGTTCGTAGTGGAGTTCATCTTCTGCAAAATCAGAGGCAATCACCCCACGCTGGGTGCCGAAAAAGGTCTTATGGGTGGAACCGGTGACAATGTGTGCCCCCTCCTGGAGCGGTGCCTGAAAATGTCCTCCATAGAGGCCGAGTACATGGGCCATATCGTACATGATAAGACACGATGGCGCATGTTCATCCACAATGGCCCGCAGCTCACGTACAGGTTCCTTGTGGATCACCATGCTCTTGCCAAGGATAAGCAGCTCCGGCTGCTCATCCTTGATCAGC
>Ga0256834_1001801_pt1 | contig 14095 bp, 12 predicted proteins | sample 4281140metaG_FD_190536 | JGI IMG/M metagenome (GOLD analysis project Ga0256834, IMG submission 190536) | Hydrothermal vent microbial communities from East Pacific Rise, Pacific Ocean - 4281-140 | ecosystem: Environmental > Aquatic > Marine > Hydrothermal vents | place: Pacific Ocean: East...
GTCAGTATGTCCCTGGCAGTGAGGAGGGAGCCGTCTGCATTGTGTAACTTCCCGTCCTTGTCCATGTAGACACCTTTCAGGACCGTGCCGTCTTTTGTTCGTATTACGCCGTCCTTGCCGACTCTTACGAGATCTTTTGCAGTGTATGTCTTTCCGCTAGCGTCGGTTACGGTGCCGTCCCTGTTTTCCGTGAATCCTTTTGTTGCGGCAAGTACGTCAGCAGGGCTCATCTCTTTGCCGTCTGCATTGTATAGCTTGCCGTCTTTTCCCATATGTACGCCTTTCAGGATCTTTCCATCTTTATTGCGGACAGTGCCGTCCGGGTCCACTGTAACAAGGTCGGCAGCCTTGACGAGTTTTCCGTCTGCACTGCGAAGTTTACCGTCTTTACCAACCGTCATTGCAGCAAGGGGATTGTCGTTTATCCGGACCTTTCCATCCTTTGCCACCGTTATCTGGTCAGCCGTCACTATACGGCCGTCACTGGTTCGTACCCGTCCATCTTTGCCAACGGTGAGCCCGGAGATAATGTGACCGTCCGGGGTGACCACATTGCCGTTTTTGTCCACCAGAAAACCGCCCCTGGTTGTTGTGTAGCCGTTGCTGGCAAGCACCGTTCCGTTCTTGTCCACCAGACTGCCGTTTTTACCGGATTTCAGGCTTGCAGTATCAACAATTTCTCCGTTTTTGGTGCGAATGCGGCCGTCTGTCCCGACCATCAGATTACGGCCGGAGAGGACCGTGCCGTTTTTGGTGACCAGCAGTCCGTTTTTATTCAAGTGGACATTGGGGTCTGTGATTACCACCCCGTCCCGTGTGACCAGCTGGCCTTTGTCGTTTCTGTGAATACCATTGAGGTTTCTGTTGTGCTGCTTACTGGCTGCTGCTTCATGCATCTGAGCCGAGTGGGCTATCAGGTCGGCAAGGGTGACCTTGCTGAAGAGTATTCCACCGGTATCATTGATATTCCTGAGTGCGGTGATGAGCTCTCCCTTGGACTGCGCAATGGCGATCAGTGCAGCCTCCCTGGGAGTGACTTCAAGGGTCAGTGTGTTGTAGGCCCGATGGCGGGGATCGGATTTGATATATTTAAATTCATCTTCATTCGGTTTTGCGGAGACCTTGTCGGTGGCCAGCACCAGGACATCTTCGAGAACTGGTATGATGGCCTCTCTGGAAATTGCAGAACCGTTTCCCATTCCTTTTGGTAAGGCCATTTTAGTAAAGAGATCAATGACGTTTCCCGGTCTGACCATACCGGAGATTGAATTGATTTCATCCACCTGGATGGTGATGGCACGGTGACCCTCCTGGATGGTTCCTGAAAAATCCTTGGGAATTTTCAAATCAATATAGTCGTGGGCCAGCATCTTTCCGCTTTTCAGGGGCTTTACAAGGATGGCACCTTTGATGGAATCAAAATCGGCCGGAGTAAAGATGTCATTGTTGACATAGGCGCGGGGAACCGTTCTGCTGGATACGGTTGAACCGTTTATGACACTGCCCACCGGCAGGTCTCTACTTGCAACGATTACATGGGTCATCTCTTTTTGAGGCGGCGTCAGCTGTGATTTGAGTCGCTGCTCAAGGAATTTGAGGTACAGCATGGTGCCGACTCCGGCGAGGAGGGCAAAAAGTATTGCGGCCGTAAAAAGTTTCCAGGTTTTCTTTTTTATCTGGTCCTGTTCTGATTTTACCATGGTCTGCTATCGGTTCTTTTGTTGAGTGATAAAACGATTGACTCTCTTCCTTTGTTGTCCTGTCAGTTTACAACAGGTCTTTCAAATCCTGCACCAGGTCTTTAAAACCCTTTATGATTCTCTGAAATGCCGAGGGCAGATCACCTGGTTTAATTGTCTCTGGAAGGGGATGATCCTTGAGATACTCCGCCACCTCTTCAAGCTCATGGATGACCTCTTTGACTTCGGCTGCGTCGTGTTTCACCTTATCGTCAAAAGCTTTGGAAGGCGGATCGGAGATGGACACACCAAAGGAATAACTGCTGTACTTGTCATGGATGGTGTGACTTATCATATTGTAGACGCTGTTCTGTGAAGAGGATATGAGAAACAGCGTTACCAGGGCAGTGCAGACCACCAGATATTCAACGGCGGACTGGCCCTGCTCGTTGTTCAGGGGCCTGGCTGGTACGTGGGAGAAGAGTTTTCTCATGATCATATTTTCTCGGTGATATTCATAACGACCTGGGTTGCAGTACCGGCGTGGTTAATGACCAGGTGGGTGTCTTTGCCGCCTTTTGTGAATGTCATGACAAAAGCATTCTGACTGTGGGTATCCATTGTCTTTGTCCATCCTCTGCTGCTGTAATAATTTCGATAAAAACTGCTGTTGCTCTCGGCCGAATATGTGTTGAAGAGCATCAGTGTCCGGGCCGTGACGCCGGAATCACGGCTGCTGCTGTCGCTCAGAATGGTACTGCCGCTCATTCTGGGAATGGCACTTTTCTTTTTTTTGTTTTTGGCAACTGACCGAAGATCTGCCACGGCCAGGTATCCTGTGATGGAAAACCTGTCCTGTGTCCGTACCTGAACCGTATAGAGGTATCTGCCGTCAAACTTGGAGATGATGGTCCAGAGTCCCGCCCGGGATTCTTTGTAGGCCTCTTTTCCGGAAAGTTTGTTCTGCCAGTGTTCTCGGTAAAAGTCAAGTAATTCCGGAATGGTATTGTCGGCCGTAAAGTACTGCACCTGGGAGGTGAGTCCGTTGATGACCATTTCATCTGCCACCTGGGTGGTTCTGAGCCATGGGGGCGCAGGAAATCCGGCCGGGCCTGCATGGACCGGTTCTGCTGTGATCAGAGTGGCAAAAAACAGCGTGGCAATGAGCAGTGGCAACCCGCCGTGTCTGAGAACCGTGGCGCTATTCATAATAATCCAGAGAGTATTTCTCCCGCACTTCACCTGGAGATTCTTCCACGAATTCCAGGGGGATCATGTCATCGAATCTCTGTGTATTACTCTTCGGTGGTCCGGTGAGTCCGAAATCGGGCATATTGGGAAGCTTGATGCTGATCAGCGGAATGTGCTTCAGGCCGCTGTTGATACCTTCAATTAAACTGTTCATGGCATCGGACAGAGGGCTGAGAAAGGCGGTGAGCACCAGGCCCCGGGCTTCACTGCTGGCATTTTCGGAACTGCCTGAATTCCAGGAATCTGTCAGGACAGCGGCTCCTGCATGCATTTTGACCGGTTTGGTATAAGCTTTCGGCTGTTTTCCATCAAGGGAGTAGCTGGGCAGGATGTCATCCATGGGGCGGACTGTAACCGTGACCTGCGAAGTGACAAAATTCTTTCTGTATTGTGGTTCAAGGACGTCAAAGGTACCGTCCACATGCTCAAATTTCAGGACTTCATCGAAAACCCAGGCAACAACATTCATTCCATCCACCAGGAAATTAAGCACATCTGGAGAGTTGCCCTGGAAGGTGGTCGGTGTCTTTTTTGCCTCAATGCTTCCCTCCGGCCTGGTTGCCGAACTGAAAAGGCTGTCTCTCTTGTGGTCAACCCATAGCGGGTTTGCCTTGAAAGAGGCGGTCGGGTCGGCATAGGAAGTGCTGAAGGGGTCGCTGAAGAAATAGTGGTCGGCCCTGGCCCGGGTGTCTTTAAATTTGCGTTCGCCGGCACTCTGGCTGTCCTTTATGTCAACCCTCTGGTCCTTACCGGGAATGTTCCAGACTGTATATTCCCAGGCTTCAAAACGGGCCTTGTTTATGGCGGCATGTCGGATATCGATATATTTCCCAAGTATGGGGATAAGAAGAAAAAGAGGAATGAGGACAAAAACCGAGGCAATGATAAACTCTGTTGCAGCCTGGCCACGCTGGTTACGGGCAGCTTTATTGCTATGTGGCCTTATCATCAGAAGCTCTTCAGGAGGTTGTTTAAGTCTGATGAAAGAGATTCCAGCTCTTTTTTTATCGCTTCAAGACCGGGGACTTTTTTGGCGTCATGTTCAGCAAGCCATATGGTCTGATGCTGGATGGCCATGGCCAGGAAACGGTCGAGGTCACTGGTTTTTGAAAGTCTTGCCTGCCAGAATGGACCGAACATGTTGGGGCGTTCTGTCTTTTTATCGGCACGCAGAAAATAGGAGAGGTCGGTGGGGCGTTTGTAATAGACTTCGGATTTGGCAATGGCGCCGATTTCCGTGACCTTGGGGTGTTCCTGGAGGATATCGAGATTGCCGCCGAATTTCGGACCGGATTTGTGGATGTCACTCAGATTTTTGACTACTCCCACAAGATAGTAGGGTGAAACAAAGGGAAGTTTGTAACCAGATGATTCCGGTTTGGTGCTCCCCATGCCCCGGTAGGGAGCCAGCCCTTTATAGGTGTCAATGTTGTTTTCTTCCATCTCCAGCGATGCCTGTTTCCAGGAGAGCCAGTTTTTTTCCTTGAGCCTGTAGCCGTATGAACCCGGGATGGGGTCATTTTTGCGCAGTCCTTCACCCATGTCAGCGAGGGTCAGTATGGTGCCTCCTGCAGCCTGATATCCGCCACCGCCTGTTGGAACGTCAAGGCCGATATCAATACTTCCTCCAAAGTCTTTGACAGGGTCGGTGACCCAGTATCCGGCAGAGACGTCTACGACAAAAATGGAGGTGTCCACGGCGGACCAGAGATAGTTTTGTTCTTTAAAGCGGAGTTCCGCGGCACCCTGGCTGTCGACACCGGTCTTGAACTCAAACCAGAAGTCAACTGAGGCAAGTTTTACATCAATGTCAAAATCTATTTTGAGATCCAGGCAGACATGCCAGTCACGGGTGTAGGGGGTGAATTTCTTGCTGCACGGCTTGTCTTCTGCAGCTGCGCCGCTGCTGAAGATATCCCGTGTGTTTCTGATGGTTGCAGCCATTCTCTGCATCCCTTTGTTTTTCCCTTCTTTGCCGGTCTTGTAGGTTTTTGTGTATCCTTTCCAGAAGGAGGGGATATGTCCTGCCATGGCCAGAATACCCAGGTCGGAAAGGTGGGCGCCGGATCTGTTCTGGTCAAAGATCTCTGTTATGGGGAAGGGAGCAGTACCCGGCACATTTTTCTCAATGGTTTTGAAAAGGGTTGTTGTTACCATAAAAATGGTGGCCCCGTGGTAGCCCATCTGGCTGTAACTGTAAACTTCGTTGACGGTGGAGAGGACCCGGATAAGTGGAGAGGCTACTCTTGCCATAACCTTTTCCATTGCCGCCCCTGTGTCATTGAGTATCGCCCCGATGGTTTCAAGGGGGACGAGGAAGGGATCAATGGCCAGTGCGATTGCATTTCCCACCACAGGAATTGCATTGAGAATAGCCTCTATCGCAGCGACAAATTCCTCAAAATTACTTCCGATGGTCTTCACTTCGTCCACAAGGGAGAGAAGCCCGATCAGCTGTCCGATTCCCACCTCATTGGCCACCATGGCCCGATTGGTGTACGCGCAGAAGTTGAGTGAACGCGCTTCCAGCGTGGATGCACTGAAGGCAGCAGCATCGGCGGCATTCTGCAGTTGCATCTTCTCACTTGTGATACGGCCGGACTGGTAGAGAAAGATGGTGCAGACCAGAACAACACCAATAAAGGCCAGTATGAAAATTGATGACTGGCCTTTCTGGTCAAGGGGTTTCATCGTCTTGGCTGACACCGGGAGAGCTGTGTGAAATGAGGGGCTCCATTTGTTCTGCAACTGGAGGAAAGGCATCAGCTGCTCTTTTTTGGGGAGGCCAGCTGATGACTGCCGGGGGCACACTGCTCTCAGGTGTCAGTTTTCACTAGTTGGCGTTGCGTTCCACATAGGTTGCCATGTCAGCATCCTCGTCTGCTGCTGTATCAGCATCCGTGGCGGCGGCATTGGCTTTTGTCTTGCCTGCTGTCGGGGGAGTACCGGCCAGCGTTTCACTCATGTCTGCAGCAGAGCCGCGAAGGGTTTTACCAAAGTAGGAAAAGGCGGCAATGCCGGCTAAGGCAACAACGGCGACAATAATGATATACTCGGTCATTCCCTGACCTGACTGGTTGCGGAATAGTTTCATTGGTTGGTTCTCCTGTGAAAAAGAGTTGAGTTTACTCAGAATGTATATTCTTTCATACGATTCACGATAAGCCTATCATATTCCATTTTCAAATTCAAAACAAAAGGAGCAAAAAAGATGTGTGGTAGCTGATATTGTTTCTTTTTCTGCTGCAGGACTTGTCTTTTTCTGCTCAAATATTTCTTTCGGGGAAGGGGGTGCGGATTCTGCGGGAGGCTAACGGGTTTCTGATCTCATCCAAACCCAAACCTGACAATTTCCTGGTAAACAGGAAGCAGAGAATGATTTCAGGCCCTGCGGGAGGTAAATTAAGGGAGGGTGCTTCGGTGGATCGATGCATGCGTAAAAAAGACCGGGAGGCGGAATGACCTGTTTGTATTCCATGCTCCATTCACAGCCTGACTTTCTCTATCCACCAGCTGCTTTATAATCAGCAGCCTGCCGATTGATCCTGTGAGGTGACAGGCGGCGGATTATTTAGGTGCTGAGACCTGTCTGCAAAAGCTCAGGGTGGACCGGTTGTTCACCCGTCTTTGGGGGGCGTGCAAAGGGCGTCCAGCATTGCCTGTTCAAGTTCCCGGTCAAATTCGATGGCAAAACCATCAAAGGCTTCACAGTTCACATCAATAACCCTGGCCACCTGTCCCGACCCTGTGGTCAACACCTGACCATGCTCGTCGGACAGTTCAAAGCTGATTGTCTCGCCGGGGAGCGGGAGGGTACTGCTGAAGATAAATGCGCCACCCCGGCTCACATCTTTCACCGGCAGGCTGTGGGTGGATGCGGATTGGGATGTTGTTATCAGCAGGGTACCGCTGGCCGTCTGTCTCGGGTGTTTTCGCTGTTCGTTCACCATCTGTTTCCTCAATATTGTATGGAGTGACTGTCTCTGTTTTGAATAAAAAGAAATATTCTCAAAAAGAGAATAGCACAGTTGCCGGGGGAAATTCAAGTGATGAGAGAGTGGTGGCTACTCTGCCGGGCTATGAATGCTGTTCCGGATACTTGATGGCGTTGAGCTTCATCTTTTCTGTGGCGCAGTCAAGCGGGTCAAGGTCAAATTTATCCGCCAGCATGGTAAGATAGATCATCGCATCACCCACCTCTTCGGCGATATGTCTTCTGGTGGCATCATCCACGTCCATGCTCTCTCCGGCACTCTTCCACTGAAAGATTTCCGTGATCTCTGCAACCTCGACACTGAGTGCCATGGCAAGGTTCTTGGGATTGTGAAATGATTGCCAGTTTCGGGCTGCTGCGAATTCACGAAGCCTGCTTTTTAATTTTTCCATGGGATTTTGGCGTTTCTATTGGTATTTCTTGCTGGAGTCTGGTAGTTATTTTTTTTGTTTTGTGTGACTTACTGTACCATTGCTGCGCAGGAGCGCAATGGACATTTCCTCTTAGCCCGTTCGAGAAACAGATGAAAAATATATATCGCATATTTGCAGGCTGTGTGGTGGCTGTAATCCTGTATACCTCTGCAGGTATCACGGCTCAGGCCCCTGTTCCGGCTGAAACTGATGTGACCCGGAACAAACTGATCGGTTATATGCTCAGCAAGCAGTTGCCGGTGATGCATTTCAGTGACAAGGTCATGAATGATGAACTTGCCTTTGCCGCCTTTGATCTCTATCTCAAACAGCTGGATTTCCAGAAACGTTTTCTCCTTCAGGAAGATGTGGACAGGCTTTCCGTATACGCACCTGCCATTGACAATAATCTTCTGAGGGGAGAAATTGTTCTGCCGGATATCGGGTATCAGATCCTTGCCAGACGCATGAAGCAGGTTGAGGATATGACAGCGGAACTGCTGGCCGCCGGTTTTGATTATGAGCGTGATGAAAGTCTTGAAACCGATCCGGAGAAACTGAAGTACGCCACAAGTCTTGATGATCTGCGGTCACGCTGGAGAAAGACCCTGAAAGGTCAGATAATCTCCCGTTATCTTGATCTGCAGGAGGAGGAAGCGAAGAATGTGGCTGAAGGGAAGCCCGCCAAAAGCGATGATGAGCTCTGGGCCGAGGCTGAGGAAAAAGTGGCCAAGCGCAATAAGAATTTTTTCAATCGTATGCATCAGGAGACGCGCCAGGATCACTATGACCGGTTTTTCAATGCTGTTGCCAGGGCCTTTGATCCCCATACCAACTATATGGCCCCTGCCGGGAAGGAAAATTTCGACATCCACATGCGCGGCAGTCTTGAAGGCATCGGTGCACTGCTTCGGGAGGAGGACGGGTATATCAAGGTTGTGAGTATTATTCCGGGATCAGCCTCTGCCCGTCAGGGACGCCTGGAGGCTGAGGATATTATTCTGGAAGTGGGGCAGGGGGATAACGAGCCTGTGGAGATAACGGATATGCGTCTGCGTGATGCGGTTCGTCTCATCCGCGGACCGAAAGGTTCTGTGGTTCGTCTCACGGTACGCAAGCCGGATGGGGTCAAGGAGACCATTTCCATTCAGCGTGATGTGGTGCAGATTGAAGAGACCTTTGTGAAGTCCACACTTCTGGAAAGTCCGGCCGGGAAGAAGATCGGATATGTCATGATTCCAAGTTTCTATCGTGATTTTGAAAAGACCCGCAATGGTACTGATGCACGAAATTCCACAGACGACACCCGAATTGCCATTGAGAAATTGAAAAAACAGGGAATTACCGGTTTGATAATTGATCTGCGCAATAACGGCGGCGGCTCGCTTATGGATGCCGTTGATACCACCGGGCTGTTCATTCCACAGGGTCCGGTGGTTCAGGTGAAAAACAGTTATGGCAACAAACGTGTGTTGAGTGATGAGGACTCGTCGGTCACCTGGAGTGGCCCCATGCTGGTTCTTGTGAATCAGTTTTCGGCATCGGCATCTGAAATCCTTGCTGCTGCCCTGCAGGATTACGGTCGGGCGGTGATTGTGGGTGGTGCCCATACCCATGGCAAGGGCACTGTGCAGACGCTCATTGACATGAACGACAACATCCCCCTGCTGCATCTGAAAAAGTATGAGGATCTGGGAGCGCTCAAGGTGACCATACAGAAATTTTACCGGGTGAACGGTGGTTCCACCCAGTATAAGGGCGTGGTACCTGATATCATCCTGCCAAGCCTCTTTCAGCACCTCAAATCAGGTGAGCAGTATCTGGATAACTCACTGCCCTGGGACCAGGTTGCGCCTGTTCCCTTTACCCCGTTTACCGCGGCACCCCTTAACCTGCCCCTGTTGAAGGAGCGATCAGCCAGAAGAGTACAGCAGGATGAAGGGCTGCAGGTCATAGCAGAGGAGGCACGCAAGGCAAGTAAGCGGGCAGAGAAGACCACCATGTCTCTGAAACTTGAGGATATGAAAGCCAAGCGTGAGGAAGCCAGAGTGGCCCGTGACAAGATCGGCGCCCATTATCTGAAGTATCGTGAAGAACAGAGTGTGGAAAATGGTGAAGATCCAGGTCCGGCAGTAGAAGAAGAGAAGGACGGGGACAAGTGGAAAGAGGAAATAAAAGAAGATCCCTATATTAATGAGTCGCTCCATATATTGGATGACATGTGAGGGTTATCAGTTTTTTGGAGAGGGGTCAAATTTAAAAAAATCTTGATTAACAGGCCAAAAAATGCTAAATCTCGATGCTTATGAATGGCTATTCATTCAACAGATGGAATTAAAATAAAAATGGGGATTCGATGGACCTTGCCGAGGCATTTCGCAATTACGAAGACAAGATAGTAGAGCAATGGGTTGACTACACCTTGTCCAGTTACAAGTCATCCACATTTTTTAAAAAAGGGCCGGACAAATTTTCCAATCCCGTGGGAGGGAATACCCGTGAGGCTCTGGGCAGGCTCTTTAAGCTGCTGACAAAGAATGCTGATCCCAAGGAGTTTGTTGAGCCCCTTGACCAGATCATGCGTATTCGCTCCATTCAGGAATTTTCCGCTTCAGAAGCTGTTGCCCCCATTCATGCCGTCAAACATATTACCCGTGAAATCTTAGCCAAAGATTCAGAGCGCAAACAGTTTATCGCAGATCTGTATGATTTCGAGTTTGCCGTTGATATGGCTGTTCTTGCTGCCTTTGACCTGTATATGCAATGTCGTGAGCAGCTCTATAAAGTCAGAGTAAAAGAAATAAAAACCGGTACCGTTATTCTTACAGACAGCAAGTGTCCTTCCAACTTGTTGAATAAAGATAAAGGTGATCCTGTACAGATCCAGGTGTAGTTTCTTACACGGGGAAAAACAACAGGGCACCAGAGAGTAATTAACAGGGTTCTGCTTCGGGACAGGGGAAATTACCGGGCGGAATCCTACACAGTTCAATTTGAAGCGAGGTTAGAAGAAATGAAGTATGCCTTCTCATTCCTGGCAGTCTTAGCGCTGGTTCTGATTGCGTGGCTGGGATCCATGATACCGGGTATGCAGTACCTGTTTGGTGTTGCGATTCCATATCTTGCGATCCTGATCTTCCTGGGTGGCTTTATTTACAGAGTTGTGCAATGGGCTAAATCGCCTGTGCCGTTTTCCATTCCGACCACTTGTGGTCAGGGGAAATCTCTGGATTTCATCAAACAGGATAAGCTTGACTGTCCAACCAAGACATCGGAAGTTGTAGCCAGGATGTTCCTGGAAATTTTTGCATTCAGGTCCCTGTTTCGGAACACCAAGTCCGAACTTCATGAGGGACCGAAAATCACCTATGAGTCATCACGATGGCTCTGGCTGGCAGCCCTGCTGTTTCACTACTCTTTTCTGGTGATCATCATCAGGCATATGAGGCTGTTTTTGAATCCCGTGCCGCAGTGGCTGCACTTTCTGGATTTTCTGGATGCGGGTGCCATGCTTCAGGTGGGAGCTCCACTGCTCTATGCCTCTGATCTGGCAATCCTTGCCGGAGTTCTGTTCCTCTTTGGTCGTCGTCTGGTGAACCGCAATGTGCGTTACATCTCACTTGCCAACGACTACTTTCCGCTCTTTCTTATTTTTGCCATTGCTTCAACCGGTATCCTGATGCGCTACTTCCTGCGTACGGATATTGATATTGTCAATATCAAAGAGCTGCTGGTGGGTCTGGTAACCTTCCATCCGGTCATCAATTTTAAAATTGGTTCTATTTTCTATATCCATGTCTTTCTGGTTTCCGCCCTGCTTATCTATTTCCCATTCAGTAAGCTGATGCACATGGGTGGTGTCTTTATGAGCCCCACCAGAAATATGGCAAACGACAGTCGTGCCAAACGTCATATCAATCCATGGAACGATCCTTCCATCAAGCCTCACTCCTATGCTGGATACGAGGATGAGTTCAGAGAGTTCATGGTTGATGCCGGCATCCCTGTTGAAAAAGAGTTGCCTCCTAAAAAAGACGAGGAATAACAGGATTGTTGATCCAAATTATATAAGGATAAAGAATAATGGCACTTGCAAAATTAGAACAACTATCAAAAAGCGTAGTGCAGGGTCCGTCTTTGGCAACAGGAGCAGTACCAACCAAAGACTGGATGGATACCCCGGTTATATTTAAAGAGGGGAACTTTGCCTACCCTGCGAAAAAGGAAAAGGTCGAATATCTTGACAGCCAGGAGGGGTTGAGCTTTCCCAATGCCCGCATCTGGTCACCGGATGAGGATGACTGGAAACTGCCCGAAGACTGGCAGGAGACCATTCTCAAAGGTCTGAAAGAACGTCTTGATAAATTCAGATCTCTCAAAATCTTCATGGACTGCTGTGTACGTTGCGGCGCCTGTGCAGATAAATGTCACTTCTTCCTTGGTACCGGTGATCCCAAGAACATGCCGGTCCTGAGGGCCGAGCTGCTTCGCTCCGTGTATCGGAATGATTTCACCCTGGCGGGGAAACTGTTCGGTAAGATGGCCGGTGGCCGTGAAATGACTGTGGGTGTGCTCAAAGAGTGGTTCATGTACTCCTATCAGTGCACAGAATGTCGACGCTGTTCAGTCTTCTGCCCCTACGGAATTGACACGGCTGAAGTCACCATGATGATCCGTGAGCTTCTGCATACCGTTGGTATTGGTATCAACTGGATTCTGGAACCTGCTTCCAACTCCAACCGTACCGGTAACCATATGGGACTGCAGCCGCATACTTTCAAAGACAATGTGGATTTTCTGGCAGAGGATGTTGAGAATCTCACCGGTGTGAAAATCAATCACAGCTTTAACCGGAAAGGTGCGGAAGTACTTTTCATCACCCCGTCTGCCGATGTCTTTGCAGAGCCGGGTCTCTATACCGCCATGGGCTATCTGGCCCTGTTTGAGCAGATCGGCCTTGATTACACCTGGTCAACCTATGCCTCAGAGGGCGGTAACTTCGGACTCTTCACCAACAACGAGCTGATGAAGAAACTGAACGCCAAGATGTATGCCGAGGCCAAACGCCTTGGAGTGAAGTATATCATCGGTGGTGAGTGTGGTCACATGTGGCGTGTTGTTCATCAGTATATGGATACCATGAACGGACCTGCGGATTTCCTTGAAGTTCCACGCTCCCCCATCACCGGCACTGTGTTTGATAACGCCCGGTCAACAAAGATGATTCACATCAGTGAATTCACCGCTGATCTTATCAGACATGGCAAGATCAAGCTTGATCCGAGCCGTAACAAGAACGTGAGGGCTACCTATCATGATTCCTGTAACCCGGCACGGGCCATGGGCCTGCTTGATGAGCCGCGTTATATCCTCGATCATGTTGTACCTGAATGGTTTGAGATGCCTGAAAATACCATCCGTGAGCAGACCTTCTGCTGTGGTTCCGGAACAGGACTGAACACAGATGAGATCATGGAGCTTCGTATGCGGGCCGGTTTGCCACGTGCCAATGCAGTGAAGCACGTCATTGATAAGCATGATGTGAATATGCTCTCCTGTGTCTGCGCCATCGATCGTGCAACCCTCTCATCACTCATGGGATACTGGAATCCCGGTTGTGATGTCTGTGGTGTATCCGAACTTGTCGGAAATGCACTGGTGATGGATAACGAGAAACGAGCTATGGGTTATGATGCTGAAGGGAATGAGTCTGAGCTCCCCGATGGTTTCAGAACCATGGTTTAACAGGAACCGGAACGGAGGATATCTTAAATGTATAACAAAGGAACAATCATACCGGGACTGATTATTTTCGTCCTTTTTGTGACTTTTCCAATCTGGTTCAACGGGTTGACCACGGCAGGAGACCTGCCCAAGCCCGAGTTACCGCCAGGTGGAGAAAAACAGTGTGTGAACACTGCCGAATATATGCGGGCAAACCATATGCAACTGCTCAACGAGTGGCGCGATAACGTCCTGCGTGATGGAAATCGTGAGATTCTTGAGATCGACGGGAAGAAATATCCCAAGGGTCTGCAGACTGCATGCATGAGCTGCCACAGCCAGAAAGAGAAATTTTGTGACAGCTGTCATACCTATGCCGCAGTCGAACCGTATTGCTGGGATTGTCACCTGACGCCCAAAGAGACAGCATCGAAGGAGGCGATTCACTAATGGATAAGCAAAGAAGAAAGTTCTTGAAAATTGCAGGTGCGTCAGTGGTTGCAGGAATTGGAGCGCCAGCCGTTATCAAGCTGACAGCCACTCCTGCCCTTGCCTCCGGGCACGGTGCCGCTGCTGCAGGACATGAGGCGGCTCCCGCTGCCGGGCATGGCGAGCAGGGTGGCCATGGCGAAGAGGCACCCCAGGGTGTTCGTCTTGGAATGGTTATTGACCTGCGTAAGTTCAATGAGAATCCGGAAATGCTTGATGCTGCCATTGCATCCTGTATTGCCGCTCATAATATTCCAGAGTTTCCAAATACGAAAGATGAAGTCAAATGGATCTGGAAGGCACCGTTTTCCGGTGTGTTCCCGGAGCATTCCTCACAGCATTCTGCAAAGAAAATAACGGAACATCCGGCTGTGGCTCTCTGTAATCACTGTAACGAACCACCCTGTGTCCGGGCATGCCCGACCCAGGCCACCTTCCGTAACAGTGCAAACGGAATTGTTGCAATGGATTTTCACCGTTGTATTGGCTGTCGATTCTGCATGGCTGCCTGTCCCTATGGAGCCAGGTCATTTAACTGGCGTAAC
>Ga0256834_1001802_pt1 | contig 14093 bp, 8 predicted proteins | sample 4281140metaG_FD_190536 | JGI IMG/M metagenome (GOLD analysis project Ga0256834, IMG submission 190536) | Hydrothermal vent microbial communities from East Pacific Rise, Pacific Ocean - 4281-140 | ecosystem: Environmental > Aquatic > Marine > Hydrothermal vents | place: Pacific Ocean: East Pacific...
GTATGGCAAATGGGTCTGGCATTTTGGGGCTTGGGGGCATGTCAGAGTTTAGCCAAGTTGCGGGGATAAAAATATTTCGACCTTTATTACATATTTCGCCAAATATTTTGGCCAATATTGTAAAAGAGGCAAATATAGAGCCAGTTTTAGATCCATCAAATATTGATGAAAATTATGAGCGTATTCGCTGGCGTAAGATTTTGCCTTCTCTATTTAACTTGGGGCTTGATGAGAAGCGATTTCAAAAACTAAGCATACGACTGAAAAGAGCTGATCTTGCCTTAGCACAAATTGCAAATGAGATATTTGAGCAAAAGGTGAAAATTGATGGATTTGGTATTGCAAGCATTTCAAAATTAGATATTCAATCTCAACCAGAAGAAATTCAACTTCGCCTATTGCAAATTATCCTGCAAAAAATTGGCAATTCAAAAAAACCTCACGCATTAAACCAAGTCGAAAATTTATTAAATATAATGAGTGAACAAGATGAGTTTCAAAAACAAACTTTGCATTCTTGTGTAATTGAGAAAAAAACTGAGATATTTTTCTTCTTTCGTGAGTTTTCAAAAATCTCTCAAAAAAGTCAAAAAATAAAAAGTGAAGATGAAATAATCTGGGACAATAGATTTGTAATAAAAAACACCTCAAAAACTAAAGATTTTGAAATTTCATCAGCAGGTAAATTAAAAAAAAAGGATTTTGAAAAATTGCTTAATTCAAAATATTTAAAAAAAACCACTCAAATGCAAACTGCTCCGCTAGCTAGAGATCAAAATAATAACATTATTATGCTAGGTACTTTTGCTTTTAATGACGAAATAAGCTCAAAAACACTCAAATAATGAAATTGAAATAAAAAAATTTACGATAGATTGCAATTCTAGTCAAACACCCCTTGTATCAAGCGAGCAGGCAACATACATTCTCATTTAATTAATATTGTTTATTTTAGTAATTATTACGCTAAAGATTTTTTAGGAAAAATTTATGAATCCCAACTTTAAGAACTTCGCAATATGGCTTGTTATTCTGTTTATGGTGTTAGCCCTATTTCAGGTTTTTCAATCCACTAGCAATCAATCATCTTCAACAGAGCGCACCTATTCACAATTTATAAGTGATGTAGATACTGGCTCTGTAAAAAGTGTAACCATTGTTGAAGATATAGTTTATGGGGTTATGAGCGATAAATCACAGTTTAAAACAACTATCCCTGATGGGGCAGATATTGTTGCTCGACTTGAAAGTCGCGGTGTTGAAATTACTGCTAAAAAACCAGAGAAAAGCCCATTTTGGGCAGTGTTACTAAGCTCATGGTTGCCCTTTATTGTTATTATTGGGGTTTGGTTTTTCTTCATTCGCCAAATGCAAGGCGGTGGAAAAGGCGGCGCAATGGGGTTTGGTAAATCTCGCGCCAAATTGCTAACTCAAAACCAAGATAAAGTAACATTTGAAGATGTTGCAGGCATTGACGAGGCTAAACAAGATTTAGAAGAAATTGTTGAATTTTTGCAAGACCCAGCTAAATTCCAGCGTCTTGGTGGGCATATTCCGCGTGGTGTTTTGTTAGTAGGCCCTCCAGGAACGGGTAAAACTTTACTCGCTCGCTCAGTTGCGGGTGAGGCAGATGTGCCATTTTTCACAATTTCAGGCTCAGAATTTGTAGAAATGTTTGTAGGCGTTGGTGCTTCTCGTGTGCGTGATATGTTTGAGCAAGCAAAAAAGAATGCTCCTTGCATCATTTTCATCGATGAAATTGATGCGGTTGGTCGCCATCGTGGTGCTGGGCTTGGCGGTGGAAATGATGAACGTGAGCAGACACTAAATCAATTGCTTGTTGAGATGGACGGGTTTGAGGCTAATGAAAGTGTTATTTTAATTGCCGCAACAAACCGTCCCGATGTGCTTGATCCTGCGCTTTTACGCCCTGGTCGTTTTGATCGTCAAGTTGTTGTGCCAAATCCTGATGTTGCAGGACGTGAGAAAATTTTAAAAGTCCATGTTCGTAAAGTTCCACTTGCGCCAGATGTTGATTTAAAGGTTCTAGCTCGAGGAACACCGGGTTTTTCTGGTGCTGATTTGATGAACCTTATTAACGAGGGTGCATTATTGGCGGCAAGGCGTAACAAACGTTTTGTAACCATGGCAGAACTTGAAGATGCAAAAGATAAATTAATGATGGGTGCAGAGCGGCGCACGCTTGCAATAAGTGAAGAAGAGCGAAAACTAACCGCCTATCACGAAGCAGGACATGCTTTGTTGGCCGTCAAAATGAAGGCTTCTGATCCAATTCATAAAGCAACAATCATTCCTCGTGGCCGTGCATTGGGCATGGTTATGCGTTTGCCAGAGAAAGACCAAGTTTCTCTAACTCGTGAGAAATGTTGGGCTGATTTAGCAGTCGCAATGGCTGGACGTGTTGCAGAAGAAGAAATTTTTGGCTATGATAAAGTAACCTCTGGTGCTTCAGCAGACATAAAAATGGCAACTGGTTTGGCTAGAGCTATGGCCACAGAGTTTGGTATGTCAGATAAATTGGGCCCCCTTCTTTATACTGATGCACAAGAAGAGGTTTTTCTTGGTCGCTCAATGGGTCAGCACGGCACTAGTTTTTCAGATGATACTCAAAAACTAATTGATAGTGAAGTTAAGCACTTTGTTGAGGGTGGCTATAAAGAGGCACAACGAATAATTCGCAAAAATATTAAAGACCTTCATGCAATTGCAGAAGGGTTGCTTGAATATGAAACTCTAACGGGTGATGAAATTCGTGGAATTATGGAGGGAAAAGCTCCTGTCCGTGAAAGCGATGATGACAATTCTTCAAAGGCTAGTGGTGTTCCAAAAGCTGGCAAAGTTACAACAAAAGCAAAAAAAGCAACTTCTGCCAAAAAACCACCTGCCGCCAACAAGGCAGCTACAAGTAAAAAAGCAGTTACAAAAAAACCTACTGTAAAAAAGAAGCCAGCGGCAAAAAAGCCAAGCGTTAAGAAAAAACCTAACTAGGGTATTTGTCTATGAAATATTTCGGAACAGATGGAATTCGCGGTCTTGCTAATGGTAAAAAATTAACCCCAGATCTTGCGTTAAAAGTTGGCATGGCTACAGGGCTAGTTTTTAAGCGGGGTGACTATCGTCACCGTGTGGTAATTGGCAAAGATACCCGTCGTTCTAGTTATATGATTGAAAATGCTCTAAGTGCTGGCTTTAATGCTGTTGGTCTAGATGTTTATCGTTTAGGGCCGATGCCAACTCCAGCAGTTGCAATGTTAACTCGCTCGCTTAGGGCAGATCTTGGCGTGATGATTTCTGCTTCGCACAATAAATTTGAAGATAATGGCATAAAATTATTTCAACCAGATGGCTTTAAACTTTCTGATAAAATTGAAAAGCAAATTGAAGATTTAATTGATAGCGATCTTACCTCAGAGCTTGAACAAGGGCGTGGGATTGGGCGGGCAACGCAAATTGACGAGGCTTGGACACGTTATTTAGAATATGCAAAGCGTACTTTAGACCGTGATATAGATTTTTCAGGTATGCGAATTGTTGTTGATTGTGCAAATGGAGCAGCATATAAAACCGCCCCTGAAGCCTTAAAAGAATTAGGTGCTGAAGTTATAATGATTGGTGTTTCGCCAAATGGTTATAATATTAATGATCGTGTTGGTTCAACTGCAACAAAAGCCGTTTGCGAAGAAGTTGTAAAAAGTCGTGCTGACCTTGGTATTGCACTAGATGGTGATGCAGATCGAGTAATTATTATTGATGAGAGTGGGCAAGTTGTTGATGGTGATCAATTTATGGCAACTATTGCTCAATCTTGGCACAAGCAAAATAAATTGCAAGGAGGCGGTATTGTTGCAACAATAATGTCTAACCTTGGGCTTGAGAGATATTTAAACTCAATTAATTTAAAATTAGAACGCACCAAAGTTGGTGATCGTCATGTTTTAGAAACAATGCGAAATAAGGGTTATAATGTTGGCGGAGAGCAATCTGGTCATATTATCTTATCGGATTTCGGCACAACGGGCGATGGATTAGTTGCCGCTTTGCAGTTGATTACTGTTATTCAAGAAGAACAACGCCCAGCGTCAGAAGTCTGCTCTAGGTTTATAAAAGTTCCACAATTACTAAATAATGTGCGCTATAATTCCTCCAACCCGCTTGAAAATGAAAAAGTCAAGCAGGTGATAAGTGATAGCCAAGCTATGCTTAAGGATAATGGCAGGCTAGTTATTCGTAAAAGTGGCACAGAGCCGCTTATTCGTGTAATGGGCGAGGCCGATGATGAAAAGCTGATTACTTCTATTGTTTTTGATATTTCAAAAACTATTGAAAAAGCCACTTAATATATAATAATTTCCTTCACTCCTAAATAGTTCACAAAACCTTAATGCGCTTAGGGTTAATTCTTCTAGTTTTTACAAGCTGTTAGGGTTAATTCTTTAGGTTAAGTGGCTATTAATAATTTATGTTCATAATAGCAATAATTCCACCGTTGTTGGTGGCACAGTAAAGGAATTTAATAATGCGCAAGCTAAATGCAATGCTTGTTGTGGCAGCAGCAGCCCTGATTGCTGGCCCAGCTCAAGCAGCCGACCCAATCCAATATGAACCAATTGATTACCCCGTTATTCCAGATGTGAATTATGGCCTTGAGGGATCGTTTTATTTACGTGGTAGTGCAGGCATGAACGCATGGACTGCAAAAGATGGTAGCTATTGCGGGTGTATTTTAGAATTTGATACCCCAGGATATGGCTATTCTGTTGGTGCAGGTTTTGGCTATGAAACAGGCGATGGAATTCGTGCAGATATCACATTTGATTATTTAGACATTCAAGATCTAACTTCAACAACAGATCATACAGTTGATCTTCGTTCTGGTTTGGCATTAGCAAATATATATTATGACTTTTCACTAGATGGCTCAGGCGGTTCAGCAGAAGGCGGAATGGGTGTTTATGTCGGTGCTGGTATTGGTCTGGCTAAGAATTTCTCATATATTAATGATAGTGCAGGGGCAGAAATTGCATGGGGCAAGTCACTTGAAGGCGCAGTTGCTCTAATGGCAGGTGTTTCTTATGATATGGGTGATGTAGTTGCTGATCTTGGTTATCGTGGTATTTACATGAATAAAGTGATGAGCCAGCCAGATTTAGCAGCTGATGCTTATATTATTAATGATAACTATATTCATGAAGTTCGTGGCACAGTTCGCTATCGCTTTAACTAAATCTAGGGCAATTTAACAATTTTTTTAAACGGCATTTCTTTTAGTCAAGAAGTGCCGTTTTTCATTGTCTTGCATTTTTTCTTTTTGGGTTATATCCTTTAGAAAAGGAAAGCCCAAAGGAAAGCCAATGGAAAACAAATACATCACCCAACAATTCGTCTGGATTATCGGCTGGCTTTTTACTTTGGGATTTTTAAAACTTGGATTTTTCAAAGGGTTTTTGGCCATTTTTGTATGGCCATATTTCTTAGGTGCTAGCCTTTCAGGATTTGTTGGTTAGGTTTCCCTTTTTTAGAAGGTCAGGTTAAAAAACTTCTTGCATTCTCTCTTTAACAAGAGTAACTCGCTTGGTGGGCCACCCCTCCCCAACGAGGGGCTCACTATCTGAGAGGATAGATCATGATTGATCAAACAAATATGGCTAACGCCACAAAACCTACTGCAATCCCCAATAATCCTAATTTTTCATCAGGTCCTTGCACTAAACGTCCGGGTTGGACAACGGCTGCGCTTGATAATGCTTATGTTGGTCGCTCGCACCGTGCAAAACCTGCAAAGGCTCGCATTCAAAAAGCAATCGATCTCACCCGTGAGTTGCTAGAAGTTCCAGGTGACTATCTGATTGGCATTGTACCAGCCTCAGACACTGGCGCAATGGAAATGGCACTTTGGTCAATGTTGGGCGCACGTGGTGTTGATATGCTGGCATGGGAGAGCTTTGGTTCTGGTTGGATAACTGATGTAGTAAAACAGTTAAAACTAGAAAATGTGAACAAACTTGAAGCTCCATATGGTGAACTTCCTGACCTTGCAAAAGTAGACTTTACCAATGATGTGGTTTTTACATGGAATGGCACAACCTCTGGCGTTCGTGTCCCCAATGGTGATTGGATTGATGAAAAACGAGAAGGTTTAACAATTTGCGATGCAACTTCTGCCGTTTTTGCACAAAATGTTGATTTTTCAAAACTCGATGTAACAACTTTTTCATGGCAAAAAGTTCTCGGTGGTGAGGCGCAACATGGGATTATTATTCTTTCCCCTCGTGCGGTTGAACGGCTTGAAAGTTTTACTCCTGATCGCCCTTTACCAAAAATCTTTCGCCTTACAAAAGGCAATAAATTAATCTCAGGCATTTTTGCTGCTGCAACAATTAACACGGTTTCAATGTTGTGCATTGAAGATGCAGTAGATGCGATGGAATGGGGTTTGTCTATTGGCGGGCTTAGCGGCATGCAAAAACGAGCGAACGATAATTTTGCCGCTATTAACACTTGGGTTGGGAAAACTAATTGGGTTGAATTTTTAGCGAAAAATCCGCACGAGCGATCAAATACTTCTGTTTGCCTCACCATTAACAATGAAAAAATAAACGCATTGCCAAGTGATGAACAAGCAGCATTTGCAAAACGAATGGTTGCAAAATTAGACGCTGAGAATGTAGCCTATGATATTGGCGCATATCGTGATGCACCTTCTGGCTTACGTATATGGGCTGGCTCGACTGTTGAAACAAGCGACCTTGAAAAGCTAACCCTATGGCTTGATTGGGCTTTTGCAACGGAGCTTGCGGCTCTTTAATTTTTCTTTCCTATCCTTCGACAAGCTCAGGATGAGGGCGGGGGGGATAGGAGAAAATAACAACAACACCCCACCTCATGGTGAGCCTGTCGAACCATGAACAAAGGGAAAAGAACAAAAACAAACATAAATTTAGGAGGCAAAAATGCCTAAAGTATTAGTATCAGATAAATTAAGCCCAACAGCCGTTGAAATTTTCAAACAAAATGGCGTTGAAGTAGATTATTTGCCAGATGTTGGCAAAGATAAAGAAAAGTTGCTCGAAATAATTGGCAATTATGACGGCTTGGCAATTCGCTCTGCTACCAAAGTTACACAAAAAATAATTGATGCAGCAACTAACCTAAAAGTAGTAGGGCGTGCTGGTATTGGGGTTGATAATGTAGATATTCCTGCCGCCACCGCAAAAGGCATCATCGTAATGAATACGCCATTTGGTAATTCAATTACCACAGCTGAGCATGCTATTACTATGATGCTTGCACTTGCTCGTCAAATTCCAGAAGCTGACGCGTCAACTCGTAGCTCAAAATGGGAGAAATCTCGTTTTATGGGCGTTGAAGTTACTGCAAAAACTCTTGGGTTAATTGGCGCAGGTAATATTGGCTCAATTGTTGCCGATAGAGCGCAAGGTTTACGCATGAAAGTAATTGCTTTTGATCCATTTTTAACCCCAGAACGAGCGCAAGAAATTGGTGTTGAAAAAGTAGAGCTTGATGACCTGTTAGCACGTAGTGATTTTATCACGCTTCATACGCCTTTGCTTGATGCAACCCGCAATATTATTTCTAAAGAAGCAATTACAAAAATGAAAGATGGCGTGCGTATAATTAACTGCGCCCGTGGCGGTTTGATTGACGAAGAAGCACTTAAAGATGCGCTTGAAAGCGGTAAAATTGCAGGTGCAGCACTTGATGTTTATGCCACTGAGCCAGCAAAAGATCACCCAATTTTTAATGCACCAAACGTAATTTGCACACCCCATCTTGGCGCATCAACTTCAGAGGCTCAAGAAAATGTAGCTTTGCAAGTTGCACAACAGATATCAGCTTATTTGATGAGCGGTGAAATAACTAATGCGCTTAATTTCCCGTCAATCTCAGCCGAAGAAGCACCACGTTTAACACCATTTGTTACCTTAAGTGAAATGTTAGGCTCATTTGCAGGTCAATTAACACAAACAGCTATTACTGGTATTCGTATTGAATATGAGGGTGATGTTGCAGACTTGAACACCAAGCCAATGACTGCCGCCGCAATCACTGGCGTATTAAAGCCGTTGCTTGGTGATGTTAATATGGTTTCAGCACCAGTTTTGGCAAAAGACCGTGGTATTAAAATCGAAACTGTTAATCGTGAGCAAGAGGGCGCATATGAAAATTATATCCGCCTAACCATCACTAGCGAAACTCAAACTCGCTCGGTTGCAGGAACTGTTTTTGCTGGCGGCTCACCCCGCATCATTCAGGTAAAAGGCATAAATATAGAAGTCGATGTAACGCCGAATATGCTGTATATAACCAATAAAGATAAGCCAGGTTTCATCGGTCGTTTAGGTTCGCTTTTGGGAGATCTAGGCGTGAATATTGCCTCTTTTAGCCTAGGGCGAGAAGAGCAAGGCGGGGACGCAATTTCTCTTATCTCTATTGATGCTAATTTAAGCGATGAGCAGATTAAAAAAGTTGCGGAGCTTGAGGGTGTTATTCAAGCAAAAGCATTGAGCTTTTAATTATAATTAAAGCGGTTTAGATTTTTCTAAGCCGCTTTTTTTCGCACCGAATATTCTGCCAAAACTATACCTGAAACTACTAAAATAGAAGCTATTATATGATAGCTTTTAAACTGCTCACCAAGAATTATTACTGATAATATTGTGCCAAAGACTGGTAATAGATTGATGAATATTGAGGCTCTATTTGCTCCAACAATCTCTAGCCCACGGGCATAAAAAATTTGTGCTAAAATTGATGGAAAAATCATTACATATATAATTGTCCCAAAGCCAAGCATAGTGGTTTTTGGAATTTCCTGAACTAGACTTTCAAACCCGCCAGCAAATAATATATAATATAAAAATGAAGCCCCAAGTGCCGCCAAAGAGGTTATTAGCATAAAACTAAGCCAATGGATATTTGGCTTATATTTTAAAGTGAGTGAGTATGCAGCATATAAAAAACAAGCAGCTAAAACCATAACATCGCCAATATTCATCTCAAGCGATAATATCTTTTTTGGCTCACCAGCAGATGCAACAAAAACCACCCCAATGATTGTTAAAATCAGACCAATAATTTGCAATGGTTTTGCTTTCACCTTAAAAATAAAAAAGTTTCCAAGCAAAACTAAAACAGGAATTGAAGCCTGCTCAATCGACATATTTATGCCCGATGTGAAATGCGCTGAATTATACATTAACAGGTTAAAAGCGGCAAAGCCTAACACGCCATAAAGGATAAGAATCGCCAGACGAGGACGGATTTTTTGCCAGTCTTTTTTAAGATGTTTAGAGGCGAGAATAAGCAATATCAAAGCAGCCCCAAACCAACGACCAAGCAATAATAAATTAGGATCAACCTGCCCAACAGCAAGTTTGCCAGCAACTAAATTTCCACCCCAAAAAAGCGGTGCAAGCACCAATAATAAATATGGTTGCGAAAAAATAGTATTTTTTACACTGTTGGTTTTTCTCAATTTATCTTCTTGCTTTAATTATTTGTTTTCTCTTGCTATAGGATAGGCAAGAATTTTTAGCAAACACTCTATCTTTATAGGAAAAATCAAAAATGGCGAATGTAGTAGTTGTTGGCTCTCAATGGGGCGATGAGGGCAAGGGTAAGATTGTTGACTGGCTTAGTGATCGCGCTGATGTGGTGGTGCGTTTTCAAGGTGGTCACAATGCTGGCCATACTTTGGTGATTGATGGCAAGGTTTATAAGCTCTCGCTTTTGCCTTCTGGTCTAGTGCGTGGCAAGCTCTCTGTCATTGGCAATGGCGTTGTGGTTGATCCGCATCATTTTGTTGAAGAAGTTGCAAAGCTAAAAGGGCAGGGGGTGAATATTACTCCTGACGTGTTGCAAATTGCAGAAAATGCTACGCTTATTCTCTCGCTTCATAAAGAGCTTGATGCATTTCGTGAGGGATCAAATTCTGGTTTGCTTATCGGCACAACTAAGCGTGGTATTGGCCCAGCTTATGAAGATAAAGTTGGCAGACGAGCAATTCGAGTAATGGATTTAGCACAAAAAGATACACTTCAGCCAAAAATTGATAGACTATTAAGTCATCATAATGCTCTGCGGCGTGGTCTTGGCTTGAGTGAAATTGATGGAAAAGCAATTTTTGATGAATTGATGCAGGTTGCTGATGATATATTGCCATATATGGGGCAGGTCTGGCGCACGTTGGACGAGAAAAGACGCAAAGGTCAGCGGATTTTATTTGAAGGAGCGCAAGGCGTACTTTTAGATAACGATCATGGCACATATCCATTTGTTACCTCATCAAATACAGTTGCAGGACAAGCCGCAACTGGCTCTGGCATGGGGCCGGGGGCAATTGATTATGTGCTAGGAATAACCAAAGCCTATACCACTCGTGTGGGCGAAGGGCCTTTCCCCACTGAGCAGGATAATGAAATTGGGCAGTTTTTAGGCGAAAAGGGTCATGAATTTGGCGTGGTAACAGGGCGTAAACGCCGTTGTGGCTGGTTTGATGCAACTTTAGTTCGTCAAATGGTAGTCACCTCTGGCATTAACGGCATTGCTTTGACAAAACTTGATGTGCTTGACGGCATGAAAGAGATTAAAATTGGCGTTGGCTATGAACTTGATGGCAAAAAAATAGATTATCTTCCTGCCTCAATGGGAGCGCAAAAACGAGTTAAGCCAATTTATGAAACATTAGAAGGCTGGAGCGGCACAACGGCAGGTGCAAGAAGTTGGGCAGATTTGCCAGCTGAGGCAGTGAAATATGTGCGCCATATTGAAGAACTTATTGGCGTGCCAGTAGCTATGCTTTCCACAAGTCCAGAGCGGGAAGATACAATACTTGTAACAGATCCATTTCAAGACTAAAGTAAAAATGTTTAAGGTTATGTTATTAATGCTAAAAGAGAGTTTGATCAAAAGTGAGTATTGAGTTTTATGGCTGATTATAAAGGACTTTTAAGACAGGCGGTTGATAGCTTGCCTGAAAATACTGGTGCGGCTAGACGCAAGGTTTATGAAAAAGCTCGCTCAGCACTTGTTGCTCAGTTGCGCTCAATTGTGCCACCATTGCCCGCTCGTGAAATTACCAAGCATAGGTTAGATCTTGAAGATTGCATTCGTCAGGTAGAAGAAGATGCAACTGAGGATTTATTAATAGCAATTAAAGCACAAGAAGAAGCCGCCCAACTTGAAAGAGAAACAAGAGAGCGTGAAGAAGAAGCTAGAAAAGAAGAAGCAAGAAAACAAGCAGCAGAAGAGGCAAAACTAGCGGAAGAAGCAAAACTAGCGGAAGAAGCAAGACTAGCGGAAGAAGCAAGACTAGCAGAAGAAGCAAAACTAGCGGAAGAGGCAAGACTAGCAGAAGAGGCAAGACTAGCAGAAGAGGCAAAACTAGCAGAAGAGGAAGCACTAAGAGTAGAGAAGGCAAAAATTACAGCACAAGAAGAAGCTCAAAAAGAAGAAATAAGGCTAGAGCAAGAAGCAAAGTTAGAAGAAGAGGCAAGGCTTTCGCAAGAAGACGCTAAAAGAAATGAACTTGAAGCTAAAAAAGAAATTTCAGAGCTAGAATCAATAGAAGAAGTAGATAAAGCAAAACCTGATAGTGCTTTATTGTTTGAAAAACCTGAAGGTGAGCCAGATGACTTGCAAAAAATTTCTGGAGTTGGACCAAAACTTGAAGAAAAACTGCATGAATTAGGCATTATTAAATATGCTCAAATTGCAGCTTTTACTGCCGATGAAGTTGTAGCTGTTGATGATGCTTTATATTTCAAGGGTCGCATAAATCGTGAAAAATGGATTTCTCAAGCAAAAGATTTAGCTAAATCTGGTGAAGAAACAGCCTCAAAAAATGAGGGTGAATCAAAAGAAGAATTAGATTCAAGTATTGATATTAGCAGTAAAGATACTGCACAAGATGAAGAAAAGCCAAAAGCTAAAGAAAAAGACATTTTAGAGCCAGAAGAGCAGGGGCAAACAAAGCCTGTTGAGCAAGAAAAACCCAAGAATGTTGAAATTTCTGAACTAAAAGAAAACAACCAACAAGAAACCATTCAGCAAGAAGATGAAAAAACTGCAAAAATTGCAGACATCTTGATTGCTGATAAGCAAAAATCAGAAGAAAAAAATCAAACTATTTCTTCAATAGACGATGTTATTTCCCAAGCAAATTTAACTATTAATAATTCAAATAAAATTAAATTGCCAGAAGTAGATCTGGCCATGGTTGGCGAGCGAGAAGTTGATGTAGAAATCCCCACTATTTCTGTTGATGATAGTGTAGATATTTCTAAAGAACCGTCTGACCCACAAGAAACTATTGATAAAGCAATTGAAACACTTGAGCGTGTTGCTCGAGGTGAAAAAGCTGAAGATGATAGCAAGAGTAAAGAAGAAACAGTTGATGCACAATTGAAATCTAATGAAAATCTAGATGCTCAGGGTAATATTGAGAAAATAATTTTAGAAGATAAACCGAAACGCTCAAATGTTATTACAACGTTTTTAGTAATATTTTTATTGTTACTTCTTGGTGTAGCTGGGGCTAGTTATTGGGCGTATAAACAAGGTTATATTGATCCAAATGCAATGTTTTCAAATTCACCTGTTGAGAAAATAAATGAAGAAGCCTCTCAAGAAGCTCAAGCAGAAGTAAAAGAAGCAGTTAAAGAAGAAACTAGAGAAACACAAAACAAAGAAATAGAGAATGCTACAAATGTGCGAGATGTCACTCCTTCTCAAGTTTCAAGTGATGTAAACAATGAAAACGAGAATAATGCTGCAGGTCCGGGGAATACTCAAGCAACACCAGACACAATAGATACTGCTTCAGAACAGTTAAGTGAAGAGCGTTTGACAAATGAGGGAAGCATATCAGATAGTGCTGATAATGCCGATAACATACAGGCTTCAACTAGTGGGGTAGATAATAAAAGTGAAGATCGTTTGACCAGTGAAGAGCAGCTAACTCCTGCTGAGCCTGCTGGTGCATTAGAAAATGCTACTAATGAAATAGTTGATAATTCAGACGTTCAAAATGGAGCGCAATCTTTATTATTAGAAGCCACAAGTGAGGGAAAAATTGGTGCAGTACCATATTCAGGTTCAGTTGATTGGGATCGCTCGGTAGATGAACTTGGTTTGCCTGTAATATTAGCTAAAGCAAAAATTCCTGCTCGTAATATTGAGGTTGATATGTTGATTAGAAAGAATTCAGATCAAAGTCTGCCTGCTTCTCATCTATTAGAGATTAGTTTTTCAACTAGTGAAAGTTTTTCTGGAGGATCGATAGAAGGACTTCCTGGCATTTTGCTAAAAAATGAGGAATTGGTGAAAGGAACTCCTTTGGTTGGAGCATCTGCACGGATTGTTAAAAACTCATTCCTTTTTGCTCTTAGTGCCTCTGAGCAAGACGTTTCAAAAAATGTGAACTTATTGAAATCTCAAAAGTGGATAGATATTGCATTAATTTATGGAACAGGAAAACGTGCCATTATTACACTTGAAAAAGATGCTGCTGCACAAAAAATGTTTAATGAGATTTTTGATATATGGGCAAAATCAAATTCATCTGCTGCGCTAACTAACTAAAAATTATTGTTTAATAAGGCTGTGTTTTTTTAAAACATAATGCACAGCGCCAAGGTTAAACGCATCATTTTTATCATGGCTTACAACAATTGCATGCCAGTTAAATTTTGCTACTAATTTTTTTAAAAGCTCTTGCATTGCTTTTGCGGCCTTTTCATCAAGAGCCGCAAATGGCTCATCAAGTAATAATATTTCTCGATCTAGCAATAATGTTCTAGCCAAAGCAATTCGTTGTTTTTGACCGCCAGAAAGTGATGAGGCTTTTCTTTTTTCAAATCCCTTCAAATCAACTTCTGCTAATGATTGTGAAATTTTTTCATTTATTTTGGCGGTTGAAATTCTAACAGAAAAAGCAAGAGCAAGGTTTGCTCTCACGCTTAAATGTTCAAACAGATTATTGCTTTGTAAAAGGATGGAAACAGGACGTTTTTGTGTATTTATGCCAGAAATGTCCCTGCCATTTAATTCTA
>Ga0256834_1001803_pt1 | contig 14091 bp, 11 predicted proteins | sample 4281140metaG_FD_190536 | JGI IMG/M metagenome (GOLD analysis project Ga0256834, IMG submission 190536) | Hydrothermal vent microbial communities from East Pacific Rise, Pacific Ocean - 4281-140 | ecosystem: Environmental > Aquatic > Marine > Hydrothermal vents | place: Pacific Ocean: East...
TCGCTGAAGTGGTAGGTATCAATGTGAAAGAAGCGGGTGCAGATATTATCGGCACAGAAGGCAAAGGTACGTCGGAATGGGTATTGGTTGACCTTAACGATATTATCGTTCACGTTATGTTAGAAAGTACTCGAGAGTTTTATGCATTAGAGAAACTCTGGGAGCCAGAAGATGCAACGGATAAAACCGTAGAAGAGGCAATTAGCGATAAAAGATAAAAGATAAAAGATAAAAGATATTTTTTGCCACGGAAGGACACGGAAAAACACGGAAGGTAGCTCCGTCATTCTGGCGGATGCCAGAATTCATGTTTGAAGCTTTGCGCTTTGATTGAAATGGGTACTGGCATTCGCCAGTATGAAGAGGCATTAATTGCTTTTTTTCCGTGTTCTTCCGTGGATTCCGTGGCAAAAAATTATTGAATATTTTAATAAAAAATTATGAAAATCCATCTCCTCGCCGTCGGAACAAAAATGCCAGATTGGGTAACTCAAGGTTACACCGAATACGCACACCGTTTGCCTGCTAAATGCTCATTGCACTTAAAAGAAATCCCTGCTGAAAAACGATCTAAAAACAGCAATATCAAAGCCATTATGCAAAAAGAGGCTAATAAGCTAAAAGATGCGATTCCTAATAATTGTCGTGTAGTGGCGCTAGATGTAAAAGGCCAAGCATGGAGCACTGAAAAGTTAGCAACTCGCTTGCAAGATTGGATGATGGGTGGACAAGATATAGCTTTGCTCGTTGGCGGGCCTGATGGTTTAACCCATGAGATTTTACAACTAGCTCAAGAGAAATGGTCATTGTCTAATCTAACTTTTCCGCATCCTTTGGTTCGTGTTGTTCTGGCTGAGCAACTGTATCGCGCTTATACCATTACTGAAAATCATCCTTATCACAGGGCAGGCAAGTGTCTTTATTTGATAGTGAAATAATATTAGCCTCGGCATCTCCACGTCGAGCAGAATTACTTGATCAAATAGGTGTGAAGTACACGATTCAAGTGGCTGATATTAATGAAGATGAACAGCTAAACGAATCAGCAGAAGATCTTGTTCAGCGCTTGGCTGTAGAAAAATCACAAGCAATCAGTAGTGAAGTAAATCAAGCAGTTTTAGGTGCAGATACATTAGGTGTGCTTGATGGTAAGTTACTCGTTAAGCCACGTGATTTTAATCATGCCCATGAAATGTTATCCAGTATGTCTGGGCAATGGCATGAGATATTATCGGCAGTTGCCATTACTTATCAAGGTAAGACCAATGTAAAACTCAATCGTAATAGTGTTTTATTTCGTCAATTAACAAATGATGAAATTAAAACCTATTGGGAAACTGGCGAGCCACAAGACAAGGCAGGTGCTTACGCTATTCAAGGTTTAGCCGCACCATTTATTGAGCGCATTGAAGGCTCATATTCTGGCATAATGGGTTTACCGCTTTTTGAAACTGCGGAGTTATTAAAGGTGCTGGAGGATAAAAATAAATGAGTGTAGAAATTCTAATAAATGTCACACCACAAGAATCACGTGTAGCAGTACTTGAAAACGGTATTTTACAAGAAATATTAATAGAGCGTAATTCTAATCAGGGAATCGTTGGTAATATTTACAAAGGTAAAGTCTGCCGTGTTTTACCTGGTATGGAAGCTGCATTTATCGATATTGGGCAAGAAAAAGCCGCCTTTTTGCATGCTTCTGATTTACGCTTACCTGTTGAGGTTATGCTCAATGGCGAGAATCCTGAAGAAATTATTATTCCACCCATTACCAAGCTATTACACGCTGGAAAAGAAGTTTTAGTTCAAGTTATTAAAGAGCCATTAGGTACAAAGGGTGCGCGCTTAACCATGCACGTTACAATTCCTTCCCGTTTTGTAGTTCTAATGCCTGATACGGATACCATCGGTGTATCGAGTAAAATTGAAGATGAAGATGAACGTACACGTTTAAAATCGATAATTCATGCTGTTCGTGATAGTAGTTCTGACGATGGGCAAACTGAAATTGATCTTACTGCAACGACGGGACGATATGGTTATATCGTTCGTACGGCAGCTGATGGTATTAATGAAGATGCTTTAAAGGCCGACATAGCATTCTTGAATAAGCTCTGGGGGAAAATAAATAACCCAAGTTCATCACAATCAGGCACTCAATTAATCTATTCAGATTTACCATTAGTGCAACGTGCTTTGCGAGATATGGTAGCAGAAGAAATTGATAGTATTAAGGTAGATTCAAAAGAAACCTTTACGAATATACATGCGTTTTCTAAAGAGTTTATTCCCGAATTATCGGCAAAAATAGAACACTATATAGGAGAACGTCCCATCTTTGATATGCATTCTGTCGAAGATGAAATCCAGAAATCATTGAAACGAAGTGTACAACTCAAATCGGGTGGCTATTTAATTATTGATCAAACCGAAGCGATGACGACTATTGATGTAAACACGGGTGGTTTTGTTGGTAATCGCAATCTTGAAGAGACTATTTTTAAGACTAATCTTGAAGCCGCGCAAACCTTGGCGCGCCAATTACGTTTAAGAAATCTGGGGGGTATTATTATCTTAGATTTTATCGATATGCAACAAGAGGATCACAAAGAGCAGGTAATGACGGCATTACTCAAGGCATTGGAACGTGATCATGCAAAGACTTCAGTTATGCCATTCTCAAGCTTAGGTTTGGTTGAGATGACACGTAAACGTACTCGTGAATCATTAGAGCATGTCTTGTGTGAATCTTGTTCAACCTGTGAAGGACGTGGTTACATAAAAACAGCGACGACTGTTTGCTATGAGATTTTTAGAGAAATATTACGTGAGTCTCGTCAATTTGATGCGCGTGAACTGTTGGTATTAGCGTCTTTAGATGTGACTGATTTATTATTGGATGAAGAGTCAGACAGTTTGGCAGAACTGCAAGAATTTATTGGTGTGCCGATTCGTTTTCAGGCAGAGACCTTGTACACACAAGAGCAGTTTGATGTAGTACTTCTTTAAGCTCCTTGATTAAGTTCTTCGCTTACACAAACTAAATGCTAGATAAAATAATTCACCATCAATCTGATTTACAGGCTTGTACACGTTGCCCTAAGATGATTCAGCCTGTTATTACAGGTATACCAGTAGCATCACAAATTATGCTTATCGGACAGGCTCCAGGAATTAGGGAAGGGGATATTGGTCGTCCCTTTGGTTGGACGGCAGGAAAAACACTGTTCAAATGGTTTTCCTCCATCGGAGTGGATGAGGCTGAGTTTCGTGAACAAGTCTATATGGCAGCGGTTTGTCGTTGTTTCCCCGGTAAAAACCCGAAAGGTAGCGGTGATCGTGTTCCTGATAAACAAGAAATTGCCACTTGTAAACAGTGGTTAGAAACAGAATATGAAATTCTCCAACCTAAACTTATTATCCCCGTAGGCAAGCTCGCTATTTCACAGTTTTTAACTTACAAAAAACTCATTGAAGTTGTGGGACAACAGTTTGTTATTGATACCCCATTATTACAGGCTGATGTTATTCCTTTGCCTCATCCTTCTGGGCTTTCTACTTGGTTTAATATGGAACCAGGGAAAACCTTGTTGCAAGATGCTTTAGGGCTGATTGAAAAACACAGTACTTGGCACAATATTCGATAATACAACGGTTCCACTCTAATAATTGAGTTATCCATTTAGAAACAAATGGTAAGCTCACTAAAAGTAGCAAAAAGAGGGGGGGTGGGCTATAAATACTTATAAGCTGTAACCCTATAAAAGCATCTAAATATGAAAAAAGCAGGCTCTAAAATCCGTAAACTATTCGCTGTAGCAGTAGTTTTAATTACCTTGTTATTATTGTTGTTCGTATTTTCAGCAACACGAAGTGCTTTAGATGTTTGGGATCGCTTGCAAGAACTCCCTGCTGCGATGTTCTATACCTATTCAGCTTTGATAGTTGCCGTTATTCTTTTTAGTTTTTGGCTTATTTATAAATTATTACGTCCTACCTCATTAAGTCCTGACTTAGAGAGTGAAAAAGTATCACAAGATCATATCCTAAAAGAACTCGACCATGCCGAAGGTGTAGGCATGGAAACCTCAAGCCTACGTCGTGAAATCGAACAGCTACAAGAACGCAAAGATGCAGGAAAAATATACGTCGCATTATTCGGTAATGTCAGTACAGGGAAATCTTCCATTATCAAAGCGGTGTTACCTGATGCAGAACTAGACATTAACGTGCGCGGTGGCTCTACTCAAGAAATCAAAGAATATACATGGAAGAGTAGCTCAGGAGATCAATTAGTTTTAACCGATTTACCGGGGAGAAATGAAGCCGATGGTTCATTGGATGAAATGGCACAAGATGAAGCAATACGCGCACAATTAGTGATTTATGTAACAGACTCAGATTTATCACGTAGCCAGTTTGAAGATATAAAACAATTACAAAGCTACGGTAAACCGATGATAGTAGCGCTGAATAAAAGTGATCGTTTTAATGATGAAGAAAAGCAGTTGATTGAAAAACGTTTTATGGAACATTTCGATGAAGGCGTCTCTATTAAACAGGTCTTTGTGCAATCAGGTGGAGAAGAAGAGATTCTTAAAATTTACCCAGATGGACGAGAAGAAAAAATAATCCGTGAGCGCAAAGCCGATGTATCAGCACTTGCAGAAGCCATGCAGGACGAAATTGATGCACAAAGCGATGTATTAGAGTCCTTACGTGATGCCAGTGTGTTTGTTCTGGTCAAACAGAAGTTAGATGTTGCCAAAGATGAGTTTTGCCAAGAAAAAGCAGAGTCTATTATTAAAAGTTCCACACGCAAAGCGGTGTTTGGCGCATTGGCGGCGATTAGTCCCGGCTCTGATTTAGTCATTCAAGGAGTGCTTGGTACACAAATGGTGAAAGGGCTTTGTGCTTTATATAATGTGCCAGTACGCCAATTAGACATTGATAAGCTACTAGATTTTAGTGGCGGACAAATGAAAAAGAGTGCGCCTATATTGTTGGCAGTTGCGGGTAATGGCATGAAAGCCTTTCCGGGAATAGGCACAGTGGGCGGAGGCTTAACGCATGCAGTAGCCTATGGAATGATTTTTGATGCATTGGGTAACGCGGTCAATAAAACTTTGCAACAACGTGGTAAGTTACAGCCTGCACCTGTCGCCATTACCTTTAAGGAGATGCTAAATGAAAATCTTGAAGCGCGCGCAAAGCTATTTGCCAAGCTGGTTTTCGACAACCGAGAAAAGTGATGGTGATAATACATTGTCTACTAAATTAGAAAACAGTGGGATTGACTCTGGCGATAGTGATGATACAGGCGATAAAGGTGATTCAAATGTTGACCTTGCCAAAGAAAGTTTAAGTCAATTATTAGATGATTCTCGTGTGCCAGATTCTGTGCGTAATGTATTGCGAGAAGAATACAAACAATTGCGCGTGATGATGGAAAAGCTGGAAAATGGTCATTTACATATCGCTGTTTTTGGTCGGGTTAGTGTTGGAAAGTCATCAGTTCTCAATGCCTTATTAGGCAAACAAGCTTTTAGCGTCAGTATTCTTCATGGTGAAACTAAAACCGAAGGTATTGAAGAGTGGCAAGAAGTCGATGCGGGTGGGGTTTATCTAATTGACACACCGGGTATCAATGAAATAGATGGTGAAGAGCGGGAACGTCTCGCACATGAAGTTGCCAGTCGGTCTGACTTATTATTATTTGTTATTGATAGCGATCTAACAGATGTTGAATTAAATGCTTTAAAATTAGTCGCTGCAACTAATCGCCCAATAATATTGGTGATCAATAAAGCAGATCAATACAATGAAGATGAAGTATTGCAACTACGCACGATTATTCGCAAACGTGTGAAGGGACTAATTTCGCCAGAGAATATTGTCTTTAGCGCGGCATCACCGAGTAAACAGACAGTGATCTATGTGGATGATGATGGTAATGAAAAAGAAACCGTGCGCCAACGCCCTGTGGATATCATCAATTTAAAGTCACGCCTTTGGGACATTATAGAAGCTGAAGGTAAAACGCTCTCTGCTTTAAATGCATCTCTTTTTGCAGGCAACTTGAGCGAACAACTCGGTGATAAGCTATTAGAAACACGCAAGCAAGTCGGTGAAGATACAATTCATCTATATTGCATAGGCAAGGGCGTTGCTGTTGCGCTCAACCCGATACCTGTTGCAGATTTATTAGCGGCAGCAGCGATTGATGTCAGCATGGTAATTCACTTATCAAAAATTTATGGCTTGCCCATGAGTAAATCAGAAGCAGGGGACTTGATAAAAACCATTGCGGCGCAAATGCTGGTGTTATATGCCACATTCTGGGCTATTCATCTTGCATCATCTGCATTAAAAATTGGCACGGTAGGTTTCTCAACCATCGTCACAGGCGTAGCGCAAGGCGCTGTAGCTTGGTATAGCACTCTCGTTGTTGGACGAGTGGCAGAAGAGTATTTAGCTAAAGGAAAGTCATGGGGAGAAACAGGCCCTAAGCTCACAGTACAAAGTATTTTGGATAGTCTTGACAGAGATTCTGTGATGAGCGAAGCAAAAGAGGAAATTGTGCAGTATTTAAAAGGAAAAACGACCTAATTTAGCGTACAAATCATCGAAAAAGAAGGGGGGTGGGTATTAGTTTAGTAAGAAAAGGAGTCAACACTAAGCTAAAAAGGCTCTAAAGTTGAGAGGCTAAAGTTTTGAGACCTGCAGGTGTATCGATAGTTGCTACAAGTCGAGTTTCATCAGCTTTGGAGATTCGGACTTTATCCTTTAGATTAATAGCGTTCAGAAAGCCCAATATTTTTTTAGGCTTTGGATGATAAATGTGTAATTCAACCAGCGATAAACCATAATCGTTTAACTTAGTCGCAGGGTGTGAATCACTATCTTGCCACTGTATAAGTGCAGGTGCGCCTCCATTCATTGGGAGACTGCCATCTTCTGGAATTGTGATAAGCCACTCGGTTTCTCCTCGGCTCATTGATTCAATATTACCGACTGACTCAGTGCAATTTTCTACACTCGTATTTATGTCACTTGTGCGTACCACCCATGTTTTTAGTGAGGCAGGTGTGTTGTCGTTGATTTCATCTAGCGCAAACCAGCGTGGTCTTTTAGGTTTTTCAGCTTTCGGATTGCAAGCGATAACTTCAAGAAATAGGGTATCGCCTAATCGTAAGAATAAGTTATGTGTTCCCATTTTCGGGTGCTTACCACCTTTTTGCGGGCTAACACCTAATGCATCTTGTACGAGTTTTTCACCTGCCTCAAGAGTTGGCGTGGTGATTGTTATGTGGTCGATGAAAGTCGTGAGAATACTAATAAGTCTGCACCCCAAATTTTAAAAGCATCTTAGGTAAAATATCATCCAAGTTCTGAACATCTTTATCTTCTAATTCAATTAAATTGAAACCATACTTTTTATAGATACCCTGTTTAATACGCTTGCGGTGTAGATATTTCGAGTCATTTTCATAGCCCCAATATTCAATGTAAACTTTGCCAGTAGGAATGTAAAAATCGCAGTAAACATCTTCTTCGATAGGTAGTTTACGCTCATAAGCATGAACGATTTCAAACATATACAGCCAGTTATCAATGAGCATTTCAGCTTTTGAGCGGGTGAAATGACCATCAGTAGCACGATGCTTAGCAGGGAATTTATCCCTAAATTCAGTTGTATCAGAGGAAAGTATGGTGCTTTTAGTTTCTTCAACAGGGTTACCTTTAAGGTCAGCAATAGTAGAGACTAATGTTTTATTGGTGATGAGTGATTCTGGCCAACGAATAAAAGGCACGCCAGATTTAGCATCTTCAGCTTGAATAGCACCAATTTTTAAACCCTGCTCGGTAGCAATCCAACCTTTATTCAATCCACCTTTTTGCGCCCAACCAATTTCAGATAGGATGAAGTTTAGCTTTTGTGCCGATAGCTCAAAACTCTTCCCGAGCTTAGTTGCCGTAATGAGTGTTTCAGTCTCAGGAATTATAAAGTCAATATCCTCGGGCCAAACAATGTACTTGCCGTATTGTTTACTAGTTCGATAGCTTGAACCTTGGCTCAGGCCATCAACAGTGAGAACCCAGCCATTATCATCACGCTCAACCCAGCCAAGCTTGGTGAATAACTCGAAAAGTTCTTTTGAGGACAAGTTATGTTTTTTTGAAAGTGCGGTTGTGGAGATAAATGTTGTCACCACTCGTATTACCTATTATTGATGTTGAAAATTGGAGTTTAGCAGATGTACTTCATTGTGAAGGAAAAGAGTTGATCAAGGTTGATGCCTAAGTCTCAGCTAATTTTAAAAATATATTATTCTCAAAGTAGTTATAGGCTTTCAAAACACTTATGCAGGTGTTGAGATTTTTCATTTGAAATTATACCAACTTACAGAGATTCGATATGAAACACACATATAAAGTATCAGGGATGACTTGTTTAGGATGTAAAAGCAGTGTTGAGGGTGCTTTGAATTCTATCGATGAAATTACAAATGTGTCGGTAGATTTGGATAATTCAGAAGTGATACTTAGCATGAACTCTCATGTGCCTTTGCAAACTTTACAGAAAAGTTTAACGCTTGCTGGTTTGCATTACACTATTGAAATGCAAGGAGGTGGTCAACACAATAAGTCTCATGGTCAAAGCTCTGAAAAAACAAAAGCGTTAGGAAATGGAGTTTTTTATTGTCCAATGCATTGTGAAGGTGAAAAAACCTATGATGACGCTGGTGATTGCCCAGTTTGTGGAATAGATTTACTGGAGCAACCTAGCCTCATGGAACAAAGTTCACAATATACTTGTCCGATGCACTCAGAAATTGTTAAAGATGATCCAGGTTCTTGTCCCATTTGTGGAATGGATTTAGTTCCGATGGAACCAAGTGAAAGTAATGAGCAAAAAAATTATCAAGAACTGCTTAAAAAAATGAAAATTGCAACCTTGTTCACTGTACCAGTTTTCATTATAGCGATGGGAGATTTAATCCCAGGTAAACTGCTATTGAATATTATGAGCCAACCACTCTGGAACTGGGTACAATTTTTTCTAACCTTACCTGTGGTCTTTTACGCATGTTGGATGTTTTTTGAGCGGGCTTATAAGTCAATTATCACCATGAATTTGAATATGTTTACCTTGGTGGGTATTGGTACTGGCGTCGCCTTTATATTTAGTGTGGTGGGGATGCTTTTTCCTGATATTTTCCCCAGTGACTTTAAGAGTGAGGAAGGAACCGTCTACCTTTATTTTGAAGCGACAGCGGTTATTCTTACGTTAGTTTTATTGGGGCAGCTACTAGAAGCTAGAGCACATAGCCAGACCAGTGGTGCTTTGAAAGAGCTACTGAAGCTTGCGCCCTCAGAAGCAATACGATTAGAAAATGGTGAAGATGTTGTGATTTCTATCCATGACATTGAGGTTGGAGACCAGTTGCGAGTGAGGCCGGGTGATAAAATTCCAGTTGATGGAAAAATTCTCGATGGGTTTAGTAGTGTGGATGAATCTATGATAACGGGTGAACCTATTCCAGTGGATAAACAAGTTGGTGATAAAATTAGCTCAGGAACGATTAATGGTAATAAATCATTTTTGATGTTGGCACAAAAAGTGGGTGCAGATACCTTGCTGTCACAAATTATTCAAATGGTTAATGATGCTAGCAGGTCACGTGCACCTATCCAAAAATTAGCAGATACAATCTCTAAATACTTTGTACCCATTGTGATTGCTGTATCACTATTAACTTTTATTATTTGGGCAATATTTGGACCTGAACCTGCTCTGGTTTACGGTTTTGTGAATGCAATTGCCGTGTTAATTATTGCTTGTCCTTGCGCGCTTGGTTTAGCGACTCCTATGTCAGTCATGGTGGGGGTTGGTAAAGGAGCACAATCAGGAATTTTAATCAAGAATGCCGAAGCGCTGGAAACGATGGATAAGGTTGATGTGTTGATCACGGATAAAACGGGAACCATTACAGAAGGTAAGCCATCTGTAGAAAAAGTCTATGCTGTAGATTCAACAAATGCCAACATTCTATTAGGGCAAATTGCTTCGATGAACCAATTAAGTGAGCACCCTTTAGCAGAAGCAATCGTAAAATATGCTAAAGAGAGCGATATTAAGTTACAAAATGTAGAAAACTTTGAAGCCGTAGCAGGCAAAGGTGTTGTTGCTCAGATGGGTGGAAAAAAACTCGCATTGGGTAATATAAAACTTATGGAACAAGTGAAGGTGGATGTCCCAGATTCACTCGCAGAAAAAGTACTCGCAGAGCAGAAACTTGGAAAAACAGTTTCTTATATTGCTGTTGATGGAAAAGCATCGGGTTATGTCACAATTTTTGATGCTATTAAAAAAAGTAGTAAAAAAGCTATCAATGAACTCATTGAAAAAGGTATCGAAGTCATAATGATGACGGGTGATAATGGAAATACAGCCAAGGCCGTGGCTGAAGAACTCGGCTTGAGTGATTACGAGGCAGAATGCTTGCCAGAGGATAAACTAAACCGTATTAAAGAACTTCAGGCGCAAGGTAAAGTTGTTGCTATGGCGGGTGATGGTATTAATGACTCTCCTGCACTTGCACAAGCTAATGTTGGAATAGCAATGGGAACAGGTACAGATGTGGCAATGGAAAGTGCTGAAATCACATTGGTAAAAGGAGACTTACAAGGTATCGTAAAAGCTAAAAAACTAAGCCATGAAGTGATGAAAAACATAAAGCAAAATCTATTCTTTGCATTTATCTATAATATTCTTGGTGTCCCTGTTGCCGCTGGAGTTTTGTTTTCAACATTCGGTATTTTACTTTCCCCAATGATTGCGGCAACGGCTATGAGCTTTAGTTCAGTGTCAGTTATTGTTAACTCATTAAGGTTGAAAAATGTTTCACTAAAGTAGTGTTACACGAAAGGCAAGTTCCCCAAATTTCCCCAAGGGCTGGGCTGGTGCCACCAGCGCTGCGCCAATGTGGCATAAATAGCACGAAAATCAGTGGTAAAAGTGACATTGCCGTTTGCATCAAGCCTTGAAAAGTCTGGATGCTCTCCATAAATTCCTCCGCGTACTTTTCCACCTAAGATCATGTGTGATGAAGCTGTTCCGTGATCAGTTCCGCCCCCTCTATTTTCTTTGGCGCGTCTACCAAATTCGGAGTAGGTGACGACTAATACATTATCCCACAATCCTGCGCGTTGCATGGATTTTTGGAATGAGGCTAGCCCATTGGCTACTTGATATAAACCGTTGTCTTGCCCGCCACGTTGTCCTGCATGAGTATCAAATCCATCTTGGGTGACTTTGTATACAGGTGCGTCGATGCCGTTGATAATCATCTCGGCAACTGATTCTAAGCTGTGACCAAAAACACCCTTGGAGAAACCAACGCCTGAGCGTTTAGGGTTGCGTCCCATTCTTTGAGCTAGTTGATCCCCAACGCTAAAAAGCTGATGTTGGATTTGACTAACGTGTGCAATAGCAGGCGTTAGCTGGCTAGGTTGTACATCGCTTATGCGCTTAATCTGGCTTAAAAATGTTTTAGGGTTTTGCATGGTGACGGCATTTAGATTACTACTTGCCAGTGGGCCAAGTTGTGCTTGCCCTTTATTGAGTGCAACCCCGTGTAAGCCTTTTTTGTATTTGGGTAATACACGTGAAAGCCAGCCAGCCTCAATGACTTGGTTTGAGTTTGAGGCTGAATCCCAAATATCCATTGAACGAAAATGTGATAGTACAGGATTGTGATAGCCTACGCCTTGTATCCAAGCCATTTGTCCTGCGTTCCAAATTGGCATTAATGTTTTCATGCGTGGGTGCAGACCTACATCTTTATTTAGTCCTAATACTTGGCGTTGTTTGATGGCAATGCGCGGACGATATTTGTAATATAGCTCGTCAGTGAAGGGGACAAGGGTGTTAAAGCCATCGTTACCACCTTTTAGCTCTACCAGAACGACAATTTTATTTTGACGAGCGCCGTTTGCGGCAAATACCATCTCAGGTGTGAGCAACGGTACGGTTGCAGAGGCTGAAATGAGTCCTGCATACTTTAAAAAGTCTCTACGATGCATAATTTAGCCCTAAAGTTGCTGTAAAACCGCGTTTAGAGGGCTTTTTTATTAACCACCCCCCCTGTTTTTCGATGATTTGTGTTTTAAATATCATGGTTAAAGCACCTGATAAGCAGGATCTAACACAAAGGCACGTGCTAATCGTTGCTTTCCAGATGTGGTGGGCGGTGCTTGTAGTGGTGCAATCGCTAATAACCACTGGCGTAATAACTCTGGGCTAACATCGGGCATCTTATTCGCTATGCCACCTCGGTTTTTTTTCTCATTGAGGTTGCCAGCGGTAAGATTATTCATCATTGAGTTACGTCTTAACAAAGATTGCGTACTAATCCATGTTTTACCGCCTGACCAACCTTTAACGCTAGGGTGAGCGAATACACCTTGGCCCATGATATTAAGATTGTGTGCTAGATCAATATGAGCAGGAGAATATGGCAGTGAACGCAATGTGCCGAGTGTGAGTTGAATAGGCGACTTAATAAGCGCTCCTCGGTTATGTCTAGCCCAAAATACCTTGCTATTAAAAACAGCACGTATCAAGGTTGAAATATCATAATTGGAACCACGAAAAGCCTGCGCCCATTGTTTAATAACCCGCATATCGGGTTGGGCAATGCTGACAAACTCGTACCACATTTTTTCTGCAATGCGTTCGGCAGTACGTGGGTGTTGAAGCAAGATGTTAATAATATCCTCACCTTTGAAGTTGCCACGTTTTCCCATAAAGGTTTTTACGCCGTTGTCGTGGTCTTCTGCTCTCATAATAAAGCGTCCGTTGCGGTCATCAATCCCCCAGCCAGTAAATGCACGCGCGGCTTCGCGCATATCATTTTCAGAATACCTTCCGATGCCGATAGTAAATAGCTCTAGTAATTCTCGTGCAAAGTTTTCATTAGGTTCTTCTTTAGTGCTAACGTATCCATCAAGGTATAACAGCATGGCAGGGTCACGCGCGATGTCGTGAATCATCTGCCCAAAGTTGCCAAAGGCATTTCTACGTAAGTTGAGATTCTGTTGATACAGCATACTGGGCTGTGTAGTTTTAGCGATGGATGATGGAAAGTGATTGTGCCAAAACAGTGTCATGCGTTCTAAGAATGGAGATCGGGTTTTAAGTAAATGGTTGACCCACCAGGTTTGTAGGCTCTTTCCCTCATCTCGTGAGATGCGCATAATCATTTTTTTGCGGCGCATATTGCCGCGTAGACTTACCATTTTGGGCCAAGGGCTCATGCCAGGAGGTCTTGGTAAATTCATATCACGGTTTTTTAATAGATATTCTATGGCTTGTTGACGAGTGAGTCTTTGAAATCGTTGTATCATTTGCCACTCTGCACCAATCCCCGTGCGATCAACGAGATGACGTGCTTCGTTAAAAGTGAGCTTGCCCATTTTTTGCCTCTTATTATGATGCTTTTTTTAGAGTGTTAGCATTTTAGAATGTACACGAATGTGTCCCCTACATCGTGTCTAGTATTGCTATGAGTACTATCATAAACGATAGTTCAAATTTTTCACTAATATAAATCATTTTTCAGGCATAAAAAAACGGCTGGAGGTAACCTCGCAGCCGCTTTTTAATACTGAATAGTAGTGAGTTTAGGCGAATACTTTCATCGCTGCACTTACTGCTTTGCCAGAGTCTATTTTTGCACCCATGTCGCTTAATACAGCATCCATTGCACCTAGGCAGAATAATACGTTTGTCTCGTTGCTTGCATGACCCATTAGACCTACACGCCAAATCTTACCCGCCATTGAGCCAAGACCAGCTCCAATTTCTAGATTAAAGCTATTTAGCAGTGTGCTACGTAGCGCAGCTTCATCAACACCGTCAGGAATGGTTACTGCATTTAGTTGTGGTAGACGGTACTCTTCATCAACGAAGAAGCTCAATCCCATTGCTTCAAAACCAGCTTTTAAGCCTTCGTGATTTTTAGCATGACGTGCCCATGAGTTTTCTAAGCCTTCTTCATGAAGAACAACTAAAGATTCGTGAAA
>Ga0256834_1001804_pt1 | contig 14087 bp, 13 predicted proteins | sample 4281140metaG_FD_190536 | JGI IMG/M metagenome (GOLD analysis project Ga0256834, IMG submission 190536) | Hydrothermal vent microbial communities from East Pacific Rise, Pacific Ocean - 4281-140 | ecosystem: Environmental > Aquatic > Marine > Hydrothermal vents | place: Pacific Ocean: East...
GCCGAGTTCGATTACTCGGGGTCGCAGGCGTGCAAGGCGTTACGTGAGGAAGGAGTTGAAGTCGTGTTGGTCAACAGTAACCCCGCCACGATAATGACGGATCCTAACATGGCGGACAGGGTCTACATCGAGCCTTTGGACGCCCGGATAGTGGCGGAGATAGTGGAGGAGGAGCGCCCGGACGGTATCCTGCCCACCCTGGGCGGTCAGACGGGGCTCAACCTGGCGGTCGAGTTGGCGGACATGGGTGTGTTGGACGAGTACGGGGTCGAGGTGTTGGGGACCCCGGTCGAGACGATAGTGAGGGCGGAGGACAGGGACGAGTTCAGGGAGTTCATGGAGAGGATCGGGGAGCCGGTGTGTAGGAGCGAGGCGGTTTCCTCCGTGGAGGAGGCGTTGGAGGTGGCCGAGGAGTTGGGTTATCCGGTGGTGGTGAGGCCGGCTTACACGTTGGGTGGCACCGGTGGTGGTATAGCGGGTGATGAGGACGAGTTGCGTGACATAGCGGAGAGGGGCTTGGAGTACAGTCGGGTGGGCCAGGTGCTCATCGAGGAGTACGTGGGTGGCTGGGCGGAGATTGAGTACGAGGTGATGCGGGACGGTGCGGGTAATTGCATCACGGTGTGTAGCATGGAGAACGTGGATCCTATGGGGGTTCACACGGGCGAGTCTGTGGTGGTGGCGCCGGCGTTGACTTTGACGGAGTGGGAGCACCAGACGTTGAGGAGCGCGGCTCTGAAGATAATCGATGCTTTGGGTGTCGAGGGTGGGTGTAACATTCAGTTCGCCTTGAACAGGGAAACCGGTGAGTATCGTGTTATCGAGGTTAACCCGAGGGTGAGTAGATCTTCGGCGTTGGCGTCGAAGGCTACGGGTTACCCGATAGCGAGGGTGGCGGCGAAGATAGCGATCGGGTTGAGGTTGGACGAGATCGAGAACAAGGTCACCGGTGAGACCTACTCGGCGTTCGAGCCGGCTCTCGACTACGTGGTCGTGAAGGTGCCCAGGTGGCCGTTCGATAAGTTCCCGGAGGCGGACAGGACGTTGGGGACGGAGATGAAGTCGGTCGGGGAGGTCATGGCGATAGGGAGGACGTTCGAGGAGGCGTTGCAGAAGGCGATCCGTGCCTTGGAGATCGGGGAGCCGGGTCTGGGTCCGTCGCCCGAGGAGTTGGAGATGGAGGAGGAGGCGGTGGTCGAGGGTGTTCGTGTGCCGAACGATAGGAGGTTGTTCCACGTGTACGCGGCCTTGAAGCGTGGTATCATGGATGTCGAGGAGGTCGCGGAGGAGTCGGGGATAGACCCGTGGTTCGTGGACAAGATCAAGCGGATAATCGAGTTGGAGGAGGAGGTCGTGGAGAGGAGGGCGGAGTTGCTGAGGTTGATACGGGAGGGTGAGGCGGACGAGGGTACTGTGGAGTTCGTGGAGGAGTTGAAGAGGGCCGGGTTCTCGGACGAGCAGTTGGCCGAGTTGTTGGACGTGGACGTGGACGAGGTGAGGCGTGCCAGGTTGGGGGTGGGTGTGGAGGCGACGTTCAAGATCGTGGACACGTGCGCGGCGGAGTTCGCGGCGGTGTCACCGTACTTCTACTCGTCGTACGAGGAGGAGTGCGAGGCTTCGAAGTACGAGTAGGGCAACCTTTTTTAACTGGGTGCTTCCGGTCCTCGGACGGGGGGAGCCGCGGCAGCTCAGCCTGGTTAGAGCGCCGGCCTGTGGAGCCGGTGGCCCCGGGTTCAAATCCCGGCCGCGGCCCCAACCTCGAATCGTTATGAATTTCGTAACTATACCGGAGGGAGGGAAAGGGCTCAGAGATCGAAGAAGTCGTCCGCATCGTCGATGAAATCGTCGAAGAGTCCGTCCAGGAAGCCTCCACCGCCTTCGTCGAAGTCGTCGGCGGCGTCGCCCTCGTCGTCGAAGACCACGGGACCTCCTCCGCCCTGCTCGTTCTGCAGGCGCCTTACGGCCCTCTCGAGGTTTCTGAGCCGTTCGTCGTAGGGAGAGACCAGAACCTGACCCTCTCCTTCGACTTCCAGCATGAACTCCTCGCCGTGGGTCCGGCCCAGGAGGAGGTCGAGGGCGTGTCCTTTCCACGTAGGGATGAAGGTGAGGTCACCCTTCCAAGCCACCACGCATTGGGGATCCACGTGCACGGTTTCCCCGGGCGTCACCGTGATCGGAACGGGGTCACACTCGGAGGTCACGACCAAGACGGCCGGTCCCTCCACTTCGGCGTCTATGAGGCCCGTGCTGAGGATCGCACCGTCGAGGTTCGCGGTCACCTCGACCGGGGTGTTACAGAACAGGATGTGGGACTGATCGACGGTCACCACCTCCCCCTCGGGGACCTCGATCACCGTGAGGTGGCCTCCGTCCCCGGCCAGGATGGTGCCCGATCCCGTCGCCTCGACGAAGTAGGTCTCGAACCCTAGGATCTTCGATTTGATGAGCTTCTCGATGAAACCGAAGATACCACCCGAGTGTTTGACGGGCTTGGTCGCGGAGAGATCGAAGTCGCCACGCGTGGCCAGGATCGAGTCGTGCTTGAAATAGGAGGATCCTCCCTCCTGTTCGATCTTCACGACTTGATCCCTGATCTTCTCCACGGTAACCTCGGCGGTCTCGGCGGAGCCGCCGCCCAACAGGGACTCTAGGACCACTTCGGTATCCCCCTCGGGGGTAGGGAGTTGTCCGACGCCTACCTGGTGATGTACGGGGAGATAGCGGTTAAGTCGGGCTCGGTCCGGAGGCGGTTCGAGCGCTCGCTTGCCTCTAACATCGAACGTCAGGTCGGGGGCGAGGTCGAGCGCCTGGAAGGGAGGCTGTTGGTGAGGGACCCGGACGACCCGGATGGTCTGTCCAAGGTGTTCGGCGTCGAGAAGTGGACCAGGGTTCTGACCGTCGACGAGCCCGATCCGGAGGTCGTCTGGGAGGCGGTGAGGGAGGAGCTGGAACGTCTGAAGGGCGTTCGCACGTTCGCGGTGCGATCCAGGAGGTCCTGGAAAGGAGCCCCGTCCTCCCGGGTCATGGATCGAGAGTTGGGGTCCTTGATCCTGGAGGGCATCGGTTGGGGTGTCGATCTGGACGATCCGGACCTGGTGGTGTTCGTCGAAATGCGTAGGGAGGGCACTTTCGTCTATCTCGATGGATGGGTGAGGAAAGGCCCCGGGGGTTTGCCCTACGGGGTGGAGTCACCGCTCGTGTGCCTGGTCTCGGGTGGCATCGACAGCCCCGTGGCTTCCTGGTACGTGGCCAGGAGGGGCTGTGAGGTCGTGTGGTTGCATTTAGATCGGGGCCGGTTCGGGTCGGACGTGGACGTCGTCGAGGGACTAGCCTCGAGGTTCTCGGAGTGGTTACCGGTGGATCTCGACCTCGTGATCGAGGACTTCGAGGACGTGTTGGAGGTGCTCTCCTCCTTAGAGGGTGAGGACGCCGCCTACAGGTGCGTTCTGTGTAAGAGGGAGATGTTGAGGAGGGCGTGTAACCTGTGCGAGGATGTAGGGGCGGTGGGCGTGGTGACGGGGGACGTGATAGGCCAGGTGGCCAGTCAGATACCCGACAATCTGATGGTCATCGACAGGGCGTCCGACTACCCCGTTTACAGGCCGTTGGCCGGGTTCGATAAGAACGAGGTGCAGAGGCTGTCGGAGAGGCTCGGCTTTCTGGACGTCAGCAGGAAACACTCAGGGTGTCCCGTAGCCCCTAGGAGACCCGTGAAAAGGGCCAGCTTGGGGAAGGTACTGGTGTTGGAAGAGGAACTCGGGCTGTTGAAACGCGGCCTTAGGGGATCCGGGCTTTGAAACGATCCGTCGACGATGTCGCCGAGAAGGTGGAGCGAGGAGAAGCGTGCGTGGTGACCGCGGAGGAGATGGTCGAGATAGTCGAGGACATCGGGGCCGAGAGGGCGGCCAAAGAGGTCGACGTGGTGACGTGCGCGACGTTCGGGCCCATGTGCTCGTCGGGCGTGTTCTTGAACTTCGGTCACTCCGACCCACCGATCAAGATGGTGAGGGTCTGGCTGAACGACGTGGAAGCTTACGCGGGTCTTGCGGCCGTGGACGCGTTCCTGGGGGCCACACAACCGAGCGAGGATAGGGGCATAGAGTACGGCGGTGCCCACGTCATCCACGAGCTGGCCTCGGGGGAGGAGGTGATACTAAGGGCCGAAGGTGCCGGGACCGATTGTTACCCACGCGAGTCCGTCGAGACCGTCATCACGATAGACGACCTCAACCAGGCGTTCCTCACGAACCCCCGGAACTGCTACGGGCGGTACGTGGCCGCCACGAATTCCTCCGAGGAGACCCTTTACACGTACATGGGTAAGTTACTGCCGGAGTACGGGAACGTGATGTACTGCGGCGCCGGATGCCTCAACCCCCTGGCCAACGATCCCGACCTGAGGCTCATCGGCGTCGGCACGAGGGTGTGGGTGGCGGGCGCCGAGGGTTACGTTATCGGAGAGGGTACGCAGCACGATCCCGTCGGAGGAATGCCCACCCTCATGATCCGGGCGGATCTGAAGGAAGTGGATCCGAGGTACCTCAGGCCTGTGGTCATAGAGGGTTACGGCGTGAGCCTGGCGCTGGGCGTGGGGATCGCGCTACCCGTGGTGGACGTCAAAGCGGCGAAGGACGCGGGCGTTTCGGACGCCGACATAGAGATCCCGGTCATCGACTACGGCGTCCCCAGGCGGGATCGCCCCGTCGTCGAACGTGTCACGTACGAGGAACTGAAGTCGGGCAAGGTGGAGATTCGAGGCAAAGAGGTCAAAACGGGATCCCTATCCAGCTACGCGATGGCCCTCGAGATAGCCGAACTGTTGAAGGAACTGGTGGAGGACGGTGAGTTCGTCCCCAACGAACCCGTGGCCCGGTTACCACGGAACGTGTCTCCCTCCCCGATGCCGGAGCGACCCCCTCACCTCCCGCGGGTCGCGGACGTTATGACCCGCGACGTGATAACGGCGACGGAGGACGAAGATCTGGAAGATGTCGCCAGGAGGATGATCACCGCCGAGGTGAACCACATCCCCGTCGTGGACGAAGAAGGCAGGGTGGTGGGGATAGTCACGTCTTGGGATATGGCGGCCGCTATAGCCGAGGGCAAGAAGGAACTCTCCGACGTCATGACCAGGGACGTGATAACCATAGGACCGGAGGCCTCCGTCGAAGAGGCCGCCAAAAAGATGGACGAGCACAACATCTCCTGTCTCCCGGTGGTCGAAAACAGCAACAGACTCGTGGGGATAATAACCAGAGGTGACATCACGGAAGCCCTTCGACGCCGACGTAGATGACCTCGTCGAACGGGGCCTCGGCGGACGGCTCAGTCGAGGATTCACACCGAACCATCGGTCTGTACGGATCATCCCTGTAGGGAGAGGGCACCCGTCCATCGATCGACAAGTGGGAGGCGAGGTTCCTCTCGAAGTACACCACGGGGTCCGAGTACGACAACGCTCCGACGGCGGCACGGAGGTCGACGTCGGGAACCGCGGATTTGATCCCGATCACCGCGTCGGGATCGTCGTTGAGGGAGGGATCCAAGGTCAGCACGTCGGCCCCCAATTCGACGAAGAACCTGGCCTTCTCCGGTACGTCCACCCAGGCCGTGTGGGATACGATCACCCTAGGCCCGCGTCCACCAAGTATTTCCACCAGATAGGGGTCCGCGACGATCACACCGTCGGGATCGATGTCTTCTAGCATCAGATCGAGCTCCGCCAGGTAACCCCCCTCCGTGGACAGCGGGGCTCCCCCGAGACACACCGCGTCGAACATCACCTCGACTTCCAACCCGTGTTCCCTTGCCTCGTCCGCTATCTCCGACACCTCGACGGGGTCCGGAAGCCTGGGGACCAGCGTACCCACGCCCAATTCGGCGTACGGTACGACGATACCATCCACGTCCTCGGACACCTCGCCCACGGCGCTCACGTGGAGCACGACCTCGAACTTCCTCATCCCCTCCTCCACACCACCCTTAGATCCGGTCTGGGCCTGTCCCCCGAGAACTCCTCCGAACACCTCTCGCACAGCTCCCGGACGCCTACATCGATAACGACATCGGTTCCGGGGACCGTTCTCACGTAAACCACGTCCGGTTTCAACCCCACGGATTCGGCGGCCTTCAACGCGGTCTTCACCAGCTCATCACTCACGTCCTCCGTTTCGAGACCCCTGAACATGAACACGAGCCCCGAACACCCACACCTCGCGACGAACGCGTCCACCTCCGTGACCATGACATCCTCTCCCACCGCCTCCTGCATCGCCTTAAGGGCCTCGGCGCATCCCTCGGTCACCGTCAACCCGGGGATGCCCCCGCGGGTTCGATCACCCTTACCACCTTACGGGCTAGATCTTTGCAGAACCCGCACTCGTGACACAACCCGGTACAGCGTTTTGCCCAGTGTTCCATAGCACCTTCGAGACCTCTGTTATCAACGTAGAAATGATCCCTAAGTTCCCTTGGGCAGTCTAGTATGTCCAAAAGATTGCCCCTATATTCACCCCTAACGTAAGCGCGTACGGCCCTAATTATCCACCCTATCTCGTAGGACCTACCACCTATTTTAAACCCTGAAACTAACTTATTATACCAGTGTAAATCCTCAGGTCTAACCCATGGAGATTTAATAATCAACTCAGGATTCTTAACCCTTTCCAGCATGCATCTACGATAATAATAATCATCATACAGAGTAGTTCTATCGGGACCATACATGTGTGAAAACAAGTTGAAATGAAACGGGCGGAACGGGCAATCCTTCAAACATCCTTCATTCACTATTAATTTTACATCTATTACCTTGGATATAGCCTTGATGACATCCAGATTTCTGTTAACGTTCGTGTCGAGCGTCACCGCCGACGCGTGATCGGAGAAAAATTCCGCCTTTTCGGGTGAGTTCACGAACGCCAGGCACGATACCACGACCCTATCGAACACATCGGAGGCGACGCGCAGCAACCACGGGTCCGCCACGATGACACCGTCCACGCCCATCTTCTCCAGCCGCTCCAGGTACCCCTGGAACCCGTCTAAAACCCGTCGGGTGGGTTTCCCTCCCAGTGGGCAGGTCGTGTTCACCACGACGTCGAACATGACCCCGTGGGAGTGGGCCGTTTCGACTTGTTCCTCTAGGTTCTCCCTCTCAGGCTCGTTCAGGTTAGGCCTACCCGTTCCCACGTGCGATGGGGAGGACCCCGTGTACACGGCTTCAACCTCGTCCAGCACGTCCTCAAGGCCTGCTAATAGCTGTTGAAGTCCCTCCAAATGACCGGGATGGGGGATCCAAAACCGACGGCGTGTCACGTGGGCTCCCCCTCGACCCTCTCGACGCGGAGAGCCCCTGTGGGACACGCCTCGACGCAGGACGCGCACGCTATGCATTTCTCGTCGTCGACTTCGACGAGCATGTCTTCTGTCACCACGATAGCGTCCACGGGACACACCGCGCGGCACGCCGTGCACCTAAGGCATAGGTCGTCGTCTTTGGTGAGTGTCTTCTCGACTATCTTCACCTCCAACCCGTATTCCTTCAACGTTTCAACGAAATCCTTAAGGTGATCGGGGTCTTGGGTCGTGACGGCTATCTCGGCCGTGAGGCTGTCGGGAGAAACGTCAGCGTTTAGTATGCTTATCTCCATGCCTTCGGCTATCGCTTTCGAGATCTTCCTGACACGATCGCCGGCGGCGTGAACCCGAAGGATCCTCTTGATTCTGGCCAACGGGAACCCCCCAAGGGGGAATTCGGTCCGGAGTGGGGGCGTTTCCTCATCCCCCGGGTCTCGGCTCGTCGCCGATTCGTCATCCCGCGTTCCGAAAGGTTCCCCCGGGGTTTTAACCGGCTCCGGGCCCGATGGGGAGCTACTCCGGAGCCGACCCCCAGGATGAGGAGTCCACCCGGGGCCGAGGGTCCCTCCCTATCCGGGGGCTGTTTCCTTGTCGTCGATCCGCGTCCTGCTCGAGGACCCGGTAGGCGCCCTGAGGAAGGGTATGCGATTCCTACCTTCGGCGCTCGGGTACGCCGTCCATCGATTCAAAGGCAACGATGAACCTGTTGAAGTTACGATATGTGGAGTGAAATGTAAATTCATGATAAGGGGTATAGATGACTATTACATGATCCATCCAAAAACGGAAAAATGGGCTTGGAAGTATATTAACGTTCCAAAAGAAGGAGTGTTTGTAGATGTAGGATCCCACATAGGAAAATTTACCGTACCTATCGCTAAGATGGGGGCTAATGTGATATCAATTGAGCCTCATCCTGGTAACTTTAAAATGCTGGTTAAAAACATAAAGTTGAATAAGGTAGAGAACAAGGTTATTCCTATGAATATTGCATTATCTGATGAAAATACTGAGGGAAAATTGTACATTGGTGTTAACAATTTAAGGCACAGTATAGTGGAAAATTATGGTAAAGGAAGTATAAAAGTAACGTTTGATACTTTGGATGATATAGTGAAAAATATAGGGGTTAATAGGATAGACTTTATTAAAATAGACGTTGAGGGATCCGAGTTAAACGTGATAAAAGGAGGATTAAAATCTATAAATAAATTTAAGCCAAATATGATAATTGAAGTTAGAAAATGCAATTTAAAAAGACTTAAGAAAATGTTACTAAATGTCGGTTATAGCGTTGAAATAATAGAAGAAGCTAAGTGCGAATATGGCGAAGATCCTCTGTATGTTTATGCTAGTTACGGTTGAACAGGAAGATCCATAGCTTGGAGACCGCCGCCACGGGCGCGGGGTGATCGCTTGGGCGGAGTCGACGTTGTCGTCGAGGACCTCGTCAAGACCTACGACACGGAAACGCGCGGGAAGATAAAGGCCCTCGACGGTTTCTCGATGGAAGTGGAAGCCGGTACTATCCACGGGATCCTCGGTAGAAGCGGCGCGGGTAAGAGTACGCTCATCAGGATCCTACGGGGCGCGGAAACCTTCGACGAAGGCGTCGTTCGGGTGGGCGAAGTGGAAGTTAAAGCCGATTCGTCCCCGGAGGAGCTATCCGAACTCCGTAGGATAACGGCCATCCATCCCCAACGTGCCTTCGGGCTGTGGCCGGAGACCGCGGCGGAGAACGTGATGCGCAAGCTCTACTGGAAAAGACACGGTGTTGAAGAGCTGCCCCCTGAGGACTCCCCCGAGTACGAGGAACTGTACGATGAAGCCCTCGAGTACCTGCGCATCGTGGGTTTGGAACACAAGGCCGATCACTACGCTCCCGTCCTGTCGGGTGGCGAAAAACAGCGCCTGTTGCTCGCGAGGCAGTTGGCCAAGGAACCGGAAGTGCTCCTCCTGGACGAACCCGCTGGGATGGCATGTCCCGGCACCAAACAACAGCTTCTCGACGCCGTCAAATCGGCGAACGAGGAGAAGGGCATCACAGTCGTGCTCGTGTCCCACCTCCCGGAGGTCGTCAACTACCTGTGCGACACCGCCACGCTCATCGAGTCGGGCAAGGACGTCCTCCACGCGGACCCTCCCACCGTGATAGACGAGTTGAAGAAGGGGATGGAACCCCCGGAACCCGTCCCCGAACCCTCCGGCGGCCCTCACCTCAAGGTCGAGGATCTCAGGAAGAGGTACGCCCTGATAAGGTGCGGTGAGACGCTTCACGTCCGCGACGTGAACCTCGAGGTGCTACGCGGGGAGATCTTGGCCCTCGTCGGGCCCAGCGGGTGCGGTAAAACCGTGCTTCTTCGCATGATGGCGGGCCTGGAGGTGCCGGACGACGGTAGGATAGCGTTACGAGTCGATGACGAGTGGATCGACATGACCGAACCCGGATACCCCAGGATGGAGGCCCGGAGGAGGATAGGGATAGTCCACCAAGAATTCGGTTACGTCCACCACGCGCTCGTCAGGGACCTGCTGGCCGGGAGGCTGGGCGTCAAGAGCCATAGGGTCGTCGAGGAGGCGAAACGTAGGGCGGAGGAGCTGGGTATAGGGGAGAAGGTTCTCGACGTGCTGTACTCCCTGACGGACCTACCCAGGGAGGAGGCGGAGGCCAGGCTCGACAAGTTGGGCGTGGATCCGTCCGTGCTGGACGAGCTATTCCCGAGTTTCCCCTCCGACGAGGTGGAAAAGTTCGCGGAGTCCGTGTTCGACGAGTTTGGACTCCCTATGGACGTGCTCGACATGAAGTTCGGTGAGCTTTCGGGCGGTCAGAAGGTGAGGGTGGCTATAGCACTCGAGTTGGCCACGAACCCGGAGATACTCCTCCTCGACGAACCTTTCGGGGATCTCGACCCGGTGACCCTCAGGAGGGTCGCGAACGCCCTGAAGAGGATAGTCAGGGAGAAGGGGATCACCGTGGTCCTGGTGAGTCATAACGTTCCCTTCGTCAAGGAGATCTCGCACAGGGTCGCCCTGATGGACGACGGTAGGATCCTGAAGGTCGGTGATCCGGAGGAGGTTTGCGAGGAGTTCGTACGCGTGAGCGGTGCCGGCTACCTCGAGGAGGAGGCGTGAGGGTCCGCACCGTTTTTAGGAGGCGCGGCCCGTGGGCCGAAGGGTTGAGCGTTGCGGGCCGCCCTGGCGTTGGAAGACGGTACGGTGGTACACGGGCGCCTCTTCGGGTACCCTCGAGAGGCCAAGGGAGAGGTGGTGTTCAACACCTCGCACACGGGTTACCAGGAGGCCCTCACGGATCCTTCCTACAAGGGACAGATCCTGATGATGACGTTCCCGACGCAGGGTAACTACGGCATCTTACCCGATGCCAACGAATCGGACGGGGTGAAGGTGGAAGGATTCGTCGTAAGGTACCTGCACGAAGGACCTATCCACCCCAAGGCGGAGATGACCCTCAGCGAGTTCCTGGAGGAACACGGCGTGCCGGGCCTGGAAGGAGTGGACACCAGGATGCTCACACGACGCATCAGACGATTCGGTGCGATGAGGGGCGTCTTGGTACCTTACGAGCCCGACGACAAACCCTCGGACGAGGAGCTCCTGGAAAAGGTCGAATCCGTACCCCACATTTCGGAGCTCGACCTCGTCCCCGAGGTTTCCGTCGATGAACCGAAGAGATTCTCCGAGGGGTCTCCCGAGGTCATCCTGATAGACTGTGGGGTGAAGATGAGCATAGCCAGGGAACTCGCGACCAGGGGTGCCGGCGTCACCCTGGTCCCCTGGAACACCCCGGCGGACGAGATCTTGGACATGGATCCGGACGGGGTTCTAGTCTCCAACGGCCCCGGCGACCCGAAGCGGGTGAGGGAGACCATCGAGACCGTCGGAGAACTCCTCGGAGAGGTACCGCTGATGGGTATCTGCCTCGGTAATCAGATCCTCGCCCTAGCGTGCGGGGGCGACACCTACAAACTGAAGTTCGGACACAGGGGCGCCAACCAGCCCGTCAAGGACCTGAAAACCGGACGCGTGTACATAACCTCACAGAACCACGGGTTCGCCGTGGACCCCGATTCCCTGGAAGGGACCGGGCTCGAGGTCCGATGGGTGAACGTCAACGACGGTACCGTGGAAGGACTCGTCCACAAGGACGTGCCGGCGTTCTCGGTGCAATTCCATCCGGAGGCAAACCCCGGCCCGTGGGACACCAAGTTCCTCTTCGACGAGTTCCTCGAGATGTGCAGGGAGTACTAGCGTCCAAGTCCGAGGCCGGCCGGGTAGTGTCCGATGAAAGTGACGTGTTTGATCCCGGCGAAGAACGAACCCTTGGACGCTGTCAAAAAACCCTTGAATTCGATCCTTCGCCAGGAGGGCGTGGACATCGATAGGGTGATATTGGCGGCGGGGACTAAGGAGGATCAACGGAGGTTCGAGAGGGAATTCGAAAACGATCCGAACGTTGAAGTGGTGTACGCGGACGGGAGGGTCAAAGGAGAGACCGTCAACAACGCCATCAGGTCGTGCGAGGTGAAGGAAGGGAAGGTCCTCCTCATCGACGCGGGTGACGAGCTCGGGTCCGAGGACCACCTGAGGAGGCTGTTGGGTTCCGGTTCGAAGTTGGCGTTCGGTCGTATAACGTACAGGGGTGAAAACACGGTAGGTTTTCTGGTGGGCCTCCAATTCGATGTGATATGCGACGGCATCCCCGTGTGGGGAAAACTGGTGGGATCCGCGCCCGTGTTCACCACCGGTCTCCTGGCCGACGCCGAGTTCCTGTTCGAGGAAGGCCTCCCCGAGAACCTGGCGGAGGACGTCACGCTCGGGATCTCCAGGAAGTGGAAGGAGCTGGACGTGGAGTACGTGGAGGACGTCGAGGTGATAATGGAGGATCCCCCCGACCTGCCCACCAACTTCCTCCAGCAGTCCCGCTGGTGGGCCGGCTTCTACCAGGCCGCCTTCGAAGCCTTGAGATCGAGGAACCCTCCGGGCGTCGCCTACGCAACGTTCGTAATAGGATCGATGTTAGCGTCGATACTGACGACGTACATCCTGCCCCCGATACTCTCACCATGGGTAATCCTCATCAGTCTTTTCGGTAGGTTAATCTACTCCGTGCTCGCCGCGAGGCACGCCGCCAGGAGAAGAGGAAAGGCGTGGGCCTTGGCCTCGGTGCCGCTCTCCTTCGCGTGGACGTTCGTGTCCGAGATGGCGGCCGTGAACGGCGTCGTCTGGCTCCTGACCAGAGGTACCGAGTGGTACAAGACCGACAGGGGATGACGGCCCCGATGAGGATACTCTGCGTCTTCGCACACCCGGACGACATGGAGGTCCACTGCGGAGGCACCGTGGCGTTGTTCTCCGACGACGCAGAGGTTGTCTCCGTGATAATGACCCGCGGACACAGGGCGGGCCACCACCATATCAGGGAGAGAGAGGCCAGAGAAGGGGCCGAAATACTCGGCGTCGACGAGGTCATGTTTCTGAACAGGGTGGATGGGAAAGTCAGGGTGGAACCGGAGGCCGTGGACGCGATCAGGGAGGTCGTCGAGGACCTCCGTCCCGACCTGGTGTTCACGCACACGCTCAGGGACACCCATCAAGACCACCGTAATACCCACAAGATAGTCGTATCCGCCCTATCCAAACGTCCCCGTGTCTCCGTGCTGGCGGGGGAAGGCCCCTCCACGACGCCCGAGTTCAGCCCCACCGTGTTCTTCGACGTGTCCGAAACCATAGAGGAGAAACTGAAGGCCGTCGAGGCTCACGAGTCCCAGGTTCGGAGAGGGGCCATCAGCCGCGAAGACGTCATCAAGACGGCCGCGTACCGAGGGATGCAGTTCGGGGTCGAGTACGCCGAAGCGTTCGAGGCCGTGAGGATAGACGGGACGACGTTGCTCCTACCCTAACTCCTTCTCCACGACCCTACCACCCGGTTCGACCTCTTCGAACACCTGTGCCTCGAACACGTACACATCACACGAGGGATCCGTCCAGCAGTCCGGGGGCAGCCCCGCCTTCAGGCACGCGTGCGAGAGGAACTCCATCACATCCCAGCCCTCCTCCACGGGTACCTGAGGAAGCAACAGGCCGGAGTTGAGACCCCGCTTGATGATAACCCCGTGCCTTCCGATCTCTATCGCCTCGAGGTACTCCCTGGGATGGCTCACGTTCAGCTTCCTCGGGGGCGTAAGAACGCTCACCTCGATCCTCACCCGCTCCAGCTCCGAGGGATCCCTCATGGGAGGAAACCTGGGATCGTTCGTGGCCGCGCTGATGGCCGCGTCCACCGTCGCATCAACCAACGGTTTGATGGGCTCGGGAAACCCGATACAACCCCTCAGTTCGTCGTCCGGGTACGTCTTCAGAGTCACGAACACGCCCCTCTTCTCGGCCAGCCTGGGCGTGGGGGGATCGACGGAGATCCTCTCCCCCGAAGATAGGTACCGCTCTATGGCCTCCCTCGCCAGCCTGACCAGGAACTCGCCCTCTTCCAGCGTCAGTCTCTCGTCCAACGACGCTACCCCCTGTCGTTTCGAAACTCGAAACGAACTCCCCGACTATAACCGGTTCGATGGGCGGTCACCGAAATCGTTTTGTGTTTTGTAACGTTTGTGGTGGGGGGTGGGGGCGTGGGGTTAGAGGAGGTTTGCGAGGCTTGCGTATAGGGTTTCTACCGTGCTTGTTATTGGTGTTACTAGTGCTTCTACGGCTTG
>Ga0256834_1001805_pt1 | contig 14077 bp, 16 predicted proteins | sample 4281140metaG_FD_190536 | JGI IMG/M metagenome (GOLD analysis project Ga0256834, IMG submission 190536) | Hydrothermal vent microbial communities from East Pacific Rise, Pacific Ocean - 4281-140 | ecosystem: Environmental > Aquatic > Marine > Hydrothermal vents | place: Pacific Ocean: East...
ATACTATCCTCCTTATTATCATCCTTACCCAGTGATTTCTATCAATATTTATTTCGGAAGGAATCGTCATCATCGCAATCACTATCACGGAGGACACCGAGGAGGAAATACTGTTGTAATCAATAATAACAATACCTATAACAATTATAGTAGGACTAGAAATACTTCTAATACTGTAAATAAAAACAAAAACGAGGGGAGTTATAAACGCAATGATGTTCCAAAGCCTTCAAGTAAAACAAAACCTTCGACTAAACCAAGCGCAAAGCCTTCTATTAAACCTAGTACTAAACCAGCAAACAAGCCTTCAACAAAACCTGCGTCAAAACCGAGAAAGCCTGCGTCAAAACCATCTACTCGACCAAAAAGTGGAGGCAAAAAAAGGAAGAACTAAAGCAAACGTGCTGTAACAAAGTATAAAAATGATAGTCAGTTTTTTTTGTGATTTCAGAGCATATAGTTTGCTTCAACTTTATCAAAACTGAAAGTAAATTGCTCCGAAATCGGGTGCTATTATATCCTTATCAGGAGCGTTGGTTAGTTTTTCTTCGTTATGAACAGGTTTTTCTTTGCGTCTTAACACCCTTGCGGTTAGTTTTGTTTAAATGCTCGTTCAACAACAATTCCCCACAATTGACCCAGTTAAGTTAGAAGTAAACCCCAATAATGCTGCTATTGATATGCTTAGAATTGATAAGGTGCACGCTCAGGTATCTGGTAATAAATGGTATAAGCTCAAGTATAATTTGCTAAAAGCCAAGGAAGAAGGACAGACTACTTTACTCACCTTTGGCGGTGCGTTTTCGAATCATATTATTGCCACTGCAGCGGCTGCTAAGGAGGCTGGGTTTAAGTCCATAGGAATTATTAGAGGTGAAGAAACATTGCCTTTGAACCCTACCTTGCGATTGGCTTCTTTTATGGGGATGGATTTGCATTATGTAAGTAGGTCTGAGTACAGAAAAAAGACTACTCCAACATTTATTACTGAGTTAGAGAACCAATTTGGAGATTTTTACTTAGTACCCGAAGGGGGCACCAACCAAGTAGCTATTCGAGGAGCAGAAGAAATATTGACAGATAAACTCATTAAGAAATATGACTACATAGTTAGCGCTGTCGGCACAGGAGGCACACTTACTGGGTTGATTAGCAAGGCAGAAGGGCAGGCAGAAGTGATTGGAATTTCCTCCTTAAAGGGCAATTTTTTAACGGATGAAGTTAAAAACTGGCTCTCCTCTATTCACAAAGGGCACCTAACCCAATGGACTGTAAGTAGCAATTATCATTTTGGTGGTTATGCCAAACACAGCAGAGAACTCATTGCCTTTATTAATAATTTTAAGATTGAAAATAGCATCCCACTAGACCCTATTTATACGGGCAAAATGATGTACGGCATTATGGACATGGTTGCCAATAGAAAGTTTAAAGAGAATAGTAAAGTACTGGCTATTCACACAGGAGGCCTCCAAGGTATTGAGGGCTTTAATAAACGATTTGGAAAGTTGATTTATTGATTATCAAATAGTTAAACTCAAGGCAAGGGTGGCTGTCATTCTCCGAGTTAGAAATTAAAAAATGAGGCTGTTTATTTGTATCAATAAATTAGAGGATTGAAGATTGCAAAAGGAATACAATAGAACTCTATGCTAATCTAAAAATCTGTAGATTTAGCACATCCTATTTTACCTGTATTAAAAATTTGTAAATTATGAACCGCGTCAATAAATATATTCTTTCCTTATTTAGTTTTTTGTTTTTTGCAGGAAACATGCAAGCTCAAAATACAGTAATTGATAGCTTAACAAATGAGTTATCTATTCATACACAAAAAGACACTGTTAGAGTTTATTTACTAAACACTCTTGCATTTAAAAATTATGGTGTCGATCATAAAAAATTAAAAGAATATACTGATGAAGCAAATGCTTTAGCAAAAGAAATAAAATTTGTAAAAGGAGAAGCTCGAAGTCTATACATGTTTTGTGTTTTTCATTTATCAAAAAACGAATTAGAAAAAGCATCAATTGCAATTCAAGAATCATTAAGTCTTTATGAAGAAATAAAAGATGAAGGCGGAATTTCCAGTTGTTATGATATTATTGGAACCATAAGTAATTTTCAAGGGAATTATGATAAGGCTATTGAGTATTACACTAAAGCGTTAAAAATTGCTAAAAAGAGAGGTGCTAAAAAGCGAGAGGCAAATTATAAAAATAATATTGGTGGTTTATATCAAGTAAAAGGAAACTATAATAAAGCGTTAAAATTCTATAAAGAAGCCCTTGCTATAGATGATAGTCTTAAAACGCCCGCAGCCTATGGTACACTTAATAATATTGGCATTATTTATACGCGCCAAGGTAGATATTTAGAAGCCTTAGAATGTTTTCAAAAAAGCTTACCTAACTTCAGAAAACAAGGTAATAAAAGGGGGGTTGCAGCAGTTTTATTAAATATGGGAGCAGTGTATTCTAATCTTGAAGATTATGAGAAAGAATTACCATATCAACTTGAAGCACTTGAAATACAGAAAGAATTGGGTAATGAGTTAGAAGTATCAAAGAGCATGCTTAGTTTGGGAGATATTTATCAATCTAAAAAAAAATATGAAAAAGCATTAGATTATTTTAATAAGGCTTTAGAAATAAATAAAAAAATAAATAGTAAACAAGGAAAATATAGTTGCTATTCAAATATTGGAAGTTTATATACAAAAACAAAACAATTTGATCTTGCATTAAGTAATTTTAAAAAAGGCCTTGATTTAAGCTTATCACTTGGTAATAAACGTACAACAGCAGTATCTCATATTGACTTAGGTACTACTTATTATAATTTAAAAAACTACAAGAAAGCTTACAAAAATGCTATAAAAGGAAAAATAATAGCAGATGAATTATCAATATTAAAGACTCAAAAGCAAGCAAATTTATTATTATCGAAACTTTACGAAAAAAATAATAATTATAAGGCCGCTCTTAAAAGTTTTAAAGAGTATAAAAAACAGAATGATAGTACTTTTAATAAAAAAAATATACAGAAAATTACGCAGTTAGAATACGAATACAAATACAAGCAAAAATTAGACTCTGCAAGTATTAGAGAACTAAAACTGACCAAAACAGTTACTATTACTACTCAAGATTTAGAGAAATCACAGCGCAATTATTTACTAGCAATTATTGGTGTTCTTCTTATTTCAATTTTACTAGGAGGCATTATTTTCTTTTTAAAATTAAGGAATGAAAAATCGAAAAACCACAATATAGCAATAGAGCAAAAGCTCTTACGCTCACAAATGACACCACATTTTATTTTCAATTCACTTTCAGTACTGCAAGGAATGGTATTAAATAAAGAGAATAAAAAGGCTGTCAATTATCTATCAAAATTTTCAAAGTTGCTTCGTATTACTTTAGAAAACTCAAGAGATAAAATAGTGTCGCTCTCTCAAGAATTAACTGCTATAGAAAACTATTTATCACTTCAAAATTTAGAAAACGAATCGTATAAGTACACTGTTTTAGTAGATAATACTATAGATATACCTTTGTTTAAAATTCCTCCAATGCTTATTCAACCATTTGTTGAAAATGCGATAGAGCATGGTTTTGAAAATCAAAAAGAAAGCAAAAAAATTGATGTTCACCTTACATATGTAAATAAAGAATTAGTTTGTACCATTACCGATAACGGAACTGGGATTGACTCTCAAGAAGAGAATAAAAACCCAAATAAAAAATCATTATCAACAACAATAACTTCTGAGCGATTAAAAATATTATCTAAAGATTTTAACATGAAAGGTTTGGTTATTATTGAAGATAGAAAAAAATATAATGAACAAGGAACAGTAGTTACTCTAGTAATTCCATACAAAATACAGGTAGCGTAATGAAGGCATTGATTGTAGAAGATAAAGCATATATTAGAAAAGGCTTACTTAATTTATTAAAATTAATAGAGGCCGATGTAGTAGTAATAGGCGAATGTGAATCTGTAAAAGAAGCTGTTATTGTTGCAAACGCTTGTAAGCCAGATTTGATATTTTTAGACATTAACCTTACTGATGGTACTGCTTTCGATTTTTTAGAGCAAACAGAAAGCTTAATCTTTAAAGTTATATTTATTACTGCTTATGAAGAATATGCCTTACAAGCCTTAAAAATTGGAGCGGTAGATTACCTTTTAAAACCTGTAGATATAGAAGAACTTCAGATTGCATTGCAAAAAGTTACTGAATTACCTATTGTAGAACAGAAACAACAAATAAAAACCGTAAAACAGGCATGGAATAATGGAGATTCAAAATTAATATTATCGTTACACGATAGTTTTCAAGTGGTAGATTTAAACGAATTGCTATTTTGTGAAACGGACAAAGGCTATACTACTTTTTATTGTAGCGATGGTAAAAAGTATATGGTTTCAAAAACCTTAAAGGAATTTGAAGAGCAACTTTCTAAAGCGAATTTCACACGTCCACATCAATCGTTTATGGTTAATTTAAAATTTATCGATAAGTATGACAAATCGGGTGTTATTTATTTAAAAAATGGAAAGAAAATTCCTGTTTCCTCTCGAAAAAAAGATTCTTTTTTAACTACATTTCTAAATTGGAATAACAACTAAATTTTAATTCTTAATAAACCTCCTTTCCTTGTTACGGATATTTCATCAAGTATCGCGTTTATTTATTCTTACCCATCAGAAATAGATTCTCTATTTTCTTATCCACTATTACCATATATTCTTGTCATCCAAAACAGTATAAACTTATATACATGGAAAATATTAAATCAAAATTAGGTAAAGGAGGCTTGCTACTTGCAGCTATGGGTATTATGTCTATTGTGCTCTCTATTTTTAATTACAACATCAGATTACTTGCTTGGGTAGATCTATGGGGAAATGCCATGGGATGGATTATCCGAATTCTTTTAATACTTGGAGGAGGAGCTTTATACTTCTTTTATGGGAATTATGATGACGAAGAATAAACGGAGTAAACTAAAACCACAAATGAAAAAATTAAAACTTATAGCAATAATAGCAGTAACTATAACAAGTCTAATTTCTTGTGGAGGTGGAATAAGTAAACAACCAGCCAATGCAGAAGGGTTTGGGGCAATAGAAAAAGAAATAAAAAACAAATTCGGTGATAATGCATATTATACAGATTTAGCAATTACCTATAATAAATCTATAGGAAACATTATTGGTGTAACGGTAACCAATAATCCCGAATCTTTAAAAATGGGACAATGGAATTCAACACAAGGTTCTTGGAAGCAAAACTCAGAAATATCTCTTGAAGTGCCTAAAGGAAGCAAAGCAGCAGATTTTATGTTTCAGTTAAATGAAAAAATTAATCTTACAAAATTGGGAGAATTAGTTGAAAAGTCTAGCCTGCAATTATCAAACAAGCAAAAAATTAAAAACCCAGAGTTATATATGGCATTTGTAAAATTTCCTAATAATGGAGATATAACTAAAGCTGAATATACTGTTATGCTTAAACCAGAAAATGGAGGAACCACTTTTACCTTTTTTTATAAGTTAAATGGAGAACTTATAAAAATGGACAATTAAAATATGGTTACTATTTAGTTGGAGAATTACTGCCACAAAGACCCTAAGAAGGGCATAAAAAAACCTTTTGTAAAAACTTAGTCCCGATAGATATTGGAATACTACCATAGTAGCCAAAATGCTGAATCACAACAACCTTAATCTTTAATTCAAAAAAACGCATTAATATGATAAACTTTAAAACCCTTTTAAACATTGTTTTCATAACAACAACCCTTCTTTTTATAAGTTGTAATATCGGTTATGAAATCAATGGAAATAATCAGATAAAGGTTCAGGATTTAGCTGTTGCTTTTGATGAAAGCAAAACCAGAGGGCAAACTATTAGTATTGTGCAGACAGAAAAAAGTGAGGTTTTAAGTTTCAGCATAACATCTAAAATACCAACAGGAGTGCTAAGCATAAACCCAAGCACATATAGAGCATATTCTTTTCGATTCTTTGATGAACTTGGTGAAACTAGCCTAAAAAGCAACACTTTAAATTTTAGTGGAATTAGTGCATTTTAACAAATTATAGAACCGCTTTTTCTTATTTGCGAAGGTGGCTTTTAATATATACCATAAAAAAATAAACCAGTGGAAAAAACAATTACAATTAAAAACGAGTACAATTCGTTGGATACACTCCAGGAATTTTTAAAAACATCCTCTTCTTTTGAGTGTTCTAAAGACTATGATATTTGGGAGCAAAGGACAGATGCTAATGGGCAAATGGAGCAATGCATAGTGCTTAAAAAAAGTTCGATGCATGCTATAAAAGTGTTTTTTGTAAATGAAAACACCGTAAAAATCAACCACATTATTCCTAATAAAATAATGAATGCTTATTTTGGAAAGAGTGTAAAAGCACGTAGAAATATACTTGAAATTATTACCGGAGAAATAAAAGGGGTATTACTTGCTCCTGCTCAGAAAAAAGCATTTGAAGAACTGGAACAGGAGCTTCGCAAAGCTGCTGCTTAATGAAGAACATAATCCTTGTAGTAGTAATCTTCATAATATTAACTTTAGTAACTATTTTTCCTTCTTCACAAGAAGGAGATTGGGTAAAAACAGTTTCAGAAAAAGGAGATTGGATTAAAACAGAAGGAGAAATCACGGAAATTACGCTGCCTAGAGGAAAAAGATTGAGAAAATCGGCTATTATCAAGTTTCGTTTAGAAAATGGAGCGGAACAACTTGGTACTGCGCAACTGCTTATAATACCCTTTATGGGAGGCATGAAATCTGTTGGTGATAAAATTACAATTGTTTACAACAGAAACAATCCTGCTTTTTTAGAAACAGTTTTGGGTAACTTTCTTTCTCGTTACGGAATGTATGTATTACTATTTTTAGGCATTATTTTTTCAATAAAACCATTTATTAAAGGTAAGAAAGCTAAAATGTAAACTCTTTAAAAAATCACTAACAAAGAATTAGAGGCGTAAACCGTATGGCAACTACTAAATTAACAATTATTTTATGTGTTTTATCCTTGTTTTCTTGTAAAAAAGAAGACAAGGATAAAACGTTTAGAATTTATCATTTAACACCTAATAGAGTTTATGCAGCAACAGATACCGTAGGAGTTTATGGTTGGTTTTCTAAAAGGAGAAATGATTTTTTTGTTGTAAAAAATTATGATGTAAATAACAAACAACACAAAATTAAAATAGACAGTTTTATTGTTAATTATTTAAAAAAAGACAGCTTTTTAATAAAAAATAAAAATGTAAATTGGACATTAACCTTTTTTAAATACGGAAACGGAATTGATGAAAATACAAAACATGAATACGGTACGGATTATGCCATTCATAATTTATTTTCGTATAAAAAAGAAATAGGCAGTGTTTATTTTAATACGAGAACGGGGTATTCTGTTTCCAATTATAATATTACTCCTGAAAAAATCATTCAAACTAAACGGGATATTATATCAGATTATTTTGCAACATTGAATTTAAAGTTGGATAAAAGAAAGGGCTTTACAGACCACCTAACTGCCGTATCAAAAAAGCAAGATACCATAAAAGTGCTTGCAAAATTTATTAAAAAAGGAGACGAAGATGAAATTCAAATTTCAGATTATTTAGTATTAAAAACACTACAAGGAGAAGTGAGTAACGATACCATTAATGTTGCTTACTATCCCAATAATGCTCCTAAAAACTCGAATGGGGACATAATTTTAACAATATTGGAATTTGATATAGTATTAGAAGCAAAAGATGCTTACTATTTCCCAGAGTATAATGGAACTCTTGGGAGTAAATCAATAAAACAAAAATAACAAATACAAGCAATAAGGGTTACGCAGCAAACCCAAAGTTGGTGGTTTATAACTATAAGTTGCATATATCACGGTGCTGGCAAACAAGCACAAAAAACAGAATGAAAAAAATACTGATTTTTACAATTTTCTCATTTATACAAGTGTATTCATTTGCACAGTTAAAATTAATACAGTTATTAGATAAAGGTGACTCGATTGAAAATTTGATTCCTAATAAATGGAAAATACTATCATCTGTAAATGGAGATTTAAATAAAGATGGAATAAGTGATATTGCCTTTGTTATAGAAAATACAGACACAAAAAACATTGAATTAAATGAAAGTGGACTTGGCAGAGACACTATTAACCTGAATCCAAGAATTCTAGGAATATATTTTAGAAATTCAAAAGGAAAATTAATCAAGAAATTGCAATCAAACAGTTTTATAATTCTCCAAGATTCACCAACAATGGATGAGCCTTTTCGTGGTGTTGAAATACAAGAAAATGGAGATTTAAAAATTGATTTTAAGTTTTGGTATAGTGCTGGTAGTTGGAGTATGTCATATCACACCTACAAATTTAGATTCCAAAATAATAAATTTGAACTGGTTGCCTATAAGGCTGAAGAAAGTCATAGAGGAACTAACGAGAGTACAGATTACAATATCAATTTTTTAACGGGTAAGATGCGCATAATTAAAACAACATTTGACGAAAATAAAAATAGAAAATACGAAGAAGAAAATAAAGATTTTATACTGAAACAATTAAAATCAATACAATCTTTAAGGAAACCTTTTGAATGGGAGTTTAATGGGATTTATTTATAAAAAGAAAGGTAGAAATGGTAGAAAGAGTATTGAAAGAAAGAGAAAAAGCCAAGATGAGTTTATTGTCAACAATCCCGGTAGCTATCTAAATAGAAAAGAATAAGGGTTACATACCAAACCCAAAGTTGGTATTTAAAAAATATGTGTTACGTATAGCACGCAGTTGACAATAATTTATAAACGAAGTAGATGAAACATTTTTTAATAAGATTACTAGTGTTTTTCGTACTCATTCTAATTGCAACATTTTTCAGTTGGTTTTTTTATGATCCTAATCACCCAGGAAGGTTGGGAGATATAAGTGCTCTTTTTTATTTTGCCGCTATTATTCCTATTTCTATAATATTACTACTATTAGATTTTTATAGACTACATAAAAAGGGGGCAAAACAGCTAAGTAAGCGTACTTTATTCGTTGTTTTTTTACTAGTTCTAATACTATTTATCTTACTTAAAATCTTTGTGATTGGATAAAATAAAACACTTAATTATTCTGATTTTAAAACAAAAGAGGAAGTAAAACAGTAGAAAAACCATCATAATATGAAACCGACACGATTGAAGTAATTATTAAACACACAAGGCAATGATTATTTCAATCGTCAAAGGTTCCATCTGACAAATGAAAATAAATTATAAACAGATGAAAACAGCACTTAGTATAATAGTATGCGTTATACTAAATAATTTTTGTTATTCACAAATAGATTATAGTAAACAATGGGCTAATTCTGGTTGGGAATATAGTAGTGATGATGATTCGATAATAGATGTTTCATCAAAAATCTTCAATAATAATGATTTAACCTACTTATTAAAAAGTGCATATCCCGGCCACAACCAAGGTAAAGAGATTCCTATATATGGTCTGTTAGGAGAAGATTTCGAAAAAATTGAATTTATTTTCACCGAAATTAAAAAAAATGATAAAGATGTGTCTCAATATATTGTAAAAGGCAAAACAAAACTTAAGAGCATAGTTAATGATTTTAAGGGTGAAATTACCTTTGAAAATGCAACTGCGTATATTCAAAAAAATACCGAAGAGCCAACTACAGTTGTTTTAATCGGTTCCTATAAATTAATCGAAAACACTACTAAAAATAATTCAGGCACTTACATAGGTAAAATAAAAATAATTCTTTCCACAAAAAACATTTACGCAAATGATATTTTATTTGATACAAATTTTCCATACGAAGAAGGCGCAGTAAGGGGTTTTGTTGGGGTAAGAAAAAACAATAAAAATGGAATTACACAAAGTTGCATTTGGGGTTTCAAAAGATTCCCACACAAGTATGCTAAAGGATTTGATATTGGAGATGGAGAAGAAGTTATAAATATAAAATATGCTAAACCTTGGTTTAACTATTCGGAGCAAAAATGGAATAGCATAATTAATGGTGTAAATAAAGATTTTTGTTTACACCAAACAGACAATGATAAAGGTATCCATACTTCCAACTTAGAATATATAGAACCCGAAGAAGCAACTTGGTTTAAATTAGGCCCAATTGATTTAGAAAATACAGTTATTAAACAATTAAAACTTAATCCGAACAACATAGCGAAAGCGTTAATTGTACATAAAGAGTTGCCTAATACCTTAAACGAAACAATTATTGTGGTTCCTGAAATTGTAGATAAAGGCGAACAGTATTTTGAACTCAACAGTTATATATTAATAGTAAATAATGTAACAGGAAAAATAATACATCAATATTTTGAGAGTTCTAAAACAAATAATTGGGTTTCAGATGCTATAAAGTTGGTAGAAATAACAATAGACACAGCACCGTACAACGTAACGGATGGTATTAGAGCATTTGGAATAAGAGTAAGATATGTTGGTAGTTCGCAAGCAAATCCTTATGAAAATGAAACAATTTCTTTGTTTATAAAATTGGAGAATACGCTTAAAAATATTCTAAAAAACTATGATGTAATGAATTCTAGGGGTGAATGGGACACCGATTGTGCAGGTGAATTTATTGATGAAAATAAAGTGCTTATTATTTCTAAAAAATTGACAAATACATACGTTGATATTTTAGTAAAAAGCAAGATTATTGAATCCAAAAGTTATATAGATGAAAATGGTGATTGTGAATCTAAAGATAAAATTACAAGGATAAAAACGGTGTTGAAATTTGATGGTAAAGAATATAAAGAAAACAATTTATTATAGATGCTACTCAAAGAGAATTTAGAAATGATGTATGGCATTATAGATATGGCTGCCAATAGAAAATTCAAAGAAAACAGCAAAGTATTGGCCATTCACACAGGAGGCCTCCAAGGTATTGAGGGCTTTAATAAGCGATTTGGAAAGTTGATTGTTTAAATTTTCTCAACTCCTTGGTGGGTGCAGAGTTAAAAACAATCCTTCTTCTTAGACACAAGTTGTGGATAATATACAGTAATACAATATCGAAATGAAATACTATCTTTGATTTGTGAAGAAATTATATATCATAGCAGGGCCAAATGGAGTAGGTAAAACTACTCTATCATATACCATTCTTCCTGAAATATTTGACTGTTATGAATTTGTAAATGCAGACGAAATAGCAAAAGGGATTTCTCCACTAAACCCAGAGAAAGCAGGATTAAGGTCTGGAAGATTAATGTTGCAACGAATTAAAGAGCTTATTGAGCTTGATGAATCATTTGCAATTGAAACTACTTTATCAACAAAAAGCTACTTTAGTTTAGTTAAAAACGCACAACAACAAAACTATGAAGTTGTCCTGCTTTTTTTAACTCTTGATTCAGTTGAGCTAGCAATGCAACGAGTTAGTACTAGAGTAAAAGAAGGAGGCCACAACATTCCAATAGAAGTAATAAAACGAAGATATAAAAACGGGCTTCAAAATCTTTTTAAGATCTACATCCCAATTGTGGATAATTGGTTAATAGTAAATAATTCATCTGAAAAATTCGAGTTTATTGCTGAAGGAAACAAGGATAGTGTTATTGTGAAGAACAAAAAATATTGGTTAGAATTAAATAAAGAATATAATGGAGCCTATTGATCAACTAAAAGAATTAGAGCAGAAAGTAGCATTAGGATTGCAAGAAGCATATCGTAAGATGGTAATATTTAAGAAACAAAAAAATAGTCCATTGATTGTTTCTCGTAATGGAAAAATTGTTAAGATTAATCCTGAAAATATACTACCCACAACATCAGCTAAAAAATCATAGCCCCCACAACAATTTTAACTCAGAGTCCTCTACGAGTGACTATGAGCATGTGTAGCCATCCACACAGGAGGCCTCCAAGGAATTGAGGGCTTTAATAAGCGGTTTGGGAAATTGATTGTTTGAGATTTGTAGGTACTGTTTAACAGATTCTCGCCTACGCAGGAATGAGGTAGAGTTGGGGGTTGGTTTAATTCTACTGCTTCAACGTCAAAATATACTCTGCCACGGCCAATCTCGTTTCTGGAGAGAGGTAGTTTTGAGGAGGCATTTCAGGATAGTCTTCACGTCTATGCGTTGGTGCAGCAATAAAATCTGCCATGCCTTGAGCATTATTTTTATAAATGGCCTGTATGGCATTAATGGGTGGCCCAATCATACGAATATCATACGCATGGCAACCTGCACAAATTCCATAATAAGTTAAATTTCCTTTCTCTTCCATAGTAATGGCTCTTGGAGCCACGGGTTTATCAAGCATCATGGTAACAACCTCCTTGGTATCTGTAGTGGCACATTGCCCCCAACTTCCTAAACCAAACGTGTTGTATCGCTCTCGGTCTCTTATGCAACTACCTGTTCCTCCACCAATGGCAATAATATCTGGTGCCCTATCTAGCATAGAAGCTTTCATCAATAATTTCACTTCACCTACGGGGTTATTGCCGTTATTCTCCATGTAATTATCAAGTATCACTACTCTATCTGGATTAGGCTCAGAATCTGGGTCGTTAGAAAGGTTAGCTCCCATGCTTAAATCAGTAATACCAATGGCTGCATTATCATTGCCAGTTATGATGTTGTTTTCAATGGTAACGTCATCGGCTGCCATTACAATAATGCCAGAGCCTGGAGGAATACCAGAAACAATGGAACCAGGTGCCCCAAAATTTGGATGGTTATTATCTACAATAAAATTATTTCTAATGATGATGTCATAGGCAGTCTTAATGGGTAGCCCTGGGGTAATAAAGGCCAAAATACCTCCCGTATTATTATGCGCATAATTATTTTCTACTAAACAATGTCTGCTATTTTCAATTTCGATACCGGCCACATTTTCATAGACTTCGTTATGTCGAACATCTATATTATCGCACATGCCTACATAAATAGCAGCATCTTCAATGCCTGAAAGTACATTATACTCGATTAATCCATTTTTACCAAACTCCGGGAAGATGCCATACACACCTGCATCAACCACCCAATTATTACGGATGATAAAATTATTTCCTGCTTGGCCCATGATGCCATTGCCTTTATAATTAATAATTTTAAAGTTCTCAATTCTAATTCCATTACCCGAGTAAAGAAATGCATCATTCAGCTCCTTTTCTCCATCTAAGGTGGGCCATTTGCCTTCTATAATCACTCCTTGAAAGCTGATATTATCTTTATCGATATACACTGTTTCTTTATACTTGCCCGGGAACACGCGAATTAAATCACCTGGGTTGGCTTTTTTAACAGCTTCTAAAATGGACTCTCCATCTTTTACTTCAATTGTTTCTCCACTTAAAGGAGCTGCAGTTATGGCTCCTGTTGAATCCGATCCAGAGCTAGTTTCAAAAGTTCTTACCGTAACTGGTGCTGGCACATAAGTAGCAGTTTTGGTAAAAAAAGATTTACCAATCATTAAGCCTCCAGCAAATAGAGCAATGGGAAAAAATATGCGAAACCATTTATTAGAAAACATCATAGCTTTTTAATTATTAATTAAGAATTTTCAATCTACAATAAATTAAATAATTTCCTTCTGTTTATTATTCAAATTAGGTGCAATAATATTCACAGGAAGACCAGAAGGAACCTCTTTGGGTATGTTAGGAGTAAACGATTCGTCTGTTAGGGTTTCCATAAAATCCACCAACCTATCAAGTTCATCATCAGTTAAATTGGGCTCCCATATATGCCAATGAAGGTAAAGGTTTTCACCTTTTGGTACTGCGTGACCACGACCCAAATTATAGAATTCAGCTGCATCACGTAAGGTCTCTTTACTTCCTGAATGCATGTAAGGAGCCGTTTTTGCGATATTTCTTAGGGTAGGGATTTTAAACCCTCCTCGCATGGTAGAATCATTATTAGGTATTTCGGCACCACGATCTAATGGCACTCCTTCGGGTTCAGGAACGCCAATTACTGCTATTTGCTGATTGGTAAATAACGGAGGCGTA
>Ga0256834_1001806_pt1 | contig 14073 bp, 13 predicted proteins | sample 4281140metaG_FD_190536 | JGI IMG/M metagenome (GOLD analysis project Ga0256834, IMG submission 190536) | Hydrothermal vent microbial communities from East Pacific Rise, Pacific Ocean - 4281-140 | ecosystem: Environmental > Aquatic > Marine > Hydrothermal vents | place: Pacific Ocean: East...
TAGATAAGGATACTCAAAAATCTACAATAGCTACAAATGCCATAAACTTTTTGAAGAGAAAGAAAAAAAATGTTGGTAATTAAACCGTGTTATTATAGGGCTTCGGGGCTTAGCTTAATGCCATTGGAGAGTAGCTTTGAAGATTTTACTAAGATATTTTCAATATCTGTAATCTCTTTTTCAAGTTTACTACTTATACCTATCTGTCTCTCTTGTTCATCAGGATCCTCTTTTTTAGTATGGTAGATTGCAGAGAGTTGTTTCTGTAGTTGTTCTCTTTTTTCTATCAACTTCTTTATCTCATTATCATCTGTATCATTATAAAGTATAGTGATGATGTTTTCAAAGTCAGCAATAGAACCTTTGTACTGGAGCCAATGAGTTAAGTGTGATTGGAGAATTTCTTCTATCTCTCTATCATTTTTATCTTTATCTTGTTGGAGTTGTTTAATGTAGAGATATGAGGAGTCAAATAAAAATTCTAAATTGTGTGTATTGTCTTTATTGTATTTATACTTCTGTTGTAGACTTAGATGAGCAAAGTTTTCATTACGATTGTATATGTAGATTTTAAAAGATTTTTGGATATAAATATAGTAGTTTTTTATATCTCCCTTAGCTTGATAAAGCGTTCCTAAGTTATTGTAACTTGTTGCAAGAGCAGGATGATTTGGACTGTCTTTGTAGATACTCTCTCTAATATCTTTAGATTTTATCTGATACTCAAGTGCAAAATCTATATCTCCTAAATCTTGATAAAGTGTTCCCAAGTTATTGTAACTCATTGCAAAATCAGGATGATTTGGATTGTCTTTGTAGATACTCTCCATAATATCTTTAGCTTTTATATGATACTCAAGTGCAAAATCTATATCTCCTAATGCTTGATAAAGTGATCCCAAGTTATTGTAACTCATTGCAAAATCAGGATGATTTGGATTGTCTTTGTAGATACTCTCTCTAATATCTTTAGATTTTATCAGATACTCAAGTGCAAAATCTAAATCTCCTAATACTTGATAAAGTGCTCCCAAGTTATTGTAACTTATTGCAAGACTAGGATGGTTTGGACTGTCTTTGGAGATACTCTCGCTAATATCTTTAGATTTTATCTGATACTCAAGTGCAAAATCTAAATCTCCTAAATCTTTATAAATCATTCCCAAGTTATTGTAATTTGTTGCAAGATCAGGATGGTTTGGACTGTCTTTGTAGATACTCTCCATAATATCTTTAGCTTTTATCTGATACTCAAGTGCAAAATCTAAATCTCCTAATGCTTTATAAAGTAATCCCAAGTTATTGTAACTTGTTGCAAGATCAGGATGGTTTGGATTATCTTTACAGATGATTTCATAAATATCTTTAGCTTTTATCAGATACTCAAGTGCAAAATCTAAATCTCCTAATATTTTATAAAGTCCTCCCAAGTTATTGTAACTTGCTGCAAGATTAGGATGGTTTGGATTATCTTTGTAGATACTCTCCATAATATCTTTAGATTTTATAAAAGACTTGATTGCTTGTTCATACTGACCATTTTGATAAAACTCAATTCCTTGAGCGTTGTATTTTTCAGCTTCATTCATTGATTGTTACCTTGTTTTCATTTCAGAAAATTATACAGTATTTTGCATTTTATAGCATTTTTAAAAAAAATTTTAAAAATTTACTAAAAAATACCCCCTCTGTTAAAAAATATTATCCATACAGTTAGTATAGGCAGTTATTTAAGTGTCTAAATATCAAAAACAAAAGGAATAAAACAATGAGTAGTAGTACAAAGAGTATAGAGATTCCATTTTTAGAGATGGGAGGAGGTTTCCTTTTAGGATTGTCGGTAGGTTTTGCACTTAAAAAAAGCTTTAGGGCTTTACTTCTTATAGTTGGGTTAGGTTTTGTATTTATGATTTTACTTGAACATCAAGGCTCGGTTAGCATAGATCAAGTACCACTACAAGAAGTTATGGACATAGGAGGAGAAAAAGTCAAGTCTGTATTTGAGTTGCTTCAACTCAAATTTGAAAAATACCATATTGAAGGAGGGGTGAGTGCATTGGCAGGATTTATAGTTGGACTTAAAATTAGTTAAGTATGCAATGAAAGTGAAGTTTTTTGAAAAAAATATTATCCATATATATAGTAAGGAGGTAAATAAATCAAATAAATTAGATTTTAGGTGCTTTTATAAAGTCAACATCAATTAAAACAAAAAAGGAAAAAGAGATGAAAAGATATATTTTAAGCGGGGTATTAACTGTTATGTTATTTGCCTCTACAAGTCAAGCTTTTACTGATCTACAATACGAAATTGAAGTTGAAACTTCAAATCAAAAAGTAGAGGATAATTTTATAAAGTCACAGATTTTATTTAAACAAGCTAATAAGAGTGGTTTAAAAACAATTAAAGCTTTAAAAGAGACTCTTGATTTTATAAAACGTGTAGAAAGTGATCCAAATTTTAGAGAGTGTGTTGCTTGGAAGACAAATATGCTTAATCTTGATAACTTAGCAGACGGTGCTAAAGAGTTATTAGGAAAAAATCAAATTTCTAAAATGGAATATGATGCATATATCTCTGAGCTAGATCAAGAAAAAAATGTTTATCTTAAAAAGATAAATTCAAAACAGTGTAAATAGGAGAAAAAATTATGAAAAATATAATATTAACAATATTACTAATGTCTGCAAATATTTCGTTATTTGCTGTAGAGCTTGAGGTAAACCAAGCAGCAACTTCTTCAAGTAAGCTATCAAAAATACAAGCAAATATCACAGAGTATGAAACTATCATCAATGAGATGCCAAAAAAACTTCAATCAAAGATTGAGAATTTTGAACGTTTAAAAACTATAGGTGATAAAGTAAAAAGTGTATTAAGTGATTATATTGCTGCTACCAATGAATGTATCAAGAAGGCACACTCTAAAATTGGAGAAAAAGTTTGTCAAGATTTCTCTGCTTTAGATTTAGGGAAAGAGATAAAAGAGGAAAAAGATAAGGTTAAAGAAATGATTGTCCAAGCAGAAACTGAACTTAAGGATGTTAGAACTCAAGAATTAGATTTACCTTTAGTAAAAAAGGTTCTTGAATCTTTAAGAACAACTAAAAAAATGCTTATGAGAGAGGGGTACTAAAATGAAAAAGATAATAGCAACAACAGTTATATCTGGGTTATTTCAACTTTGTGCACAAGATTTATCTTGTGTGCAATTTGCCATGATGGATGCTACAAATGCAAATAGCGTTTTAAAACAGTACAAAAGAGATATGAATATAAAAGATATAAAGCCAGAAAATCTACAATCTGAAGTTTCCTATGTACAAGTGGTTCATAAAAAATCTGAACATATAAATACTTGTTTGTTACTTAGAGATGCAAATACAAATGATTTAACTAGCCTAGAGAGGGTAAAAGCACTCAGTAGTTTATCAAGTAAAAACCTTAAATGGGAGGAAAAAAACTTATATTCAAAGTTACTTAATGAAAATAAAAACTTTTATAGAAATATAAGTAAAGCTACCTTGACAAATAAGAGTGCATGCAATAAACCGTTAGTTTATCTTTCTTCACAAATGACAAATAAAGGTCTGTTAGTTTATGAAAAAAGGCTTGATGGTAGTAAGGTAAAAACATTTTCTGCATATATTGATACTCATCAGCCATTGCCTTTACAATGTTCTATAAATAATGTCAATCGTAAGTATATAGACTATTTAAATCAAACAGGTGCAAATCTTCCATCAATGTCTGAAGATATATATAGTAAAGATTATATCTTACAAAATCATACGATACCTGTAAAAGATGTAGTTGATACTCAAAACTATTATAAAGCAATAAGTACTTTTCAAGGAGTTTATTTTTCAAATGGACAGCCAAAAACATTTAATGCCGGAGATAATTTAATCTATATAAAAAACAATGAAGAGGAGATATTTTTTTTCTACAATAATATCAAATATCGTGCAATTAAAGAACGATTTCAAAAAAACACCATAAAAATGAAGGATAGAAGATGATTAAGATTTTAAGTACAACAGTACTACTTGGTGGGATATTGCATCTAAATGCAATATCTTCACAAGAGATTGATACAATCGAACAAAATGTAAATCGACTAGATACTATAGTTCAGAAAAATTATAGTTTAATTAAAGCAAATAGTGGAGAAAGTATTTTAGATATTTTAAAAAAATATCCAAGTGATATATCTACTTTGATACAAAAGTGGTTTCATATCGTTTATAATCAAACTTCAAACACACAATTTGCTTTAGAGACAAGAACTAAGATCAAATTATATCTTGATCAGATACTTTTGGCTGATGAAAACGCTATAAGTGAAAAAGATTATCAAACAATAGCACAAAAACTAAACTATATCAAAACAGATGAGTCGCTTAATGCAGTAAAAGATAGTTTTTATGTAAAAACTACCAATAATGTCAACTTGAGAAATTTACCAATTTTTCTACCATTGACAAAAATAAGCGTCGTTAAAAACAGTACATCTTTGAAAATATTATATACAGTTACATATACAACAGAACAAAATGAAACTTCCAAATGGGGGTATGTGATTGGTGCAAATCAAGGATGGATTAATTTAAAAAATAGTGTAGTGGAGACAAAGTAAGATGTTAGTCAAATGCATCGTAGGTAAAAAGTAGCATATTCTTTGTTGCTTTTTTGCAACCAAAATAAATAAAATCATAAAATTTTAAGGAATAAAGGATATATAATGAAAATAGCAAAAATAGCAATTCGTACAATAGTATATCTATCAATTTCAATCATATTTTTTCTTGAGTTAGTTAATATAGTTCAGTTTGTAAAGATTGATAATAAAACAACGGTATCAGTAGATAAGGTATTTAATCTAAAAGAAGAAGAAAAAAAGATTTCAGATCAAATATCACAAATGCAAAATATACTTATAACTGCAACACTTCAAAAACAGTTTAATTTACAAAAAGAGGATAAGAGTGTAGTAGAAAACAATGAGTATCAATATAGTTTGCTAGAAACAATTAAAAGTAGATATATCTTTTTTGATTATCTGTTAAAAAACAATAATAAGGTGATACCATTAATTTATCTTATAGTTTTGATAACATTTTTATTGCAAGTGATTTTACTATCTTTGAGTAACTCATATCAAATGTTAAATAATTATCTAACTGAAAAAAAGCTAGATAGTATCTTTTTATATAGTTCAGAATGGGCTGTAAATGCACCTCCCGTACTTGGTGTTATAGGTACTATCTATGCGTTTAGTATGGTTGTTGGGAATCTTCAAGATATGAGTAGTTTGAGTACTGTATTTAAAGACAATTTTTCAAATGCAGCATTAACAACTATCATAGGTGGAAGTGTTTATTGTTTAAATCTTATGATAAATATTTTTATTGCAAAAAATCTTGCACTTGAAAAGTAGAGGGATGTATTATGAAAAAGTTTTCATCTCCTCCTATGATTATAGTCTTAGATGTACTTTTTGTTGTACTGTTTATATTGGTGATGGAGCAGTCACCTGATATAAAGATAAAGTTACCAAAAGATGTTTGGCTAAAAGATACAGTCATAGCTAGTATAGATAAAAATCAAAGAGTTAAGCATTGGTTTAATTTGAAAACAGATAAATGGGAAAGTATTAAAGATTTTAAAGTCTCTAATGTAAATAAAAAATTTAATTTTATGATTGGAAATATAGAGTGTACCACCAATAAATATTGTAAAAAAATACCTTCAATAGAAGGCGAAACTAAAAAAATATATCTAACAGGAGATTTATATGATGAGATATCAGGAATGATTACCGACTCGTGTTTACAATTTCCAAAGCAGTGTTCAAATGTTACTTATATCATACAAGATGATGGCACTATCAATAGAGATAAATTAAAACAAGATTATCAAATATTTAGATATATCTTAAAATAAATAAATTATAAAGGATAAAACAATGACATATATAAAAATACCACTTAGTATACTTTGGATGTTGATAATACTGATTATGTTTTTAGTTTTTTTGATTATAATGCTAAGCACAGAATTTTATAGTTTTTATCAATTTAAGCTTATATTGAAAATGTGCATTTATGACTTGTATTGTTATATTAAAGAGATACAAGTATGGAATTATTTAAGGAGTTTTTTATGATTATTTATACCACTGTTAGACCAAAATATCTAACAGAGTATTTTGGTGATGCTTACAACCCAGATACAAAAGAGTTAAGAAGATTCAGAGATGTGTGGAAGTTAGAGACTTATTATCATCAAAAAGTGAATGATAGTGATCTATTTTTAATGATTCCTAGATTTTCACAAGTTAGTTTAGTTACTTTACTAAAAAAAGATAGATACAATCCAATATATCTAACTGTATATAAAGATAAAGAACCAGAAGATACATTTTTTAAAGAGACAGGCGCTATATGTTCAGTAGATGACATATTTGATGTTCTTGTATTAGTGCAAAAGTTTTCAAAAGTTATAGATCAATATTCTTTATTACCCTCCTTATGGTTGAATTTTCTTTACAGTCAAAATATAGAAGAAGAAAAAAAAAGTCTACATGAGATAACTTCAAATTTGTCTCATTTAGACCTCCCTCTACCGGCTAATAACTCCTCTTTTGTTTCGCTCTCCCCATATCTCATGACAGGCACACGCACAGTAGGTATAAGCCAAGATACTTATATCCCAAGATACAACACCACTTTTTTTATCTATGAAAATAAAAAGTACTACTGCTCTTTTACAGTTTATCAAGTCTATTTTTTTGAAGACCACTCGTCAGAAGATGGTTATAGTATTGATCTTGTTAAAAAAATTGAAGATTATGTTGAGAAATTGTTATTGATTGATATAACTGAATCTGGAAAAAAATCACCAAAACTCAAAGATCTGGAAAAAGCATTGCTTTCAGTAACTGATGCATCTTTAAAAAGAGTTACTGATAAAGATAAAACCTTTTATTTGAAAATAGAGATTCCCTCTTCAAGTAATCCTGATAAAAAAGAGGCATTTTTACCTATACCTATATCTAATAAAAAGATATATTATGAGTTTAGTTCATTTATCAGATTGGCATTAAATAAGAAAAAAGTTTCTTTTGACAACTATGATGCAAATGAGACAGAGATTAGTATAGCTATAGAAACCAATAACAAGTTTGATAAAAAAGATTTTTACTCTCGATATGTTCAATACTTTCTAGCTCAATATACAAAGTATATACATGAGATTATTTCTGATCAAAAGGAAAAAGAAAGAAAATTAAGTACAGATGAAAGGCATCCTACCCTATATAGGATAATAGAACATTTAGCTTACAGAAGAGATAAAAATATTGGTTTAACTATGATGTTAAATTATTATCATAAATATATAGATAAATCTAATGATAGACTGTATGCAGGATATGAAGTTTATGAATATATGAAAGAACATACTAAGATTAGTGATTATTTTTCATCAGACGAAGAGACAACAGACAGAATAAAAAAAAATAGTGAAATCATTACAGCAAACTTAGTTAAAAGTGCAAAACAAGAAGATAGTGAAAAGGATCAATTAAAAGAAGAAAAAATAAAAATTCAAAAATATATATGTCGTTCTGAATGTTTAGAGGAGAAAGATTTAAAGAAAATATGTCGACAGTTTAAAGGTAAAAGATTTGAAATGTTTGATAAATATTTTGATAAGAGAGAGTTATATAGTCTTTATCACAAACTAGACGATAAATGCAAAAAGAAAATTGACGATTACTTTAGTATGTCAGTTGTTTATGTGTCAGAGAGAAACGAAGATGAAGATGATAATAAGTTTCAAGGGCTCAACTATGATAGTATAGCTACTAATCATTCTAGCAATGATAAATACGATCAAGCTTTAAACTCTGAAGTTGATACTCTAAGAGAAGCAGTAGCAGAATTTAGTGAAATTAAATTTGATGAGTTTAGTAAGGCTTTTAAGAGTAAGGTAAATGAAGATAATCGAGTTGATATATCTTGGGAAAAACTTTTACTAAGATTTTTATTATCTTATTTAGAGTTTAAAGACTCTTCTCTTTTATCTAGTATTAAAATACGCTCATATAATCAAGTATTATTTCTTTATATGGAAGTTTTTCTAGGTAATTTAAATAAAAAATCATCAGATAAAGACTATATCCGAAATGTGTTATTTATGTTATCTAAGGATAATAATGATAAAAATTCGACAAGAGTGATTTTGGGTGATATAGTATATTATGATTGGATTGAGCGTTTTTTCTTAACTATGACTTCACATGAAGTAATAAGTTGGTTAAAAGATGATGGTGACAGTTGGAGAGAGTTAAAGCTCATACTAGAAGATGTTACAACAAAAAGAAACTATACATTATGTAAAGATGCCTTACCTAAAGAGGTAAAATTAGAGCAAACTAAAAATGCACCAATTAACATCATAGTGTATGCTCTTAGTATTGTTGATGTTGAAGATTTGTCTTTAAAATACTCTATTAAAGATGATTATATTACTCTTGTTAAGAAGCTAAATACTTTAGAAAAGAAGAGACGCAATAAGGCAAATTATATATTATTTAAGGTATTTTTAAAGACAAATACTCCTGAAAAAATCATAGCTATGTATTTAGATACTACTGTGATTAAACCAAATAAAGATGACTATTTATCACTATTGAAATAACCCTCACCCAACGACAATAAACCCAGCCCAAAATAGAGGATGGTTATCATTTTTGATAAACTCAAGCTTAGTTTCACGGATAAGCTTGGCATAGTCAATAGGAGTAGAATCTAACTCTTTCATCTTTCTTCCAAGCTCTTTATCTATCAAGTCATAAGTAAGTGTAAAAAAGTCAGCTGTATATCTATCACTTGCTTTCCATAAACTAGCTACAACAGTTTTAACACCAGCTTGAATAAAAGCTTTGTTAAGTCCAAGAATACCTTCAGAATGTTCAATATCACCTATAGCACTATCACATGTAGATAAAACAACAAGTTCAGTACCTTTTAGCTTCATAGAAGCTATCTCCAATCCCGTTGCTACATGAGGTCTAGAACCATCATCGTTTATGATATTTGCACCACTAAAAGCGATACCTGTTTTTAGCAATGGATTTTCAGTAGTAGGACAATCCAAATAAAAAGCATGAGTAGCACAATGGAGTATCTTTGTATCTGATACTTTTAAAAATGTCTGCTTATCTGCTGTATCTTCTTCATAAGAGAATATAGTTGAAGAATACATCTTCTCTTTGATAGCTTCTAACTCTCTTTTTGTTCCAGTTAACTCCAAAAACGGTCTATCTCCTAATTCACATATATCTGAGATAGAACGAATACTACGGTTTTTATTATTTTCTTTGTTGTCATTTTCATTATTTTCTGTTATCTCTATCTTTTTATCAAAGTTAGGATTAGCAAATATAGTGATATCTTCACTATCATTGATTTCATTTTGTTTAAGTCTAACAAACTCTTTTCCAGATGGAGTATAGATAATATCTTTTGTCTCTATAAGATAATGTCCTTTATCATATAAAGCATCAAATGGTATAAGATTTAAAGCTCCATCAGGAGAGAAGATATAGCTTGTATACTCTTTTGTAAAGAGTATACTTTTATAAGGTTCTATTAAAAGAGAGTAAAGAGTATGTAGTGCCTCTTTAGTATCTAGTTTATCTTCTCTTTTTATATTGTAGTTCATATCTGTCTGTTTTTTAATAAGATCTGTATATACTCTAATAGCACTATTGATTTCTTTACTTATCAAATCATCTACTTTTATAAACTCTATCTCTCTTTTATGATTGAGACTAAAGATATAGTAAGAGTCTTTGACATAAGCATAATCAACATACAACTGATCTTTTTTTAGATACTCAGATAACATCAGATGATCAACTTTTTCTAAAAGTTTCTCTTGAGAGAGTAGCTTTGAAGAGTTAGCTAAGGTATTTTCAATATCTGTAATCTCTTTTTCAAGTTTACTGCTTATACCTATCTCTCTTTTTTGTTCATCAGGATCATCTTTTTTAGTATGGTAGATGGAAGAGAGTTCTTTTTGTAACTGTTCTCTTTTTTCTATCCTCTTTTTTATCTCATTATCATCTGTATCATTATAAAGTATAGTGATGATGTTTTCAAAATCAGAGATAGAACCTTTGTACCGAAGCCAGTTTGTCAATACTTTCTGTTTGACATCTTCTATCTCACTGGCATTTTTATCTCTATCTTCTTGAAGCTCTTTGATGTAGAGATTTGAGGAGTCAAATAAAAATTCTAGATTATGTATATTGTCTTTATTGTATCTGTATTTTTGTTGTAGGCTTAGATGAGCAAAGTTTTCTTTTCTGTTATGTATATAGATTTTAAAAGATTTTTGGATGTAGGTGTAGTAGTTTTTTATATCTCCCTGATCTTTATAAAGTGTGCCTAAGTTATTGTAACTCATTGCAAGATCAGAATGGTTTGGATTCTCTTTGTAGATAGTTTCTCTGATATCTTTAGCTTTTATCTGATACTCAAGTGCAAAATCTAAATCTCCTAATGCTTGATAAAGTCCTCCCAAGTTATCGTAACTTGTTGCAAGATTAGGATGGTTTGGATTCTCTTTGTAGATAGTTTCCATAATATCTTTGGCTATAAGAGAATAAGAGAGAGCCGTATCAAAATCTCCTAATGCTTTATAAAGTGTGCCTAAGTTACCATAACTTGTTGCAAGATTAGGATGGTTTGGATTCTCTTCATAGATAGTTTCCATAATATCTTTGGCTATAAGAGAATAAGAGAGAGCCGTATCAAAATCTCCTAATGCTTTATAAAGTGTGCCTAAGTTACCATAACTTATTGCAAGATCAGGATGGTTTGGACTCTCTTCATAGATAGTTTCCATAATATCTTTGGCTTTAAGAAGAAAAGAGAGAGCCGTATCAAAATCTCCCTTAGCTTTATAAAGTAATCCTAAGTTACCATAACTCATTGCAAGATCAGGATGGTTTGGATTCTCTTTATGGATAGTTTCTCTGATATCTTTGGCTTTTAGATAATAAAGAAGAGCCTTATCAAAATCTCCCTTAGCTTGATAAAGTAATCCTAAGTTATTGTAAGTTGTTGCAAGAGAAGGATGGTTTGGATTCTCTTCATAGATAGTTTCCATAATATCTTTGGCTTTTACAGAATAAAGAAGAGCCGTATCAAAATCTCCCTTAGCTTGATAAAGTGCTCCTAAGTTATTGTAAGTTGTTGCAAGAAGAGGATGGTTTGGATTCTCTTTATGGATAGTTTCCATAATATCTTTGTCTTTTAGAAGAAAAGAGAGAGCCGTATCAAAATCTCCTAATGCTATATAAAGTGCTCCTAAGTTATTGTAAGTTGTTGCAAGATCAGGATGGTTTGGATTCTCTTCATAGATAGTTTCCATGATATTCTTAACTTTTATAAAATATTCAATTGCTTGTTCATAGTGACCATTTTGATAAAATTCTATTCCTTGAGCACTGTATTTTTCAATTTCATCCATTGATTATTACCTTATTTATATTTTAAAAAAAATATTAGAATCTGTGAGCTTATACAGGTAAAATACCAGTATTATCCACAGCTTTTTTAAACTCTTGTTGAATTTCACTACTTAAACTTTCTAGTGGTTTTTTATGTTCTAATATTAGTTTTTTGTGTTTTTTAGTAGGTTTATTTAATACTTCTAAAAAATATTTTGTATAGAGATTAAAATCATATATAAGTTTATCTATATCCTTGTGATAGTTTAAACCTCCTATTGATTTTATCTCTATATGATTTGGGGCAATTTTTTCTAAGTTCCAAATAGTCCCTTTTTTAGTTTTGATAATTCGACTTTTTTGTTTAGTATTTTTAGATAAAACATCCATAACATTTTGACTATATCCATTTCTTGGTTTCCAAGATGTTAAGAGTTTTTCTTCATGACATAAAAGCATATATCTATAAAAATCTATATGATTACCATCATTTTTTATAGTAGAAATATGTATATGAAAGCCAGTTTCTTCATTTGTATATCCAAACTGATCTATTATAGAACTTATATGTTGTATGTAGTGAATAATTCCATCTTTGGAAGATATCGGTACGGATATCTCTATCCCATTATCATCTAAAGATATATCAGGTTTTATTTGCATACAATTATTTCTTTCTTTATATTTCGGAGTAGATACCATGTCTACAATGATTTTTGAATGAGTGATTTGAAATAATTTATCTTTTATATTTTTTATAGCTACATTAAAATCAATAGTTTTATCTATATAAAACTCAAATTCACAACCGTATTGGCAAAGATCACTATTTTTTGGAAAAAAGTTTTTATAAGTACAATCTTGATTTGCTTCATATATTTTGCTAGTTCCATCTATGATATAATTCAAACTAAACTTCCTCTAGCACTTTTTTAAAGTAGTTATCTAATCTTTTAGTTTTAAAATCTATGTCATTTTCCCAGACTCTTAGTGGCTTTGAATCAGTTTGGATTTTTACATTTTGTTGCATATATACATATGCACTTATCATACCTTTATGAGACTTTACAAATATTTTTTTTCTTATAAAATATTCAGGTACTCCTTCAAACTGATCTAATTTTTCTATCAATTCTTTTCTAAATATTAGATAAAGTTCTCCATGTATTCTATAGATAGGTTTAGTTGTTAGATATGGATAATTACCAAAGCTATCTTCATACATTGCAAATTTATCTTTTGTTATGGATTTTCCAATTCTTTTTGTATATTTTGATAAAAGATTATGGTTGTCAAATCCTTTTTTTAGTGATCCATAAACAAATAGATATTCTTGAAAAGATTCTTTTTCTTTTTTAAAAAAGCCTCTTTTTGTGATGGTTATCTCACCTTTGTTATGTAGTCTATGAAGTAAAACCCTAAGAGTGTCTGTAGAGATATTTTCAACATGAGCATGTGAAAAAGGTAACTCTTTATTGATTGGGAGTTTAGATATCTTCTTTTTCACCTTATCTATATATTTTTTCAAAAACCTCTCCTTTTTAATCGTAACAGTATTATAGTGATTTTCTACTTGTTTTTACTTTAATATACTTTGTATCACCCAACGACAATAAACCCAGCCCAAAATAGAGGATGGTTATCATTTTTGATAAACTCAAGCTTAGTTTTACGAATAAGCTTGGCATAGTCAGTAGGAGTAGAATCTAACTCTTTCAATTTTCTTCCAAGCTCTTTATCAATCAAGTCATAAGCAAGTGTAAAAAAATCAGCTGTATATCTATCACTTGCTTTCCATAAACTAGCTACAACAGTTTTAACACCAGCTTGAATAAAAGCTTTGTTAAGTCCAAGAATACCTTCAGAATGTTCAATATCACCTATAGCACTATCACATGTAGATAAAACAACAAGTTCAGTACCTTTTAGCTTCATAGAAGCTATCTCCAATCCTGTTGCTACATAAGGTCTAGAACCATCATCGTTTATGATATTTGCACCACTAAAAGCGATACCTGTTTTTAGCAATGGATTTTCAGTAGTAGGACAATCTAAATAAAAAGCATGAGTAGCACAATGGAGTATCTTTGTATCTGATACTTTTAAAAATGTCTGCTTAGCTGCTTTTACTCCTTCATAAGAGAATATAGTTGAAGAATACATCCTCTCTTTGATAGCTTCTAACTCTCTTTTTGTCCCGACTAGCTCCAAAAACGGTCTATCTCCTAATTCACATATATCTGATATAGAACGAATACTACGGTTCTTATTGTCATTTTCATCATCTTTTTTGATCTCTTTAACTTCTTTAATCTCTATCTTTTTATCAAAGTTAGGATTAGCAAATATAGTGATATCTTCACTATCATTGATTTCATTTCGTTTAAGTCTAACAAACTCTTTTCCAGATGGAGTATAGATAATATCTTTAGTCTCTATAAGATAATGTCCTTTATCATATAAAGCATCAAATGGTATAAGATTTAAAGCTCCATCAGGAGAGAAGATATAGCTTGTATACTCTTTTGTAAAGATTGTACTTTTA
>Ga0256834_1001807_pt1 | contig 14073 bp, 11 predicted proteins | sample 4281140metaG_FD_190536 | JGI IMG/M metagenome (GOLD analysis project Ga0256834, IMG submission 190536) | Hydrothermal vent microbial communities from East Pacific Rise, Pacific Ocean - 4281-140 | ecosystem: Environmental > Aquatic > Marine > Hydrothermal vents | place: Pacific Ocean: East...
CCACCTGTTCGTTCGAACCTGAGGAGAATGAAGCGGTCGTTGATAAAGCGATCGCAAAGAATCCCGATATACAGGTGGCTCCTATCGATCTGCCTTTAAAAAATATTCGCAAAGGACTCACATCCTGGCGCAAAAAAAGATTTCACGGCTCAATCACCGATACTGTGCGAATTCTTCCTACAGATAGGATGGAGGGGTTCTATCTTGCGAAACTCGTGCGTAAATAAGTTACGTTAAGAAAAAAGAGCGTAAAATGGTGACGGCTGCATATACAGAGGTCCCATGGACATACCGTTACACTCGGGATCGATATCGGATACAGGTAAATAGAAAATTATGATTTCGCTGAAACTTCTGTTTTTCTCTCTTTTTTTTCTTTTCTTCGGAGCTATCCACTATCTCGCCCATAGAAGAATAGTCAAAAAGATGCATATATCGGCACCGTCGAAAAGAGTACTCGATATTTTCCTGATTCTGAACTTTTTAGGAAATATCGGATATGTCGGTGCAAGGTACGCCGTCGATATCCCCAAGCCTCTGTACGCACTCTTTTCGATCAGTATCGGGGTCGGCTTCATCATTCTCATATTCCTCGTATTTTACGAACTGCTGCATCTTCTTCAGCGCCGGATTCCCTTTAGAGACGACAGACGCATACTCTTCAAAAGGGTAAGCGACGCGGCATTTCTGAGTGCCGCAGCCGGTGTGACTGGCTTATGTATCTATGAAGGAAGCAAGCGGCCGGCGATCAGGAGAGTGGATATTCGACAAAACAGATTCGGTGGCGAAAGCTACAAGATTGTCCAGATCAGCGATATGCATATCGGCGGTCTCATAGAGAGAGACTTTGTAAAGGAGAGCGTAGCGCAAATCAACGCTCTAAAACCGGATCTCGTCGCAATAACAGGCGACTTGACCGATCTGCCAGTAAAAAAAATAGCCGACGCCATACAGGAACTTGCGAATATCGAGAGCAGGTTCGGTACATTCTACGTTCCCGGGAATCACGAATATTTCCACGGTATAGAAGAGACTCTCACTTTTATCGAAGATCTCGGTATAGAAGTGCTCGGCAACGAAGCCAGAAACATCGGTCCGTTCTGGGTTGCGGGAGTATACGATCTTTTCGGTTTCCGCTACAGGAAATTTTTTCCCGATATCGAAAAAGCGACCGCAAATATTCCGGATGGCGCTACTACGCTGCTGTTGGCGCATCAGCCCAGATTTGTAAAGCATCTGGAGCGATTCAAGCCGTCGTTGATGCTTTGCGGTCATACCCACGGAGGGCAGATCTGGCCGTTCGGCTATCTTGTGCGCCTACAGCAACCATATCTCAAGGGACTTTACAGGATGAGTGAAGAGAGCTATATATACGTCAATAGCGGCATAGGCTTCTGGGGACCTCCGATGCGCCTCGGAACAAGTGCCGAAATCACGCTGATAGTGTGGAGCTGAAGTTCACTATTCCTTGAGAGAATCTGCCTTTTTATTAAGTAAATATTATTTTGCTAAACATATGTTTCTCTATGACGATTAGTTCAGTATAGAAAATCACTCAAGGTAATACCATATGACGAGATCACTCTTCTTCCGCATGAGAGCGGTACACTGGATAGGAATCGTTCTGCTTATAGTAAACGCCATCTTCTTTACGGACAACCCAATAGGATCGGCGATACAGTTTCTGATCGCACTTGTCATTCTGGTACATGACATAGACGAAAAGATCAACGGTGTCGATATAGCAAAAAAGACGATCGGTTATCTCAAGGATATGAAACTCTCAGAACCTTTGAGTATCGATGCAAGATTCAGCAAAGAGTATGAAGAGCTTGTAGAGGCAGTGAACTCATTCAGAAGCAAGATTCTCTCCGTAATCGATATCAACGACCTCATCGAGGAGGCTGACCGTATCACCGGGAAGATAGACAACTACTCGCAATCGATAGAGAGGCTGATGCAAGAGACGGACAGACTCTCTGAAAATATCGTCGACTCTCTTGCAGTGGCCGAAGAGGAGAGTGAAAAGAATATCGCCTACTCCGAAAAGCTGCAAGAGGAGATTGTCGTCTCGAACGAGATGATCAAAGTGGCCCAGAACGATATATCGATACTTAACGGCGACATAAATACCCAGTTCGAAAAGAATATCGATGTAAGTTCACAGCTCCACAGCCTGAGTGAAACGACAGCTCAGATAAAAGATGTCCTTGGAATCATCTCCGACATAGCCGATCAGACAAATCTACTCGCACTCAACGCCGCAATCGAGGCGGCCCGGGCCGGTGAACACGGAAGAGGATTCGCGGTAGTTGCAGACGAGGTCAGGAACCTTGCCGAAAAGACCCAAAAGAGCCTTGGAGAGATCAATATCACGATCAACACCATCGTCCAATCCGTAGAAGATGTCAGCGCACGGGTGAAAGAGAATGCCGAGTCGATGCAGAAGCTGGTCGAGATCAGCGAAGACTCGTTCGAAAAGATGAGCGGCGCGAACGAAAAGATAGAGAAGATCAACAAACTCAGCAAAGAGGATACCCAAAACTCCAGAATCATCGACGAAGAGGTGGCAAAAGCGAAGCAGCTGGTCGAGAGTCTGACGGCAAAACTGAATGAAGATACAAAAGCTATCTACGAAAATCACAGACTCGTAGAGAGTCTCGTAGGAAAGATCCACAATCTGAAGCAGCATCTATCGACACTCTGATAAAATTTCGCCCTCCATTAATCTCTACATATCGGAGCCGAGGATCTCCTCCGGAACCTCCATGCTCTCTTTCGTCTCCTCCGGTATGAAGGCGAGAAAAGCGGAGAGAGCCTCTATTTCCTTCTCGCTCAAAGCCCTGGCATACGGTATCATCATCTCTTTTCTGCTTCCCTTCGCCTTGCCCGACTTAAAATCGTGCAGACGTCTTGCAAGATACTCTATCGGCTTTCTTGCAAGCTTCGGATAACCGTTTATACCTTCACCCAAACTACCGTGACACCCGTAACAGCCGTGCTCGATATAGAGTCTTTCGCCATCGCTTTTCAAAGAGGCGTCGGCACATACCAGTAAAAGCGGAAAGAAAAACAGAGACACGATACTACTTTTCACGAAGCACCTCTTTTTTAATCTCTTTCAGATCGATATCTCCTCCGCCATAGAGCGCATATTCGAGCTTCTCGATCCACGGTTCGAACTTCCTTGAATCCTTCAGAACAAGAAGCTTCAGAAGAGACTTCGCATCTTTACTCGCTTCTACCGCCTCTATCCAGTCGTCTCTGCTCTCTTTTTCTGCGAGACGACCCTTTTTCAACTTTACGGCGACAAGTGCGCTGATCCAGCCCGCTGCAAACACAAGAAGGTATACAAGAAGACTCTTTAAAGCCTCCAGAGGCGACTTTAGAGGCGCAGGTGAACTCTCGCCGTCAATCAAAGATGCTCTATCTACCGGTACCACTTCTATCCTCACCGCCGGCTCGTCGATAATATAGATCTTTCTCTTTAGAGTATCGAAAGCTCTCAGACGGATAGCCGGCAACCGATACCCTTTTTCAGATACGAGTGCATACCTAAAAAGAGCCTTCGTGACGATTCCTCTTTTTGTATATTTCAACTCTATCTTCGGTTTGTCGGCAAAAATCTTCACTCCGTCGATTTTCGGCATCCACTCTCTGTCAACGATATCGGGAGCATATCCAGTCCCGTTTATCTCTATATCGATATAAAGAGGCTCGAAAGAGTCCACTCTCGTTTTTTCCATATGCCGTTTAAGCTTGAAATTGCCGACTATATCAGTATCGACAGGGAGATTTTTCACCTCTACCCTCTTTGAGGGGATCTCTTCATGGATATCTTCCGTCTCCACCGCTTTGACGTTGTAGCGGCCGCCGGTAAAGGCGGTAGTGAGCAGTTCATCATTTCCGCGACGCACCAGTAGGTCGAAATCGATCGTAAGATCACCGCTCTTTAGCGGAAAGAGCAGATAGATATATCGCTCTTTACGGGCATGATACCCCTCATCTACCTGCTTGTCCAGTCTACGGACGAAAAAAGATCCGCTATTTTTGATGGAGAAATCAAAAAACATTACCTTCGAAGAGTCGGTCTGGTTTATATCGAAGGTGACAACGAACGGCTCTTTCAGATATAGTGAACGTTTTGAAATGTCGAGGCTGTAGCGGTAGTCCAGCGCCGACAAAGGAGCGGCAAGCAAAAGCATATGCAAAATGAGCAAAATCTTACCAGGGCCTGCGTTCATTGACATATCCTTTGTTTATGAGTTCATAGGCTTTCGATCCGATCGGATGTCTCAATATACCCTGCGTGGCGGATACCGATCTGTTTTCCGGACTCTTCCTGGCACTCTTTCCGCCTCCTCCTGTAGCACCTGAGCCCTTTGACTCTCTCTTTTTTCCGCTATCGTCTCTTTTTGTACCGGATGAGACTCGGGACGATTTTGGACTCATCTTTGCCGAACGGCTCTCAAGCCTCTTTTTCCGATCTTTCAAAAACAAAGTCGCAGCCAGATTTTCGAGTGTATCGGCATCCGGTTTGAGCTGCAGGGATTTGATATAGAGTTTTTGGGCCCTCTTGTATCGATCGATCTTTACGGCACAGTTACCCAGATCATAATAGATAGCAGCTTTTACGGCCGGATCTTCACTCCTTATAGACGAGAGTATCCGGGCCGACTCTTTATATGCACCGACCTTGTAAAGTGCCGAAGCCTCCGCGAAAGAGCGCTGCAGTGAAGGCTCCTTTACAGCTTTGAAAGTCGCCAAGGAGCGGTTGAAATCTCCATTATGGTAGAGATCGTATCCTTTTTGAAGCTTCAAAAGCTCCAACACTCCCGCATCCGTCGGCATAGCACCGACAGCTATAACCAGAAGCGGTACCACACCCCTTTTAAACGGAATCTCCACGACAGACAGAAGATACAAAACGAATGCGGCAAGAAGAGGAATCCAAAAGAGCTCTTCAGTCTCGACTCTGACAGCCCGGCTCGAGAGGATCTCATCATCGCTCAAGGCCTGAAGCAGCGATTCTGCCGCATCCTCGGCCGAATCACTGTCTATGAAAAGACCGCCGGTCGATTCGGCAAGTTGTGCAAGAGACGGATTTTGCATGGAGATGACCAGCCTGCCCTCTTCATCACGGATAAAGCCTCCCCCTTTTTTGGGTATTGAAGCGCCGCTTTCGGTGGCTGCCGCCACACCGTAGATAGTGATCTTTTTCTCCCTGCACAGACGGATCGCATCAGAAAGGTCGTGTTCGTCACCCCCGTCACTGAATATAACAAGCCTTTTACGCTCTTGCGGCAGATCTGCTACACTCTCGACAAGTGCGCCGATATCGGTACCGCGGGTGATGATGAAGTCCGGATTGATCGATAGAAGTGCCGTCTCGACGAGTCGATGATCCATAGTGGCCGGAGAGAGTATGAGAGTGTTTGTCGTAAAACCGAATAACCCGTATGGATGAACGCTATCTTTTTGCAGAAGAGTTCTGATCACCTCTTCGGAGTAGGCGAGTCTCGACGGTTTTCTATCTGTCGCCCGCATGGATGCTGACAGATCGAGTGCGAGATATACCGGCTCCGCACTGATCGTCTCTGTTTCCGAAACACTCTGCAATACGGGTCTTGCAAGAGCGACCACCATCAGAATCAGTGCACCGGTTTGTAACGACCTGACAAATCTTCCGCCCGATGATGAAGCGATTACGATACTTGGGTGAAGCGGCGATGCGCTCTCCTTTTCTCTGCGCAAGAGAAGAAACAGAAGCGAAACAGGCACAACGAGCCAGAATGCCCACGGATTCATAAAGCTCACCATCTGCCTCCGGCAAACAAAGCTCCGCGTGCCATCCTGACAAACAGCAGCAAAAGTGCAATCGCCACCAAAAAAAGATAAAGAGGCTTTCTGTTTACCCTATCTTCCGAAGGAAGCGGGCTCGGCTCGAGGGAGTCGATTCGCTCATAAACAGCCTCGAGCTCTTTTGCGTTTGTAGCGCCAAACATCTCTCCGCCGGTCTCCCTTGCTACTCTTTTCAGCAAGGATGAGTCGTAGTTTCCAGGTTTGCCTATCCCTATAGCGTAAATCTTTACCCTCTTCATTCTGGCCTCTTCCACTGCCGATGCCAATGAAACAGAACCGGAGTTGTGGCGCCCGTCAGTAAGCAGTACTATCACCTTTTTATCGGCGTGAACAAAACCGAGAGAGCGAAGCGCCTGTGATATCCCCTCTCCTATCGCCGTATTTTGACCGGCGATTGAGACATCTACCATCTCGAGAATCTGCTTCAGAGCCTTTATATCGTAAGTGACCGGCGAAGCGGTAAATGCGAAAGTACCGAAAATCACCAGACCGATGTTGTCGTCGAAACGCTTTTGTATGAAATCTGCTACGATAGATTTGACTACATCAAATTTCCTCTTTTGCGGCATCTGCGTATCAAAACCCGATTCGGCCATGGAGCCGCTGGCATCGAGCACAAGCACAAGATCGCGGCCGCTTCGCTCATGTGCGAGACGCCGTTCATAAAGATATGGGGCCGCAAGAGCCGTTACCAAAAGGGTGAATATCAGTAGATCGAGTAAAAGAGTACGATCTTTTAAAGTGGAGGATCTTTCGATACGATCGATTGCGGGAAAATAGAAACCGAGCCCTGCCCGCCTGCATAGCCACAGGCAAGGAAGCAGTACAAAAAGAAGGAAAAAAAGCGGATATTCGAATGAAAACGCTATACTTTACTCTCCGGGAAATAGGTTTCGAGTACCTGATCGAAATATCTCTTTACACGCTCGGCTTTCTCTATCTTGTCCATAAATATCGGAGCGCTTGACGGATAGGCTTCCATCATCTCACGATAGGGCTCTATCTTTGCATCGATCAAGGAGGCGAAGGCTCCCAGAAGCTTTTGCATCGTCTCCCTGTCGTGGACCGAGCGCATGAGCATCTTGAACATTCTCGCTCTCGCATCCATGGCGATAGACGCATCTATCGCATCTCCCACCATTTTGAGATCCCATCTGCTTATGTATACTCCGCTCTTGCTCGGCGGCATCATCTCGGAGTTTATCGCCTCGACATAGTCAGGATAGTCGAAACCGTCCTCCTCCATTTCACACTCGCTGGTGACGCATCGATCCTGGATAAAATTTTCAAACTCTTTTCTCAAATCCTCCATACTACTCTCCCGCCTCAAGATTTTTTACAAGTTTTTCATAATCACTGCACTCTATTTTTGCATCGAGCCACTCCCTGGCGACACAAAGCGCGCTTGAAACCATCCATTCAACACTTCCCAGTTTTCTGCACCCTATCTCCTGCGCCAGCTTGTCGAATGCACTCTCGCCTCTGACAAAATCGAGCAGCAGCAAACGGCCGTTTTCTCCTGTAGCCGATATGATACGCTTGTCTGTATGTGCATGGATGTCGACTGCATTCACTATCATATCATACTCGGAAATATCGACCTCCATACCGTTTTCAAACCATAGGATATCACAATCCACGGTCGCCAGAGAAATACTGTTTTTTTCCAAAATCGCGGCTGCACGCTCGACGATGGGGTCGGCAACGGCCACTCTTTTTGCTCCCATGACCCCGAGAATCGGTAAAATGGTGCTCGCTATCGTACCAGCTCCAAGAAGCAGCACTCTGCTATCTTTCAGGTTTATCCCTTCACACGCGACCATAAGCTCGAATGCGACGGGATAGAAACACTTACCGCAGAGTTTGCCGTTTTCAGAGTATGCACCGTCGCATATTCCGCTTCTTTTTATACACTCTTCGGAGCAGTCGAGCAGCGGCAAAACCACCTCCTGATACTCCGGTTCGTAAAGGGCCATCTCCACCTTTGACTGAGGCATTCCGCGTGCCATATACGGAAAATCTTCCGGATTTATGTTCAAACCGATCGCATAGTCGTTAAGCCCCAGACTCTTGAAGGTGGCGTTCAGCACTTTTAAAAAAGGTGAACTCTGGGCATTTACGCCGTATAGTGCGATTAGCCGGCTATCTTTGGAGAGAACTCCTTCATCTATCATATCTCTTCATCCTTTTTGGCCGTATCCTTTTGCACCACTCTGCCGTCCTCACCCTCTACGAGTCCCCATAGGCCCAGAGCCTCCTCCTCTTCGATAGCGCATCGCTGACATATTCGCTCACCGTGCAAAGATGTAAAGGAGACTCCGCACTCATCACACCGCAAAACCGTAAACTTGGCCAGCAGCCTCTGTGTCGGCTCGAAAAACTCCTTCAGCTCGAATGTCGGCTGAATATTTATGGCATCCGGTTCACATACGTCGTGGCAGGCGTGACACTTGATACAGAGCATCGCATCGAAATAGATGCGGCTCATCCTGGCATCGCTGCTTAGCGCACCGGTTGGGCAGATACGATAACAGATCTGGCAGTTGGTGCATGTTTCGGCTTCGATATATTTTTGGGACAGAAAACTTATCTCGTCCCGGGCTACTGTATGATAGATCGACGGTTTGGGCACGCGCTTAAGAGCGGTGAAGAGAATTTTACGCTTGTCGGGGATAGATTTTTGACGCACTTTCGCAAGAGCGGCCAGATCGATCTCATATTCGCGTCTCTCATCCTCGGCACCGTCAAGAAGTGTCTCAAACTCCCTTTTTGCCTTGGCCGCTCCCTTCACGGAGATCGCTCTTAGAAAAGCTCTTCGATCGGAGATATCTGTCTGCGGATTTTCAAGATCGGCCTCGGCAGAGATCTTTCGTATCGCAATCTCGTCGCAGCCGCACGCTTCAAGAATGTGGTTGGCCTCGGCTACACTCTCTTCTATTATCCTGTAAAGAGGCTCTTTGTGAGGGCACTCTTCACAGTGTCCCGTATCTACGACAAGTTCTCCGCCCTTTACGATCGACAAAGATATCAGATGTTCGATACTAAGTACGGCTATACATGGAAGATTGATACGGCATGAAAGGAGAGTCTCCCCCGACTCTGCAAAATCGAAGAAAAAATCCGTAGTGTTGAACGAATGGAGAGAGAAACTCTCGGATGGACATACGCCCACGCACCCTCCGCACTCCACACATTCGGAAGGTACGAAAGAGGGAAGATTGTTTTGAGAGATCAAAATCGTCTCTACCGGGCACGCATCTACACAGGCGGTGCAGCCTGACAGTTTCGTAACGGCTCTAATACAGCTCGACGGCTCGAAAATAAGCCTACCCATTTTCGTAACCGCACCCCTTGTCTGTTACAAGAGCGTTTAGATATTCATAATCGTTCAGCAAAAACTCGAGTGCAAGAGAGGCGGCGTCATAATAAAAAGGTGTGCCCGCTTCGGCCTTGATATTTTGCAAAAACATCGGAGCCCACTCAAGAAGGTGATCTCTTAAAAAGTCTCTCTCGATCCGTGCGATTTCACATGCTGCGGCGAAGTCTCCCTCCTCTATCGCCTTATACTCGGAGCTTGCAAGCATATACATGAATTCAAGCTCTATACCTATATGATCCGGGCCGACTGCTCTTGCCTTGTCCAGCTGCACTCTGAAGTCGTAACGGTTATATATCTGGACGACCGGGTTGTCACCGCCTGTTTCCAGCATCTGGTCGTCACGGCGATAGAAACTCTCGTACGGAATCATGTGCAGCACAAAGAGGTTGCTGAAGTCCACATCGAGAAACTGCTCTTTTAGAGTTTTCCTATCGAGCTCTTTTGGCTTCTCCCACTGAATATAGTTGGGGAAAAAGGATAGTATCACTTCATCCTTTTCGAGAGTCTTCAAAAAATCCTCGTCCACCTCTTTCATCATCACCCTCGATATCAGAGCGTAGAGATTTATTCGGGCGAGCTGCTTGGTCAAAAGTTCATTCATCGGATACCTTCGCTTGTAGATTGGAAGTGAGGGGTAAAGAGTAGACAATACGCAAGCTACCTCTTACCTCTTGCTTCGCAATTATATCGAGCGGGGCTTTACGCCCCGCTTGAAGAGAGTCTACAGATCCTTGACTCTGAACTCGTACGCCTTTTTGCTAAGAGGCACTACAGGACGCTTGATCCACCAGGGTCTTCGCTCCCGGTCTTCCGATGTGAGCGGCCTGGTGAGCTCGTCTCTCCACGCCTTGTAGGTTTTGAAGTTGTTTTCGTAGTTTACCCAGATATCGCCTATCTGATCATCCTTTCCGGCCTTTTCGATGATGACTTTCTGATGCCAAGCATGGTTACCGGCTACCGGATCGGGATGAACGGGAGCGACGGCGTTCTGCCATGAACCGCTCAATCCGCTCCACCAGATATTGTCGAGATCCTTGTTGAACTCTTTGAACTGCCACGATTTCGGTCTGCTCTTGATACCCTCGTCTATACCCTCTTTGGGTTTGAGAGTGCCTACCCTGCCGTCCATAGTCATCTCGTAAAGAGGAGCACCTACGCCCATTACACCGAGCTCGTGCTCGAAACCGGGAATCTCCACGGCATTTTTGAGCTTCCATCGTCCGGCATGGTGACTGCACGCGAGTACACCCGGGAATGTCCCTTCCGTAGGTACGGCCATCGCGACGAAGTAGCCGCTTTCGAGTCCGCTTACCGTATCTACGATTCTAACCTTGATAGCGTCTCCCCGTTTTATACCGAGGCGCTCCGCATCTTTGGTATATATCCATACCGGGTTGTGGTTCTGACTGATCTCCATCAGGTGTTTGGAGTTTACACTTCTGGTATGGATATTGTACGGCAGCCTGAATACCGTATTGAGCGCGAACTCGTTATCCTTCTTCATATAGCGGTGATGAACATGGGAGACGATATGGATCATCTTGTCGTACTCCCTCTCGCTCCTCGGATAGATCGGCAAGGCGTACTCCGGCCATTTCCAGTCGATCAGCCACTCGCAGAAGAGATCGAGTTTCTTGTCAGGGGTATGGAACCCTTCATACAGCTCTCCGTCGATCTCTATACCTATCGATTTGCGACGGCCGTCGTGCTCTACCCACAAGACGCCGAACCTGTCCTTTTCCACATCGTATGCGGGATATTTGTGACCGTGCGCATAATAGTATGCACCGTCGAATCTGAGCCGCTTCTCCTGCGGTCTGTAGATATTCGTATTTTCCGTCCAGGCCCCTCGATCACGCATAAACTCGTAGCACGGGTACTCACTTTTCGGGTACGCCGCCTTTGCGGCCTTTTTCAGTTTGGGAAGCAGACTGAAGGCCGCATCGTAGTACTCTTTTATAGTTACCGGCTGTCCCGGATGCTTAGCGCTCTCCCAATGCTTTCGTACACCCAGACTTCCGTCCGGATCGGCATGAAGACAAAGAAGCTCCGCAAAAAACTCGTTCTCTTCCCACACTTCTCCAAGCCCGGCCTTCATATGCGCTTCGAGCGTTCCTCTATAGGGAACTTTCGGTTTCCATCCCATCTTCTCCAGGGCGACTCGCAAAACGGGCTGTCTGAATGCGGTCCACTGCTCCGGTTTCGTAGGAGCCGACTGCTGATCGTGCCTCTCGCCGGCAAGCCCTACCGGAAGTACATAGTCGCAGTACCAGTTAGTCTCGGACCATGTAGGAGAGAGGTTGAATGTAAGCTCCATACGGCTCTCGTCCTTGAGACACTCGATCCATCTGAAACCGTCCGGATTGATCCATACAGGATTGTACATTCTGGGAATCCAGACCGCGAGCCTGTCGGGGATTTTCAATCCTCTTGCGTTCCACTTGTTCCGCCACTCGTCATCCATCATGAGGTGCGGCAATATCATACTCATCTCGTATGTACTCAAAGGATACTCCGGCGGCCACGCAAGCTCATTCCAGACATCCACCTTGTCCGGACGCTTTCCTGCTACCGTAGCCTTGTCTCCCTTGCCTCCCACGGATACTTCGTGCCAATGGTGCCAGCTCACTCCGCCTATATCTCCGGCGAGCGCACCGCGAAGTGCCAGCGGCAAGAATGCGGCACGCGTGATCATCCATCCGCCGCGGTGGGCGATAGGTCCCGCACGCCACATATATGTAGCCACTCTCGGTCCGGCATCAATGAAGATTTCGAACAGCTGATCGAGTTTGTACTCCATTCCTTCGAGTTTGCACTCTTTGACTACGAACTCTTTGGTATAGGGAGAGTAGAGCTCTCTGATCAATTCGATAAAACTCTCATAACTCTCGTCCTTCGGCATTTTGGAGATATAACCCTTTGTCACCATGAACTTCAGGTACTCCCGGTTTGCCATCAGACGCTCCCAGTTGATCCAGTCTTTTACAAACTTGTGATCTACCAGATCGTCGCCGTTTATATCCTTTTCATTCAGAATCCTGTTGGCCAGATAGAGATAGAGCGCTGTTTCGGTTCCGGGCCAAACCGGCAGCCACAAGTCGGCTATACCTGCGGAGTTTGAAAGACGCGGATCGAGGACCACCATCTTCGCCCCCCTCTTTCTGGCATCTGCGATCAGTCCGGCAGACTGCTGGAAGTAGTGACCCGCATCGGCGGCGTGTGAAGATTGCAGGAAGATCAGTTTCGCATTGGCCCAGTCTGGGGAGTTTCTGTCGTCGTTCGCCCACTGGATCGAGCCTTCACGAGCTCCGGCCGAACATATGTTGGTATGAGAGTCGTAACCGTCTATACCCATGGTATGAGGGACCCGTCCGGAAAATCCGTTTTCGTTGGGACGGCCGACATGGTAGATGATCATCTTTTTGGAGATTTCGTCGCCTCGCTTGAGGGTTTCGTTGATCTTCTTTCCTATAGTCTGAAGAGCTTCGTCCCAGGTCGTGCGTATCCACTTTCCTTCACCGCGCTTCGAGCCCGGAGCTCTTTTGATAGGAAAAGGGATCCTGTCAGGATCGTACATCTGCGACTCTGTTGCGTACCCTTTGGCGCAGTTTCTCCCGCGGCTGCCGCTATGAAGAGGATTTCCCATATATTTTCTGACCGTCATCGTCTTTTTGTCGACCCACGCTGTAAGGCCGCATCCGGCTTCACAGTTGGAGCAGACACTCGGAACGATCGTATAGTCGTGCACCAGGATCCCGTCCGGGTTCTCTTCGCTTCTTACACCGTTTCTCTCTATACCTCCGCGCTTCCAGTCGTCACCGTCAAGCTCTCTGAAGCTGTCCCACTCCTCCAGAGGCGGATAGAAGTCGAGATTTTCCGGGGTATTGGTAAACTCGGCACTCTCGGCTCCAGAGGCTTCGACCACACTCTCGAACACTCCGGTTGCGAGCGTGGCACCGGCAACCGTAAATGCCGCACCCTTTAAAAAAGTTCTTCTTTGTTCGTTAATCATAGTATCACTCTCCTGCACTTAACTGAGATTCAAAAGCTGCGGTATTACAAGCCACACATGTTTGGCGATCCAAAGGCCGGCCAGCGCCAGCACCGAAGCCAGTGCCAGAAGGCTTTGGGATCGGTTTCTCAGACCAAGGATCACCAGCGCCACCGGAATGATATAGCCAAGATACTGGCCTATCCAGAACATCGTATGGTACTCGCCTCCAGACTTCACGAAGGCGATAGTAGCGGCGACCTCTTCCGCTTTCATGGCACCGAAATAGTACTCGCCCATATATACGATAAACGACAAAGATGCGCTGACGGCAAGAACGATAGCCAGATCACGTTTGACGTTTCTGTCTCCAATACCGAGCACAAGATAGATCGCCGAACCGCCTATGAACGCCGCAAGCGCCATCTGCAACAGCTCGGTAGGCGTCTGCCACAACTCTCTCGCCGTCGCTTCTCCCATGATCGTAGCGGTATAGAGAGTCACCGGAATCGCGAAGATAAAAGCGGCCCACAAAAGCTTGTTGTACATCTGCTCATCGAGTTTTCCCAGTACCCTGCCGGCCGCCATCACGAAGATAATACCCGTCAGAATCGTAGCGAGCCACGCACCTACCGTGATTGCCGACGTAAAGTGAGGATGCAGGAAGATATTGATCATCCTCTCCGGGTGATGGAGGTCGAGGAGTGTAAAGAGCAGAAATATATTCAGGAATATGAACGAAACTACCGGCATGACACTCTTCACCCCTTCGACACGCTCACCATACTTCTTGAGCAGGTAGACACCTACGAGGATCACTCCGGTCGCGATACTCTTGGCC